>Ga0308420_1000471_pt1 | contig 19771 bp, 13 predicted proteins | sample HotsprSampleMS55_FD_203802 | JGI IMG/M metagenome (GOLD analysis project Ga0308420, IMG submission 203802) | Hot spring phototrophic mat microbial communities from Mushroom Spring, Yellowstone National Park, Wyoming, United States - 20090730_MS55 ... | reverse complement strand
CGACCTTTGGTCGTGATGTCGAACGCCCCGAAGGGGCGTTCGACAATCATCGTCTCCTGGACGTGATGTTGAGCGTCCCCCGAAGGGGGACGCTCAACAATCATCGGCGCTTTGCGTCGTGATGTTTCACACCCCGGAGGGGTGTGAAACAATCAAAAAAACAAAAAAATTTTCTTTTTGTTTGTGTTTTATGATTCACGAACCCCTGAGAATACTCGAGGAATCAGGGGTTATGATCCCGTGAGGTTCTCGAAGTCCCCTGAGGTTCTCGAAGCCCCCCTGAGGAGTTGGTAATTCATGAGATCCTATTTCGTCTCATTTGCTTATATCATTTTGAATTTCAGGTCCTTAGATATCATATCTAACAGGTCTGAAACTAAACAAAAGTGGTTCAAGATCCATAACTTTTCCGAAATGTATGATTTCATTATATCAAAAGTCCTTTTCAGGACTTTTGATATTATTTCGTCTTTCAGGTGTACTTTTCTTTCTATTTACTCTTCGACATTTTCTTCTTCATTTAGTAGCTTTTTAAGTTCTTCTTTTAATCCTCTATATCCTCTTGTCTGTTTTACTCTGTTAAGATTTTGTGAAATATACCGAAGGCAAGATTTTTTCAGAATCGGAGCATTATACGTATCCGAGACGTCTAGAACTTCACAGGCGTTCTTTATTTGAAGTTTGTCATCTAACAGAACCTGTAAATAATTCTTCAATTCATAAAACAAGTACTTGTCTGAGAGTATCAGAAGTTCGAGAAGGTTTTTATCTCTTTCCACCTGATCCTTATAGAAGCTTTCTAGAAAAACCATGAAAGAATCAGGATTTTCTTCATTAATTTCAACCTGACTTTTTTGCGATTCTGAGAAGCTGCCAAGTAACAAAGCTTTCATGTAATCACTTTGAGAACACAAAACAATCTTATGTAATGGTATCAGGCGATCTTCCAACTTGAAAGACACATCTGAAAAGAGTGGATTATTAAACATAGCACCAAGATCCAATTGCTTTTTAGGTATCCTGTATTTCTTTAGCATTTCTGAAAGTTCTTCAGACTTCTTGACCTCAGAGCCATACAAGTACCTTATCATTTCGAGAAAAATGTGTTCGTCTGTTTCTTGTATTTGAAATTCCTTTCTATCAGGGTTCTCTTGAAACATGTTTTTGAATACCTCCGATTGCGACAGAATGACTCTGTGAAGTCGCAGAGCGTTTATGTTAAGATACAGCGTTACATCAGAAATAGACTCGAAGTCTGATATATTAATCTCGCGGTGTTTGATTCTTAACTGGTTTTTTCTTACTATAAATTGCATTTCTTGTAAAGTATCACGAGGAACATCTATATAAAATTTTGATATATTTTTGTTTGCTCTTAGACTGTCTTTTATAGTTTTCGCCAGAGCCTTGCTAATTTTTGTTTCTTTTGGTTCCTTTCTCACGAAAAGTCCGAGTTGTGTGAGTGTTTTGTTTGTTTTCAGAAGATTTGCAATTGCATATGTTAATTCTTCGTTAACCTTAATAGTTATCGAATATAGTTCAAACTTTTTCAAAGTTTTATTCTCTCCAAGAGCACTTAACAGTGAAACAACATCAGAATCACTTATTTCGTTTAGTGTGATAGAAAGAGCTCTCAGGGTTTTATTTTCTCTTATAACTTCTATTAACCTGTGAACATAATTTTCTTCGAAATATGGACAAGAGGTGATAAACTTGAAACAGGTAAGGTTTTTGTTTTCCTTCAGTACTGGAAGAAGTTTGTTCATTAATGCTTTACAATCTTCAGAAAAAACATTAATTATCATAGCAAAATGTGTCAAAGCTTTATTCAGTCTGAGGATTTGTTTGATCTCTGAAAAACCTTCTAAATATATTGTAGGGACTTCAATTGTGAGTTTTTTCAGTGTATCATTGACCTGTAATGCCTCTCTAAGTTCTCTAAAGTCATATGATTCATAAACAGGACAAGAGATTTCCCTGAGTGTCTTATTATGTTTCAAGCCACGAAAAAGTCTGATTAAGGATTCGTAATTGTCATAGTCCGGATCTTCTAGACTATCTTCAGCGTGCAAAAACAACTTCTTGAGTTTTGTATTTTCTCTCAGTAGTCCTTCAAAGTCAATATTCATCAATACATAATCGAAATGAATAAAAAGTTCTTCAATAGTTGTATTTATTTTCAATGCATCCGAAAGGTCGGAAATTGCATCATCACCGAGTGTGTCTAATGAAAGTTTTAGAACTCTGAGCACCTTTGTTTGTTTCAATGACTCTGATAATCTAGTGACTATGTCGTCATAATAATCATCATCTTCTTCTTTGTTAATAAGATTAAGTTCCAATTTTTCGATATACTTCAGCGACTCAAAAAAGTCATCATTACAGAGGTTTCTATTTACATTACGTAATATGAGTTTTCTTAAGTACTTTATTTCTCTGAGTTTCTGAAATATTGGAAAATCTACTTCAGTAAAACCAATCATACAAAAAGCTATCGAGGGTGTTTTTAGATTCAGAAGTTCTAAGATGAGTGATACAGCTTTCTGATTACGTAAATGGAAAAAAACCCAAAACCTTTTCAGAGTTTTATTGTACTTCAGAGTCTCTAACAATTTCTCGCTGAACTTATTATCGAAATTGTTTCCTACTGCCAATAACATTTGAAGAGTTTTCAGGGTCTTATTCTTCTTCAAGAGCTCAAGAAATTTAATCATCTGTTCAAAATGTTCTGGTAGTAACAAATCACCAGTCAACTTTAACTTCTTAAGGTTTGTATTTGTCTGAAATGCTTCTAGGAAACTAGGAAAAGAATCTTCAGTTTTTATATCAAACTCTGTGAAGGTATTCAGGTTAAGTCTCAGAGATTCAATCTCAAAATTAATTTTTGAGTTCATGATTGTTTAATTTATAGAATCTGTTTTTTGAAATTTTTTCACTTTCTGTTCATGAAAATTGTTTCCATGCTCTTCTCAAAATATATTGAACATTTCATCATCGAACTCTTATTTTATCAATAAATTTGAGGCTATGATAATTTGGAAGACATCAGAAAACATAATCATGATCGTAAGGGCTTTTTGTAGGTTTATGATCCCATGAGGTCCTCAAAGCCCTGATAATCCATGAATTACGAACACAAATGAAAAGAAGAAAACGAAAAAAATCTTGATTTTTTCATTTGTGTTTGTAACTCACGACACCTGAGGGTGCTTGAGGGAAACAGGGGACCATGTCCCCTGTGAGGTCCTTGAGCCCCTGACGTTCTTGATTCACAAACGCAATCAAAAATAAACAAAAATAAAAAAAATTTTAAAACTTTTTTCTTTTTTGTTTAATTTTGATTGCGTTTGTGTTTCATGAACCCCCTCTGAGGGTGCTTGAGGGAAACAGGGATCCATGACTCCTACGAGGTCCTCGAAATCCCTGATAATCCACGAATTACGAACACAAATGAAAAGAAAAAAACGAAAATTTTTTTGGTTTTTCTTTTCATTTGTGTTTGCAACTCACAAAACCTGAAGGTGCTTGAAGAGAAACAGGGTTTATGACCCGAGAGGTCCTCGAAATCCCTGATAATCCACGAATTACGAACACAAACGAAAAAAAACGAAAAATTTTTTCTTTTCGTTTTTGTTTGTAGTTCAAGAACTTTCATGAAATCGTTTTCTTCTCATTTGTTTTTATTATTTTGAATTTCAGGTCTTGATATAGATACTTTATCTAACAGGCTTGAACCAAACAGAAGCAGTTTTTTGGTATTTATAACTTTCTGAAATCTTTGAATTCATTATATCAAAAGTCCTTCGGGACTTTTGATATTATTTCGTCTTTCAGGTGTACTTTTTCTTTCTATTCATTCATTGACATGTTTTCTTCATTTAACAGCTCTTCAACTTTTCCTTTTAGTTCTTTATATCCTATTGTCTGTTTTACTCTGCCAGGATTTTGTGAAATATATCGAAGGCAAGATTTTTTCAGAATCGGGGTATTACACATATCCGAGACGACTAGAACGTCACAGGCGTCTTTTATTCGAAGATTATCACCTATCAGAACCTGTAAATAATTCTTCAATTCATAAAACAAGTACTTGTCTGAGAGTATCAGAAGTTCGAGAAGGTTTTTATCTCTTTCCACCTGATCCTTATAGAAGCTTTCCAGAAAAACCATGAAAGAATCAGTATGTTCTTCATTGATCTCAACCTGACTTTTTTGCGATTCCATGAAGCTGCCAAGTAACATAGCTTTCATATAATCACTCTGAGAACACAAAACAATCTTGTGTAATGGTATCAGGAGATCTTTCAACTTGAAAGACACATCTGAAAAAAGCGGGTTATTAAACATAGTACCAAGATCCAATTGCTTTTTAGGTATCCTGTATTTCTTCAGCATTTCTGAAAGTTCTTCAGACTTTTTGATCTCAGAGCCATACAAATACCGTATCATTTCAAGAAAAATGTGTTCATCTGTTTCTTGTATTTGAAATTCCTTCTTATCAGGGTTCTCTTGAAACATGTTTCTGAATACTTCTGATTGCGACAGAATGACTCTGTGAAGTCTCAGAGTGCTTCTGTTAAGATACAGCGTTACATCAGAAATAGACTCGAAGTCTGATATATTGATCTCGCGGTGTTTGATTCTTATCTGGTTTTTTCTTGCTATAAATTGCATTTCTTGCAAAGTATCACGAGCAATATCTATATAAAACTTTGATATATTTTTGTTTGCTCTTAGAGTTTCTTTTATAGTTTTCGCTAGAGTCTTGTTAATTTTTGTTTCTTTTGGGCTCTCTCTTACGAAAAGTTTAAGCTCTTTAAGATTTTTGTTCGTGTTCAGAAGATTCACAACTGCATGTATTATTTTTTTGTTAACCTTAATAGATTTCGAATATAGTTCAAACTTTTTCAAAGTTTTATTTTCTCCAAGAGCATTTAACAATGAAACAACATCACTTATTTTGTTTATTGTGAAAGAAAGAGCTCTCAAGGTTTTATTTTCTCTTATAACGTCTATTAGGCTATTTACAGAAGGCTCTATGGAAAATGAAGGAGTAAAAAATTTGAAATGAGTAAGGTTTTTGTTTTCTTTCAGTGTTTGAAGAAATTTGTTCATTAATGCTTCATCATAAACACACAAACCACCAATTTTTACAGTAAGATGTGTCAAAGCTTTATTTAATCTGACGACTTGTTCGACTTGTGAAAGTTCATCTGGCCATATTGAAAATCTTTTAATTGTGAGTTTTCTCAGTGTATCATTGACCTCTAATGCTCCTCTGAGTTCTTTAAACTGTTGTGGAAAAACAACAGGACAGTTGATTTCCCTGAGTGTTTTATTATGTCTCAGGCCACGAAAGAGTCCCGTTAAGCAGTCGGAGCTTTTCCATCCCAGATTTTGATCTTGAAAGTACAAAAACAACTTCTTGAGTTTTGTATTTTCTTTCAGTACTCCTTCAAAGTCAGAATTCATCAACAAATAATCGAATGAAATAAAAAGTACTTCAATGGTTGTATTTATTTTCAATGCATTCAAAAGGGCGGAAATTGCATAAACAGAGTCTGTATGCAATGAAAGTTTTAGAAACCTGAGTACCTTTGTTTGTTTCAGTACCTCTGATAATCTGACGATCATGTCACCATCTTCGTCAGTAAGAGTAAGTTCCAATTTTTCGATATACTTCAGTGACTCAAAAAGATCATCATTACAAAGGTTTTTATTTACTTCGCCTAATACGAGTTTTCTTAAGTACTTTATTTCCTTGAGTTTCTGAAATATTGGAAAATCTACTTTAGTAAGACCAATCATACATAAAGCTATCGAGGGTGTTTTTAGATTCAGAAGTTCTAAGATAAGTGATATAGCCTGTTCACTACGTAAATATATAAAAAACCAAAACCTTTTCAGAGTTTTATTGTACTTTAGGGTCTCTAACAATTTCTCGCTGAACTCATTATCGAAATTGTCTCCTACTGCTAATGCCATTCTAAGAGTTTTCAGGGTCTTATTTTTCTTCAAGAGCTCAAGAAATTCGATCATTTGCTGAGTATCTTTTGGTCTTAACAAGTGACCAGCCAACGATAACTTCTTAAGGTTTGTATTTGTCTGAAATGCTTCTAGGAAACTAGGAAAAGAATCTTCAGTTTTTATATTAAGCTCTGTAAAGGTGTCCAGATTAAGTCTCAGAGATTCGATTTCAAAATCGATTTTCGAGTTCATTTGTTTAATTTATAGAATCTGTTTTTGAAAAGTTTTCACTTTCTGTTCATGAAAATTTTTTCCATGCTCTTCTCAAAATATATTGAACATTTCTTCATCGAACTCTTATTTTATCAATAAATTTGAGGCTATGATGATTTGGAAGACATCAGAATCATTCATGTTCGTAAGGGTGTAGGTTCATGACCCCATGAGGTCCTCGAAGTCCTGATAATCCACGAATTACGAACACAAATGAAAAGAAAAAAAACGAAAAAATATTTTTTTTTGGGTTTTTTCATTTGTGTTTGTAACTCACGACACCTGAGGGTGCTTGAGGGAAACAGGGGTTCATAACCCATGAGGTCCTCGAACCCTGATAATCCACGAATTACGAACACAAATGAAAAAACGAAAAGAAAATTAAATTTTTTTCTTTTCATTTGTGTTTTATGATTTATGTTTCACGAACCCCTGAGGGGCTTGAGGGGAAACAGGAGTTCGTGACTCCGCGATGTCCCTGATAATCCATGAATTACGAACACAAATGAAAAAAACGAAAATTTTTCTTTTCGTTTTTGTTTGTAGTTCAAGAACTTTCATAGAAATCGTTTTGTTACATTTGTTTTTGTCATTTTTTGAATTTCAGGTCTTGATATAGATACCTTATCTAACAGTCTTGAACCAAACAGAAGCAGTTTTTCACGTTTATAACTTTCTGAAATGTTTGAATTTATTATATCAAAAGTCCTGAAAAGGACTTTTGATATTATTTCGTCGCTCTTTTTCTTTCTATTTATTCATTGACATGTTTTCTTCATTTAACAGCTCTTCAACTTTTCCTTTTAGTTCTTTATATCCTCTTGTCTGTTTTACTCTGCCAGGATTTTGTGAAATATACCGAAGGCAAGATTTTTTCAGAATCGGGGCATTACACATATCCGAGACGACTAGAACTCTGCATACGTTCTTTATTTGAAGTTTGTCATCTAACAGAACCTGTAAATAATTCTTTAATTCATAAAACAAGTACTTGTCTGAGAGTATCAGAAGTTCGAGAAGTTTGTCTACATTTTTTTCCACCTGATCCTTATAGAAGCTTTCTAGAAAAACCATGAAAGAATCAGTATGTTCTTCATTGATCTCAACCTGACTTTTTTTCGATTCTGAGAAGCTACCAAGTAGCATAGCCTTCATGTAATCACTCTGAGAACATAAAACAATCTTGTGTAAATGTATCAGGTGATCTCCTAACTTGAAAGACACATCTGAAAAAACCGGGTTATTAAACATAGCACTGAGATCCAATTGCTTTTCAGGTATCCTGTATTTCTTCAGCATTTCTGAAAGTTCTTCAGACTTCTTGACCTCAGAGCCATACAGGTACCGTATCATTTCAAGAAAAGTGCATTCATCTGTTTCTTGTATTTGAAATTCCTTCTTATCAGGGTTCTCTTGAAACATGTTTCTGAATACTTCTGATTGCGACAGAATAACTCTGTGAAGTCTCAGATTTTTTTGGTTAAAATACAGCGTTACATCAGAAATAGACTCGAAGTCTGATATATTAATCTCGCGGTGTTTAATTCTTAACTGGTTTTTTATTGTTATAAATTGCATTTCTTGTAAAGTATCAACATCAATATCTATGTAAAACTTTGATATATTTTTGTTTGCTCTTAGACTGTCCTTTATAGTTTTTGCTAGAGTCTTGCTAATTTTTGTTTCTTCTGGGTTCTCTCTCACGAAAAGTTTGAGCTCTTTAAGATTTTTGTTCGTGTTCAGAAGATTCACAACTGTATGTATTATTTCTTCGTTAACCTGAATAGTTTTGGAATATAGTTTAAACTTTTTCAAAGTTTTATTCTCTCCAAGAGCACTTAGCAGTAAAACAACATCTAAAACACTTATGTCGTTTAGTGTGAAAGAAAGGGCTCTCAGGGTTTTATTTTCTCTTATAACGTCTATTAGGCTATTCACAGGAGGCTCTATGTGAAATGAAGAAATAAAAATTTTGAAATGAGTAAGGGTTTTGTTTTCTTTCAGTGTTTGAAGAAATTTATTCAGTAATGGTTCATCACAACCACACAAACCATCAATTTTTACAGTAAGATGTGTCAAAGCTTTATTTAATCTGAGGATTTGTTCGACTTCTGAAAATTCTCCTGGCCATATTGCAGATTTTCTAATTATGAGCTTTCTCAGTGTATTATTGACCTCTAATGCTCCTCTGAGTTCTTTAAACTGTTGTAAGTTATTAACAGGATAAGAGATTTCTCTGAGTGTTTTATTATGTCTCAGGCCACGAAAGAGTCCCATTAAGCAGTCGAAGTTGTTCCATCTCAGATTTTGATCTTGAAAGTACAAAAACAACTTCTTGAGTTTTGTATTTTCTTTCAGTAGTCCTTCAAAGTCAATATTCATGAACATATAACCGAATGAAATAAAAAGTCCTTCAATGGTTGTATTTATTTTCAATGCATTCGAAAGGGCGGAAATTACATGATCAGGGTGTGTATGCGTATGCAATGAAAGTTTTAGAACCCTGAGTACCTTTGTTTGTTTCAGTACCTCTGATAATCTGATGATCATGTTACCATCTTCAACAGTAAGATTAAGTTCCAATTTTTCGATATACTTCAGCGACTCAAAAAAGTCATTATTGCAAAGGTTTCTATCTACATTACGTAATATGAGTTTTCTTAAGTACTTTATTTCCTTGAGTTTCTCAAATATTGGAAAATCTACTTTAGTAAACCCTAAATGCATACATAAAATTATTGAGGGTGTTTTTAGCTTCAGAAGTTCCAAGATGAGTGATACAGCTTGCTCACCACGTAAATACATAAAAAACCAAAACCTTTTCAGAGTTTTATTGTACTTCAGAGTCTCTAACAATTTCTCACTGAACTTATTATCGAAATTATTTCCTGCTGCTAATGCCATTCTAAGAGTTTTCAGGGTCTTATTTTTCTTCAAGAGCTCAAGAAATTCAATCACTTGCTGAGTATCTTTTGCTCTTAACAAATCACCAATCAACTTTAACTTCTTGAGGTTTGTATTTGTCTGAAATGCTTCTAGGAAACTAGAAAAAGATTCTCCAATTTGTACATTAAATTTTGTGAAGGCGTTCAGGTTAAGTCTCAGAGGTTCAATTTCAAAATTAGTTTTTGAGTTCATTTGTTTAATTTATAGAATCTGTTTTTGAAATTTTTTCACTTTCTGTCCATGAAAAGTGATCTTACGTACTCTTCAAAATATATTAAACATATCCTAAACATTAAAAACTCATTTTACCAATAAGTCTAAAAGTTATGATAATTTAGAAGATACCAGAAAACAAAACCATGATCGTAAGGGGTTTTTCATAGGTTTGTGAACCCTGTGAGGTCTCGAAAACCCTGAATGGCTCTTGAAACACGAACACAAACGAAAAAAAATTTCGTTTGTGTTTGTAATTCCAGAACTTTCAAGAACCCGTTTCGTTACATTTGTTCTTATCATTTTGAATTTCAGGTCTTGAAATAAATATCTTATCTAACAGGCTTGAACTAGACAGAAGCAGTTTTTGCCAATTATAACTTTCTGAAATCTATGAATTCATTATATCAAAAGTCCTTTTCAGGACTTTTGATATTATTTCCTCTTTCAGGTGTACTTTTTCTTTCTATTTATTCATTGACATGTTTTCTTCATTTAACAGCTTTTCAACTTTTTCTTTTAGTTCTCTATATCCTCTTGTCCGTTTTACTCTGCCAGGATTTTGTGAAATATATCGAAGGCAAGATTTTTTCAGAATCGGGGCATTACATATATCCGAGACGACTAGAACTTCACAGACGTTTTTTACTTGAAGTTCATCGTCTATCAGAACCTGTAAATAATTCTTTAATTCGTAAAACAAGTACTTGTCCGAGAGTATCAGAAGTTCGAGAAGGTTTTTATCTCTTTCCACCTGATCCTTATAGAAGCTTTCTAGAAAAACCATGAAAGAATCAGGATTTTCTTCATTAATTTCAACCTGACTTTTTTTCGATTCCATGAAGCTGCCAAGTAGCATAGCTTTCATGTAATCACTTTGAGAACATAAAACAATCTTGTGTAGGCGTATCAGGCGATCTTCCAACTTGAAAGACACATCTGAAAAGAGCGGATTATTAAACATAGCACTAAGATCCGATTGCTTTTTAGGTATCCTGTATTTCTTTAGCATTTCTGAAAGTTCTTCAGACTTCTTGACCTCAGAGCCATACAAGTACCTTATCATTTCAAGAAAAGTGTGTTCATCTGTTTCTTGTATTTGGAATTCCTTCTTATCAGGGTTCTCTTGAAACATGTTTTTGAATACCTCTGACTGTGACAGAATGACTCTGTGAAGTCTCAGAGTGCTTCTGTTAAGATACAGCGTTACATCAGAAATAGACTCGAATTCTGATATATTAATCTCACAGTGTTTGATTCTTATCTGATTTTTTCTTATTATAGATTCCATTTCTTGCAAAGTATCACGAGCAATATCTATATAAAACTTTGATATATTTTTGTTTACTCTCAGACTGTCTTTTATAGTTTTCGCCAGAGCCTCGCTAATTTCTTTTTCTTTAGGACAATGTCTTACGAAAAGTTCGAGCTCTTTAAGATTTTTGTTTGTTTTCAGAAGATTTGCAATTGCATGTATTATTCGTTCATCAACTCGAACAGTACTGGAATATAGTTTAAACTTTTTCAAGGTTTCATTCTCTCCAATTGCATTTAATAATAAAATAATATTGTGTTCCTTTATTCTGTTTATTGTGACAGAAAGAGCTTTCAGAGTTTTATTTTCTCTTATAACATCTATTACGCTATTCATAGAAGGTGAATGTGTACCAAATGTAGGAATGAGAAATTGGAAATGAGTAAGGTTTTTGTTTTCTTTGAGTGCTCGAAAAAGTTTGTCCATTAATGGTCTGCGACCTTTACAAGAAGCATAAATTTTTATAGTAAGATGTGTCAAAGGTTTATTGAGTCTAAGGATTTGTTCGACTTCTGAAAATTCCTCTAAATAGAATATTGATTTTTTAATTGTGAGTTTTCTCAGAGTATCATTAACCTCTAATGCCTCTTTGAGTTCTTTAAACTGTTGTGAGAGAACAACAGGGCAAGTGATTTCCCTGAGTGTTTTATTATATCTCAGGGCACGAAAGAGTCCCATTAAGCAGTCGAAGTTGTCACATTCCGGATCTTGATTTCGAACGTACAAAAGCAATTTCTTGAGTTTTGTATTTTCGTTCAAAAGCCCTTCAAAGTCAATATTCGTCATTGTATATTTGAATTTAATAAAAAGTTCTTCGATAGTTCTATTATTTTTCAATGCATCCGAAAGGATGGAAATTGTTTCATCACAGAATGTACCATTTAATGAAAATTTTAGAACTCTGAGCACCTTTGTTTGTTTCAGTAACTCTGATAAACTAATGATTTCATCATCTTCAGTAACATTAAGTTCCAATTCTTCGATACCGATATCAATTTCTGAGTTCATGATTGTTTAATTTATAGAATCTGTTTTTGAATTTTTTTCACTTTCTGTTCACGAAAAATGAATTTTTTTACGCTCTTCAAAATATGTAAAACATGTCTTTGCCATCGTCAGATTGTGACGATTTGAAAAACATCAAAAACAATAATCCCAGTAAAGAGTTTTTCACAGGTTTCACTATTAAGGGTCTTGACCTGCTTTTTTTGGAATCAGTGAGAACTACAACATGTGATAAACTAACAATATATTATCATGACAATTTTACATCATATTTCAAAACAATCTCAGAGGTCCTGAAAAAAAACACGACTATTACGAGTCTTTATATTCGAGACAACGAAATAACCTCTGAAGGAATTGTTCTAATATCAGAGCTTCTGAAGATCAACAAAGCACTCAAAGAATTCGGCTTACATAATATTAAAATCAATACTAGACCTCAGGATAGAATATGGTTTTGGACTGTTTTTACACAAGCTTTGCAACTGAACAAAAGTATTGCAAAGTTGTCTATTACTTCGATTCGATTACAGGTAGAAGAAGTCAAAGTAATTTCGAAAGTCCTGGAGAATAATGATGTTCTCGCAGAGCTCGATATGTCTGGAAATGATATCGACTGTGAGGGTGCTGAATTCATTGCGAAAGCATTAGAGACAAACACAAAACTTAAACAATTGGATCTTGGAAAAAATCTTATAGATACAGAGGGTTATCGAAGAATCGCTAAGGCACTAAAAACAAACAAAAGTCTCGTTAGTCTTACCCTTCAAGAAAACAAACCATCTGTTAATCTTTTCCACTTCTTCTTGGATACTTTGAAGACTAACAGAAGTCTTAAGTATCTATACCTTGATGTCTATTATAATTTTGAAGTTGAACAAGCTCTTTTGGACCTGTTTGTTACAAGAAACAGGTCATGTATGACGGATGCGAGTTTTCACGAGATCCTGACTCGCTACACAGGAATACATACACAAGAGAAAGAGTCACCTGTTTCTATACAAAGCCAGTTTGTATTCGACGAGTCCGTTTCGTTAATTAAACTACAGAAGACGATAAGAGAAGAAGTCAAAAAGCTCACAGAAGAAATTGAAGCCATGAAACAAAAAGTCAATAGACATGAAACACTCTGTGTAATATGCCTGAGAGATCAGAAGGATTGTGTTTTTTTACCTTGTGGTCATTTGTATACTTGTATGAAGTGCTCCGAAAACTTACCGACATGTCCGATATGTCGTAAAATTGTAAAACAGAAAGTAAGAGTTTTTATGTAATGAATCATACTTAGAGTTCCTGAGATTACGGTTTATGATTTTTATCATATATGTATGTCTTTGTGACATACATATATGATTTTGCGAATAACTAACAGGTTTGATTCAACAGTTCGCTTTAGCTTGTTGCTACATACCCTGTGTTTGCCAAGATCATGTAAACACAAGTTAAAGCCCCCCTGATTATTGTTTAGGTATCAGAGAAGGTGAAGGAGGTATAGCAGGAAAGTTTTCCGATACCTGAGGTGTACTTAAAGGAGCAGGTTCCTTTCCTGGTTTATGTGACTTTATGATTTGTAATTTTACATCAGAGTTTGATTTTATTAGTAGATTAAATGGCCTGATATTCTGAGACTTTTCTTCGATTACTATTTCTTTTACTCTTCGTGTTATTATTGAAATCTTCTCAAAACTTCTATACAGCTGTATCTTTAATGTATCAACTTCTGCCTCCTGAGCTTCAATAAACAGGTTCCTCTGTTTTTTGCATTTCTCTTTCATGGTGAAATTCATTGTTTTGACTTTGATTATGTTTCTCAAAACGATTTTTGGTATGTTTCTGATTTTCACTTTTGAAATTTGCGTGAGTCTTCGAAATGCAATCAGGGTCTTTTCTAGTTTTTCATCTATGTACCCCAGTTCATGAAGTGTTCTTGATTCAATCTGTAATATCAGTATGTTCATTTTTCTGGGGGTCTTTTCATTTTCCTGAGACTCGGTGACTATAACCTTTTCCCTATCTCCATAAGCTCCTGAAAGTTTAAAGTTTAGTCTTTTTACTTTGTTATTTTTGTCAGCTAGAAAGACCTCTGTTTCATATTCATTGTGAACTCTAACAGAGATTTTGTTATAAAACGAAGGAATATAATAGTACTTGTTTCCATAATTGTCGTCCAAAAGAAGAAAATAATTTATATCTGATCTTCTTTTGAAAGGAATTTCTTCTGTATGATACAGGGTCACTGTACCTTTTGCAACTACTAAGTCTTGTAATCGTTCGATGTGTTCTTCCACGTTTTTCTGAAATCCCAAAACAAGATTTTTGGTTTTGATTTCACACATTTTTACTGTCATGTCAAAGCATGAGAGCTTATCGATAATAAGATCTTTTCTTTCAGATCTTATATTTACAGTGTACTCTGAGAATAGACCAATAAGAAATATCTGTTTCACATGTGCATTCGAAGGAATAATCAGGGTGTCTACTATACTTTTTGGGTCTTTCATTCCTATTTTCCTGAAATAGAGTTCTTTTATTCTCACTTCACAGTTTCCTATGCACAGCAGAAGCAATTCAACTCCATCTCTGATATCATATTTTTCGACTTCATAGACTAACATAATGAAAATAATAGGTTTTTAAGAAATAAACAAAAACTATCGTTTAAACACTCAGGTAGGAGTTTTCAGAGGGTATCTTTCAATAGTCATTCAAGACTTTGATTGTTTACTAACAGTTAAACAATTCTAATCTAAAAGTTTTACAAAACACAAAAGGCCAGGTGAAGCATCAAGATCTAGATTGGCTATTAATGTCTATATTTTGTTGTTTTGTTCAACAGGTTCAATACGAAAATTGCTATTTGATGTCCCTGTGACAGTTCAGGTACATGAAAAAAAATGAAAAAATAAAAACTCTATTCATTGTATTACAAATCTTTAACTTGTAATGTCTGAAAAACCCGTAACATTTGAAAATCTCCCCCCTGAGATTATTTACGAGATATCTCGGTATTTGGACCAAACGAAAGAACAACATATGCTTATGTTTTGTCTAAACAAGAATATCAGAGAAGTAATGATAAGCAATGGTTTCAGGGTTTTTATTGATAAAAGATTGCACTTGTATGATAATGGAATTTATTTTTTTCATAAACATTTTGGATCTTTGCAGTTATCGGTTGAAGAAACAGAAAGAGCCCTGAAAGTTATGAGCTTTAATTCGATTCAAATCTCATATGATTTATTTGAAACTCTGAGCAAAATTCTCGAAAGTAAATCTCTAAGAACTTTAATACTACATGATAAAGGGTTCAAAAAACATATAATCGAAAGTATCAGGGGGAATATTGAGGTATTATATTTATCAATTTACGGTTGTACTGAAGATTTTCTATCCATCTGTTTGAATAGAGAGCTTAACATAAGAAGAAAACTCTGTTTTGGTTGTCATCTTATATCAGGAGCTAGATCTGCAACTGGATCTACAACTCAATCCGCAATTGAATCTACAACTGGACCTGCAACCGGATCTACAACTAGATCTGCTATATTAGAAATTAAGTATCATCAAGAGATCGAAAAGATAAAACTGTTTATAAGGGGTTTTACGAAAATCATTATTCCTAAATGTAAAATTCTATGCATTTCACTTGTAGAAGAAGAAACTTATGACCTAAGTTATATACCTGTTGAGGACATAATTCTCGAATACCCAATGTCTTGCAAAAGTATAAAAGTCAATTGCTTAAATTTCTTTTATTACACGAAAGGTTCTTGTACTGTAACTCTTTCGAACATCTGTTTTTCAGGAAGAGAACAAATCAATACTATACTTCTGAATGCTTACAGTAAAACATTCGTTTCGCACTTTTCAATCACCGGTCCTAAAGTAATTAAATACCTGAAAGTAGCTTGTTATAAAGAAGCTTCTAAAATTGTTAAAGAGAACCCAGTAGAAATTAACCTGTATTTCGAAACAAAAGATCCAGACCTGAAAATAGAAAATCTGGAGATTTCGTATAGTATAGATACTAATTCGATTTTCTACATACACACTGTAAGTGAAAAAGAAAGGTTCTATGATTTCAACAATTTAAAAGTCTGTCTTTCTGGTAACTGCGGAACTGTCTCTATAGATGAGTTCCACATCAGGTCTGACAATTCAGAAGAAAGACAAGAATATACCCTGATTTCAAGGGGTCTAAGAACGGATATAAAGACCCTGAAAATCAGGAAGAATTCGAAACTTAACATGGAATGTGTATATGTGAAAAATTACGAATACTTCGAAAACTGGTATGATAAGTTCTTACAGTACTATGGTGATGATTAAAAAAAACGGACTGCTGGATCGAAAAATAGAATTAATGTATCCTGTTTATAACAGCGACACATTAATTCTTTTGGATGCTTTTTATCATAAAGTTTAAAGCTCACAAAAAAAACAACATGCCATCCAGAATACAATCAATACTCTTTGACAAACGGCATTTTACAATAGAACAGGCTATAAATTGGTTAAAAAAATACAGGAGAATACCAACCAAAGTTCACGAGACAAAAAAATATTACAGGTTTAGACAATTCAACCCTGATAGTACGAAGAAACACAGGATTATTACTCTCGCTGAAGGAGTGAAAGCAGTTATTGAGATCTATTAAACTGATGCATTTTAAAAAAATCCTTTGATCAAAAAAGGATGGAGAGAAAACTGATCGAGTCAGTTAATAACATAAAGAGCAAGGCAACAGAGATTGGTATGTTAACCGAAGATGAGATAATAAAAGGTAAAGTTTTTGAAATTCTTATTGAAACTATCAAAATATCAAGTCTTATTTTGAATGAAACAACAAGTTCAAGTCAAAACCCAAGAAGAAAATATCTTGTCAAAAACATTAGAAATACAACAGGAAAGAAATGTCATTGTTCCTCATGGATCGTTCATTATAAAAAGAATATAGGAGAGGACTTGGATGAAGATCTAATCTGTTCTATTTCTGGCTGTAAAAGAACAGGTAGAGTGGGTGCTCATATAATGTTTGTCGATAACCCAGAATTTGGGAATAAACACTTTATAGTCCCCATGTGTAATATTCATAACTCAGAGGATAGACCAATGTTTATAAGGAAAGGAACTCAGATAGTATCTGCGAAGAATACAGCCTGTAAAATGAGCTCGCGAAAATAAACCTGAAAAAAACTTTGAGAAATGTATATAACATTCTTGGTGTTATATACATTTCTCAAATGAAGATACCCATGATTTCAATAACTCGCGGCTTTATAAAGAACCCTGACTTCATAGATTTTTTCCGTTTTTAAATTCTCATGTTCTTCAGGGGGACTCATAAACTAAATTCAAAAAAAACTTGTTATATTTTATTTACAGTCATCGGCGCTTCGCGCCGTGATCGTAGCTTCGCTACGTCCCGGCTGAAGGCCGATGATGTTATGCAACCCAAAGGGTTGCATAACAATCAAAAATTTTGAAAGAACAAAAAATTTTTTTTGTTTGTAAATAAAATATAACAAGTTTTTTTGAATTTAGTTTATGAGCCCCTGAAGAACATAGGGATTCATTCCATTATGAAAAGTCTCAAAAACCAAAGATATACTCTCGGGGGGACTCTCTACTTGTGTATATATCAGGGTTGTATAAACCTGATATATACACATTTATCGAATATCTTTGTGTACATATCAGGCCACAAAAGCCTGATTTAAAAAACAGCGACGTTTTAGTTTAGTCCAGATCATCAACCTCCTGTATAAAAGCACCTCTTGAAGATGCTACCGCACGAATTTTCGAGTTTATGAGATACACATAAACAAGCACCTGTGTTTGTTCGTTACCTATTATGCTCAATATGTTCGAGACTTTCACGTTTTCAAGAACGACGATAAGAAACGCCCGCTTGCCTGGTAAACAGTCTCTTATGTGGATCTTTATATTCCGTACTTGAAGCTTCCATGAGAGAAAATACATGATGGGGTTCCATATTGGAGTATACCTCAGGTCTATTCTTCTAATCTGAGGTTCTACCAATTCAGAGTTCAGGTTAAAGTCTTTTGGAATGTAGGTCACATTAACGATAGCCTGAAGACAAGGTGACATATCGATTGTTTGATTACAGGTGCCGCTTGAAAAAGACACATCGTAAAATCGAGTAACCCTGAAGCATCCAAAAACTTTGAGAAGAATGAGTAAAAATCCAACAAGGGCAAAAAGAGCGTACATGTTTGTTCCTGTGAAAATCCATCATGAGAAAGAAAAAAAAATCAATTTTATTCGATTGTTAATGATTCTCTTCAAAAATGAATCGTTTCACAAACTGAACTTGAAACGAAAATGTCATCTTCGATTTCTGTTATGATTAAAAGTCTCAAGGCATTTGAAAGTTTTCTTGAAGAATCAACCAAAACAGAGCAATTTTCAAATGTTATTATCTATATTGATGAAATACCAGAAAAAAAGTTTAAACAGTTAGGAAACATAAAACGAAAGATTCAAATAGAAAAATTGGTCTTTCGACTAACAGGTGGCCATGCTGAGACTCAACCTATTCTTATTCCTGAGTGTTTCATAACAGAGCAGGTATCCTTTTCACAAGAAGACCCAAAAAAACTATCGAAAATTTCAATCAGCTCACAAAGAAGATCTTTTGAGAATATTCAATTTATAAGAGTAATTGTAGACTCCTGTGATATAACAGGTAACGTTGTATCTTTTGATGCAAAAAATCTTTGTGAAATAGACCAGAAAACTTTCAGAAACCTCGAAAATATGACAAAGTATAAACTAATTTTGAAAAACGCAAACGTGAAATCTGATATAGAGAGGAGTAACAAAGATATAAAGGTCTGTTATTGTGTAAATCAGGACTTTGACGACCCACTGAAATGTGAGATTCCAAAATGTTGTGATTCAATATTTTTTAACACTTCAGGAATTGTGGATTTTGAACTGCATTCAAATAGAAAAGAAATTCATTCGATAAACTTTTATTCTCAGCACACCACCGAGGACAGACAGAAAGTTGATTTCTTTGACATCAAAGAAATCTCAAAACTCAAAGTATGTTATGATCCTGAGGATGTAGAATCAGAAGAGAAAACAATAAAAACGTTCTTCTTGAGTTTCAGAGAGCAAGAAGTGAAAGTAAATAAGTTGTCGCTTTATAATGTTCCAAAAATAACCCTGAGACTTGATTCGATAGATTCTCTGAAAATCGATAATGAAGCAAACGGTAATCAAACAATAAAGATTTTTGCAGACCCTGTTACTATTCAGAAAATACTCATCAGACTAGATTCAAAGACAAAAAAAATTCTTCTTTCTTGCAAGCATGTCACAGACATTTTCGTGGTTTCCAAAAAGCTCGAAAACATAAAAAAATGCCAGTTTTTATTCACAACAGAGCATGATATAGATTCCCTCAATGTTAGATATAAAACTACTGATTCTAATGATCAAAATATTTATTCGATAAACCTAAAATCGAAAAAGAACGTAAAGAAATTTTCAATAAAACAGTTGCAAGAGGATGAATCAGAAAAGGAATAAACAGGTTGAGTATGAAATTTTGTTAAGTTCCAGAAGAACTTAACAAAAAGCCTCTGTTAGATCATGAAGGTTCAAGAAGGAAAAGACTTTCAGGTCATTTTATATAACGATCGGGGATCTATAACGATCGGGGTTTTTATAACGATCGGAAAGTCTATAACGATAGAAGAGCTTGACGGATCATGATGATCGCGGATTCATATTGATCGTAGAGTTCACGACAATCAGGAGTCTATAACGATCGGGAGTCTATAACGATCGGGAATCTATAACGATCGGGAATCTATAACGATCCGGAATCTATAACGATCGGGAATCTATAACGATCGGGGGTTTATGATGGTCAGGGGTTTATGATGGTCAGGGGTTTATGATGGTCAGGGGTTTATGATGGTCAGGGGTTTATGATGGTCAGGGGTTTATGATGGTCAGGGGTTTATGATGGTCAGGGGTTTATGATGGTCAGGGGTTTATGATGATCGAGGTTTTAT
>Ga0308420_1000464_pt1 | contig 19842 bp, 17 predicted proteins | sample HotsprSampleMS55_FD_203802 | JGI IMG/M metagenome (GOLD analysis project Ga0308420, IMG submission 203802) | Hot spring phototrophic mat microbial communities from Mushroom Spring, Yellowstone National Park, Wyoming, United States - 20090730_MS55 ... | reverse complement strand
AGTTGGCGTTCGGCGTCGCCGTCACTTGTATCTGGCTGCCCGCAAGGTATGTCCCGCTCGCCGGACTTACCGTGCCGCCGTTGGCCGGGTTGGCCGCGGTGGTCAATGTGTACCACACCGCAGGCGTGCTGCTGGACAGCACCGTCACCGTGACCACCGTTGACGTGCTGGTCGCCCCCTGGTTGTCCTGTGCCACCGCCCGCAGCTGGTACGTCCCGCTGGAAACGTTGGTCCAGGTGTATTCGTAGGGGCTCGCGCTGTCGGTGTTGAGCAGGGTGCTCCCCCGGTAGAACCGGACATGGGCAATGCTGCCGTCCGGGTCGGTCGCGCTCGCCGTCAACTGAATGGTCGCCGGCGCGGTGTAGGTGCTGTTGTTGACCGGGCTGGTCATTGTGACCGTGGGCGGCTGGTTGGGCGGGTACACCGTCACGCTCGCCACCGCGGAGGTGCTCACCGCTCCCTGGTTGTCCGTCGCCGTCGCGTACAGCTGGTACGTCCCGCTGGACACCCCGGTCCACGTGTAGGTGTACGGACTGGTGGTGTCCAGATTGAGCAGTGTCGTCCCGCTGTAGAACCGCACCGCGGCGATGCTGCCGTCGGCGTCGCTCGCCGTCGCCGTGAGGGTGATGTTCGCCGGAGCGGTGTAGGTGCTGCCGGTCACCGGGCCGGTCAGACTCACCACCGGCGGCTGGTTGGGCGGTGTGCCGGAAGAGTACACCGTGATGTCCACCACCGTTGACGTGCTCGTCGCGTTCTGGTTGTCGTAGGCGATCGCACGCAAGGGATAGCTGCCTGCCGCAACTCCCGCCCAGCTGTATGCGTACGGGCTTGCGGTATCAGCGTTCAGCCGTGTCGCCCCCGTCCAGAACTCCACCCGCACGATCGTCCCGTCAATGTCGGACGCCGTCGCCGTGAGCGGCACCGTCGCCGGCGCGGTGAAGCTGCTCCCGTGCACCGGCGAGGTCAGTGTGACCGAAGGTGGGAGGTTGGCCGGGACCGATGTATCGGTGTTCACGCTGAACGTGGCGATGCTCTTGCCCGGAATGACCGCGGTGAAAGCCCCCGCCGACGAAAGAACCGGCTGCTGCATGGCGTAGTCTTCCGTCGCCGTGGTCCGTGCGTATTGCACCGCGCCCGAACCGTTGAAACCACGCACGAGCACAGGGAGCGCCTCGGTCGATCTGTTCATCAGCACCGCCACCGTCGTGCTGGTCCCCGTGAATGCCGCCGCCAGTACACGCGCATCATCGCTCGCACACCCGATGCGCACGTATCCCGGTCGCACGTGCCGGCTCCACTGCCGCATGGCATGGTAGCGCTTGGGAACGGTGAACCGTCCGCTCGCGCCATCGCCCGACCACGGGTTGTAAATATCAATGAGTCCTTCCGCGGCCCCGGCGGCGTACGGCCAGAAGTACTGCCAGTAGTGCCATGCCGCGGCATCCCCCGATGTGATGGCGATCCACATCCATCGGCTGATCTCGAGAGCTTCCTCGATGTCGTGGGTCGCGCCGCTGAGCTTGGCCATCTCACTTTCCCAGACTGCCTTTCCGTGGGTGTGTGCCAGCGTCTTGAGGTCGTGCCAGCGGTCGGCGTCGATCGCGCCGTACTGGTGGGTGATGATCCGGTCGGTGAGCGCGGCGGCGGTGGTATCCGCGAGGAGCGTGGGGACGTACCACCGGCCGAGCGCGCCCCATGTAGTGTTGTTGATGTCCATCGTGTCGCAGCAGAAAAACGTGATCGGCGCCTGTCGCGCCGCCGCGTACGCACCGATGTGCTTGAGAACATCCCGGTATGCGGTCGGCGAGGTGAGGGTTGAATCGTAGGATGTCCCGAACCCGGGCTCGTTGAAGATACTCACCCCTGCAATGGGGATGCCGTAGAGGTCGCGCATGCCCACGACGTATGATGTGATGAATACGGCATAGGCGTCGTACCGGTCGGTGCGCAGGTTCCCGCCGTTGAGAGACCCGTTGTCTTTCATCCAGGCGGGCGGCGACCAGCAGGTCGCCCACACCGTGGTGACGCCGCGGGAGCGCGCCGCCTCGATGATTTCACGCTGGTGCGTGGTCCACGACCACGACAGCGCGCCGGTGGACGACGGCCAGAGATCGGGGTACACGCGCACCCGCAGGATGGACATCCCGGAATCGCGGAACAACACGTCGTATATCTGCTGTTTCGCCGCGGCGGGATAGGCGGTGAGCCAGTTCTCGTAGAAAGCGGCCGACGCCCCGAACCCGTCCATTGTCTGGAACCGTTGTCCGGGATCCAGCGTCACGGTCACCGCATGCACCACACACGGTAGCGCCCAGACGGCGAACCAGCAGCGACGGAACGACCGATGACTGTGTGCCATGTTCATGAACCTCCGTAGAATGTCGCGCCGGCACACCGCGATACGTCAGAGGGTCTCCATACCATCGGCACGGGTGAACCGGCGAAACCCGCCGGCGGCATACACCACCCCGGTCACCAGCAGCATCGCGACGGCGAGCATGCAGTCGGCCATCACCTGGTCGCGCAGCTCCACCCAGTACGACAGTGCGCGCGAAACGTTGTTGATGGTGATGTGCAGCAGCGACGGGATGAAGATGCTGCGTGTGGCGGCGTACGCCCAGGCGAATACCGCCGCGGTGCACACCGCCCCGACCGCAAGCGCGACCAGCCGCAGGGTGGCATACGATACGGGCGCGGCCCCCTCGGGCACCAGCAGCACCAGCGGCAGGTGCCAGGCGAACCACAGCAGACCGCCGAGACCGAATGACATCCACGGTCCGAAGAGATGCAGCCGCACAAACAGCAACCCCCGCCAGCCGAACTCCTCGCCGAACCCCAGCAGGATGCCGGGGATGTTGAACAGGGTGAACCCGCCCACGGTGTAGAGCGCCAGCATCCCGGTGAGCGTCATACCTTTCGGCAGCTGCTGGAGCACCTGCGCCCCCGCTCCGGGAACGAATGCCTCAATTTGGGAGAGGAACCCCGCGCCGCTGGAATCCCACCGCACAGCACCGGACAGCGTGAACAACCCATAGTACAGCACGGCGATACCGACGCCGAGCCCCCAGAACGCGAAGAACACCAGCGGTGGTGCGCCGCACAGCCCGGCGCCGGTGAACCGCTCGCGCGACACGAACGCCCGGGTGAGCGCGGCGGCGATCGCCGGGGTGAACATGTACAACGCAGCCACAGAGTTGACCGTCCGGCGCAGGTGCAGCGCCGTCATGACGAACACACCGCACACCACCGCGAGGATGCCCAGGAACACCACGATCTCGCGGATCGCCCCCCCCGGCGGTCCACGTTCGCCGGCGGCGCCTCGCCTACGGTTTCCGTCACGACCACGGGTACTTCCACCCGTGCACGAAGGCGTGCGCCGCCAAAGCTTCCATCACCGATGCATCAAGCGGTTTTCCGTCGGATGCCGCGCAGTTCGCTTCCACGTGTCTCCTGCTGCGCATGCCCGGGATGACCGTGGACACCGCCGGATGCCCCAGCGCGAACTTCAGCGCGAGCATCGCCAGCGTCGGGCAGTCCGGACCCAGGAAGGCGGTGAGCGCATCCACCCGCCGGGCGGCCTCCGCCAAACGATCCGGGGTGAGCCAATCCGCCCGCCAGTCGCCCTCTTCGAACCGATGCCCCGGGCGCAGCGAACCGGTCAGCAGTCCCTCTTCAAACGGCACCCGTACGATGATACCTACGCCGTGCTGTTGCGCCGCGGGAAGCAGCCGCTCGCGCGGCCGTTGTTCGAAGATGTTGTAGATCACCTGCACCGAATGGCACCGTCCCGACTCCGCCAGTCCCACGGCGCCGTAAGGATCCCAGTCGTTGGCCGATACTCCGAACGCACGGATCTTGCCTTGCTGCACGAGCCGCTGGAACGCTTCGTACCACTCGTCTTCATGGACGTACGCCGGCGCCCACGCGTGCAGCTGTTGCACGTCCAGGTAGTCGGTGCCCAGGTTGCGCAGCGATTCCTCGGTGCACGCGATGATGTGTTCCGCCGGGAACGTTTCGCGTATCGGATCGGAATCCAGCGCAGGCCACCGGTAGGTCTTGGGCGGGATTTTGGATGCGATGACCACCCGGTCGCGTCGTCCGCGGAACACCTCTCCGATCAGACTCTCACTGTGGCCGCCGCCGTAGCCCAGCGCCGTGTCGTAGAACGTGATCCCGCAGTCGAACGCGCACGCCAGCGCATTGCGCGCTTCGCCGTCATCCTGACGACCCCACCCCCCGCCGATGCCCCACGCCCCGAAGCCGATTTCACTGACGGTGATCCCGGTATTCCCCAGCTGACGATACTTCATCGCTCCGCCTCCTGTGGCGACTGTTCTGCGGCGGGCGCCGCGTGCTCCGCCGGTATCTCAACGATCCCGCGGACGCAGCGCACCGCTTCCGTGTATTTCGCAAACGAATCCGCCGAAGACTCCCCGCCGCCGGGCGCGGCGGTCCCGCTCCACTCCACGCACACGAAACAGTCGCGCCGGCGCACCTCGCGAACGATACGCTCCAACAGCCCGCCGGCGCGCCCCCACTGCCCGACGGACGCGCCGTCCAGACGAATGTACGCTGCCAGCGGTATGACGGCGTCTGCCATCGCTTCTGCGGCTGATTCCCCGCCGGACGCAAACCGCCGGGGATCGTACAGCGCCCGTGCCCCCGCGGCGTGGAGCGCCGGCGCCATCGCGCGCCACCGCTCCGGCGTCCCGGCGCACCAACCGGCGCACGGCTCCACGAGCACCGCAACCCCCGCGCGTGCAGCATGTTCGGCACATCTCCGGAAAAACTCCAGCCACCGGTCCACCGCGTCCTGGGCGGCGCCATCTGGTTCCGCACCGTCCGCCATCAGACGCACGAAAGGAGCTCCCGTCGCCGCCGCGGCCGCAACCGCGCGGTCGAACATCTCCCGCTGCAGCCCCCACCCCTGCGACGGCGTGTTGCCGGTACTCCAGCGCGGCACATCAACACACGCCGCCCGCACCCCATGATGCGACAGAACACCGACGACGGTCTTCAGCCGGGCGTCCGTCAGCTCCACGATACTCAGCCGCCACGCGCTGCGCAGTTCCAACCAGTACACGCCCACAGCGGCCGCCCGGGCGGCCTGCGCGTCCACGTCGGCGACCGCGGTATCGTTGAGTGTCGCGAGCAGCATCATCTGGATTCTCCAGTGGCGCCGGACTCCGGCACGCCGACGATACGCTACAAAAATGCAGGTGCGAAATCAACGCATGCAGTACGACCACGGACTTGACAAGCGCTGCCCGCATTTTGTAAGTGGTTGACCGCAGTCACAACGGGGTGGTGTCGGGACAAGCCGTTCCGACGCCTGAGATCATACCCAATGAACCTGATCCGGGTAATGCCGGCGAAGGGAACGGATATCGGGATGATGCCCCTGCGTGTCGCAGGGGTTTTTTATTTTTGTGAGCATGGTGCGCAAGGAGGAGGTGTACGTATGGAAAGAGCCATCGGACGTGCAATCGTGGAGCGGTACTGCGCCAAACTGACCGAACACCTGGACAACGATGTGATCGCGGTGGGTGGCGGACCGTCAGCGCTCGTAGCGGCCGCCATCATCGCCGGACAGGGATACCGCGTGACGGTGCTGGAACGGAACCTCGCACCCGGCGGCGGCGTTTGGGGCGGCGGCATGCTGTTCAACGAAGTCGTCGTGGAACAGGACACCTTGCCGATTCTGGAGCGCTTCGGTATCGCGACGGAACCCGCCGGCGACGGGCTCCACGCCTGCGACGCCGTGCAGCTTGCGGCGGGACTCATCTACGGCGCGTGCAAGGCGGGGGTGGTCATCCTCAACGGGATTTCCGTAGAAGATGTCGTGTACAAAGACGGGCGTATCGGCGGGGTGGTGGTCAACTGGACGCCGGTGGTCCGCCTGCAGATGCACGTGGATCCGCTGATGCTGACGGCGCGCGTGGTTCTGGACGGCACTGGCCACCCCAGCGAAGTGGCGGCGCTGGCCATACGCAAGGCGGGGGTCCGGCTGGACACGCCGACCGGCGGCATTGTCGGAGAACGCGCGATGTGGGCGGTGGAAGGGGAGCGAACAACGGTGGAGAACACCCGCTGCTACTTCCCGGGCCTCTACGCGTCCGGAATGGCGGCAAACAACGTGGCGGGCGGCTACCGCATGGGACCGGTTTTCGGCGGGATGCTGCGCAGCGGCGAGAAAGCGGCACAGCTCATCCTGGCGGAACTCCGCGGATCGTAGAAAGACCGCTTACGGCAACGGCGGGAGTACATTCTCGGGAAGAATACAAAGCGCCCCGCCCGGGCGCGCATCCTACGGCGCCCGGCGGAACCGCTCCGAGACAATCAACAGCAGGCGCTCATGACATAGCGACGTTGTGCTCCACGCGGGAGCACGGCCCATCGAACATTCAGCGCAATCAGCCGGGCCGTACTCCCGTCCGGCCAAAAATTCACGCGCACCGCTATAGCGGCCGTCATTCCTTCCTGAACCGAACACTCACCCCATCCTTACCGAACACCGTTTTCCAACCTTTCTGTCGCACACCGGAAGGAACCGGCACGCTGCGCGTGAACGAGTGATAGGAACTGGCACTGTAAAAGTAGCCTTTGTCTCGTTTCTCTTCCCGGCGTTCTTGCGTCATTTCAAATGTGACCATTCCGCGTTCGACGCGTACCGCAGTGTTCCGTTTATCCGCCCCGGGGATAGCGGCTGTCACCACGACGTGCGACCCTTCGTCCCGAACCTTCACCATGCCCATGCCGCCAAACGGCCGTTCAACAACGTCCACGACTCCCACCGGCGCTCTCCGCACCGCAATTGCGTTGACTCGTTCTCTTTTCATCGCTCTGCACCTCCGTAAGTCCGAGTCTTCGCACTTCTCTTTTCATTTTTTTTGATGCGCCCGCCGATGAAAAGGTTGCGCAGACAACCCGTGTGGTTGAAGCGGATCCACCGGTGCACCGCCGAACTCATTTCCCGAACCCGATGAATGTCCCTTTTTGCTTGAAATCAACGATTGCGGCGTCCAGATTGGCGCGGGTGACCCGCACCCGGTCATCGCCGGTATACTCCCCTCTCTCCATCGCCGCCACCACGCTGCGCTGCACCGCCTCCCGCACGTGCGCCCCGGAACACCCCTCCAGCCGCGCGGCGACATCCTCCAGGCGTACATCCTCGTCAACGGCGTAGTCCCGGGTGAACAGACGCAGCAGGCGGATGCGCTGCTCCGTATCGGGGTTGCCGAACCGCAGTTTCAGGTCGAACCGCCCGGGGCGGTTCGCCAGCGCCTCGTCCATCACCTCCTCACGGTTGGTCGTTGCCAGCGTGACGATGTTGTGATTGCGTTCAAACCCGTCCAGCTCGTTGAGCAGATCCGCCAGCACGTGCGTGATTCCGCCGGCGCCGGATCGATCCGCGCCGATGATATCGACGTCCTCCCACACGACGATGCACGGCGAGATCGCACGCGCCAGCTCGTACACTTCGCCGACGATGCTTTCCTGGAAGGGCGGCATGTCTTTCATGGTCGCGTGAATGACGTTCACCCCGCATACGCCGGCGAGGATGCGGCAGGTCAGGGTCTTGCCGTTCCCCGGCGGCCCGTAGAGCAGCACCCCCCGTTTGAGCGGCACCCGGTGTTTCTCAAACTCCCGGCGCCGGCGGAGCGGCTCTTCGACGAAACGCCGCAGCGCGCACACCACCTCCCGAGGAGCGATCAAGTCATCCCAACGATAGGCACGATCCAGCGTGATGCTCTCTCCATCGCTGTTCAGCACCAGCCCCCGCAGCTCCCCCATCTCGCGGTGCACCTCGCGCAGAAACGTCTCCGCCGCATCCAGGTGCTCCCGTCGGCAGTGGATATTCAGCAACAGATGACCGTACCGTTGGCTGGGCACCGTTTGCACGCCCAGACGCCGGCCGCGGTCGTCTTCCAAAAACCGCACCCCTTCGGACAATACGGACGTGGTGTCGTCAACCGGAGTGTACACATCAGGTACATTCTTCTGATACCGTGCGCCTGCCGTCCGGTACCGCATGGCCGCACCGTGCACGGCTCGAAGAACGATCCAGGCCATGCAATGCTCATAGTGCTTCTTTAGCGTGCAGACACCCTCCGCCGATGGATCGTCACCGCCAACAAATGTCCGGATGCTCTCAAGGATGTTCGCTTCCGCCTGGTTCACAAATATCACCGGCTCGTCCACTCGAACCGTCACCGTCCTGTCTCTCATGCCGTATTCTCCTGGGGCCCCCCCGCACACGCACTCCGCGACCGCCGTCAGGACATCGCACGGGCGGCCGAGGCATCGGCACACTCTCCGCTTTCCGGCGCTGCGTGCAGCACATCGGTGTTGACGCCTGCCGTTGCATTGCTGAACAGTTGTTTGGCGCAGTATTCCTCCAGACCGGCGCGCAGGCCCCGGGCGCCCGTCCCGCGTTTCAGCGCGGCCTCCGCGATGCTCTCCAGCAGCGACCGGTCCAGTTCGAGCGGAACTCCCGAGGCGTCCATCAGTGCGGCATACTGCGACCACAGTGAGTTGCGGGGTTCGGTCATCACCCGCACCAGCTCATCCCTGCCCAACTGTTCCAACTGGATAATCACGGGGAACCTGCCCGCCAGTTCCGGGATGATGCCGTACTCCTCCAGATCCTCCACCATCGCGCGGGAGGACTTGCCGCCGTCCGGATCATCGCTCGCGTGCAGGTCAGCGCCGGTTCTGAACCCCAGCGAACGTCGCCGCGTCTCCAGACGCTTACGGATGATCTCATCCAGACCGGCAAACGCCCCGGCCCCGATGAACAGAACGTCCCGCACGTTGTACACTTTCCCCGCATTCCTGCTGAACGGCACCCGCTCACTCGCCGCCACCTCGTCGCCTTCCAGCATCTTCAGCAGATCCTGCTGCACCCCTTCTCCCGACACATCCCGTGTGGAGTTGTGCCCGGAACCGCAGGCACGCGCCGCCAGTTTGTCTATCTCATCAATCAGCACGATGCCCTTGGACGGATCCTGCCCCGGCTTCGCCGCACTCCACAACCGCGCCAGCATATCCTCCACATCGTTGCCGACGTACCCGGTCTCGGTGTACTGGGAGGCATCGCAACAGACCACCGGCACATCCAGCAGCCGCCCCAGCGTCTTGACCAGGTGCGTTTTGCCGCACCCCGTGGGCCCGATGAGCATGATGTTGCTCTTGGCCACGTACTCCCCGGGTTGACGGGTGCGGTTCAGCGCGACGCGGCGCAAGTGGCTGTAGATCGAACAGCAGAACAACCGCAACGCTTCATCCTGGCCGATCACCCATTGGCGCATGGCATCGTACAGACCGCGCGGCGTCACCTCACGCAGCACATCGCGGCGTCTTTCCGGAGTATCTTTCTTCTCCTCCACCGGTCCCGGCGGCGGCACGGCCGCCAGAAGGAACGCCGTCTCCGGGGTCAAAGACAGAGACTGGTCGCCGAAGCGCGTGCCGTCCACCATCACTTTTTTGAGCTTGAGCAACCGCGACCCCGGCCCGATGTACCAGTACATCAGCGGAATGCGCTCCGGAGCACCCAACGTCAGGAACCGCAGCAATTCCTTGGAACTGAACCGCTCCCAGGTGAGGGCTGAGTACACCAGCAGAATCAGCACGGTGCGCTCATGCTCGTCCAACCCGTACTGCAGGCACATGTCCTCGAGGGGCAGCACCACTCCGGCGCGGCGCGTCAGCTCCACGCGGGCGCGAATGGCATCCTGCAGCGCCCGTAACTCGGAACAATTCTCTTCCGAACAGCCCCGGGGCGACAGTCGTTGCTTCATATTCTCTACCAGCTTCATGCAGTCGCCGAGGTACTCCTGGTAGCTGCTGTACGCTTCCATGGTCGTCGTCCTCCGCATTTCTCATCAGAATGTGTACCATGGGAAATACGCACGTCGGATTGAAAGTGTTTAAACCACCGTGGGAAAGTGTACATCGCCGGATGAACACCAGACGGCCCATCCGCGTGGACGGGCGGAAGAAAAAGAAACTCCGCGGAAAGACCTGCTTGAGTGCACGTCAAGGAAAGAAGTGCGTGCTTCTGAAGCGTCGGGAACGCCGCCTTCGTCTATCCGCCGACGGCCTGTTGCCGCTCCATCATGCCCGTCCACGTGTCTGCGAACGTAACCAGCAACGTCAGGCGGGTTTCGCGGTGCGCCACCTCGCGGTTCGCCTCCACGTACTGTCCATCGTGGTACAGGATCGCCTGCGCCTCCTCATCGCTGAGCGGAATGTGCTGCGCTGCCAGGAACAGGCTGCGCGCCGCCAGGTTCAGGTGCACCAGCTTCGGGTTGATGACGTAGCGTATGCCGCGGTTCTTCACCTGCCACTGGTCCGGATTGGGCAAGTAGCGGGGGATCCCGGGAGCGCCTACCTTACCGCAATCGTGCAACAGCCCGACGATCACGCAACTTTCGTCGGGCACGTCCGGCGCCAGCGTGTCCCGGAGCTGCAGCATGGTCTCAGCCACGGCAACCGAATGCGCCAGCAGACCGCCTTCCACACACCGGTGAAAACTCTCCTTATAGCTCGCGGGTGCGGTGAGCCACTGGGTCTCCCGCTCCAGAAAGGCGATGAACCGGTCAAACGCCTCTTTTCGCTGTCCGGACACCTTCCGCTGCAGCGACTCGTACCGCGCTCTCAGTTGTTCATCCATGCGACCGAATGTCTCCGTGTCCGGCATTCCGCGGCATCCGTAACCCGCTTCAGCGCCGGCTCCGTCGGAAAAGCTCGCCGTCCACCAGCAGGTGCGTCCCATACCCGGCGACACCCGCCAGGTACAGGTATATGTGTGTCACAGTCACCCGCACACCCAGCACCAGCGGCAGTACGAAAACCACCCCCGGCGCTAACGCCATCGCCGTCCGGGAGTGAAAGAACCCGCGGTGTTTCGCCATGACCGGCACCAGCGCCAGCAGCAACAGACCCGCCGCCTCCCAGGCACGCCCGAACAACAGCAACACGAGCGCCGCCGCGGCGAACAGCGGATACAACACCCGCGCCACGACGCTCTTCGTGTCAATGTCCGGCAACAGCCCGAAGAACAACGCAACCCCGGCCATCTGGACTATCAGCCACCGATCCCATCCGGCGAGTCTCCCGCCAAACACAACCCCCACCGCCACCAGCATCAGCGCGGTGCCTGCGAGATGTCCCTGAAACGACGACATGCGACGATTTCCGCTCCTTTTTGTGTATTTCGGCGCTCCGGGAACTCATACTTAATTTTATACGCACTTGACAACCGTACCCCGGCGCGTGCACGCAGGCATTCGATCCTATGCATCCGTTTCCATCCGCAAAAAAGGGGTGAAGACACCGCCGATGCCCGGCGGCGGCAGTATCGCCACATCGCACACCGGGGCGGGCGATGCCTCGCCGTGTGCACCGGGCCCACCGTCAGGATCCAACCCACTATTCCGCAGCGGCACCCATGTGTCTGCCAACCGCCGCACACGACAATACCATCGCTCTTCATCCCCCGCCGGCACCTGCGCCGGGACCGGTTCAAAATCCTGCCGTTCGTTGTCGCACATGAACCGCATCGTCCCGCCGGCCGCAGACCGGACCTCAATCGTCACCAACGCCCGCTCTCCCGGCTGCGGAGGGTGTCCCAACAGCGCGCGCAGACGCGCGTAGCCGCACTTGCGTACCAGCACCCGGCGCAGCGGACGTTCCGTCTGGCGCAGCACCAGCACCGGGTCTATCCTCTCGGCGGGCGTCTCCGCGAAAAACCGCGGCACCCGCTCGCCCCACAGGGCCCATGCGGCAAACCCGTCGGCGTACTCAACCGCGGGTCCGCCGTCCCGGTGCAGCCGTCCGTCATCCGTCGTGTACACCGCCGCCGGCCGTTCGCTGACCGGCATCGCGGCCGGATTGGGCAGCAACACCCCGCCCGTCCGATACAGGCGGAGCAGCTGCTGCGCGCGCCGGTGATCGGCGGGAGCCAGCATCACCCCGCAGTGCTGATGACACCAGTCGTACCACACCATGCATGACTCCAGCCAGCAGGCTTCTATGAGTTCTCGGTTGTTGACCATGTGCCCGTCGGCGATACCGTTCATCTGGGCGCGTTCCGTCGCCTCGATGATGACCGCAGAACTGATCTCCAGCTGCAGCGTCGCCACGCGCCCGGGAATCAACCGACAGGGACACCGTTCGAGCATTTGTTTCGCAATGCACGAGCCCAGTAATGTCTTCACCGCGCGCTCCGCGGATTTGTTCGCCGCCCGGAACACCCAGCTGACGGCGGCCGGTTCGTTGCCGGGTTCGCCGACACCATACACCATGGACAAACGTTCTATGTCAGAGTTGCTCATGCACAGCATCTCCGGACGCGGCAGCGGACCGACGCCGGCCATGCGGGACAGCACATCCAGTGCGTGTGCAAACGAATCCCGCTCCTTGTCAGTGTCCAACCCGCACGACAGGATCCAGTGCAGGTAGTCCTCCGCGCCTCCCTCCTCAATAGCAAAACCGCACATTAGCATATCCAGGAACACCATCACCAGCGGCGATGAACACGGGAGCACTACAAACGCGCCATTCCACGACAATTCCCGGTTCAGACGCTGCATCCGGTCAGATACATGCGGCCACCACACCGGCTCGGTGGAAGCTCGGTACCGGTCCCATGCGGCCAAATGCCAGCCCAATCCTCGTTCGTGTTCACACCCGCTGATGCGGTACGGTCGCGCCTGGTCGCTCATTGCAGTTCGTCCTCGCCGGCCACACACACGTACCATTCACTGAACGGGTCGTACAGCGTTTCCCAGTATCTCAGTGACTTCGCTGCGGTGCCGCCGTACTCGGCGACGAAACGCTCCAGCACTTCAGCAGGCGATGACGCCTCGTGCAGAGGACAGATATAATCCGCGGCTATTACGTCGTTCCGCACCCGGTCCACGATGAACACATGACGCCCCCACACGCCGCCCACCGCGCAGGATACCACCGCGTACTCACCCCGCTCCACCAGAACGTGCGCATCCGCACGACGCAGCAACGCATCCATCCCCACCCGGGCGATCAGGACGCGCCGCACATTCCCGTTCATCTCGCGCAGCACCATCCACGGTTCCCATTCCCCGGCACTCAGGCGTCCCAGCGCCTCACTCATCGGCATGCCGTGGTGCAACCACAGACCGGTCCCGTCGGCAAACCGCACCGCCGGCCCGTTCTCGCAGTGCGGCAGTCCCGCATCATCCAGGTGCATCTCCACGGGACGCTCGCTGACCAGCACCACGCCCGGAAACGCGTACACGATCCATGATTCCCGCGCCAGCCAGCAGGACAGGCTGTACACCATACCATCACCCTCGTCCGGCGGAGTCATGCCCAGCGCTTCACACGCCAACTCCCACAGACACATGTCCGCCAGGTACATGCTGCTTACCCACATACCGTCCAGTTTGCCGAAGTACTGCCCGCCACGTACCGCAAGAGCCGCCCAGGCGTACTGCGCATACCATGCGGCGTTCAAAGCGTCCACGACCGGCAGTCTGACACGGTCATTCAACGCCTGGAACAGCCGCTCCTCGCCCGGCAACCGCCACGTCTTACACAACCGCGTGCCAAACAGAGACGAATGACTACGTTCGGACAGTCTGCCCGTATGGAACAGATCCCAGAAAGCCGGACTGGCCGTGTAGCCGGTACTGTAGTACACCAGGTACTCCACACGGTCGCGTATCTCCACGCTGTCGCTGTACCGGGCACACCCCAGCGCCCGGGCAACCGTATCCAGGGCCTGCTGGATGGCCTCTGCGGTCGCCGGACCGCACCGCTCGCGCCACCAGGATCGCTGCCTCTCATCCCCGCCGAACAACGCCAACCAGAATCCGAACACCGCCTCCGGCGAGGGAAAGAACAACACCAGGGGCGGTTTCAGTGCCGCACAGTCACGGGAGGATCGCTCGTAGTGCGCATTGATCTCGGCGCACAGACTGCGCACCCGCGCCTGATTGACCGGACGCGTGTCGGCACGGCAAATCCCGCTCCACCGCTCCACATACTCCGCGCAGACATCATCCAACGTCCGACCGCCGACCAGGCGCTGCCGCAGCAATTCGGCGCCGTCTTCCCGGACCGGATCCCGACTGTTTGTTCTCTCCGACACACTCATGAGAGCACCTCCGGAACACCGTGAATGTCGTTGCGCCATGCGAGCGCTTCCGCGACCGTTCTCACTGACGGTGGTACACCTTCCAGATGTACCTGCCCAGTGGACGGGTTGACCATCTTCAGGTACGGCCGCCGCCGGCCGTCTCCCATGTCAAGATTTACCAGCTCATAGTCGCCCGAACCATCCAGCGTCTTCGCCCCCAGCTGCTCAAACACGCGGTCGAGGCCGATCTTACGCACAATCTCTCGGCGGACCTCGGCGTTCGGTTCCGACAGGAGCAACCGCGCGTCCAGCTCATCCGCCGGAGTCTCCACCACTTCCTGCGGCACGATCACCCCGTTGAGCGCCCACACCCGCCAGCCGTCGGAATACGCCAGCACGGGCCCGTGCGCGTCGTGCACCATCGCTCGCATTCTCCCTCTGTCATCACGCCGCATCACCATCCGGACCGTCGTCGGCCGCTCGCAGGCGATAATCTCGTTCTCGCACCAGTAGATCCACCCGCAGGCACCGCTCAGCTGTTCAAAAATCTCAAGCCACTCGTCCATCTGCGCATCAAAAGCGATGCCCAGCACATCGCGGGCGAACCGCAGAATCGCGCACCGAGCCGCGTCATTGTGCCCGCGCATCCACGGCGTGTATACCTGTGTCTCGCGGCGTTCCTTTCGCAGCTCCCTGTGCAACGCGGTGATCGTGAACTGGTACAACTCGCGCTGCCCCGCGACCGGGGAATCCTCCCTTTCCAACACGCCGAAATTCCGCACGATGTAATTCAACCGGAGCACCGCACCGGCCATTCCCAGCAGCGTGGCATACTGCCGGTTCAAATCCGCGCCGAGCAGTCCGCCGATCTGGTCAACCCCTCCCTCCGCCAACAGCCGCTGCGCCTCCAGCGGCGACCTGCACCACCTGACCGGCCGGGGTCCCAAGTTCGCCCACCGTATCAAACGGTTCAACGCCTCTTCCACCACCGGCCGGTCCGCCGGCACGCACGCGCACTCCTTTCCCTGCGCTTCCGCCAGCCGCTCGCACAGCAACCGCCCTTCATCCTCACTCAGCCTAATCGCACACATACCGTGTCTCTTCCCGGAAATGATCGTACTCCCGTACCGTCTTGCGCTCGTAGATCCCGGGCGGGATGGTGATCGTTTTGTGCTCCTCGTGCATGATGGTGATCGGCTCTTTGGCACGGACATACAGCCGGCCGAACTTGCTGAAGAACTCCACCTTGTCGGCTTGCACATCCTCCAAGCGCACGCGGTGCGCATGCCCGGTCACCTCGCCGACCGCCAACGGCTGAGGATCCACCCGTTTCACACCTTCCGGCAGCGCATCACATCGGACCAACAGCACATCCCCCTGCTGCCAGAACCTGACCGCCTTATTCCCGCACCCCGCCTTGCAACCTCCCGCCTGCCGCTCCTGATTCATCGCTCTGCCCTCCTTGCGCACCAGTATAAAGATGGTCTTCACCGGGGCAACGCCCCATACCCAAATACGAAGATTGCGCCTTATTGTTTAACCGAGAGCACGAAACACGCACGAAGAACACTGCCGGAGAAGGACATTACCGCAGATGCGTACGACGACTCGCACGCCCAAAAGGAGAGAACTCACAACAACCGACACCCGCCCCAACCGCCGCCCCGGGACCGGCCGGCGCCGTACCCACCGCTACAACCTCGGTTTCACCGGTATGCCGTTGTACCGCGTCTCATAATGCACATGAACGCCCGTCACTCGACCCGTCCGCCCCACCACGCCGATCACCTGCCCCTTTCGCACCCGCGCGCCCTCAAACACCCGCAACTCATCCAGGTGCCCGTACCGTGTCTGCCACCCGTTGCCATGGTTCAGGATGACCGCCCGCCCCAGCGTCCCGTGAAAATCCGAGCTCACCACCACCCCATCCGCCGTCGCCCGAACCTCCGTTCCGGACCGCACCGGGATGTCCACTCCTTCGTGAAACGCCCACTCGCCCGTCACCGGATGCACCCGGTAACCGAACCCCGACGAAACCCTCCCCTCTACCGGCGACCCGACCGGTCCTCCCGGCCGCGCCGCCTCCAACGACGCACCGATGCGGCTCACCGCGCTCAACGCCGCGCGCTTCAGCGCCTGCACATCCACGCCGCGCGCCACCTCCCGCACCACATCCTCCAACGGCGCCACCTCAATACCCTGATCCGCAGCCTCCTGCGCCCGGCGCAGCACATCCGCCAGCAACGATCGGAAATTCTCCATCCGCCGCGACAAACCCTCCAACTCGCCGGTGGACGCAATCTCGTACACCCACGCCGCCGCCTGGCGCACCCGATGCACCAGCCGCCGTCCGGCGTTGGTATCCCACAACAGCCACCCCACCACGCACAGCATCACCAGCCTGCGCAGCACACCCCGCGGGCGACGCGGCCGCTCCGGCTCCGAAGATCCGTCCGGTTCACCATCCCATGCCCCGTCCGAACCATCCGGCAATTCCTCCGGCGGCTCATCGGGCACGGATCGCTCATCCATTCCGGCGACTTTCATCCAGCCGCCGCGCCGTACCCTTTTCCTGGACATCCGCATCCCCCTTTCCGGCCGATTACGCCACGTCAATGCACTGCAGCTTCAGATCCATCGTTTTTCACGGGGAGCGCCTTCTGCTTCGCTCCTGAGCGTTTGCCGGCGGCCATCCAATGTTGCACCTCTTCCTCCCACCTGCCGAGTTCCTCGCCGACGCACGCTTCAAATGGGACAAAATCCAAACCCAGACCCAGATCTCCCAGCCGTTCCCAGCGCCGTTTCAGCCGCACGTATTTCTCATCGTCAATGGAACAGGGGTAGCGCAGGTGGTACACTCGTGGAAACGGCGGCAAGATTCCTATCTTTTTCGGATTTTTGTACGCCCCGTACCGCCACAGCCTGCCCACTCGTTGCATCATCCTCAACGGCGACCATGCGAGGTCAAAGTGTATCAGCGTATTGCATCGTTTGTGCAAGTCCACAGACTCGGAGAGCCGATCCGTCGTTACCAGAACCACTGCATTGTTCCTCTGTGAGTTGAATAGGGTGACAAGATCTCTATCCCTTGCCGCAGAATGCGCTGCTTCTTTTTGGCTCTTTGGACTGCTATACGTTACCGTGTCAACGACCCTCCGCTTTTTACCCATCTTCCCGTACAACTTTTCCAAGTATTCAGCACCTGAACACCCGTTTCCCAACTCTTTTCTCAAATCATTCTCCAGCTTTAGCCAGAGCTCCAGCCAGGCGCTCACCCACCACGCCGTTCTCCGGTAATTACAAAAAATAACAACTTTTCCGCTTCCTTTGGTCTCCAGGTGTCGTTTTAAGAAATCACGCAGACAATCCAGCTTGTATGTCATCTTTTTTATCGGTTTACTACACCTTTTGTGCAACTCATCACACTCGTACGTTGTTCGTGACAGATTGTGGTGTTGACCCTTTGGAAAACTGAGCGCTTTCTCTTTTTTTTGGGGATAGAGAGCTCCCGCGACAGCAAAGCACTCCAGCACACTTCTATCGGTATCAACACGCTCACGGCGCTTGTCCGGCAACTTACGAGCGCCTTCCTGAAACTCCATCAGATGCTTCACCGCGGTAGTGGTGTCAACATTCGCAAAACTCCCCTTGCGGCGTTTGCGTGTACGTAGTTTCCTTTTGAGCTCACAGAGGTCCTTGCATTCGGGAACAGCCAGCTCATTTGAGATTTCGCTCAGCGTTTGCGCCAAATCTTTCAGGTTTGCTTTGCTTGATTCCATATTGCACAAGTATTTTTCCTTGTCTTTCTTAGTGAAGCAGCTCAGTTTCACAAGAGCTTTATAAAGGTGCAGATACCCTGTTCGTATCTCCCGCTCCTCCTGCTGATCCAGCTTTTGCACATGCATGCTGCTGCATAGATAATCGTGGGACACCGGGTTCACCGGCGTGGCGGACACAAACACGAACCAGACGTTCGTCGAACGACGTTTCAGTTCAGAACGTGCGATTTTCGCCAGCAATCTCCGGGCGCGGTGCACTTCGTCGAGCACGACCACCGCCTTGCGGGGAATGAGTCTCTTGTTCAGCCCAATCGGCCTGCTGCCACGTCCTCTGGAATATTTGAACAGCTGTTTCTTGGCACCACTTTTTCTGGATAGAAAAATGTGCGAGGTCACCACGACTTTGCCGGGGTCGCCGCTCGCATTACCGCGCAGTTTTTCAATCTCGTCTTTCTTGTCTTTCTTGTCTTCCGTGTAGCCGGCGAGCTGCAGATCCCGTTCCCGCAGCCACGGAAAAAGCTCAAACGGATCTCTGGTTTTGTTCTTGCGTTTGCCCTTTTCTGAGTCTTGGCCGTTCTCATCGCTGCGTTTGCTGTCTTGGGGAACCTCCCACCGGCGCGGCATTGAAAAAATCACCCGCCACCCCTCCTTGGTGAGTTTCCTGTGGATGGCCTTCATAACGATCGCGGTTTTCCCCATGCCCGTGGGCAGCTGCAGCAGCGCGACGCAGTTCTTTTTGAGGATCCGAAGGAGTTCTTTGGCGTACTTCCTCTGCCATACCGAAAGTTGCGCCGTTGACTTATGGCTCATGTGCGTTGTGCCCCGCAGGCGCCACCCTCCTCAGACGTTTGCCGACATCCAATACTTTTTTTATGATGTACATTTTTAAGTGCGACTGGTACTTCTGATATGACCGCCGCGGTGAGCGTTGTTTTGTGGAACCGGCTGCATGTTTGTATTTTGGGTAACCGGTTTTTTCGGTAGGCTGTTTCGCAGGTGCCGTGGCAGCAAGCATTTCGGCCTCTTCACGCAACCGCTTCTCATAATTCTCGTCATACCTGATGGAATTCATGCGTTTTCCCGTCGGACCCAACAACTCGCCCCAGGGGAAACGCACATCGTCGCTCGAAGTGACACCGTACGGCTCAACGTTCTTCGCCGGTTGACGGCGTTTGCCTCCGCCGCCGACCGCATAGCGCCCACCCGGATACACCAGTTTTGCCAACCAATCCTCCGCACCGAAGTATTTTTCAGCACCCCTCACGGCACAGAGCGGTATTTCGAGGGAATATTCTTTGAGCCATGTTGTTTTCCCCGCATCTCCTTCTTGCTTCAATCTGATTCTCAGTTCCCAATCCTGGCTGAGGTACGGGATTATGCAATAGTTGCCTTGAGCATCCCATACTTCCCTCTTTCCCGTACGCCGGTCGAACAACTCTCTTTTTACTATCCGGTATTGGGGACGGTGCTTATCCCCTGGAACTTCTTCTTTTACGACGACAATCTTATCTTTCTTAATGCGGAGACAGAACTGCAGCAAATGCCGTTTCAGGATGTTGGCGTGCAAATATTCGTTTTCCGATTCCGAATCAATAGCATAATCCTCATCATTAGTACCGCAGTCGGCATATGTTCCATTGCTTTTGATGCTTTTGCAGGTCCACGAACCCCGCAGCAAGTATTCCGCCACTTTTTTGAGCTCTTCCGCCTTATCCACGATCATCACCCCAGTTTCAACGTTTTCGTTCCCTGCTTCCCCCCATGCTTTTCTCGTAAAGTTGGCCGAGCCGATGAAAAGGATGCCGTCACCTTTCTTTTTTGTATTCCTGTCATCCGCAGCGACGAAAACCAGCTTGCCGTGCAGGCCTGTCCTGCCGACCGGGTGATGCACGTGAGCTTGAACGGGAAATGATTGCGGAGCCGCGTCCTCGCGGGTGA
>Ga0308420_1000462_pt1 | contig 19869 bp, 24 predicted proteins | sample HotsprSampleMS55_FD_203802 | JGI IMG/M metagenome (GOLD analysis project Ga0308420, IMG submission 203802) | Hot spring phototrophic mat microbial communities from Mushroom Spring, Yellowstone National Park, Wyoming, United States - 20090730_MS55 ... | reverse complement strand
CGCCCCCTCCGGCGCTTCACGCCCGGCGACGTAGCCTAATTTCCCGTCTACGTCGTAGATGACGAACGCCCCCGCCGCGCGCACCGCAACGTCGCGCTTCGCGGCGCGCTCAAACCGACCGACCGCGTGCGTCCACTCCTCCAGTTCTTGATGCGGAATAGGCTCAATCTTCCACCACATTTTCGCCTTCCTTTCTCATCTTTCGCAGCGTCTTCCTCAGACGCTCCGCTTCCAGCGCCGGCATCACCCAACGCGGGCGTTTTCGGGTTGCTCCCGCGCACGCCAGCAGTACCGCAACCCTCACCGCCTGAAGGCGGCGAAAGGCGGTGAACTTCCGGTAGAGACGATACATACTCTTGTTCATTTTCTCTCCAGCTCCTTCGCCAGCATCTGCACCACCGTCTCGTGCACGTACCCCCACCGCAAACACACCGCCGCCAGATCGCGGTACGGCTGGCGCAGCCGTTTCGCCGCCGCGTGGAGATCGATGTAGACGGTCTGTACGTTCTCGTCCAGACGCCAGCACAGCCCGAGACGCGCTTCCGGCGCTGCGCCGGGATCGATATACATCTCCCCAACCGCTGCGTTCTTGTTGATCTCCAAAATGTGATAGCGCAGAAAATATCTGATGAACGTCGGGCGATACCCGACGTGCAACATCAACGCCGCGACCGCCCGCGCGTCGGTGCGCAACTTGATGCGCGTCCAGCGTAGCAGCCGCGTCTCGTCTAATTCCGCGCCGCGCAGTCGCGCTGCGAAGAACGACATCGCGGCGCGCAGATCGTCATCACGCATCGCCGTCCCCTTTGTTCTTCCCGACGAGTTCATCAAGCACGCGGCGCGGCATCATCACCCACTCCCGATCCACCCGCGCGCCGTTTTCTGTACGCGCGGGAACGTCGTCACCGAAGACCAGAACGAACAGCGGTATACGCTCAAAGCGCGCGGCGCGGTCGATTGTCTGAAGCAATGCGTCGAGCGTCGGTTTGGTCAACATCTTTCGCCTCGCTTTCACTTCTACCGCGAAACCTGGATTGTTGCCGACAAACCCATCAACGCCGAAGCGTGTGAGGTGCCCCACGCGCCCGGTCGGCGTCAAAAGGCGGGCAAGCGACGGATCGCCCACCCGCCCGAATGTGGCTTGCAAGGCTTTGAGTGCTTCGCGCTCCTTTCTCTTCCAACGAGGTTCGGATTTAGAACGGAACGTCTTCATCTTCTTTTGTCTTCCGCTGGCGCGTTCGGCGGGCGGGGGTGATGTGGACAATCTCGCACCATCCTGATGGTTTGGTCTCGATTGTCAACTGGTACTCCCGCCCCACCGCCTCTTGAACGAACTCCTCGGCGCGCTCCAATTGCGCGTCGGTCATCACCGATACGCCGTACAGCGCCGCCAGAACCCGGTAGAGATTCGTAACTTTACCACTCTTGCCCGGGTGTGACAGCCTCGCCGGTTTGCGCACCCACTTTGAGACGCGCAGCGGATTCCCGTCATCGTCCTCCACCTCGAACTCAAACACGAACACGTCTTCGTAGGTCGGTTCTGGACTAAGCCTCGTCTCAAACGTCGGACGCTGACGCTCTTTGACGCCCAGAAACCGCCCGATGTACGCCCCGTTGAGTTCGGGGCGCTCTTCCTCGCCGTCACGCTTGATCAGTTCCTTGAACATACCTTTCACTTCCTTTCTCTGAACTTCGGCGCAATCGCCTTACTCCGCAGTATACACCAGAACGCCCGTTTTGTCAAGCGACTCGCACCTCTTGCGGAACGGACACCACCGGCACTCTTCCGTTCCCCACGCCGTCGCTTCTGCAATATACCCCTCCAGCGCCAGCGACTGCAACCGCAGCGCCTTGTAGAGCAGCGCCTCGGCGCGGGCGTGGTCAACAGCGAACCGGAGTTCTTCCATCTCGCCGGTGTCTCTATTGACCAGCAGCACAACGCCGGTCTGCGCCTCGACCAGCGCGGCGTAGACGCTGATCTGGTCAACGTATTCTTCCAGTTTCGACCGCGACGCCCACTCCTTTGCGCTGACGGTTTTGATGTCGATCACCGTCAGCGTGTTGTCCTCTTCGATGAGCAGCGCGTCGATCCGCCCAGAGATCGCGCCGCCCACCACCCGCACCTCGGTCTCGACGCGCCCCGGAAACGCTTCCTTCAACAGCGCTTCGAGATGCGCGTGGATCGCGTCGCCCAGCAGCGCAGACGGGCTATCTGAGCGCGGCGCGTCCGGCTCGCAGCCTAACAGCGCGAAGGTGATGCGCCGGTCGCAGCCGGAAATCTCGCTCGCGTACACCCGATCCCGCGCCGCGACCGGGCGGCGCTTCGCAGAAACGACGCTGCGGACGGCGTCAACGAGCGGTTGCGGTTTCTGGATTTTGACGCCAAAAAATGATGTCATCAGTACTTCCTCCAGTTCTTCGATATCGGGTTCGCTTCGACCGCAGGCGGGCAGCGCTGCATATACCGCTGCGCCGCGTCAAGCATTACTTGCTCCAACCAGCGCTGTGCGTCCTCTTCCGGCAGCGACGCGGGTACGATAGCGAGCGCCTCATCATAGATCGGCGCGACGATCATTCGTTCGATCCCTAACGTCGCCTCCACAGTTCCCTCGCGTGGCGCGCAGAGACGGAAGGCGTCTGACATTGCTTGCGCCATAATGACCGCGTTCCCGCCCTGGCAAGGATGGTTCATCGCCTGGCGTTGGATCGCGCCGCGCTCGCGCCAGACGCGCTTCTCATCAGCGCGGTTGGCGGCGGGCGTCGGCAGCGTAAACCAGCGCCGCAAGCCGGCATACGTTGTGATAGAGCCGATACTCGACCCGTCGGCGCGCCGGGCGGAGCGCTCAAACGGTGCACGCCCACACTCGGCGAACCAGCGCGAGAGCGTCGGGTATGCGGCTTTGAAGTCGCGGAAGAACTGCTCTGCTTCGCTCAGTTCGCAGTGCAACTTCTTCGCCAACCCGACCGGCGTGCCGCCGTAGAAGTATAAGAACGCAACCACCTTTGCGACTTGCCGCGTTGACTTCTTATACTTCTTACCGATGATGTCGGCTAACCCGCTCTCCAGCACAAACCGCACCGTTCGCTGCGCGTCCCAGCCCGCCGGGATGATGTACCCCTCGACTGGGGTCTGCTGAAACGTCAGCGTCGTCGGTTCCGGTTCCACAACGTCGCCGCGCCGGATGTGAAACATCAGCGCGGCGGTAACGCTGTGATTGTCGCCGCCGGATCGGAACAACGCCAAAAGCGCGGGGTCTTCTGAGAGATCGGCAGCGATGCGCTGCTCCATCGCAGCGTAATCCGCATTCACAAAAACAAACCCTTCCGGCGCAACGAATGCGCTGCGGTAATCGAGGTCGTCACCCTCGCCGCGCGGGATATTGAGCAGATTCGGCTCCCCGCACGCGAACCGCCCGGTGTCCGCGCCCGCAATCTTCAGATGCGGGTGCACCCGCCCGGTCAGCGGGTGGATATGCGCGAGAAACCCGCGCCCGTAGGTCGTCACGCGCTTCTGCCAGTGCGACCAGACGCGGTACAACTCGAAAAATCGGCGCTTTTCCGGATCATCCTCATATTCGCGTTCGACTTCGCCGAGTTCTTGTTTGTCCAGCGAGTTGATGTCAATCCCGCGCATTCTCGCCGCCGTCTTTACGAGTTCGCGCTTCGTCAAATCCTCCGGTTCGACGCCGAGGTACTCCGCAAAGTGCTCCGACGCAGCGCGCAGCCGCCGCTCCGCCTCGTCCGCCAGTTCGTTCCAGCGGGCGGTATCGATGCGCAGCCCGCAATACTCGACGGCGGCGGTCGGAACGGTGAGACTGACGAACAGACGCACCGCGTCCAGCACGCCCAACGCTTCCGCGCGCTGTTGCTGGCGGTGTTGGGTCGGGAAAAGAACCTCAACGTCTTTGAGCGCGTACTCGACTTGCGACGGCGTCGGTTCGAGCGCGTGAGGGCTGGCAAACGTCTCGCGCACGCTCTTATCGAGCGTCTCACCCACCCAACGCTCGGCGACGGCAGCGAGGGAGTGCGGAACGTCGAGACCGAGGGTTATCACCCGGTCGGCGACAACCACATCCCACGCGACGCGCGGAAAAACGCCGACGGTGTGCAGCACAAACTGCACATCGAACGTCAGGTTCGCCCCGACCAGCGGCACGCGCTCGAAGATCGGAATGAAAACGTCCAGCCCAGTACGACGCACGTTGAAGCAGTAGGCGTCGCCGCCGGGCGTTGCGAACTGGACGAGGAAAATACGAGAAGTACGCGGGTCGAGACCGGGGCGCACCGGGTCGTTGGCGTAGTCGCCGCTCAGAAGCAGACGCGCGACGTGCCGCATCACCCACGCCGGTACGAGTTCGTCTTCAAGCGCCTCAAGCGCGCGCTCTAGATCGTTGATGCGTCGCGCTGAGGTCTTCCCGCCGCGCGGCGCGTCGTTGAGGAGACGCTGTATGCGTTGCTTCTCGGCGAGATGATCCACCGGCGGCGGCAGCGGGTCGGGCAGATCGTCGGGGTCGGGGTCATACGTCAATCCCCACCGGTTGCGTTTGAGATAGTCGAAGTACGATTTGTACTCCGTCTTTGTGCGCTGGCGGGGATACCGAAACAGCGGTTGCGTCTCGATGTCAAACGCAAGCGCTTCGCATTCGAGCAGCGCTTGTACCGCGTCAAGCGCTGCCTCGCGGTCGTTGATGTACTGTTTCAAGCCGTACCGTCCTTTCTCTGATGTCGTACTCTCGATGCTTCCGCAACACCCCGCGCCGCGTGCGCAGATAGCGCACGGTCGAGGGAGTGCGAAGCACATCGAATATCGCCAATCCGTCAAGGAAGAGAATAGCAGCATAGACGGGGATTGTCAAGCGACGCGCCGCGTCTACGACGGATTGCGGCAGAATGGTGGTGCGGTACGTATCAGAGCGCACCGATCTGCGCTTGACCTCCAGCGCGGCAACCGGGCGCTCGCCGTCAAGCAGCAGATAATCCAGCGGCGCGTAGGCGTCCAGCCGCACCAGCGTCAGATCGAGACGCTGCGGGTAGAGCAGCAGCGCCGCCGTCTGCGCGATCAGTCGCTCGTAAGGCAGACCGAACGCGGCTTGTTCGTCAAATGAGCGCATCGCCGCCCTCTAGTGTACAGCAACAGCAGATGTCACAACAGCAGTCTTTCTTTTATTTCTATACGGTGTTGTGACAGATGTTCCAAAAAACTCGTACACCGGCGCGGTGCGGTCTGCGTGCCGCTTGCGGATGCCGGTCGTTCGCAGCCGCGCCCGTTCGACGCCCACCAGCCGGTAGACGCGCACCCGCCTTCCGCCTTCAGTCCGCTGCTGCTTTCCTTCAATCCCAACGCCGATCCGCTGGAAGAGCGCGCCGACGAACGACATCGGCTTCTGTCGGAAGTCGTTGCGCACTCTGATCCCCAGCGCGGCGTGAATCAGCAACCGGTTGCGCTCGACGAGATCAACAAACTCTTCGGTGATTGCGATCTCTGCACCCTCTTCGATCCGCAACTTCAGCGCGGTGAGGATCGCGTTGAACCAGATTGCAAACAGCGCGAACCGGTTGCGGTCTGCGCTGAAGCGCCGCGTCGTCTCTATCTCGTCCAGCGCGGTTGCTATCTCTGCGTCCTCCACCGCTGCGAACCGTTGCGCCGCGCCGTATGCGCCGCGCTCGTCGTCAAGCACGAGATCGGCATCAACGTCGATACCGTAGCGCTCCTCCAGTTCGACCTTCCGTTCCGCATCGCGCTTTTGCTCTTCCGTCTGCGCGTCATCCGGCGCGGGTGCGTTGGCGATCCGTTCGGCGCGGGCGCGCTCTTGCGCTTCGCGCTGTTCGCGCAACGATTTCGCCAGTTCGCGGCGTTGGTCGTCCGGCAGATGCGGCTTGTCGCGGTCATCCCAAACCTCAACGCCTTCCGCCGCATACGCGCCGACGAAGTTGTTGAAAAAATCATTCTTCTGCGCCGCCGTCTTTGCTTTGACGACGCAGTAGAGATCGAGGTAGACGCGATCCCACTCCGTCGCCGGTTCCGCTGCGCCGCGCGCGCGCGAAACGCGGAAGTCGTTCTCCAGTTCGCGCAGTTTGGCGAGATCGCGGTACGCCTCCGGCGACGTAGGCTCGTCCATCCGCTTCGTCTCAACGTACACGTTGACCTCGCGCTCAAGCGGATTGCGAATACGCCCCAGTTGCTGGCGGAAGTCGTCAACGTCGCCCACGCCGACGCCGTTGCGCGCAATCCCGAACAACGCGAACCCCTCGATGTCGATTGAAACCCCCGTCCCGACCGACGGGGAGTAAATGAAAACATCAACGTCTCGTAGAATATCGTTGATGCGCTCAAGCGTTTCGTTGTTGTTGTCGCTTGTTTCAGACGTAATCTTCAATATCCGCGCTTCCGGCGCGAACTGGCGGTAGAACAGTTCGGCGCGGTCGGCGTCGGCGCGCGTATTGCACGCGAGCGCGATTTTGCACTCGTTGGAGTCGTACCATTCCAGCGATTTTTGGAGTACGTCTTCCGGCGTCGGTAGTAGTACAAGGTGGTCTATCGGTCGGTGTGCGTACTCGTTTTCGACGTAGGCTATCGGCTGGTCGGGAAACGCAGCGTTGATGAACGTCAACGTCGCTTCGCCCACGTCGGCGTCGGCGAGGATAATCAAACGCGCCTTGCGCAGGTGCTCCATCAACGCGCCGACAGCCGAGACTTTGCGACTTTTCAGATTGCGGTCGTTGACAATCGCTTTCAACACTTGTTCGATCTCGTCAACGATCACGAGATCGTAGGGTGCGTCGGTTTCAATCTTATCCAGACTGTGGATCGTGGTAGCGACGCGCGGCGCGTCGGTGATCCACTTCCCGTCCTCGTAGTACGGGGTAAGGTTGAGGCGCGCCGCGCTCTGGCGCACCAGCGAGACGCGGTGCCCCACCGACAGTACGCGCGGGTAGCACTTCGCGGCTTCCGCCAGCCACTGGGTTTTGCCGGTTCCTTTGGCGGATCGGATGACAACGATGTTGGGGTACTGATCGTCGGGGTCAATCTCGATGTCGAGGTAGCGCTGATTGATGCGCATCGCGTCGGGCAGTTCCGGCGATACGACGTACCCGCCGCGCATACCCGGCACTGTACCCTCAAAACCGTACTTGCGTGCGAGATTGACCAAAACACCGATGCCGCTCTCAACATCTTCTGGTTTCCGGTGCGCTTCCCAGTTGTACGTCCACTTGTCCAACACCTCCGCCGCGTCCTCTTCCGGCAACGCCGACTGGATCGCCCACACCGCTGCAAGCCACATATTGTACTCAAGCCCGTCTCCCGGAATATAGCGCAGCAACGTTTCAATCGTCTCGCGCGTCGCCGCGCCGCCGGTGCGCTTCGGCGCGAGGAGCGGTCGCCGGGCGAACTGGGCGAAGTCGGACAGATCGTAGTAACGGTCGCTATTGCTGATGACAACAACTGGCTTCTTCTGTGGGCGTTGCTTCCAGTTGTACGACCCGACGACGCGGATCGACCGCGCGGCGTCGCTGGTGTTGTCGAGCGTCCAGCCGTACCGCGCGGCAGCGATGCGCAACTGTGCTTCGACGCCCGCCTGGATCGGGGCGACGTAGTTGACCCACTGCGGTTCGCGCAGCACCCACATCGGCATCAAACCGTTGCCGGTGTGTACCACTAGCGTTGGTTCCGGCAAGCCGCTCTCGGTGAGGAGTTTCAGCGCGTCGTCTTTCGACGTTGGAAGTGCGCCCTTCGCGTGCGCGTCGGAACGGATGTCGATGTCGGCGGTGATGACGCGCTGGTAGTAGGCGATTTCGGCGGTTCCCGATGAGCCGCGATCCGGGCGGACGTACTGCGATGCGCGCTTGATATAGATGTCGTATTTGATGTATTTCTGGATGTGTGCAGCGATTTCGGCGCGCTGTGAGAGTGAGAACGTCGAGCACACAAAACGACCGTCGGTCAACTTGACGCTGACGGTCGTATACGCGGCGGCGTCGTCACCGTAGAGCAAGTCGAGGTAATCCGCGAATGTGATAGACATATACTCCTTCCTCCCTCTTCTAAGCCGGGGTCTGTTGACCTAAGCGTTAGCCTAGCACACAAGTTCCCTTCTGTCAAGGGCGTTCGGCGAGGATTTCGGTTGAGATTTGCCCCTTGACAGACGGGCGGGTGTGTGGTATACTCTGGGTGTAACAATCAATCGACCAATAAGGAGGCTAACAATGCTCAAGGTTGACTGGATCGGACACGGGATCGTTATCGTTGACGACGGGAACGGGAACGTAGACATTCGGTATCTGATCAGCGATTTCCTTCGCGGCACCGGGTATTCCGAAGCGGAGGAGCGGCTGGTTCGCGCTCTTTTCGATCTGCGCGCGGTTGGTTTGGAGGCTCGCTCGATTGACGGTCGCTGGGAAGCGAACGCTACTATCGAGATTGACGCTTGGACGGTTGTACCCCACAAAGGTGAGGGCAACACGTTGTCGGACGCGCTGCGCAATCTTATTTGCGATGTTGTCAAAAAAGACTAACATTCCCACTATTCGCGCCCCGGTACATCGCCGGGGCGCTTTTCTTTTCCCTCTTGACAAACGGGCGGGTGTGTGGTATAGTTGGTGTGTGATGTTCATCTATTATAAGATAAGGAGGTTAGTGATGGTCGTTTCAGTCAAGATCGAGCGGTTCAAGGAGTATTCCGAACTGGTGCGCGTCGTATCGCGCTCCGAAAAGACGCCCGCGACGAACAAAGACATCATCCGTCCGCTGAATTATGAACTTCTGGTCGGGACGCACGTTCCCGAACCAGATTGGCACCGGCTCGGCGCTCTGGTTGTTGCCCTCTTCCGCAGTTTCGCCGTTGTCGATGCGGAAGTATGGTTGACCGACACCGGCATTTGGGTCGCCGACGCACTCGTTGATTTCGGGGGCGTTCGGCGACTGCGGAAGGGCGAGGGCGACACCCCGCTGCAGGCGGTGATCGAACTCATCACCGATATTCAACGCTACTAACCCTCGCTTCCCCGTCTTCTGCGTCCCGCACCGATGCGAGGCGCTTTTCTTTTTCCCTCTTGACAACCGCGTTTCGTTGCGGTATACTACAAGCGTAATCGCAATACACACATAAAGGAGGTCAATAATGAAGACGGTTTATCACACAAAAGACGTTTGGTTCCCCCCTTTCTCAATCAAGATCGAACCAAAGCCGGGAACCTGGTTTGCGGATGTCTATGTACGATACGCCGAAAATCCGGGTTTGGATGATAAGTACAACGCTTACATCGGCGCGGCTAACTTCCTTTCGGCAACGCCAATCCCGGCGGTTGACCGCAGGGACGTAGCAAAGGCTATCGAGAGCCTTGTGTTTGATTACGGTCTCGTTGATCTCGTTATCTACCCAACCAGAGACGGGTGGAGCGTACACATCACCCTCTGTCCGGAACTCGAAAATCAGTATCTTCGCGGTGAGGGCGCAACGCCCGCCGACGCGATCCGCAACAGCGCTCCGTACCCGCCGCCGCTGCGGAATGTGTAACGCCCGCCGCCTCGAACGCGCGCCTCAGTGAGCAACTGGGGCGCTTTTCTTTTTCCTCGCCCGCCGCCCCCGCTCGATGCGCGTCACCAGCAGCACCAGCACCGCCGTCGCCGCAACTTGCGCCGCGTCGGGGTGAACGAACGCGAGTGCGAACGCGCTGACGAGCATCAGAACCTCGAGTTTCATTTCCGCCTCCGCTCCACAAATACTGTGATCTTATCGATCAGCAGTGGCAGCAGTGTCGGCGCAACGACGCCCGCAACGAACGGGACGTAGCCGGAATAGCCGACGAGCGTCCCCGCCCCCGCGCCGACCAGCACGCGCCCCAGCGCGCCCAACTCGACGCTGTGCTGCTCTGCGTCGTAGCGCGGTAGAAACACCTCGCCGTTGGTGTCGGCGAGATACGCCGTCGCCGCGCCGATTGCGCCAAAGACCGCGTTCCAGACGTAATCGACTGCGGTCAGTCCGGCGTGCCCCGCTGCCAGCAGTTGCAGTATCTCAATGATGTCCACTTTGCTCCTCCCTCTGCCAGCGTCTCACAAGCGCCACAACGAAATCCGCATAGCGTTCCGGGTTGTTGCCGTCGCTTGACGGCGCGTAGCGCGGCAGTATCTGGCGCAAGCGGCACAGCCCGCGTCGCTTGCAGTAGTGCTCTTTGAGCAGTTCGCACCAGTCGTTCAGTCCGTCCGTCCAGCGCGCGTAAACCGCGAACGGGTGCGGCGTTTGCGCGATCATCCGCTTGCCGCGCCGGAGATTGCCCCAGTTGCGCGTGCGCACTGCGACGCCGCGCAAGCCGTAACTGCTCTCGTGGGCGAAGAACGCCAGCGCGACGCCGCGATCCGCGCCCCAATCGTCCAACGCCGCGAGCAGCGCGTCGGTCTCGACGAACGCCGGGCTGCGCGCGCTGCGCAGCACGCGGCGGAATGTCGCGGCGCTGATGCTGTGTTGTGTAAAGATGAGCGGGTTATCCTCGATCATCACTGCCTCCCCCGCTGTCGCGGCATTTTCTTTCTCACCTCAACACAGTTACGAAATCGTCGGGGTTGAACGAGACGGTATACGTCGTTCGCTCGCGTGTGATTGTGCGTGATGTGATTTTCGCATTACGGAAATATCCCGGCACAATCGCGTAGTCGCTTACGTCCGCAGCCCAGTTCGGAACCGTAACACCTTCGCGCATCATCAACTCGTAGCGCGAATTGTCCAACTCGACCGTCAACGGCGCGATCTGACGATCCAGCGCAACCGCCGCTTCGTCGCGGCGCGCTTCCGCGATTGCTTTGCTGCCGTATTCGCCGACGCTGGCGACGCGCCAAGTGAGTTGCTGACGACGGCTTTCGAGCGACAGAATTGATGTCGTTGCGGTCAGATGATCCGTCCAGTAGCCGCGATATTGTCCGTAGACGCGATTTGGCGCTTTCGAGATGTCAACGACGCGCGTCGTTTCCGGGAAGCGCCACGTCAGCGTACTGTCTGCGCGAAAGTCGATAACCGGCAGCGTCTGGTCGCGCAGAAAGCGCTTGCGGTGGTATCTGACTGTTACAAACTCATCGGTGCTTTGTTCGATAATTTCGCGCAAATTTGCGTCCGGCTTCTCGATTTTTATATTTGTTTGAGGTGGCAATTGCACACCACAGCACCCGCCGCGTCCGGTCAATGCGATAGTGAGTAGTCCCGCGTCGATCCCGAAAATATCGGAAAGATTGATCACCGCGCGAAACGTCACCGATGTCGCGCCTGCTGTTGTCTCGTTGCCGGACGCGCGCACGCCGATCACCCAGCCGTAGCAGTTTGTTGCTGTGACGGTGTTTGCAGTAGTGAGAGCGGTAAACGTTCCGAGTGGCAGTGTGTATGCGTTGGGCGCGGGGATCGCCGTTACCGGCGCAACCCAGACGCCGTTGGCTTGCCCGGTCGAGACTATCGAAGAAACAAATACGCTCTCGTTTGTTGTGATTGAAAAATAACGCTCCGGCTGGTCGAACAGATACGCGAGAAAGAACAGTGTTGTGTTGGAAATTGTAAACGCTTTCTTTGTACGTATCCTCACTTGAGGAAACCCGCCGGTCGCAACAACCTCGTACTCCCACAGATCGCCGCGAGAATCGTACCCGCTACCCGTCATAAACCCCGCGCCGACCGGTTGCCAGCGGGTCATATCGAACATATTCTGCACAACCGATAACCGCGCATCGCGCTGGAGCGCGCCGAACCCCAGCGCGTGCCAGGTGATGCTGCCGTCCTTCGCTTCCTCGATCCGCTCGATCTGTCCGCGCCAGACGGTGCGCGAGAGTTGGGTGCAGTAGACGATCAACTCATCGCCTATCTGCGTCATAACTCCAGAACGCGCGTAGCCCGGCGGCAGCGTGACACGCCCGCGCTCATCGCCGTCGTCAGAGGTCGAGAACTCGTAGTCGGCGACGGTGAGCGGGACGGGGAATTGCTGATGCGGTCTGGCGATTGCGACAAGCATAGCCTTTTCCTCACGCGAATGCAGCGGGTTCAATTCGGCGCGAACGGATGTCCAACGTTGCGGACGCAGTAGTAATTGTCGGAGCCATCACCCCGTTGAACACCGCGATATAACGGCTAGAAATAAGCCCCGGCGCGCCGTAGATCGTCCCGGTTGGCGTTGTTTCGAACGGGCGCGATAGGGCGCTTTGGTGGTCAAGCGTGTGAAATGACTGCAATGTTGGCGGAGTGATGACGCTCCAGACGGAAACGCCGTCGGTTGGGAGAAGGATGAGCGGCATCACTAACGTTCCCGTCGGCACATTCTGGATTTCGAGCGTCAACGGAAATAACACGTTACCGCGCACAAACAGCGCGGGCGTATACCACGAGCGATCCCCGGTAATCGCCTCCGCGATCTGCGGTTGTCCTTCCCAACTGACGAGATACCGCGCGCTCGCCCCGGGCGTGGTTGGACAGAATATCTCGATGAACAGGCGGTAGACATCTTGCGGGAATGCTGCGGGGTTGATGGTGTAGGTGATCGTCCCGCTGGTCGCTGAAGAGAAAGTCGCGCGCGTCAGCGTCTGCCATCCCGCGTTCCAGTTCTGCGTTGTGATGCCGCTAGTGGTAGTCGCCAGGTTGATCACCTGAATGCGACTGGTTCCCGTCGCGCTCTCCAATTCCTCAATCGCAAGCAGCGCGTTGTAGAGCCCCGTCATATTTGAGACGGTGTAAAACAAACTGCTTTTGTAGAGATACGCATCACTCAACCCCGACAACGCAACGATGCGGCGCTCATACGGCAATAGCGACGAGAGTGTGGTTTGTACAAGCGTGTAATTGAGAAAAGGGTTGATGAGCGTCCCGGTCACCCGCACCCGCGCGATGACGCCGGTCGAGGTCGCCTCGACGCCGAGCAGCGTCATACGACCGTTACGTAGATACGACTGCAGCGACGTATCACCGGTCGCGTCCTCTGCAACCACCAGCGCGCCGCCCGCATTCGCAAACCGTCCGCCTTGCCTCCGTTGTGCGTAACTATGCAGTTCGCGCGCGAGCGCGCTCACCGCGTTCAGCGCCTGCTGGCGGGTCGTGCGCTTGAACGCAATTTCGACCGCGAACGGCTGCGGATCGAAGAGCGTATCCACGTTGTACCCGACGCCCGGCGCGTCTTGATTGTTCGCGTCAACAACGATGTTCGTATTTGCGTCAAAGACCAGCGTCCCTATCTGTCGCACCCTCATTTTATATCCTCCCGAAGCGCGCTAACCGCGTAAGGTTGTCAATCTCGCTGCGCACCAGCGTTGCAAGCCGCCGCTCGTCCATCCCCGGCGCGGCGTTGACGGTGATCCCCCCGACGTTGACCGTTGACGTTGCGGGTCGCGCGGTCACCGCGTCGCGGGTGAGCAGCGGCAGCGGGGCTAACCCCTCAGTCAACCCGCGTAAGATACCCTCTGCGAGCGGCAACCCGACCTCGCGCGCCGCCACGCGCGACGGCGAGCGGATGCCGAGCGCCGCCTTCGCTGCGTCCAGCGCCGCCTTCGCTGCGTCTGCCGCCGCCTGCGCCAAACTGCGCGCCGCGCTCTCCACGCCGCTGCGTATTCCGTCGATCAGCGCCGCGCCCAGCGACGCCGCGCCCGCAATCGCCGAGCGGAACGCCGCTTCGAGACGCGGGTAGAGCGTCTGGAACAGAGACGAGAGCGTATTCATCAGATTTTCCGCTGACGCTTTTATTCCGTTCCAGAGCGCTTCCGCAACGCCTTTGATCGCCGTCCACGCCGCGTCCCAGTCGCCGTGCAGCGCCGCCGTCCCCGCCTCAAACAGCCCGCGCAGCACAGCGAGTGCGGTTTCCGTCAGCGTCTTTACTTGGTTCCACGCGAACCGCGCGACGGCGGTGATCTCGCTGCCGAAGTTCTTCCACACCCACTGCGCCGCCGCAACCAGCGCTTCAATCGCGGCTTGAACGAACCGCGCGGCGGCGGTGACGACGCTCATAATTCCAGTCCAAGTGCGTTGCGCAAACGCAAGAATATCCGCGCCGTGCGCGTTCCAGATTTGCACCACCAGCGCGGTCGCAAACTGTACTGCTTGCTGCACTGCCGCAAGCGCGGTCTGCACCGTAGACTGCACCGCGTCCCACGCAGTTTGCGCAGACGGCGCAAGCGCGGCGCTCAGCGCGTCCCACGCTGCGAAGATCGCAGCCGCAGCAACGGCGACCGTCTGCTGCACACCGTCGGTCGTCACCCCGACCAGCCCGATCTGCGCCGCCAACGCCGCGACGGGATCAGCGGCGCTGAGGATGCCGGACGCCCAAGCGGTGAACGTATTGACGCCTTCCGCCGCAGCCGCGACTAACTGCGTGAGATGCGGCAACAGCGCGCTGCCGACGGTGATTTGCAGTGTTTCGACGGCGGCGTTGAACTGATCCAACGTGAACTTATACCCTTGCTGCATTATCGCCGCCGCCTGCGCCGCACCGCCCGCGTCCTTCATCGCCTGCCCCATCTCGTTGTAGCCCGCCGCGCCCGCTCCCGCAATCGCGGCAGCGGCGCGGATAGCATCTGATCCGAAGATGGTGTTCAACGCTAAGAACTTTTGTTCCTCGCTCAGATTTTTGGTTGCGTTGTGGAGCAGTTCCGCCGCCTTCTCCATCCCGATAAATTCGCCCTTCGCGTCGAAGAACTTCGATTTCCCATCCTTTGTCGCCAGCCCCAACTCGATCATCATTCGAGTTGCGTCTTTGGTCGTCGGGATCAGACGCTGCAAAAACGTCTTCATTGCCGTTCCGGCATCGGCGGCGCTGCTGAACGAGGGCGCGATGAGCGCCATCGTCTGCACTGTTTCTTGAAATGACAACCCGGCGACCTTCGCGCTGCCGCCGACGTTCGCCAGACCGAGCGCGAGTTCCTCAACGTCCACCGTACTCGCGTTCGCGGCGGACGCGAGAAGGTCGGCAACGTTCGCGGCGGTCACGCCGGTCTCGCCCCAGACGCCGAGTTGCTTTGCGACAATCGTAGCCGCGTTTGCGAGGTCGAGTTGCGCGGCGGCGGCAAGCGCCAGCGTCGCATCCGTCGCGCCGCCCATTACGTCTTTGACGTTGATGCCGCCCTTCACGAGTTCCGTCATCGCGTCCAGCGCTTGTTGCGCGCTGAATTGCGTTGACGACCCTAACTCAAGCGCTTTTTGTTTTACGTCGTCAAACGACAACCCCGCCTTCGTCAGCGAGTCGCCCGCCACCGCCTGGAACCGAAACAGCGCGCTCTCGAAGTTCGCGGCAACGTCGATACTCGAACGCAGTTGATCTCCAAGCGCCGCAATCCCCGCCGCCGCCAGATTGACCGCGACCGCGCCGATCTGCCGCAGCGCGCCGACCGCCACCTGCTCCAGCGCGCCGAACGCGCCACGCTGGGCGTCAGCGGCGTGCCCAACGCCGCGCACGTTGTGAGCGACGCGCTCCAGCACGCCGCTGGCAGCGTCAACTGCGCTCAGTTTGATGACGACATCACTCATCGCCGTTTCCGTTGATGTGCTGTCACAATCGCTTGATGCCGCCGCTCAGCGCGCAGCGCCGCGAGGTGCTGCGCCACGCGCCGGAGCGGTTGTCGGTCAAGCGCGTCGGGCGGGCAGTGGTAGATGTCCCGACATAACACCAACTCGGTGTACGCGGCGGGCAACGGCGCAAGGTCGAACAGACCCAGCGCCGTCGCCCGCATCACTCGTTTCCCTCTTCGGCGATACTGTCAAAAATCTTTTTGAGCAACAGCGCGGCAGCGGCATACGGTTCGTTGAGAATGTCCTCACCGTATGCTTTGATGAGCAGCGTCGCGGCGACCGGCGGGAACGCGATTTTGCGCTCGCTCGCGTCGAGAAACTCGTGATACTCGCCGAGGGTGATCTCGTCGACCGCGGGAACCAGCCCCGCCACCCGCGACCGTACCGCCTCATCTGGCTCAAAGATTTGCGGCAACACCCGCTCGTACACCGTCTTCAGCGCGCGCAGCGGGAACCGATCCGCCTGATCCCCGATTGCTTTCCTCACCAAACGCGCCACGACCGGCGCGGTCAGTTCGTTGTTGAGCACGCTCGCGGCGTCGCGGATTGTCAACGCGCTTCGGTCGACGCGAATAGTGTCGATGTCGTAAATCTCTGCCGGTTTGGTCATATCCTCCTCCTCTTATGACGCCGGGTTGAGGTTCGTCGGGTTCGTTCCGAGCGTGTACTGCCGCAGCGACGGCGTTCGCACCGTCACCATCGCGACGTAGGGTTCCGCATCGCTTGGATCGAGTGCGCTCAGTGTGACGTTGGTAATCACCCCCAATCCAAACGTTGTCCCGCCATCATTGCTCGTTCCATACGCGCGGGCGCTGTCGACCAGCCCGCGCGGCGACCAGCGCACGCCAAGCGTCGGCGTTGCGCTTTGGAACCGGTCAAAGATGGTGTTCGCGGCAGAGTTCGCCGCTTCGTTGTAGAGAAACGTCAGTGTAAGTTCAACCGGCTCTCGCTTGCCGACGGTAATTGTCGCGTAGTCGCTTGATCCGCCGACATACGCCTCACCAGACGGGCGCGACAGTTCAACGTCGTCTATTTTGACGGTTGCGTTTGAGACCGCCGTCCAGGTGGTGTTGTTGGTCGATATTTCGACCGCAAAATTACCCGCGTAAAGCCCGGCAATAACTCCAGAGTGTGACATCCGTAACCTCCTACGCCGACGGCGCGCGGATGAGGTGCGCAAAGCGCGTCGTCATCGCAACGCCCTCATACGCCCGCTCGCCGTATCGTACTACGTCCACTATTCCGCTCACGTTGACCAACTGCACATCGCCGCGCGTCGGCCACGCGAACCGCAGTTGCGCAACGTAATCCTCGATATAGTCAACCAGCTCCGCCGCCGTATCCGCAACGCCGCGTCCCATCCCGACATCGCGCACCAGCAGCAGATCGTCAACCTCCCACACCGCCCGCGTTGCGCGGGTTGGGGTGTAGACGCCCCCCTCAACCAGTCGCAGCCCGCCGAGCGTCGGAATAATCCGCACCGGCAACTGCGCGGCGTCCGACCAGTTCGGCTGTGATGCGAGGCGCTGAACGGGTACGACGGCGCTGTTGTACTGCACCGCCAGTCCCGCCAGCAACTCGATAATGTCGGTGACGCTGCTAGACGACATCGCGGTAGCGCTCCAATACTGAACGAACATCATCCGGCAGCGCCGACGGCAGCAGCACTAACCCGCCGTCTGCGACGGTCGGGCGGTCCGGGTCGTTCGCCGTCCCCCGCTGTCGGTACATCCACGCGGCGAGCCGGATTGTCGCGTGCACAATATCCGCGGGCGGGGTGATGCTGTACCCCCAGCGCGCGGTGATCGTCGCTTGCTGCGACGCGCCGCACCAGCGCTTGTCACGCCGCGCGAGGACGGTGTACGGCGCGTCGGGCGGGTGCGTGTCGATTTCGGTAAGCGGGATCGCTACACTGTCGCCGTCTGCCGCGCCGACGAGTTGCGCGATGTAGACGCCCGACGGCAACAGCAGATAATCCCGCTGCAACTGCGCGTCCCACAGCATCAGTTCGCGCCCGAACGTCCGGGATGACGCCGCTGGCGCACTGAACGTCTTGCGCGTCATCTGCTCAATAACCGCAGTTGCGCGCACAAGCAGATCGGTCAGCAGCGCATCGTCTGCGGTTGATGTGACGCCGAGATACGTCTTGAGTTGCGCCAGCGTTGCGTACATCCGTCACCTCACAACACGCGCGTCCAGCCGGACGGCAGCGTAGCCGGAATGTCGCGCCCGGGGAACGCCGAAATCTCGATTGCGATCTGCGCCGTTCCCGTTCCGGCGATGCGTACAAACATATGCGATGCGTGCGTTTTCGCTGCGTATGCCTCCGCGCCGGTTACGAAAATCTCGTAAGACGAGTTTGACGCCAGCGTTGCAATCGCCTTATCCGTCAACTGCGCCGAGTTGTTTGTGTTGTTTGTGTCGTTGACGTGCACTTGCAACGACGCGGAGCCGGTCACCGTCCCGGTATGCGCAACGATCCGCACTGCCTGCGCGTTTGCGATGCTGACAACCGCCGTATCCGCCCCGGAAGCCGCTGCGTTGAAGTAGCGCAGCAGCGGCTGGATGGTCTCCTGAACAAGCATCGTATGCTCCTCCTTCGCGCTGTCACAACACCCGCTCTTCTTTTATTTCTATGCAGTGTTGTGACAGCCTGACTGTTGTGACGCCCGCGCCGCCCGCGGGTTGATCATCAGTAGTGTCACAACACCTGTATCTCTTTTATTTATACAGCGTGTTGTGACAGCCCGCCCGACCTTCGCCTAACCCAAACGTAGTACGCCCCCGCCGCCGATGTCATCAGTAGTGTCACAACACCTGTATCTCTTTTATTTATACAGCGTGTTGTGACAGCCCGCCTATTACGTACCAGCCGCGATCTCGACGAACGGGCTGACGGTGTTGTTGCCCGCGCCGTCGGCGAGGATCAGCGGCGCGTTGACGAGCGGCGCGCCGTCGATCCGCACACCGAACAACCACACCGACTGCCGCTTGAGGAAGCGCACGTGCTCGCTGAAGGCGACGCTGAACGATGCGCGCTCCACCATCGCGTAGTACGACAGATCGGCGAGAATGAGCGATCCGGCGCTGGTGACGGTCGGCAGATGCTCGCTGTACGCAATCGGGATGCCCGCCAAAGTATCACCGTAGACAAGCGACTGCCCGTTGACGGTGTACAGCAGCGTTTCCGCCAACCGCGTCGCCATCAACCGAGACCGCCAGAACGGATGGGCGATCCACACCGCGGTTGCGCTGCCGGGCAGCAGGCGCTGGATCATTTGCAGAATAGTGTTTGTGTCGTTCTCGACCTGCGTACCGCCCGTCGCCCGCGCGACGCTGATCGATGCGGGGTGCCCGATAATCCCGCGCGGCTGACCGACGCCGGTTCCGCGCAGCATCACCCGCGCCTTCAGCACCGCGTAGGCGCGCCCGAACAGCGACACCAGCGTATCCTCCAACGCCTGTGGCGCGTCGGTGATCAGCTCGGTCGAGGCGGCAACGTAGGCGTCCGCCGCGTGCGGGCGGAAGATGCGCTGCTCGAACTTCGGCTCGCTCTCCTGAACATCGGCGCTCTGCTCGCGCCAGATAAGCCGCACCCCGCCGACCAGCGCACTGCTTTCGACGTTCGGCGTTTGGTCTTGTTCGAGCACCGGCAGCGCCAACTCTGCCGCGTTGGTGCGCAGCATCAGCGGACCGCGCCCGGCGGCAACAAGTTGGTCGAACAGCATTGGCGCGCCGACCGAGCGGATGCGCTCTTCAAACTGCGTCGGTACAAGGAACCCGCCGCTCGCGCCGGTCGTTTCGTCCAGCGCTTTGCTGCTTTTGTACACCGCGCGCAGTCGTTGGGTATCGCCGGTCGCGACGCACTTCAGAAAGTCGCCGAACGATCCTTCGCTTTCCGCAGCGGGCGTCGCTACCCCGACGTTCTGCGCCTTCACCGCCGCCGCCACCTCGTCACGCAGTCGCGCGGCGATCTCGGCAGCGAGTTCCGACTGATTCATCACGATTTCCGTCATCTCTTCCTTCTCCTCCTTCTACTTGATGACTAACCGATAGACGTTTCGTAGCATTGTGCGCGGCTCGGCGGGCGTCGGCGTGATGCTCGCGTCCAGCCCTAAAAGCCAGCGTTTGATGTGGAGCGCGTTCCCAACCGGTTCCCGGCGCACCAGATGCGCCGCCGTCCCGCTCGACCAGCCCAACTCCGGCGCGATCTGGGCGAGATACCGATATTTCGCGTCGAGCAGCCCGCGAATGATAACCCCCTCATCGGTCAGTTCCAGCGCGCCGTAGCCGATCTGATCCTCGATGAGGATAACCCCGCTCGCCGTTTTGACCGGCTGCGCGTGGTTCA
>Ga0308420_1000459_pt1 | contig 19919 bp, 20 predicted proteins | sample HotsprSampleMS55_FD_203802 | JGI IMG/M metagenome (GOLD analysis project Ga0308420, IMG submission 203802) | Hot spring phototrophic mat microbial communities from Mushroom Spring, Yellowstone National Park, Wyoming, United States - 20090730_MS55 ... | reverse complement strand
ACACAGGGTTCTCGTTTGATTGGGGAATACAAGGGGTGTTGACATTGCACCGTACCACTTAGCTTGACATAGTCTTTCCACTGCCCACTGCCCGCCACCTCCGCTACCCCTTCAAATATCCTAACCAACTCGCCAGCCTTGGCGGGAGTAGCTGTCTTAATACTTTGAAACTTTGCCAAGTTGTGGCGATAGACAAAAAATAGGATGATGCCGATGATCGCCGATGTAGCCCCGCCAATGTAAAATCCCATGGTTAACTCCTATGGTTCAAAACCTTCTAGTTCAGGAACATCCGCCACTAAATGCACACCCTGAATGTAGAGCGATCGCCCATATTTGCCCACCTTCTCGAGGCGTAGTTTACCCCCTTGCTTTTTGGCTTGGACTGCCATGTCAATTGCCGCACCCACACCACGGCTCACGATCTTGGTAACTCCTTCAAAGTCAAGCACAATCATGGGGTGCTTGCGGTCAATAAAGGGCTGTATGGTCTGGCGGAAGTAGGGGACAGTGGTAACGCTCAGGGCACCATTCAGCTTAAAGACAACGCGATCCCCGTCGGTGTGTTCGGTGATCTTTAGTTCATCTTGGAGAAACGAAGAGTGGATCATGGTTAGTACTGAGTTGAGGAATACATCTGATTTCTACAGGTTGGTGGATGGGCAATTTTAGGTTTGGGAGGCTACGGGTTGGAGATACTTGCTCATGCGTATGGTTGTGCCTGCAGGGCTGGAGTCTATCTCCAGTTTATCAACTAAAGCCTTAATCATGTGTAGTCCGAAACCACCACCACTTCCTCCTACTTGTTGCATTAACTCAAAATCAGGTGCTTTGATATCTGCGGGGTTGAAACCACTCCCCTTATCCCGTACCTCTAACACTAGGGCATTGTGGGTGGCATAGACCACTATTTCCACATCAGCATCGTTGTTAGTGTACATTATAGCGTTGACGCATGCCTCAGTCAAGGCTTGCACAATGTCCTGCGTCTTGTCGGGGCTAAAACCCATTTTCCCTGCGAGTACCTCAATAGCGGCGATGGGAATATCCTCGATACCCTCGATAGGGGGTATAGATATCAGCAGTTTAAGGGGCTTGTCACCCATCTCAGTTAAACCAATTCACCTAAAAAGGTACTCAAGAAATTGGTAGCCATAATCCTAACATGATTTCACAAATTAGTGGATATAACAAATGACTTTAGCTTAACTGACCCAAATAGCTTACCAATTGGCACTACTGCTAAATACTTCCCGCACTGCAAGGTCGCAACTGCGCCAAATTTGCCCGTCTAGAGCGGTTTGCTCAATTACACTGGCAAGTCTTAGGGTTTTTAGAGCTTGAGCACCACCTACTGAGGGTTGAGCACCACTGCGCACACAGGCGACAAAATGCTCTAGTTCGGCATGGAGCGGCTCAATATTGCTAGTATAGACTTTTTCTATCAGTCCGTCTTGACGATACAAAATCTGCCCATAGTCGGTCATGGTATTGGCGGTGGTTTGGCGGTGGATCAAAATCTCATTGTTTAGAAAATCTGACTCCGTCAGGGAATTCTTGCAGTGGGCAACGATGCGCCGCATTTTGCGATGGGTAACTTTGCTGGCGGTAAGGGTGGCAATGACTCCATTGTCAAAGGCAAGGGTAGCAGTCACATAGTCCAAATAGCCTGAATCAGCGGATACCCTGTTGCCGTGGGCGGTAAGTTTTTCTACAGAAGCAGGAACCAGCTCCAGCAAGAGGTCAATGTCATGAATCATCAGGTCAAATACCACCGAGACATCATTTGCCCTGTGGGAGTAGGGACTCATGCGGTGCGCCTCAATGGCAAGCAAAGTTTCACCCTTGAGAACCTTGACTAGCTCTAGATACGCGGGGTTAAACCGCTCAATATGTCCCACTTGCAGGATGCGATTGCATTCAGCGGCGGTATTGACTAGGGATTCAGCCTCTGCGACCGTGGCAGAGATGGGTTTTTCAATCAAGACATGAACCCCCGCCTTAAGACACGCCATCCCTACTTCGTAGTGCAGGCGGGTAGGCACAGCGATACATACCGCATCCACTAGGTCGAGCATATCTTGGTAGCTTTCGAAAAACTTGACGCGGTGTTTGCTGGCAGTGTCTAAGCCGCGATCCACATTTATGTCGGCAACGCCAACTAACTCCACATCCTTGAGGAGGCTTAGCACCCTAGCGTGGTGTTGTCCCATATTGCCGACTCCGATTACACCAACGCGGATCGGCTCTAGTGGTGTTCGGTGATGAGTCATATCCTCACACGGGCTTGTGCTTGACATTCCCACCAACTAAGGTTGGGGGATTCTTACGCATTCCAAAGTTGGGCTTGGCTTGCACCACCTACGGAGCTTAACGGCGTAGTCAAAACGCCTCTACACACCTCCTTGAGGCATAGCCCCAAGGTTTCAGTTAACTTTGCTTGCACTCGGCTTCGGTTTTTCACCAGATTTCGAGCTGGAGGGTAGTATAGCACAGACTGAGGGACTAAAGTCGCCTTTGGGCTTTTTCGCTCTGTACTAGAGTGCGTGGTTACCAAGCTGTGCTTTGCTGTGCGTCCTAACATAAAGTTAAGTTAAATAAAGATGGTAATATCCAATCAATATGTCGACAATCCTATCTACTGTATTCCCTTGGACGAGAATTGCCAGCGCTGTAATTGCTATCCCTACTACACTGTTGGTAATTGGTTTGGGGAGTTGGGCTTTTGCCATTGGTCTTGGAGTTTTAATTGCCATTGGGCAGTTGGAGTATTTTAGCTTGGTGAAATCTAAGGGGATCAACCCTGCGGCGAAAACTACAATTGTGGTGAGTCAAGTATTGGTTTTAGTCTGTTTACTGAAGGTGGAGTTGGCGGATGCAGTGGTGCCGATCGCTGGTACTTTTATCTGTTTCTATCTGTTATTTCAACCCAAACTGGCTTCCATTGCCGATATTTCTGCTTCTATTCTCGGCTTGTTTTATGGTGGCTATCTGCCTAGCTATTGGGTGCGTTTGCGCGGGTTGGACTTTGGGGATAACTATAACTATCAGTTTGATTGGTACTTGCTCCACTTGACCGTAAATCAGGGCTTGATCTATGTTTTGATGGCATTCAGTTGCATTTGGGCTTCAGACATAGGGGCCTATGTGATTGGCAAAAGTTTTGGCAAAACCCGTCTTTCGGTAATCAGTCCCAAAAAAACCGTAGAGGGGGCAGTATTTGGACTAATTTCTTGCGTGGCTGTGGCTCTGTCTTGGGCGCACTATCTAGGGTGGCACTGGTGGTGGTTGACGGGTGGTTTTTTGGGGGTTTTGATTGGGGTGGCCAGTTTGCTAGGGGATTTGACAGAGTCCATGATGAAACGGGATGCGGGGGTCAAGGATTCAGGGCAATTTTTACCAGGACATGGGGGGTTGTTAGATCGGGCAGATAGTTATGTGTTCACTGCGCCGCTGGTTTACTACTTTGTCACTTTAGTTCTGCCTTTGGTGCCATGACCGCAAGCATTTGGCAAGAAAGTATTGATTTGCTCCTACAGGGACAGGAGGTGGAGGCGCAGCTGTGTTGGTTGGCACTATTGCAGGAGGGGGCAGAGGAGAGGGAGTTAATCGCAGAATTGGATCGGTCGGCTGACCAGCAGGCGATCGCTGAAAATTGGCAGAATGTTTGGTTATTGCGCCGCTACTTGGCTGAATTTGCTCCCCAAAATTTGTCTAATGCTTTGCAGTTGCTAATTGCCAGTATCAAAATGGGAGGCGATCGCCAAGGAATAGATGATATTTTGTGCCACTGCACTAATCTGCTGAGAGAATCTTTAGACCTTACACAAACTGATCTAAATACCTTAGAAACTGCGGTAAAGCTATCAGTTGATTTGCTGTCAGCTAATGTTTCAGCTAATCAGGCTGTATTAGAGTTTCGCTCTGCCTGTATTCCCTACTATCGGTATTTTGTCAATCAACAGCCCGATAGTTTAAGTATAAGAATCAGTTTAGCTAATTTGCTGGCGCTACCATCCCGATTTATCAAATTGGATGATTTTGATCTAGTCAAAGAAGCGATTGCCCATTTGGAAGTAGCTTTACCTGAGCATCCAAAGTTGGCAGTAGCATTGGGTTATTTACACAATATTGTTGGCAATTACGCCCAAGGAGAGCAATATGCTAGACAGGCGATCGCTGTCAATCACTACAACGGTGTGGTAAATAGCTTTAACTCCCGCACTTTGGCAGAGGCGCTGTTAGGGCAGAAAAAGTATGTCGCTGATCCCCAGTGCGTCATTGATTTTACACCTCTGGTGGAAGATAAGGAGCTAGATATACAGCTACCGCCGTTGGTGGGGACTCTACCTACTGGTAAAGGATATGAGGCAGTTGTTTTACTCAGTGCAGATAAAATTTACTTTGAGAAATATGCGATCGCTCAAGCCCTAAGCATTAGTCAAACCAATCCGCAGTTGGGAATTCACTTTCATATTATTGATCCCGACAGCTACACCTTTGAACTACTGGCTGATTTAACGGGCAAAATCTCCTTTACTTTTACCTATGAATACATAAAGCTATCTAACTTTCCCCTAAAACATATGCCTGTATGGCAAAAGGTTTACTACTGCTGTTGCCGTTTTCTCAGATCAGAAGAAATATCCCAGAGTTTATCTTGTCCTTTAATTATTACTGATGCTGACTGTTTGTGGCAGAATAGCATTTCAGAATTGTTAGCAGAGAACTTTGATGTCGCTCTAGTGGATTTTGGACTAGGCTTAGCACTATATGATAGGTATGGTGCATCATTTGTGGTATTTAACCACAATTCTTATCATGGCAAATTATTCATAGACAAGTTGAAATGTTTTATTTTGTTTAATATTGCTCGCAATCCCGTATGGATGATCGACCAGTTTGGCTTGTATGCAATAGCTGAAATCCTAGAAAAGTCCAATGGCAAATTGCGCAAGCTATCTCCTAAGTTTGCATCGACTGACTGGTTGGAATCAGACTTTATCTGGAATGCCTTAAACGATCTCAAATATCAGGAAAACAAGTTTAATACCCAAAGACAAATCCTACTAGTCAACTTTGGAATAGCGATCGCAAGGGGAAACTTTAGCAAATACAACCAACTGACCAACACCAAATACGGCATGATGCTGTATAACCGTAATGATCTATACATTGGCAAATCTCTGAGTGTGTTTGGTACATGGGCAGAGCAAGAGATAGAATTACTAAAGCAATTTCTTGAGGAGGGAGCGACAGTTGTTGATGTGGGGGCAAACATTGGATCACACACGCTGGCTTTTTGTCGCATTGTAGGAGAAAGGGGGAGAGTTTATAGTTTTGAACCGCAGAGATTGATTTACCAAACCCTAGTGGGAAACATTGCCCTGAATAGCATTACCAATGCCTATTGCTACTGTCAGGCAGTAGGGAAAGAGATAGGTACTGTTCGTGTTCCTGTGCTGGATGTCAATACCCCCTGTAATTTTGGTGCTATGTCTTTAGTCGGCTCGTCTGTGATTAAAAAGACCTCAGCTACAGAGTACGAAGTAGTGCCTTTAGTTACCTTAGACAGCCTAAATTTGCCAGCATGCCATTTAATTAAAGCAGACGTGGAAGGTATGGAAATAGATGTTATTTTGGGGGCTAGGGAAACTATTAAAAAGTATCAGCCAATCCTGTTTTTAGAGTGCCATGATGACAACCATCGTCAACCGCTAATAGAGTTGTGTACTGCCTTGGGCTATAAAACTGCTATATATGATTATGGCGATCCTAATTTGTTGGCTATTCCTGCAAATTCTCCTTATGCAGATGCTATTTAAGCTCAAAACAAAGTTCTGGACTTTGTAAACTAAGTTCTACTCTTTTGCCACTCTCAAATTAGGGTATGTATGTTTTTCTCTTACCCTGCTTCTCTCCTAAAGGGGGACGAGAGACTAGAACGATCCCTAAACAACTTCCACCCTTGTGGCAGACGGATTTGGAACGGGGAAACTAACATTTGGCGTAAATCCTAAGCTGAGCGGAATTGTTGGGTAATTTGATCTAAAATTGCTTGCGCTCCCTGCTGTTTCAATTTTTTAGCTAGCTCCCTGCCGATCGCTTCGGGCTGGGTGATGTCTCCAGTAAGCTGATCTTTGATCAAAGTTGTTCCATCCAGAGTAGCAACTAGTCCCCACAGGACAAGGCGATCGCCTTCAATGTGGGAACTGACACCAATAGGTACTTGACAGCCCCCTTCTAGCTCTCGGAGAAAGGCCCGTTCTGCCAGACAGCACTGTTGGGTGGGGTAGTGAATCAAGCCAGACAGCAAATCTATGACTTCTTGGTCGTCCCTGCGGCACTCGATCCCCAGTGCTCCCTGTCCTACGGCGTGAAGGGAAATTTCAGCAGGGATGATCTGCTGAATGCGATCACTCATGTTGAGTCTTTGCAAACCTGCCACCGCCAGAATTAGGGCATCGTATTCCCCCTCATCTAGCTTGCGCAGTCTGGTGTTTAAGTTGCCCCTGACATCTTTGAAAGTGAGATGGGGAAAGTAGTGGCGCAGTTGGGCTAGGCGGCGCAGGGAAGAAGTGCCCACTACTGCCCCTGCTGGCAGGGTTTCCAGTTGTTTGTCCTTGTGTTTAGCATTGACCACGAGCGCATCGGCGGGGTTTTCCCGTTCTGTGATCGCTGTCAAAATCAGCCCGTCAGGCAGTTTAGTAGGCAGGTCTTTCAGAGAATGCACTGCCAGATCGATGGTTCCCGCCAGCATAGCTGACTCTAGTTCTTTGGTAAATAAGCCCTTGTCGCCAATTTTGGCGAGCGCCACATCCAAGATATGATCCCCTTGGGTGGTCATGGTTTCTATGCGGAAGGTGCGATCGCTGTGCAGTTTTTGCAATTCTGCCTGCACCCAATAGGTCTGCACCAGAGCAAGTTGACTTTTGCGGGAGCCGATGACTATGGTACGCATCAATAATTACTTACTTAAATTTCCGTTTATTTGGTAACCGCTAATTATGCCATTTCTAGGCGGGCAAAATTGTAGGGAGCAGTGAAATTGTTGTAGCGAATGCGATACCGTTTCTCAAATAATTCATCTAGTGCCTGCACACGGCGAGCAAATTCTGGTTCAGTGTGCCAGTCAATCAAAAAGGCGGCATTGAATAGCATATTATCTGTGAGTAGTTCTCCCTGCACATACTCATAACACAGGGGCTGTAACTGCTCTAAGAAAGTATTGATGATCAACTGCTGGCGTTGCTCTAGGGCATTTTCCAGTTCTCGCCCAATGGCGATCGCCTCATCCATGGTCAGAATTTTCCCCGCTAGGGCTTCCCGCTTGCGTCTTAGGTTGGCATCTTTTTCGAGAATGAAATTCAATTCTGCAGTGGTCTGCCAGAAGATTTTGATCCCCACTTCTCGTTTGCTCACTAATTTCTCCAGCAATTTATCCAAAGTGTGGGCGTGGGGCACAATTAACTGCTGATCTACGGTTTGCCAATCTGCTACTATCAAGCCAAACCGCAAGGGTAGGGGCACAGCCACCTGGGCAGGAATAGCCTGCATGAAAGTTTCTAGCACTTTCTCATGGGTCAAGAGATGGGCACGGCTGGCAAGGTAGCGTTCTTCACAGGTCTGGCTGTAGGCAATCAGGTACTTTGCCAAGGGATACAACTGCACTGGGGCATCGCCTATGCCAGTAACTCTTACTTGCTCAGCAAAGCAGGCACTACATTCTGGCAGGATGGCGTATAGGTACAAACCCACAGACAAATCCTAGGCTAATTGCCTTTTATGGTAATCCCTTTGAACCAGCTTATCAGAAAACTTCCCTAGGCTGTTAGAATTGAGAAGTGGTGGGTATCACCCAAATCTCTCGTGATCTCTATGGTTCGCACTGCCTGCTAGGAGCTTGTGTTAGTGGGGTATCCAAATGTCTCAGCGTACTGTTTTGCTGGTGGATGATGAGCCTAACCTGCGCAATGCGGTTAAAGCCTATCTAGAAGATAACAATTTTGTAGTGCTGACTGCCAGTAATGCTCAAGAGGCATGGCAAATACTGCAAAAGTCCATGCCAGACTTAGTAATCTCCGATATTATGATGCCCCAAGTGAATGGCTACGAGTTTTTGCAGAAATTGCGCCAAGACACCCGCTTTACCAATATGCCAGTGATTTTTTTGACGGCGCGGGGGATGACAAGCGATCGCATTGCGGGCTACAAAGCTGGCTGTGATGCCTATCTACCCAAACCTTTTGACCCCGACGAGTTGGTGGCGATCGCCGAAAACCTGATCAGCCGCCGCTCTACCTATCTCGCTGAAGATCAGCAGGATTTGGCAGGTCAGATTGCGGAAATTAAGGCTTTGTTGAAACAGCGACCAGCTATCAACACTACCCCTCCACCCATACACATTGAGTTTACGCCCCGAGAAAAGAGCGTACTTGAACTGGTGGTAGCTGGGCTGATGAACAAAGAAATTGCCAAGCAACAGGGAACCACTATCCGCAATGTGGAAAAATATGTGAGCCGCCTGTTTACCAAAACAGGCACCAGTAGCCGTACTGAGTTGGTGCGCTACGCTTTGCAACACGGCTTGGTAGAAATCTAATAAATCTCTGACTTAGGGAGTAGAACTAGCCCTAAGGGAACTATTATTGATCTATGATGCCACGATTTACAGACCTCCATGCAATTTACTGTTAGTCAACTGCTAGAGAATTTTGCTGAAAACGAACAAGTTACGGTCGAAGCTCTTGAGAAGAAACTGGGTATTGCAGATAACCCCCAAGAGATCAAGCATCTCCAAATTGCCCTTGATGCCCTAGAAAAAATTGGCATTCTGGCAAAGGACGAAGGAGGTTATCGCCGTGTACCAGAGGAGGGCTTGATTGAAACAAGACTGCGCTGTTCCAGCAAGGGGTTCTGTTTTGCCATTCAAGAAACAGAAGGTGCAGAGGACATCTACATCCATGAATCACGGCTCAATGGAGCATGGAATGGTGATCGCGTCTTGGTGAAGGTAACCAAAGATGGGGCGCGCCGCCGTAGCCCTGAAGGGGAAGTGCGCCTAATTTTGGAGCGAGCGAATTCTACTCTGCTGGCTAAGGTAAAGTCCACGGAAACTGGCTATCGGGGAATTCCGCTGGATGATCGGCTGTTTTTTGAAGTGGAGCTTGTTCCCACGGAGGAAGTGCCTGATCTGGCGATCGCCAATGAGCGGCTGGTGCATGTGCAGATCATCCGCTACCCTCTGGGCAGTCATCCTCCTCTAGGCAAAATTCTGCAGATACTCGGGGAAAGTGCCGAGACCACCAATGACATCGACTTGATTTGCTGTAAATACAACCTGCCCCGCCGCTTTGGGGTCAAGGAGATGTCAGAGGCGGCAAGTTTGCCTCGCGGTGTGCGCAAGTCCGATCTCAAACACCGCCTAGACCTGCGGGAAATGCTCACTGTGCGCATTGGCAATGCCCCTGCTCTGTCCCTGCGCCAGACAGCCATGGGTTGGGAGTTGGGGGTGCATATCCCCGACGTATCTGCCTATGTCAGCCCTGAATCAGTTATGTTCAGTACAGCTCAAGAGCGAGGGCGGACTTTCTATCTGGGGGAAACTCTGCTACCCATGTTGCCAGAAATTGGCGTGCTCAGCCAGCCAGAACATCTAGCTATGTCCCTACTTATCCAGCTCGATCAAGATGGGAACGTGCTGAGCTATGAGATTTACCCCTCGGCAATTACTGTCAGAGCCAGTCTCAGCTACCGCCGTGCTCAGTATTGCATCGATCAGGGCTTGGCACAGGCACAGGCGGTAGAGCTAGATGATGCCGCCATCAATCAAAAAATTGATCCTGAGGTCTATGCTTTGCTGGTGAGGCTCAATCAGATGGGAAGCCTGCTGGATCAGCACCAACCCTGCATTTTTCTCTCTGACCAAGAGCCTCTGGAACCTGATGATGGGGTGTGGGGGATTCCTGTATTACCCAAAGGGGTGGCGATCGCCAAAGTGGTAAGCGACATCTGCCTGCTGGCTAACCGCCTAATTGCTGAGCATTTGCACGCCCTGCAACTGCCTCTACCCTATGTGGTGCAATCTGCTCCTGATGCCAACAAACTAGCGGACTGGGGGAAACTGCTGAGCATTGTAGCGGGTTGCGACGAAGGGGATGCTATCTTGCAAAACTGGCAGACCCATCTCAGCAAACTACCCCCCGCCACCCAAGACATTTTCATCTATTTGCTGTGGAAAATGTGGCGGTTGGGCGAATACAGCGCTACCCCTGGTCTGCACTATGGGGCGGGCAAAAGTGCCTACACCCATGCCATTCTGCCCCAGCACCGTTTTGGTGACCTCTTGGTACAGCATCTCCTGCACATGGTATTCGAGACGGCTAGGGATCGCCGCAGTAGCCGTAGCAAAGAGGGGGTGAACTTGCACAGCTCCACCTGCCATGGGCAGGTAAATTGGAGCGTTCTCCAACCCGAAACAGAGAAGCAATGGCTAGCGATTCTCTCCCGTGCTCTGCCAATACTCAACCAACAAAATAACCTGCACTTGCGGGTGATCAACGATCTGGAAGGACTGCGCAAAGCCGCCGCTATGCGATCGCTCGTGGGGCAAAACTTCTATGGGTTGATTACGGGAGTACAGTCCTACGGCTTCTTCGTGCAGTTGGAGCAGTTTTTGGTCGAAGGCTTGGTACATGTCAGTTCCCTCAAGGACGACTGGTACGAGTTTCCTCCCGCCAATGGCAAGGGCAAGCCCAGAGCTAACAATCTCCTAGTAGGCAGACGCAGTGGCAGGCAGTATGCCCTTGGGGATCGGATAGAAGTGCAGATCAGGGGGGTGGACTACTACCGCCAGCAAATTGACCTGACCACCGTAATTGCCGACAGCCTAGACAACCTACCTCAAGATGCAACTGTTGAGCTACCGCCAACCGTAGATGAGGGCTAGAACCCGATTAGTTCAACTCCTCAACCGCTTGCAACCTCCTGCAGAAGCGGTACTGTTAGTGCTGGCGATCGCTGTGGGGCTGATTACAGGCACAGGGGTACTGCTCCTGCGCAAACTAATCCTACTGGCTCAAGAACTTTACTGGCACGATCTCGGGTCCCGCCTGAATGCTTGGCACCCCCTCGCCCCTGCTTTGGTACCAGTGATTGGGGCTGGAGTGGTCAGTTTGCTGGTGCGCCAAATAGCCAAACCCCAATCTGCCCAAGCAGAGCGGGTAGCCGCCATCTCCCAACAATTGGGGCATTTGCCCTACCACCAAATGCCTCTCAAGACCACCGCCGCCGCCCTCTCCTTGGGAGCAGGGGCTTCTCTAGGTCCCGAAGGACCAAGTGTGGAACTAGGGCGCAATGTGGGTTCTTTCTTTGGGCAGGTACTGAGTTTTTCCAGTGAACGCACCCGTCTCTTGGTGGGTGCAGGAGGAGCGGCAGGTCTAGCCGCTGGCTTCAATGCTCCTATTGCTGGGGTCTTTTTTGCCCTAGAGGTACTCCTGCGCGATGCCTTGGGTAAATCCCAGCTCAGCCTCAATGCTGACATCAGCGTCGTAGTAATTGCCGCCGTGGTCTCCGCCCTGATCGCCCAACTGGGGCTAGGAGCAGAACCCGCCTTTCACCTGCCTGTGTACGATGTGCGCAGTCCATGGGAATTACCTCTGTACATGCTATTGGGGGTCTTGGCATCCCTAGTAGCCCTTGCCTTTACCCGCAGTCTCAAACTCACCCACAGCCTGCTAGAGTCCATACCAGTGCCTGCATGGCTCAAATTGCTAGGAGGCGGTGTGGTTTTGGGGTTGACTTCCCAGTTTTTGCCCCAAGCCATTGGCATTGGCTATGAAACCATAGAGTCTCTCTTGCAGAACTCCCCCTTTTCCATATCCCTGCTAGCTCTCATTTTGGGCGCCAAACTGCTCCTTACTCCCCTCAGCCTTGCCTGTGGCTTTGTAGGTGGTATTTTTGCCCCCGCCCTGTTTTTGGGGGCAGTGTTGGGGAGTCTCTACGGCAAGTTGATTCCCCCTGTTCTCCCCGTTGCCGATCCTCCTGCCTATGCTTTAGTAGGCATGGCGGCAGTTTTGGGGGGTACAGTGCGTGCTCCTTTGACGGCGGTGCTCCTGCTGTTTGAGATGACTAGGGACTACCGCATTGTTTTGCCCTTGATGGCGGCGGTGGGGCTGTGTTGTTGGCTAATTGCCCAAATCCAACTGCCCCAAAGCCGGGTATTTGACTTGGGGTTACAGTTCAACTACAGCCCCGAGAACCTAGAAGTGCTGGCGCAGATCAGGGTAGCTGATGTCATGACCCTCAACCCCCCTACTATCCAACAGAGCCAGTCTCTACTCCGCGCCGCCCAAATTATGACCAGCGGCTATCACCACAGCATAGTGGTAGTGGATCAGCAGAATTGCCTAGCAGGTATTCTCACCAATCAGGATGTGAAGCGCATTCTCGTAAATCCCCAGTGGAGCCATCGCCTAGAGGAGATCAAAGTAGGGGAAGCCTGTACTGCTGAAGTGCTCCACACCTACGCTGATGAATCGGTAGTTGATGCCCTGAAACGCATGGCTGTCAGGGACCTGCGCCAACTGCCCGTAGTGGATCGCCATCGCCAGAAGCGGGTGGTTGCTATCGTCGACAAAGTGGCGATCGCCACCGCCTACGAAAGCGCTCTGACCAAATCGGCGATCGCTGAACAAATTAACCCCCCCCTAGAAAAAACTGTGCTGACAGAGGATAATAACCATAGGGCGAACAACTCTGCCAATGAGACCGTGGTTGCTCTTAACTCCCTAAACCCAGCTGAACTGTCAGGATGACAGATTAACAAATATATGCGATAAAGTAGGGTAGCCTGCCTGCACACATACTAGCGAGCCTGCCATGAGTGAATCCCCTGAAGCCCAACTACTGATTGAGTATGCCGCCAGTAATGGCTATGAACCCCACATCAAGGGCGTTCCAGTCCAGCATCTTCAAGAACAGATCACCAGCCTCACTTCCCTAGTGCAACAATTAGCCCCCGATCCCCACCTAGCCACTGACCAAAACTTGGTGCTAGATGAAGTAACAGTCAGCATCAAAATCAACCCCGATGGTCAGGTGATTCTCCCCACCAACGGCATTACCTTGCACTATCGCCCCCCATTCCAACTGCCACCTCAACTAGGGACAGCAGGGCTGAATGTAACTCGTCTCCAGCAGTTGCTCAAAGAACAAAAGTGGCAAGAAGCAAACCTAGAAACCTGGAACCTGATGTGCCGCGCCCTCAACAAGCCAGAAGGATTGCCCCTGACCACCCAAGACATTCAACAGTTACCCTGCCAAACCCTACAGCTCATTGACCAACTCTGGAAAAAGGCAAGCAACGGCAGGTTTGGCTTTGGCATTCAACGGCGGCGGCACAAAGCCCAAACCCAAGGCAACTAGACAACTAACGGTAAAAAGCCATGGATCAAGAGAAGCAACGCCAGATTACCATCTACTTTATCGAGGAAGCCAAAGAACACCTAGATACCATCGAGCATGGCTTGTTGAACTTGGAATCCATGCTCACAGACCCAGAAGCAGTCAATGAGGTGTTTCGCGCCGCTCACTCCATCAAAGGGGGAGCCGCCATGCTAGGCTACACTGGCATTCAAACCTTAGCGCACAACTTTGAGGACAACTTCAAGATATTTCGCGACCACCAAAACCTCAAGGTAGATCAACAACTGCAAACCTACTTCCTAGAGTGCTTTGACAAACTTAGGGATTTAATCGAACAGCTAGAAAGCCCAGAAGGGCTGAGTCTAGACAAGGCAGATGCTATTGTGCGCGATTCTGCCCCTATTTTTGAGCAAATCAAACGGCATCTGAACTCTCTGGCAGGGATCAAACCAGAACCAGTAACTGCCCCCTCACCCCCCACCCCCCCAGTAACCCCTGTTGTTCCTGCCAGCGATCGCTCCTTGGTTGCCGCCTTTAAGGTGGAAGTACCCGCCAAACTGCGGGAGATGTTGCAGTGCTTCAAGCAACCCGACACCCCCAAAAATCGGGAAAATCTACAGGCAATTTGCGACCAACTCAAAACCATAGGCGATCGCTTCAACCTGCCCCAGTGGTCAGACCTCCTGCAAGCTATGCGCGCCGTCTTGGGCAATCCCAGCCTGCAATTTCGTCTCCTTGCCCCCCTAGCCATCCGTGAAATCAAGCAAGCCCAAGAACTGGTACTAGCTGGGCGCGCCAGCGCCATTCAAATCTCTGCCCAAGTCAGGGAAGTAATGCCAGCAGGGGTTTTAGTAGGAGAAGAATTGCGCCGCCAGCAGTGGCAAAACTTCTTGGCACAAGTGGGATGGTTGCAAACCACCGCCTTGCAGTACGACCTCAATGCCCCCGAAGGACACCTGCCCGCACCCATTTGGCTGGAGCCGTGGCAGGACAATAACTTTATCAACGGGCGATCGCTCTACGAAGCCTTTTTACAAAAACTTAGTGATTGCGAAATAGGTTAGATTTGTGTTAGGCTAGGAGAGGTCAAAATTTTCTAGCTAAAACCGTGGCAAAACTCAAAACCCGCAGAGCCGCCGCCAAGCGCTTTAGGCTCACAGGCAGTGGCAAAATAGTGCGCCGCCGTGCTGGTAAAAATCACCTGCTCCAGCACAAACCCAGTGATCGCAAAAACCGCCTCAGCAAAATCGTCCCCGTCTCTGAAAGGGATGCTGACAATGTCCGTGCCATGATGCCCTACGCATAGAGAAACCGCTATGACCAGAGTAAAAAGGGGTAATGTAGCCCGTAAACGCCGCAAAAAAATTCTCAAACTTGCCAAAGGTTTCATAGGGTCACACTCCAAGCTATTTCGCAACGCCAACCAGCAGGTGATGAAAGCCCTGCGCTATGCCTACGCCGATCGCCGCAAGAAAAAAAGAGACTTTCGCCGACTCTGGATTGCTCGCATCAACGCCGCTGTGAGAATGCGCGGGCTGAGCTACAGCCAGTTTATGGGCTTACTCAAACACACCTCCATTCAACTCAACCGCAAAATGCTCTCCCAGTTGGCAATTCTCGAACCCGCTGTCTTTGACCAAATTGTTACCATCGCCAAAGGAGTGCAAAAGTAGCCCCATTGCCTACTACACAATACTTTACAAATGGGATATACTGAAACAGGCTTGGGTCGCTAACTCAACGGTAGAGTACTCGGCTTTTAACCGATTAGTTCCGGGTTCGAATCCCGGGCGACCCATTGGAAGCACTGAATTGGGCTGGGAAGCATTAACTTCTCTCGTTGTTTGAGAAGGGAGAGAACTTCCTTAGGTCTTTCTAGCAGAGAGATCAGCGCAATTATTCCAATCACCAAGCCATGCCAACAGAGACCCAAACTAACTGAACTCAAATTGTGGGAACTTGAGACAAATCTGAAACAGGAGTAAAAATTACTCCTTCTATCGCTCTTTAGAACAGGATTTAGGAATGAAGGTAATCATTTATATCTAAGCACAACACTTACGGGCGAAGCCTGAGCAGTTGTCCATTGGGAGCATCAGTTAGCACATAGAGCCAACCATCCTTACTGCGCACATCCCTAACTCTCTGCCCAATGGGAATGGAAGTTTGCTTCAACACTCGCCCTTCTGGGGATATTTCTAGCTGTTTAATGTCTTGGGACACCAATCCCCCCGCATAGAGTTTGCCATTGTGCCATGCCAGCCCTGACGGAGCGATCGCACTTTGCCAGACCAGCACAGGATCGACCATCCCAGGCAGAGAGCGATGGGGGGAAATCTCAGGGCCAAAGTATTCGCGACTGTGGGTTACTAGGGGCCAGCCGAAATTTTGACCCGCTCTAATTAAGTTCAATTCATCCCCACCCTTTGCCCCGTGCTCCGTTGACCACACCTGCTTAGTTTGCGGATGGAGCGCCAATCCCTGAATGTTGCGATGTCCATAGCTGTAGAGACGGGGATCGGCATCCTGCTGACGGATAAAAGGATTATCTTCGGGGGCAGAACCATCCTCATTGACCCGCAGGATTTTGCCAAGCTGACTGCGCTTATTTTGGGCTTGCAGACGGATTAACTGCCCATTCAAACTAATAGGCGGATTGCCCCCATCCCCGATTGCAATTAGCAGAGTGCCATCAGGCAACCACAGCAGGCGACAGCCAAAATGTTGAGCCTCAGGTTTGAACTGATCGACAGCAAAAATCTGCTGTACTTGGCTCAACCGTTTGCCATTGAAGACCGCTCGAGCAACCACAGTGCGATTGGCAGTGATATTCCCTTGGGCATAGCTGAAATACACAAGGCGGTTCTGCTTAAAGTTGGGATGCAACACAATGTCTAGCAGTCCACCCTGACCGCTTACAAAAATCGGCGGCAATCCTGCAATAGGTTGGGGATCAAGGCGACCATTGCGGAACAGGCGTAGCCTGCCTGCCCGCTCAGTAATCAGCATGGAACCATCAGGGAGCCATGCCATACTCCACGGATGTTCTAAACCACTAGCTAGTACTTCCAGAGTCAAGGACTTAGTGGCTTGGGGAACAGGCTGGGGAGAATTACCCCCAGTAATTGGCTCAGAAGGCGCAGGCGCACAGGCAGTAAGAGCGATCGCCAAACCTATGGACAAATACTTAACCATGAGTACCGCAGTATAGCCACTGACCTAAGTTGTCCTTTCAGAAAGTAAGAATTTAATTTGGTGTAGAACTGTTCAAGACTATGTACCACTATACTGGGGTGATGGGAAAACTTTGTATGAGGTTTGAAAAGTCTAACAAAAAACTAGGATGAACGAGTTATCTATCAAGACTCTATGTCTTTTCTTAAGATGCAGGCTATAGATATTTTGTTAAACTGGTCGCTAATGTTTGGTTTTTCCTAAGGATTGGTTGCTAGTTCTAGGGATTTTTTGTCCTAAAGCCATTTTCCTGAAGATTGATTTGCTTTTTCTCAATAGTGCAGGGAGTTCTGAGATTCAGTCTGCACTGATTTTCTCTATCTCATGCTCTGCCAAGTGAGCAAAAAAACGATCGCCAAAGTCCACCTTGATAGGATAGTTAGGGCTGATAGGTCTGCCATGCCAATCCCTGATAATTTCCACTATCTGCCCTTCCATGCCTTGAATGTTGAACGGTTTTCCTCTGTGGGCAGGGTGATGATACACTGTAATTGCCGCAATTACCTTGATGCGATCGCCAACTTTCATATCTGGTTAAAATCTAGGCGGACTTAGTAAGTATAAACTTCGGTGCATGCCCCCAAAAAGACTCGAGAGCATAAAATTCCCGCTCTTTAGCTTGCATGATATGCACAATTACTTCCCCAAAGTCCTGCACTATCCAGTTGGCTTCCAGTTCCCCTGAAGTGCGCAGGGGTTGACGACTAAACTTGGCTAGAACCTGCTCTTCTATGTGCCTAGCGATCGCCCTGACCTGCGCTCTAGAAAAACCTGTAATAATCACAAAATAATCCGTCAAAACCGTCAACCCTTCCAGTGCCAAAATGACAATGTCAGCCCCTTGGCGGTCATCGGCACAGTGAGCCGCTGTTAGAGCAAGTTGGTAGGCGTAATCATTGTGGACTGGGGCTTTATGGGACATAGATTCCTGAGGTAAATTTTCCCCTATTCTAGTAGTCAAAATTTCAAAATAGAAAAACTCCACAAAAGTTTATAGCCCTTGGCACTCTCTTTAGGACTTGAGGAGCCAAAAGCCCGCAAAACTTGTAACTTCGGGGTGGCTCTGAATGGCAAGAAAATGAATTCCCAACACCTGCTGTTTTGACTGCTCGAACCGCTCAGCGCTCGCCCTATCTTTGATTCTAGATAAGGACCACTGGGCTTCAGCATTGGCAGACAGCACCAGTTGATCCTGAACCCAAGTAATGCTTACAGGATCAACCCCAGCCATCCACGCCGATAGAGGAGTAGCACGGCTGGAAAAAATAACTACCCCTGGTACAGCTAAACTCTGATCCAAGGGCGGCAGAGGAAATAGCTCCCCAAAATCCACATCCCACGATTCCGCCTGTTGTAGTTCAGACACAGGGAGCATGGCAAAAGTCCAGCGATCGCCCCGCAGGGCATCAGGCAGAGGTGTGATTCCTTGGCTAGCAGGAGAGACCAAAGGCAACAGGTCGCCTTCAGGAGGCTGAAAATTATCCATGTGGGCATAGACAGTGGTCATGCGCTCGGCAAGCCACTGGGGCAGGGCATACAAACGGCGCGACGGCAGGGGAGTTAACTGTGCCAACTTACAGCCCCGATTCAGCATGTTGTGCATGGTGGGGCGATAGAACCTAATTTTTTGCGGTGTCACCCCCCACTTGGCAACGATTTCTTGCAGTTGGCTGGCAATCCATTCAGAATTCACCATCTGCGCAGGGCAGAACTTACTGTATTCCTTAGTACGGTAGCGATCGCAAACCAGAAGTTCCCATACCTTTTTGCCATTGGCATCCAACACAGGACGAGAATAAAAATCCATTTCCCAAATTTCCGCAGGCATAGGCTACGATTGTTAAGTATTGATAATTCCTCTAACAAACTTTGCTTGCACCATCTTTTTCCCCCACCTATTCTATAACCGATCCCCAGCGCCAGTACTGGGTCAGCCTATTGTGGGCTGTCTGGTAAGCAGTAAGCATCCCAGTATTCATCGAAGCCCTCCGTAAGTGGCGCAAACCATGTCCGTTTCTGGACTGGGTAAGAATCCCCCGACTTGAGTTGGCGGGAGTGTCAAGCAGTAGGCACTCACTTCTACATTGGCTCTTTGCTGGGTACAGCTCTGACCGATGGCTACTTTTACATAATTTTTACACACATAAATGGATTGATGCCTTAGTGACGGGAGTTGATGCGCCATGAAACCGATCCCCTAGCAATGCGGTTGATTTTGCTCAATGCCCCATGTGGCAACCAGTTGGGGTATTACTACAGGCTTAGGGTTGGCGGTGATACTGTTGGCGTTGGGCATTGGCAGACGCTATCCTTGGCATATAGCGGTAAAGAGTTGAGCCTGTTGGGGTATATTATTGATTGATAATTGAGGAACTTTTGCCCCTGTCTGCCCAAACGATGACTTCCCCCCCTTCAGCCTATCTAGTGTTACAAAGTCCTCGTGGTAGCAGTCGCTTCCCCCTAGTGGACAGTGATAGTTGGGCGATCGGTAGGGGCAGAGAAAACACCATTCCCCTGTTTGATCACTGCGTGTCCCGCAATCATGCCATGATCCAGCTAATTGGGGGGTGTAAGTATTACCTACTCGATCTTGGCAGTCGCAATGGCACCTATGTAAATGGCAAGCGCATTAAGCTCCCCTGCCTACTAAACAATGGGGACTACATCAGTTTGGGAGAAACTACCATTGAATTTCATTCCACAATTTCTCCCCAGTCTCAATTTCACAATGAGAGTACAGAAATCCGTCAGCAAAGACGAAGACTAATTACCTCTCTAGTAGCAGACATTCGCAATTACAGCCTACTGAGCAAGCAGGTCAACGAAAAATTACTATCTGAAATAATCAGCAAATGGTTTCGCCAAGCTACCGAGATTATGACTGCCCACGGGAGCCTAGTGGATCAGTATATAGGGGATGCCCTACTTTGCCTGTGGATTCACGATGCCGATGCGGAAATTCAGCGGGTGGCAATCACTGAGATTTTAGCCGCCTTTCAGACAGTGCAAGCCCTGCATGAACTCAGCGAATCCCTCAACCAACAGTACCAACTACCCCTAGGCTGGCGCATTGGAGCGGCAATCAATACGGGCTGTGCCTATGTAGAAGATTCAGCCGATGGAGACTACCCCACATTCCATGTGATTGGGGATGGCATCAGCAAAACTTTTGCTTTGGAATCAGCGATTCGAGAAGTTGGCTTAGATATGGCTGTGGGCGAGGTCAGTCACGGGCGCACTCCCTACGCTGGGGTGCTTCT
>Ga0308420_1000439_pt1 | contig 20143 bp, 15 predicted proteins | sample HotsprSampleMS55_FD_203802 | JGI IMG/M metagenome (GOLD analysis project Ga0308420, IMG submission 203802) | Hot spring phototrophic mat microbial communities from Mushroom Spring, Yellowstone National Park, Wyoming, United States - 20090730_MS55 ... | reverse complement strand
CTTTAGTCTAATCGGATTTGGTTTGGATGGACCACCCCCCTTTTACGGAGGTTCTGTTAGAGATTCTACCAATCATACTCAACAAAAAGATTTTACTCAACCAGTATCACAGACTGGAACTAACAATATCATTTTCGACGGAGATATTATAAAATATAAAATTGATGCACATAATTCAAACTCTGGAAGTCCAATTATCAATGAAACATATAATTGTGCCATTGGAATACACACTCATGGAGAATGTCAGATTGATGGATTTAATAAAGGCACTTCAGTTAGCAATGTAAATTTTTTCAATAGCCTTTACCCTCCACGAACTGTATTCTTAAATCAAACAACTGAAGATGGTTCTATTATTTCTGGTTCAAAACTATATTATTGGAAAAATAGCACTTTTCAACCAATTGAAATTTATACTACTCCAGTTCCAATAGTTCATAATACTAATTCAGTAATTGTCAGAGCAGACACAAATTTACTTTCTGGAAGGAAATATAATTTATGGAGAAGAGATAATGACCAATTAACGCAAAATATAAATATTCATCGCCACATTGACTTAAATAACCACATAACTAAAATAACATCAATATTTAACCAAACTTTTCCAAACATTGTTATTCGAAATCAGATTGATAATATGCATTTTAATGATGGCTTACAAATAAGTTTCAAAGACCCTTGGCTTATAGATTATCCCGACCCGCAATTTGGTAACACAAAGCGTAATCAAGGTATGGAAGCACCATTTAAGCAAAGAACATCACCTTTTTATCCTGACTATACTACCAGCTACAACGGAGATGTTTACAAAGGCGTTTTCTTAAATCAAGAAATTGCTCCAAACAAACCCTATTACTCCGTAAAAGCAGATTATCTTCAAACTGTTAATTTACCACAAACCGGTAGAACGCATAATTTTTATTTTCAGGGCTGGAGTAGAAACTTCGATAATGCTACTAATCAACCAAAAGCAATCTTTGAAGATTCATTAGCACTACAAACAGCTGTTGTATTTTTAGATCAAGGGGCTGTTGTAAGTGCAAAATATAAAGGCACACAGTTAAGTAATAATTCTTTGGCATATTCAAAAGGAAGTCAAAGAAAGTTTATTAGGTTATATAATGGAGATTTATTCTCAGTTTACGAAAGTATGAATAGAATATGGTTAGAGAGAAGCACAAACAATGGTCAAAGTTGGATAATTACTAATCAAGGCAGACCATTATTAGATAGAGATTCAAAAAATCCCGCTATATGTGAATATGGGGGAACAATCCTAATAGTTTCAGAAGAAGTTGGATGGATAAACATTCAACAATATAATCCTGATATTGATGCAGTATTTAACAGATGCTCATTATATGTATGTAACTTAAACTTTACAGCTAACCCAGTTATTTCTTATTCATTTAGTCAATTTGGAAGTAATAGAATTATGGTCGTTTTTGAAAGTAAAACGGGTGAATTTTGTGGGGATTATGGCTTATATTATGCAATAATAAATCCTGAAAATTGGAATTTGAGCTCTGAAGTAAAAATTGATAATACTGATTTTTATTCAAAAAATCCGACATTAGATTCTTACATTCATAGTAACGGTGGAACAAGATATTACCACTTAGCGTGGGAGCAATCTGGAGATATAAGATATTGCAAGTTATTAGAAGATGAACAAGGAAATATTGCTCAATCATCAACAGAAGATATTTCCAAAGGCAGTAGTTTTATGTTACATTCCTCGCCATCAATAATAGCAATTGGCACTGGTGCAAGAGTATGCTGGCTGGGTTATCAGGATGAATACCCGCCAAATGCAACAGTTGTATTTAGAGACCCGGAGAATGATCGTTTCTGGACATTTGGAACAAATGCCTCAGCTCCTTCTATCAATAAATCTAATGATAATAGCTATTACGCATTTGCCTGGAGTGAGAGAGGAAATACGATAAAGTTTGTTGATAATCAATTAAGAGAGGTATATCAGATAAACGGAATAAATGGAAGAGATGTTCAGATAAGTAATGGAAATGGTTCAACGGGTATGAATGCAAATATATTCAATGCTAATGCAGAGCCTTACTTCTTTACAATGTCAAATAATCTCAATTATTATTCAGTTCCAAGTGGTGATGAAATAATAGCAGACCGCAGTGGAGTGGTAAGAAAGAACGAAGGTGAGATTTATTTTGCAGTTGGAGATATAAAGAAATCAAACGGAGATGAGATAGGCTTCAAAGAAGCACCAATTGATCTGCTTATAGATAATACACCAAAACTAAATCAATACTTAGAGAGTAAACCTTTTATAATATCAGACAATAGTGGATTTGAATACACGGTAGAATACGGGATAGTAGATACGAGTAAGATAAGGAGTATGTTTACAGGAAACGAGCAAGTAAGGTTCAAGGTAGAGCTTGTAGATAACAACACAGGTGAAATTATAGGCGTATATGACGATGTAGTTTATAGCAAAGAATATTTAGAGAAATATGAGAATATATCGTATGTAGTAAATACAACGGGCATAGGCGAGCGGACAGTAAAGTTAAGATTGAGAGTAGAAGAGAGTGTAAATCCACAATTAAGTATGGTAGATAAGGTAGGTTCAGAGAATGTATTAGCAAAGCGAAAGACAAAAGAGATACACTATCAGGGCAGTAATAAAGTAGAGAGTTATGCATTACATCAGAATTATCCAAACCCATTTAACCCGAGTACTACGATTAGTTGGCAATCACCAGTAGGCGGTAGGCAAACCTTAAAAGTATTTGACATATTAGGAAGAGAAGTAGCCACATTGGTAGATGAGTATCGTGAAGCAGGTTATCACACAATAAAATTTGATGCTTCTTATTTATCAAGTGGAGTATATTACTATCAATTGAAAATAAATGAATACGTTTCAGTAAAGAAAATGATGTTGATGAAGTAAGATTGAAGAGATATTTGTTAAACTAAAAGCCTCTCAAATACTGAGGGGCTTTTTTTATTTGTGTAAATCTGCGCTATCTGTGGTAAGATTTTTTCTGCACGCAGATGACACAGTTGCGACTGATTTACACTGATAGAATTCTTTGCGATAACTTTGCGGACTTTGCATTTAACAAAATCTAGATTAAAAATTCGGAATAGGAATTCAATGAATGAATTTTCAAAAACAATGAAAACTCAATCCCAATAAATCGGGAGGGGTTGAAAGAAACAGGTTAATTTGGGCTGAAGCCCTGGAATAGTTTTTCCTTTCTCTTTTCCCTATGCTAAAGCATAGGGCTATTATTTCTAATAAAAATAATCCTTGTAAAATTTATAATAGCCCCGAGAAAAGCATCATTCCAGTGTTCTCGATACGCTACGCTACTCGAACACTAGGAAACAATTTGCAATTAACAATTTACAATGCACAATTAACAATTGAAAAATCAAAAAATCTCAAATCAAAAAATGGTAAATCTCATAATTAAAAACTCAACATTCAAAACTCATAATTGAACATTGAGCATTGAACATTGAACATTTCATCGAACATTTCAAAGAAGCGAAATATATCAGTGTAAATATGTCGCATCAGTTAAATCTGTGTTCTGTTAAAATAACGACAAACTCGCCTTTTAATTTATGCTTTGGGATTTCTTTGATTAAGTCTTTCGGTAATCCTCGCCATACTTCTTCAAATTTTTTTGTCAATTCCTTACCAACTATCACAAATTTATTTGGCATATATTTTACGAGTTCATTAAGAAGTTTCTCAATTCTATAAACAGATTCGTAAATAATTACTGTTTCTTTACCGGAGGCAATTTCTTTCAATTTTTTCTCTCTTCCTTTCTTCTGTGGAAGAAAACCTTCGAAGATGAAAGACTCAATTTTAATTCCACTGATTACCAAAGCAGACATCAATGCTGAAGCGCCTGGTATTGGAATTATTGTTATTTCGTTTTTTAAACATTCAGAAATCAAAACTGAACCGGGGTCAGAAATTGCTGGAGTTCCAGCATCACTGATGAGAGCAGAACTTTCTGCTGATTTTATTTTCTCGATAATGTGTGCGAGTTTATTTCTCTCAGTAAATGCATTAAACGAAACCTGAGGTTTTGATATTTCATATTTCTTTAAAATTATTGAACTAACTCTGGTATCTTCACAAATAATTAAATCAACACTTTTGAGAATTTCAATTGCTCTGAATGAAATGTCTTCTAAATTTCCAATAGGAGTGCTTACTATAAATAATTTCATATTGATAAAACGCAAACGGCTCTCAAAAAACAAGAGAGCCGCTTCACTTGCAAGTAGTTTGATAAATTGTTATTAGTTACGACATAAATTTCAATACTTTTCTGATAATTTCCAAGCCTTCTTTTATTTCCTCTTTGTTGATGGTCAAAGGTGGTCTGAAACGAATTGACTTTTCACCACAACCAAGAATTAATAATTTATTATCGTAGCATAAATCCTTGAATCTGTTTCGCTCTTCTGGAGTTGGGAAGTCAAATGCACACATTAATCCAAGTCCACGAGCATTTGAAATAATATTCGGAAAATCATTTTGAATTTCAAGCAGTTCTTCTAATAAATATTCACCAACAATTTTAGCGTTCTCTACAAGATTATCATTTTTAATAACATCTAAAATAAATTTGGAACGAACCATATCTGTTAAATCTCCGCCCCAGGTTGAGTTAATTCTACTTGAGACTGTGAAGCAATTAGTTTCAATTTCATCAACTCTTTCTGAAGCCATTATTCCACATATTTGAGCTTTTTTACCAAATGCAATTATATCTGGCTTAACATAATGCTCATAAGCCCAGAATTTTCCGGTAATACCAAAACCAGATTGAACCTCGTCGAAGATTAACATTATCTCATTTTCATCGGCAATTTCTCGAAGTTTTAACAAAAACTCTTTTCTAAAAAAATTGTCTCCACCTTCAGCTTGAATAGGTTCGATAATAATTGCAGCAATATCATCAGGATTATTTTTTATTGCGAGATGGATTTCATTAATTGCTTGATTTTCAGTTTCGATTACAAAATTCAAATTCTTCTCTAATGGAAATTTGATTTTTGGATTTATTATCCTTGGCCAGTTAAACTTAGGAAACCATTTGATCTTTGTAGGGTCTGTATTAGTTAATGAAAGCGCATAACCGCTTCTACCGTGAAAAGCTTCCTTAAAGTGAATAACCTGAAAACCTTTTTCTTCTTTATAACCTTTTTGAAAATTCTTTTGAACCTTCCAATCAAAAGCAACTTTCAAAGCATTTTCAACAGCCAAAGTTCCACCAGAGATGAAAAACATATGCTTCATAAAATCAGGTTTAGCAACCTCAGCAAAAGTCTGCACAAAATCTGCCATATAAGTAGTGTAAATATCAGAATTAGAAGGCTTGTTGACACTTACAAAACCTAAAGTGTTTTGAATTTCTTCATTCGAAATAGCCGGATGATTTAATCCAATTGGTGATGAAGCGAAAAAAGTAAAAAAGTCCAGATAATCATCTCCATTTCTCTCATCAACTAATCTTACTCCGTGACTTTTTGATAAATCAAGGATGATATCAAACCCGTCAGTTAGTATATATTTTTTTAATAAATTTTTTACATCTGTTGGTTCAATATTAGGTTTATATAAAGTTCTTATATTAAGTAAATCATTCATAGAATAATCTCCTTAAAGTTTTGGTTATATATTTTAGAAGTAGAAAAAGAGAAAGAGATTAGAATACATTTTCGAAGTTTGAAACGAAATAACTTCTTAAAGACAGGGGTGATATTTTTTGAATTCTACTCATAACCGTTACAAATTTATCTATTTTATTACAAAATTTCAAAAAAATTGCTGTTACATTTAGTTATTTGAGTTTATTAGTTTATAAAAATAAAATTAAACTTGCTCAGGTTCACAGCCTATTTAGATTAGTTTAAAACATCAATAAAAACTTATTAGTTTAACTATTCATACTCAAAGGGGGTAAATATTAGCACTGAACTTAAGGTTTGAGGTAATTAAAAATCCATAAATCAATTAGAGTTCAGGCATTTTTCTATTGCAAGCGGTAAACTTGAGTCAATTTAAATAAGTTCTTTCCCATAATGTGAAAAAATTAGTAAATATTTTATTATAAAAAAGTAAATCTGTTATTTATTACTTTTGTAATACCTTTTTATTTTATCAATTTCACTTAATTTTTTAGATATTTGTAATTGTTGTATATATAGAAAGTTTTACAATCAATTATCAAATAAAAGATAATTCAAATAATACTTCAGAATTTTCCATAAATAGAAATTTTTGGATAATAATTTGTAATAGCAAAATGAATAAAGTTAAAACTATAACTATAAAAATTGAAGGAATGACTTGTGCAAGCTGTGTTAACAGAGTTGAAAGAGCAATAAAAAAAGCAGAAGGCGTTAAAGATGTTTATGTAAATCTTGCTAATGAACAAGCAACACTTTCAATTGATTCAGAAAAATTTAGATTTAATAAACTAAAAGAAGTGATTTCTGAATCAGGATATAATGTTATTGAACCAAAGCTTGAAGATTTACAATATGATATATTCAACTTAAAATCGAAGGAAAAATTTCATAAAAGTAAAATTGATTTTTTATCCTCGTTGATTTTTACTGTCCCTATTTTTACTTTGAATATGTCAATGATGTCAGCAGAATTACTTAATTTTCTTAATCTAAAACATTATTCAATAAATTACATTCTCTTCATACTAACTACATTACTAATACTAATCTCTGGAAGGAAATTTTATATTCGGTTTATAAAAAATCTTATAAGATTCAACTTTGATATGGATTCATTGATTTCAATTGGAACGGCTTCCGCTTTTATTTATAGCTCAATTATAACTTTTTATTTAGACTTTTTCCCAACACAATCAGGACATAATGTATATTTTGATACTACTGCGATGATTATAACCCTGGTTTTATTCGGAAGATGGTTAGAAACAAAAGCAAAGTTCAAAACAAATCAAGCAATAAATGAATTAATTAAAATTCAACCTCAAAAAGCTACAGTTAAGATTGGAAATTCAGAGGTTGAAATAAATATTAACCAATTGAAGATTAATGATATTGTATTAGTAAAACCTGGTCAGCGTATTCCTACTGATGGCATTGTAATTAGTGGATTCACGACAGTTGATGAATCAATAATCACGGGTGAAAGTATGCCTGTGGAAATATCTGTTAATTCAAAAGTTAAGTCTGGTTCTATGAATAAAACTGGTTTTATAGAATATAAGGTTACATCGAATGCAAATGATTCAACATTGGGACAAATAATAAAATTGATGGAACAATCTCAAAGCACAAAAGCTCCAATTCAAAAAACTGCTGATAAGATAGCATCTGTTTTCGTACCTATTGTAATTTCTATTGCATTTCTAACATTTATTCTATGGCTAATATTTAGAAATGATTTTGAAACAGCATTAGTAAATTCTATATCAGTTTTAATTATTGCTTGTCCTTGTGCATTAGGATTAGCAATTCCAACTGCAATAATTGTTGGAATAGGAAGTGCTGCTAAAAATGGTTTACTAATTAGAAATGGAAGTAGCCTTGAAATTTTTCATAAAGTTAAAGTCATTTTTTTCGATAAAACCGGCACTTTGACTAATAAAAAGCTTAAGGTTGATTCCTATAAGGCATCAAATCTGACCATTGATGAGGTTTTAAGTTTTGTAGTTCCAGCAGAGAAAAAATCTGAACATCCTATTGCTGAGGCAATTATTGAATTTGCAAAAAATTTCCAATTTAAAGAGAAAAAACTTGAAGAATTTGAAAGTAAGACAGGTCTTGGAATAAACGCAATTGTAGATGGTCAAAAAATTATTATTGGTAATAGTAATTTTATTAAAGAGGCAATTCCCAAAATAGATGAATCAATTTCTGATTCAAACGATTTTTATTCGAAGATATTTGTAGCTATTCAAAATAAATTAGTAGCAATTTTTAATGTATCTGAAGAAATAAATGAAGAGGCTTTATCAGTTATAAAAAAATTCAATGATGCCAATATAAAAACATTCATATTATCAGGTGATAGATTTGAAACAACAAGATATTTAGCAGAGAAATGCAAAGTAAATGCATTTGAAGCTGAATTATTACCTGAAGATAAAGTTAAAATTATAAAAAAGTTTCAAGATAAAGGTTTAATTACTGCTTTCATTGGCGATGGAATAAATGATGCCCCTTCAATTTTACAAGCTGATGTAGGAATTGCAATGGGTAAAGGAGCGGATGTTGCAATTTTATCCGGTGATGTAATTTTATTGAATAATAATCTTAGTAATATTTTCAAATTCAGCAAATTATCTAAAAGAGTTGATTTAGCGATTAAACAAAATCTTTTCTGTACATTCATTTACAACATAATCGGTATTCCATTAGCTGCTTTAGGCTTATTGACCCCAATATTTGCAGCATTTGCAATGTCAATGAGTTCAGTTTCGGTTGTATTGAATTCTCTTAGATTAAAAAGAACTCAATGAAATTTGTTGATATTTTCATTTTATCTATTTTTGTAGAAATTTTACAGAGTTTTAATAATGGAACAAAAGTCCCTTAAAGCATTAGTAATAGATGATGACCCTATAATTACAAAAGTAGTTTCACGAATTTTAGTTAAACGTCTTCAAATGGAGGTAAGAGAAGCCAACAGTGCTAAAGATGCATTGTCACTTGTTGAAAATGAAATCCCTGACTTAATAATTGTTGATTATATGATGCCTATTATGACTGGCAAAGATTTTATAACCTTATTAAAAGCTGACGAAAAATTCAAAAATATTCCTATAATTGTTCTTTCAGCTTTAAGTGATCCGGAAATTATTAAAGATATTGGCTTGTTAAAGGTTGATGATTACATACTTAAGCCTGTAACACCCCAGTTAATTCATGAAAGAGTTGTTAAAGTTCTCAAATCTCACAGAGAAAAAAAAGAAAGTGTAGATGTTGTTACAAGAAGTGAAAAATCTCTAATTTACATTGGTAATAACAAATCTTTATATACAGAATTGTTGAATATCATTTCGGTTTATTTTGAAATTGTCGATTTTGAAAATATTCCACATAAAGCTTTCAATTTATTCCTTCAAAAACTTCATAAGATAGTTATAATTGAAAAACAAAGTGATGATATTATTTCTAAGCTTATAATTGAGAAGATTAAAGATGCTGATCCTAATACAATTATAATTTATCTCGTAGATGACTTTGCTACTTTAATGACTTCAAACAATAAGATTTCTCAAATGGTTAATGAAATTGTCGAAATAAATGTCAATCATCATAAATTAGCCGACACAGTAAAAAAATACTTGCCTAATTAAACATAATTAAATTTGCTTCTTTTATTATCAATTATAAAAGTAACATGCTTAAAACTTTACTACATTAAAAAAATTCTATTAAAAGAAAATTTTATTATAATCTAAACTTCTAATTAAATTTTAGTATTAAAAGCTCAAATAGTGCAAAAAAAACTAGATTTTTTATATAATTGAATTACTTAAACTGGTTGAGTTTGATAAGTATCTTAAGACTTTATAAAATGATATACTAAAAATTTAAAAATCATTTAAGGTAAAAGTTTTTACTCACAAAAGGTATGTTAAACTCAGTGAAAATTTAATAAATTGTATCATAAAATAATTTTTTTTTTGAAAGGCTTAATGAAATGAACGAAATTATCAATCATATCAATTCAAATTTTGATTTTTACATTGAAGAATTAAAAGACTTTTTAAGAATTCAATCAATAAGCACATTACCAGAGCACAAAAATGATATGCAAACTGCGGCTGAATTTGTTGCTAAAAAAATAAAAGATGCTGGTATCAGTAAAGTTGAAATTTATCAAACTGAAGGACATCCCGTAGTTTATGCGGAATGGCTTGGTGCACCAGGCAAACCTACCGTGCTTATTTATGGACATTATGATGTTCAACCTGCAGACCCAATCGAATTGTGGAATACAGACCCATTTGAACCTTTAATTAAAGATAATAAAATTTTTGCAAGAGGTGCTACTGATGATAAAGGACAAATGTATGTTCATATTAAAAGTGTTGAATCGTTTTTCAAAGTTTATGGAAATTTACCAGTCAATGTTAAGTTTTTAATCGAGGGTGAGGAAGAAATTGGTAGTAAACATCTTTACAAATTTTTAGATGAAAATAAAAAATTATTAAAGTGTGATGCAGTTTTAATTTCAGATACATCTTTATGGGATGAGGGAATTCCAACTATTACATATGGTCTGCGCGGCATTTGCTATATGGAAGTTGAAATCTCCGGCCCTAATCGTGATTTACACTCAGGAACTTATGGAGGTGCAGTTCCAAATCCAATTAATATTTTAGCTGAAGTTATCTCTAAACTCAAAGATAAAAATGGTAAAATTACTATCCCAGGTTTTTATGATGATGTTCTTAAAATAACTAAACAAGAAAAAGAAAATCTTAAAAAATTGAAATATACTGAAAAAGAATTTGGAGAAAGTATAGGAATAAAAAAATCAGTGGGGGAAAAAGGTTATTCTTTATTAGAAAGAATCTGGAACAGGCCAACTTTAGATTGTAATGGAATAATTGGTGGATTTACTGGTATTGGTGCCAAAACAATTATACCATCTAAAGCCTCTGCAAAAATTAGTATGAGGCTTGTACCTAATCAAAGCCCAAAAAGAATTGAAAAACTTTTTCATAATCATGTAAAAAAGATAACTCCAAATTATGTAAATGTAAAAATTTCAGGTATTCATGGTGGTAATCCTTTCTTAGCTAATCTTGATGACCCAATTATCAAAGTTGCTGCTAAATCAATGGAAAAAGCTTTTGGTAAACCAACTGTTTTTATGAGAGAGGGTGGCACTATTCCCATTGTTGTTGAATTCTCTAAAAAGCTGAAAGCAACTCCAATTTTGATGGGATTGGGGTTAGATACGGAAAATTTACATTCTCCCAATGAGCATTTTAATTTAAATCATTTCAAACTTGGTATTATTAGTTCAGCATATTTCTTAAATGATTTGGGAACTCAATAAAATTTATGAAATATTTAATATGCTAAAGAACCTAGTCTTTTTAGTCGTATTATCTTTGCTTCTTTTTGTTTCTTGCGGAAAAGAGGAAGAGGAAGAATCTGATGTTTATTCATTAGAGCAACAGGTAGAGTATGTCCCTGAAAAAGATGCTAGTATTCAATTTTACAATTTGAAAAAAATGAAAGAAGAAGCAAAAAATAGATTTCCTTGTGATACCATTGATGTAATTGAATTTGTTTTAGAAAATTTTCCTCAGGGAACATATCCATTGATTTTTGATAAATCAGTTCCTTTTGAAATTCAAAAACCAGCAGTAATATACTATAATGACAAGGGTGGAGGAAAGTATGTCTTTTGTGTTATTTCAAGATCTCGACAGGGTGAACGCTTTATAGAACCTAAAAATATAATTGGATATGATCAAAGTTATATAGATCTCGATAGTACAAAATTAGGAACAGCTTTTCCTTATTTAATTTTGTTAGAATGTGTAGATAATAAGTTATCATTGGTTTGGGAAGCGCCTATTCCCTCACATGGTGGATTTAATCGCTTTTCGATTAAAAATTGGGACTCCAAAAATATAATGTATATTGAAAATAATTTTCACTATGCTCAAGGAGTTGGGCACATCAATTACAATTATTTTTTAGTTGATGGTATTAGAACTGCTCCTCATTTAATGATGACTTATTTTGGAATTGATTTCAAAAGAAGTATTGCTAATTTAAATAACGATAAGTATCCTGACTTCTATGAATATGTTTTTCTAAGCACGAATGATAAATTAAGAATAATTGATTCCGTTGCTTTTGTCTATAATCCTAAAGATAGTGTTTACGAATCTTCTTTGGGTAAAAGATTTAATAGACCTTATTAAAAATTCTTTTTTCAAATTTTTAAAGCATCTAATTTTTCTTAATATCTTTATTTATTAAAAGTTAGTTTTATTTAATTTATTTTTTTGTCGATTTTAATTTGCTGGAGACTCAATGTTAAATTCTACTACATATTTAGAATTATTTGATTTACTTAAAGCAAAAGGTTATTTAATTGATTTTATTGGAACTTCAGATTCCGTTAAGTTTTTCTCAAATGTTGATGAAGAAATTTTTTCTATCTACAATGGCGTAGGATTAAGAATAAATAAAGATTTTTCTTTGATTGAACTTAAGGGTAAAGATTCATTAGATTTTCTTCATAGAATTACTACAAACTCAATTTTACATCTTAAACAAAATGAAACTATAAAAACTATTTTCACTAACGAAAAAGGTAAAATAATTGGACTTGCTGATGTTATAAATCTTGAAGATAAAGTATGGTTAAAGACAGATTTAATCTATAAAGATAAAATTATTGCTTGGATAAACCGCTACATAATCACTGATGATGTTATTGTTCAGGATATTTCAAATCAATATTCTTCGATTGACATTTATGGAACTCAGAAAAATTCATTTATTGAATGGATTGTTAGTAACGAATCAATCAATTTAACTCCAAACTCATTTCAACAGGTAATAATAAATTATAATAACATTTATTTACTTATCTCGAATTTTGAACTCAATCATTCAAATTGTTTTTCATTGTTATTTCAAAAAAATCTCTTTACAGACACTTTAAATTATATTCTTGATAATAAAGGTCCTTATGATTTAAGTTTGATAGGTGATATTGCTTTTGAGTCTTACAGAATTGAACAGGGTATTCTAAAACCCAAAAACGAATTAAATGATAATTTTAATCCGCACGAACTTAATTTAACAGAACTTATTGATTTTAAGAAAGGATGTTATATTGGTCAAGAGGTTCTTGCTAGATTAGAGACTTATGACAAAGTTCAGAAAAAAATTACTGGCGTTTCTCTTTCTGATGAAGTTCAACTAAATGATTTAAAAGAAATAATAAATCAAAATAATGACATTGTGGGATTTTTAACCTCATCTACTTTTTCAATTAAACTTAAAAAGTTTATAGGTTTAGCAGTAATTAAGAAAAAATTTCTAAACGACAATGAAACTTTATTATTAAAGTTGGATGATGATAAAAAAATATCAATTTTTCTACACGAACTACCATTCATAAATTTTAATAGATGAAAATATATACTAAAACTGGTGATAAAGGTGAAACGAGTTTATTTGGTGGTGAAAGAGTATCGAAAAACCATCAAAGAATTTGTGCTTATGGTACGATAGATGAGCTTAATTCTTTCATAGGATTAGCATTAACAGAAGTTAAAAGTCAGGAAATCAAAGATATTTTAACAGATATTCAGAATAAATTATTTATAGTTGGTTCAGATTTAGCTACTCCTCAAACTGAAAAAAATAATAAGTTAAATATTCAAAGAACATCTGAAAAATTTATAATTGATGCAGAAAAAGATATAGATACTATTTCAGAAAAATTAGATCCATTAAGAAACTTTATTTTACCAGGTGGGTCTAAAGGTTCAGCATTACTTCATATTTGCCGTACAATCACAAGAAGAGCAGAAAGGGAAATTGTTGAACTAAAAAAAATGGATAATATTTCCGATAATATTTTAGTATTTTTGAATAGATTATCGGATTTATTCTTTGTTCTTTCACGTTATGAGAATAAGGTCTTAAACTTTCCGGAAACAAAATGGAATCCCTGAAATCAGTCAATTAATTAATAATTTTTTTCTACTGATTGCTGATTAAGACGGGGGTGAAATTGGTTTCGACGGGATTGAAGGGACTTTGAACTGCATACCTTGCTCTCCGAGTGCAAGTAAAACAATCGGAATAAAAAAATAACTGGCGACTATAATTACGCCTTAGCTGCTTAATTAAAGCAGCCGTTCTTATTAGTCTCTCATACCGGGCTAATTAAGAGCGTCGTTTAGGTATGATAGCCGACTCTGTTGCATGGGCAGATGAGGTGAAATTTTTTTCAGGCAAATTCGATGTGTTCCCTGTCTGTCGGGCAGCATCGAATTAAATTAAAGACAGACTAAGTATGTAGATGTTCATTGGGTCTTAATTCCGGACGCGGGTTCGACTCCCGCCACCTCCACTAAATTTTTACCAGTTTCTTTACAACTATTTGGATTTATCCCATCCTCATTATAGAAGAGGGACCTATGAAAATAATATTCTTAATAATTTCTTCCCTTTTTATCATCTTAAACCCTTTCTATTTAATTTACTCACAAAGTTGGAAATTTTTAGGTGGTCCCACTGGAAGAACAATCAATGATGTAATCTTTACAAAATCTGGTAGAATATTATGTTCCGATGACCAGTCTGTTTACTATTCCGATGATAATGGAATTTCTTGGAAAGAAAGTATTTCTGCTCGAAGATTTTCAGGTGTGCACTCTTTTACATTGAGAATCAATGGAGAGATTATTGCAATTGCCACTCATAACATTATTAAATCAACTGATAATGGAGTTAGTTGGTTTGTGACCTCGAACCAATCTTATTTGCACTATTATGGGGTAAGGATTTATGAATCTCCTACAGATTCTGCTTTGTATTTTGTAAAGGATAAATCACTTTATAAAAGCACCGACGGTGGCTTTATTTGGAATATAATTTGGAAATAGTAACGATATTATTGATTGTATGACAATAGACGAACGAGGATGGATTTTAATGAGTGAAAGATATAGAAGGATTTTAATCAGTAAAAATAATGGGGTTACATTTACACATTTCCCTTTTTCAATGAATATTTCTAATTCAATTATTGAAGGAATTTTTTCCGATGGAAATGGCGGATATTATTTTTCAATAGATAATAAATCCTTTCATTATTATTATGCGGTAATTACAGACATTTCATATCCTTTTAATTCTCGAATATTAGGGGTTGACGAGCAAGGTAATGCAATCTTTAGGTTAGATAATGCAATATACATTTATTTATTATCAATTAAGAGATATTATCCCTTATCAGCACCATCCTTTATAAGTTCAGGTTTTTTAAGAAGAATAATTGTAAAAGGACATAATTGGATTGCTAATGTTTCTAAATTTGGTATTTATTATTCTAATAATTCTGGTAGAGAATGGGTCAATTTGAAAATAGGATTGGGTTTTGTTCAAGCAAAGACTATGTATGTAACAAAAAATTCAAAAATATTACTTAGTGCTTTCAGTGGTGGTTTTTGGGGCAATTTATATTTTTCAGATGATAATGGTGTAATTTGGTATCGACATAATCCTCCCAAAAATCCTGTGTTTTATGATATTAATAAGGCTCCAAATGGCAATTTAATAGCTATAGGTTCTTATGGAATTTTTGTCTCAAGCAATGACGGTTTGAATTGGAGTAATCCAATTGACTCTGATTTAGGTTCTAAGGTTTTTGTTAGTAAAAAGGGCTATATTTATTGTGCAACTTTTCCAAATGGTTTATATATCTCTACTAACAATGGAAATACATGGTTTAAACCAAATAATTATGACAAAATCTATTTCATTTCATTTAATGAATCCTCTTCGGGCAGGTTATTTGCTGTAAGTGTTCAATGGTATAGTGAAACAAAACTCTATTATTCAGATGATAATGGATTAAATTGGATAAGACATAATCAACATTTTTCAGAAATATATGACTTTTTGGTTAAGGGTGATTCAATCTTTTTAGCAGCTTCCACGGGGATTTATTTAAGCACAGATAATGGCCAACGATGGAATTTATTAAATTATCAATTTATAAGTAAAATGATGTTAACACCTAATGGTGATTTTTTAGCAATAAATTTTGGTCAAAATAGATTGTTAAAAAGTACTAATAATGGTAAAGATTGGTTTTACTGGGATGGGGAAATAAAAAATAGAAAAATTATAGACTTAAGGTTTGATTATGAAATAGACTTTATGCTCTTACTGATTCAGGGATTTTTGTTAATGATTCTTACATAAAGGTAAAAAATTTTGAACCAGCTGATAATTCAGAACATCTTCCATATCTAGTAAAATTAAGTTGCGAAAAATTTCAATCTGCAGTTTTTTATAAATTAGAATTGTATTCGGACTCTGTATCAGCATTAACAAAAAAAGAATATCAATCTAGAGATAATTTTATCTTTGTTGAATCGTTATTACCAAATAAAATTTATTACTGGCGAGTTGCAGTTCACTCTGAAAGATTAGGAGTTTTCTATTCTGATTTTCGAAAATTCAAGACATTTCCAGAATTAACGGTTTTCGCAAATTATCCAAATCCTTTTAATGTTGCTACAAGAGTTCAATTTAGCTTACCATTTAAAACTAAAATCAAAATTTCTGTATTTAATTCTTTAGGTGAAATTTTAGAAGTTATTGCTGATGACGAATTTTCTCATGGTATTCATTCAGTCGAATGGAATGCAGACAAATATTCATCTGGTATTTACATAATCAATGTAAGAGGTGATTATTTTAGTAAAAATTTAAAGGCAATATTGATTAAATAAAAATGTTTAATTCATAGTGGTCCAAAATAAACTTAAACCTGGTCAATATACTTTGATTTTAGTTTAAAATAAAAGAAAATAAATTCGTTTTTATTTGAATCCTTCATAAAAATTATTACTTTTTTGTTAATAGCAAGTTTTAATTAAATGAGGCTAAAGTAAAAATATCATATTCTTTATAATAACATTTGGATAAATCCAACTGTAATGGATAAAATAAAAATCTAATGAGCATCTATTGAAGTTGAGTTCAGTGAACTGAAAAAATAAAATTTGGGGCAGATTTTAGACACATAAATATTTATTTGAGCAGATATGGTTTAATCAATTAAAGTTATTGAGTTTTTTGGGATGTGAGAAAAATTAAGCAAATCTTCAATAATTTTCGTTAAAGAATAAAAATTTTTGATATCTAAAAATTCATATTAAATGGGATTTATTAAATATTTTGAAAATTAAAAATATTTGTCTAAAAATTTCCTTTTTATTACCTTTGCTAATCTAATAAAGAAAATTTAGGATTAAAATGTTTGCAGTAGTTGAAATAGCTGGTCAACAGTTCAAAGTTACAGAGAATTCAAAATATTATGTTCCTCGATTAAAAGAGGAAGAGAATTCTGAAGTAATTTTTGATAAGGTTTTATTATTAACTGACGGTAAAACTACAAAAATTGGAAATCCTGTAGTTGAAGGAGCAAAAGTTAAAGCAAAAATTATCGCTCACTTAAAAGATGATAAGATAATTGTTTTCAAAAAGAAAAGAAGGATTTCTTATAAAAAGACTCGTGGTCATCGTCAGCATTTAACTCGAATTGAAGTAATTAGTATTATTTAAAAGGAGTTTTATTATGGCTCATAAAAAAGGTCAAGGCTCATCACGTAATGGTAGAGATAGTAATGCCCAACGATTGGGTGTCAAAAGATTTGGTGGTCAGGTTGTACTGGCTGGTAATATACTTGTAAGGCAAAGAGGAACTAAATTTCATCCAGGTGTAAATGTTGGCAAAGGAAAAGATGATACTTTATTTGCTTTAATTGACGGCGTTGTTAAATTTGAAGTTAAAAGAGGAAATAGACAATACGTTAGTGTTTATCCACTACAATAATCGTTAAATAGTTGGGGACTGACTAAAAAATCAATTTTAGAAATAAACAAGATTTTCAATACAACAATTTATAATTTTTAATGAAATTATAAGTTTTAGTCGTCCCCTTTTTTATTGAACTTAAAATCCTAATCTTTCCATATCAGCAACTAAAGATTTAACAGCATTGACCGAGTTATCTAACAAGTTTTTTTCTTCTTGATTTAAAGAAAATTCTATTACCTTTTCAACACCATCTTTACCTAAAATAGCAGGAACTCCAACGAAATAACCATTAACACCAAACTCTCCATTGAGATAAGCACAAACAGGGAGTAGTCTTTTTTCATCATATATAATAGCTTCAGCCATAGCTATAGAAGCAGAAGCAGGTGAATAAAAAGCGGAACCTGTTTTAAGTAATTTTACAACTTCACCACCAGCTTGTTTCGTTCTTTCTACCATAGCCTTCATCACCTCTTCAGCTTTGGTTTTGTTTTGATATTTTCTTTCGAGCAATTCCATAACAGGAATACCATTAACATTAGCATATCTAACAATTGGAACCATTGTATCCCCATGACCTCCAAGCACTAAAGCATTAACATCTTTAACTGAAACTCCAAGTTCCCAAGCGATAAAAGTAGCAAATCGGGATGAATCCAATACTCCTGCTTGTCCCATAACTTTATTATGAGGAAAGCCAGTAACCTTTTGAAAAAGTGTAACCATAGCGTCAAGAGGATTTGATACTATAATTGCAATTGAATTAGGTGCATAAGTTTTGACATTTTCGGCAACAGTTTTAATAATGTTTGCATTTGTAACAAGTAAATCATCTCTACTCATACCAGGTTTTCTCGGTAAGCCAGCAGTAACTATTACCAAATCAGAACCTTCAATATCTTTATAATCATTAGTTCCTAATAATTTTACATCAAAACTATCAATTCTAGAAGCTTCTGCTATATCGAGACATTTCCCCTGTGGAAGATCTTCAACTATATCAAACATTACAACATCACCCAATTGTTTTGCGGCGATAATTTGAGCCAGTACTCCACCAATTTGGCCGCCACCAATAAGAGAAATTTTTTTCCTTGACATTTTAATCTCCTTGTGATTTTTATTTGAGTTTCATTTTGAGGATTGTTTCTGTGCCATTTTCGGTTGGATTAAATTCAATCTCATCCATATATATCTTCATTAAATAAATTCCTCTACCTGAATCCTTTAGAAGATTATCTGGTTGAGTTGGGTCTGGAATTTCCAAAGGATCGAATCCTTTTCCTTGGTCTTTTACTTTTATTATTAAAAATTCTTCATTAGAATCTACTTGAATAAAAACTGATTTATTTTTGTCAGAATTATTCCCGTGCTTTATTGCGTTTGTTACTGCTTCAGTAACTGAAATTAGTAGTCCATTGAGTTTATCTTCAGGAATGTTAAGTTCCACAGCAATATAGTTTATGAATTCTTCAACTGTTATTAAATTTTGTGGATCGCTTTCTATTTCCAAATTAAAAGACTTGTTTTCCAAACTTCTTATTTTTTTGGTCTTAAATTAATTCTATTGTTCAGAAATTCCAATTAATATTCAGATTCATGTTTGCTTGTTGATAACTCTTTGAATTCGAATGTTTAATAAATTCATAATAACCAATGAAATTTAAATTTAACTCTTTAAATATTTTAATAGCAATTATTGATGTAGGTCCATAGCTTAAAAAGCTGCTATCAAACAATCTTTGTTTTGCTTCATAATTAAATGTAGATAAATTAAAATATCTCAATCCACAAACAAAATAGTAATTCTCAAAGTTATAAACTAATTTTGGTTCAAAGAATATTTCTCTTAAAAATCTTTTAGGTTTTTCAGAAAACGATTTCCAACTGAAATCGCCTTGTTCTGAAAGCATAATGTAACCAGAAAAATTTAAGGAAACTCGTTTATTTAATATAATATTTGTTGAATCAAGGGCAGTGAACTGTCGATATGAAAAACTTTTTAAATTAGAATTTACATCCTCAAAATCATAACTTGTATAATTTGCAGAGACCTCAAAGATATTAGTCGAATTCAAAAAGGAGGTCTTTAAATCTGAACCTGTTTTTAATTTTATAACTCTGTTAATATTATTGTTCGAACTTTTAGAAGCAAAAATATATACTATATGTGATTGGCTTCCCTCAGAAGTTATATAAAATGAGAAAAAAGGATTTATAATTTTTGAATACTCTAATTTTATTAAAGTTAGAATTTCATCTCTATCATCATCGTTTATTAAACTGGGAGTATCGTATTTTAATTTACTTTGATAAAAGTTCAGATTTATCTTATCTGATTTAGATAAAGAGTAATCTGTTCCGAAAATAATAGTTCCATAAAAGCTTGTGTTATTTTTCTGTTCTTCAGATTCTTTTTTTTGTTCAAAAATAATCTGATTCATACCTTCAAATGGTATTATTCTATTTTTTTCATCTCTTTCGGAAAGAACAATTCTTAAATTACTATTTAATTTTTCACTA
>Ga0308420_1000438_pt1 | contig 20167 bp, 21 predicted proteins | sample HotsprSampleMS55_FD_203802 | JGI IMG/M metagenome (GOLD analysis project Ga0308420, IMG submission 203802) | Hot spring phototrophic mat microbial communities from Mushroom Spring, Yellowstone National Park, Wyoming, United States - 20090730_MS55 ... | reverse complement strand
TTTCCTTTCCTACGTCCTCTTTGTGCTTTTCTGAATTTTACTCTTTTTGGCATTAACATAAAATTAAACTCCTAAAAAATTTAATCTGAAGCTCTTTTACCGAGAATTTCACCACGGCAAATCCATACTTTTATTCCAATAGAGCCATAAACAGTTTCTGCTCTTCCTTGTGCATAGTCAATATCAGCTCTTAAAGTATGAAGTGGTATTCTACCTTCTTTGTATTGCTCTGATCTTGCTATTTCAGCACCAGCTAATCTACCCGAGCACATTACCCTTATTCCTTCGGCTCCCATTCTCATAGCTGCAGTAATAGCCATTTTCATCGCTCGACGATATGATACTCTATTTTCAATTTGATTTGCAATATTTTCAGCGACAAGATATGCATCTAATTCTGGTCTTTTAATTTCAGAGATTTGAACTTTTACTTCTTTATCTGTAACTGTTTTTAATTCTTGCTCTAATTGTGTTATCTCTTTACCGCTTCTACCGATTACTATTCCGGGTCTCGATGTATGAATATTGATTATAATATTCTTAGAAGTTCTATCTATCACTACTCTTGATATCCCAGCTTTTGTCAATCTGTTTCTTATGTAAGCTCGTAATTTATTATCTTCTTTAAGCTTTGCAGCGTAAGATTTTCTTTCATACCAATTAGAGTCCCAGCCTCTGATGATTCCAACTCTAAGACCGATAGGATTTGTTTTTTGTCCCAAAAATTACCTCCTAATTAATTTACTAGCTACAACAATTGTTAAATGACAGGACCTTTTTCGAATCCTGTAAGCTCTTCCCATAGGTGCAGGTCTAATTCTTTTTAAAGTAGGACCTTGATTCACATAGATTTCTTTTACATATAAATTTTCAGGTTCTATTCTTTCATTTTCACTTTTGTTCATTGCATTAGCCACGGCCGATTTGAGAGTTTTAATAACATCTTTAGCTGCTACTTTGGGCGTAAAATGAAGAACATCCAAAGCTTTATCAACTGACATTCCACGGATTAAGTCGACTACTAACCTCATTTTTCTTGGTGATGAACCGATAAATCTATTAACTGCTCTTGCTTCCATAAATATTGTTCCTATTTTTTAGCTTTTGCCGCTTTTTCTGCTTTAGTACCAGGGTGTCCTCTAAAAATTCGCGTTGGGGCAAATTCTCCAAGTTTATGACCAACCATATTTTCGGTTATATAAACTGGAATGTGTTGCTTTCCATTATGAACACCAATTGTATGACCTACAAAATCTGGAATTATGGTTGAAGCCCGAGACCAAGTTTTAATAATTTTTTTCTGATTAGTCTCATTAAGTTTTTGAATTTTTTTTAATAATTTTATATCGACAAAAGGACCTTTTTTAACCGAACGAGGCATAATTAATTCCTATCCTTATTTACGTCTTTTAATTATAAACTTGCTTGATAATTTTTTACGTTTTCGAGTTTTCAATCCTTTCGATTTTTGACCCCACGGAGATACTGGATGACCACCACCAGATGTTTTCCCTTCACCACCACCCATAGGATGATCTACAGGATTCATAGCAACACCTCGGGTGTGAGGTCTTCTACCGAGCCACCTGCTTCTTCCAGCTTTACCTAAACTTATATTTTCATGAATAGCGTTTCCAACTTTTCCATAAGTTGCCATACATTCAATACGAATCATTCTTAATTCGCCTGAGGGTAACTTTAAAGTAGCATAATTTCCTTCCTTAGCCATTAATTGAAGTGATGTACCTGCACTTCTTCCTAATTGTCCTCCTTTACCAGGTTTTAATTCAACATTATGAACAAAACTTCCCAAAGGCATTTCTTTTAATGGTAATGCATTTCCAATTTTTATTTCTGAACCTGGACCGGAAGTTAAAATATCACCTACTTTTAACCCATCGGGTGCGATGATATATCGTTTTTCACCATCAGCATAACTTAATAAAGCAATTCTACTTGTCCGATTAGGATCATATTCAATAGAAACAACCTTTGCAGGGATACCGAACTTATTTCTTTTAAAGTCAATAATTCTATATTTCCTTTTATGACCACCTCCACGATGTCGAGCAGTAACTCTACCTAAATTATTTCTTCCACCTGACTTGTTTAAAGCCACAACTAAAGATTTTTCAGGTTCTTTCTTTGTAATTTCCTCGAAAGTATAATTTGTTCTAAATCGTGTTCCCGGTGTTACTGGTTTTAACTTTTTAATTCCCATTTTTAATCCTATGCTTGCTCAAACAATTCAATGGTTTCACCTTTTTTCAGAGTTACAATTGCTTTTTTATAACTTGATGTTCTACCACTAAATCTTCCGCGTCTTGTTAATAAGGACTTCGGCTTACCTTTATAATTTATAGTTCTAACATCAATTACGTGAACATTAAACCTTTTCTCAATAGCTTTTTTGATTTCAATCTTATTAGCTCTTTTGCTTACAATAAACCCATATTGGCCTTTGTTAGCTGTTAGGTTAGTCATTTTTTCTGTAATAAGAGGTTTTATTAATATGTTATACATTTTCTGCTACCTCTTTAGAATTTTTTGATAGAATTTTTTCTATTACTTTTACTGCTCCTTTTTCCATTAAAAGTATCTGATTGTTTAATAAATCATAAGTGGTAGCTTTAGCAGCTTCTAAAATCTGGACTTTGGGGATGTTTCTACCAGATTTATAAACATTTATTTTATAATCAGCAGTCAAGAAAAGAACTTTTTTATTATTAATCTTAAGATTATTTATGACATTCAAAAAGTTTTTTGTTTTTGGTTGCTCGAAATTGAAATCCTCAACAACTAAGAGCTGTTTGTGTTTAACCTTGTAACTTAAAGCTGATTTACGCGCCAAAATTTTTACCTTTTTAGGAAGTTTCTGTCGATAGTCTCTTGGTCTTGGACCGAAAATAGTACCACCACCAATCCAAAGAGGGGATCTAATCGTACCAGCACGAGCACCACCACGACCTTTTTGACGCCAGGGTTTTTTACCTCCGCCTCTCACTTCGCCACGTTCTTTAGTTTTGTGCGTACCCTGTCTTTGATTAGCAAGAAATGCTTTAACATCAAGATAAATTGCGTGGTCATTAGGTTCAATTGAGTAGATATCATCTAAAAGATTTATCTTCTCATCAGCCAAAGAACCATCTATTTTATAGACATCTATTAACATTTTTAAACCATTTAATTCTTTACTAATTCTACAATTGTATTATTTGCCCCTGGAATTGCACCTTTAATAAAAATAAGATTCTTTTCTTTTTCAATTCTAACAATTTTTAAATTTCTTATAGTCACATTTACAAAACCCATCCTTCCTGCCATTCTTTGACCTTTAAATACTCTTGATGGGAAGGAACTTCCACCAATCGAACCAGGAGCTCTAACTCTATCACTTTGCCCATGAGTAGTCATTCCAATTCCACCAAACCCGTGCCTTTTAACTACACCCTGAAAACCTTTTCCTTTACTTTTTGCTCTAACTTTAATTAATTCTCCCTCATTAAAAATGGAACAATCAATCACATCACCAATTTTGAAACCATTAACATCAAAGCCTCTAAATTCTTTCAAGATTTTTTTAGGTTCAATTTCATTTTTTTCGAAATAACCTTTTAAAGGCTTATTGAGATGTTTATCTTTAATAGAACCGTATCCTAATTGTAGTGCTTCATATCCATTTTTTTCAGTAGTGCGTATGCCAGTTACAACACACGGCCCTGCCTGAACAATTGTAACTGGAATTACATCTCCATTACTAGCAAATATGCTTGTCATTCCAATTTTTTTTCCGATTAAGCCAGGCATCTTAACTCCAATACATTATAACTTAATTTCAATATCTACACCCGCCGGAATATCTAATTTACTTAAGGATTCGACGGTTTTATTATTTGAATTATGTATATCAATAATCCTTTTATGTGCCCTTGTTTCAAACTGTTCACGAGATTTCTTATCAACATGAGGTGACCTTAATACAGTAAAAACAGTTTTCTTAGTAGGTAAAGGAATAGGCCCTGAAACAACTGCTCCAGTGCTTCTAACTGTTTTTATTATTTTCTCAGTTGATTTATCAATCAATATATGATCGTATGATTTTAACTTAATTCTAATTTTTTGACCGGACACTTAAAAATCTCCTATTATATATTAAATCGTGAGTTAATTCTGCTTATAAACATTAAATTATTCAATTATTTTTGTTACAACACCAGCACCGACGGTTCTTCCACCTTCTCTAATAGCAAATCTTAAACCCTCTTCCATAGCAATTTCAGAGATTAAATCCACGATTAGTTTTACTCTATCTCCAGGAAAAACGGCTTTAACATCTTCTGGAAGATGGGCAACACCTGTCACATCTGTAGTTCTAAAATAGAACTGAGGACGATATCCATCTGAGAAAGCTGTATGCCTTCCACCTTCTTCTTTTGTTAAAATATAAACTTCACCCTCAAACTTCTTATGAGGAGTGATTGAACCCGGTTTTGCTAAAACCATTCCTCTTTCAATTTCTTTCTTATCAATACCTCTTAACAAAAGACCAGCGTTATCACCAGCAATTGCCTCGTCTAATTCTTTTCTAAACATTTCAACACCTGTAACAACTGTTTTCTTATGGACTCCCAAACCAACAAGTTCAACTTCTTCACCTAATTTAATTTTTCCTCTTTCAACTCTTCCAGTAGCTACGGTACCTCTACCTGTAATAGAAAATACATCCTCAACAGGCATTAAGAAAGGTTTATCAATACTTCGCTCTGGAATCGGTATATAATTATCTACTGCATCCATAAGTTCCCAGATACAATTAAATCTTGGGTCATTTACATCAGCATTTGAAGAGCCTGCTTCTAAGGCTTGTAATGCAGAACCACGAACAATTGGTATTTCATCGCCCGGAAATTCATATTTGCTTAATAATTCTCTTAATTCTAGTTCAACTAATTCAATAAGTTCAGGATCATCTACCATATCAACCTTATTTAAAAAAACAACGATTTTAGGAACACCTACTTGTCTAGCAAGAAGAATATGCTCTCTTGTTTGAGGCATTGGGCCATCAGTTGCAGCAACGACTAAGATAGCACCGTCCATTTGAGCTGCTCCGGTAATCATATTTTTAACATAATCAGCATGACCTGGACAGTCTACGTGAGCATAATGTCTTTTTTCAGTAGAATATTCAACGTGAGCAGTAGCAATTGTAATTCCTCTCTCTCTCTCTTCAGGTGCATTATCGATACTATCAAAAGTTCTTACCTGTGACAGACCTTTTTTTGCAAGAGCCATAGTGATTGCAGCAGTTAATGTTGTTTTTCCGTGATCAACGTGACCAATTGTTCCAACATTAACATGAGGCTTACTCCTGTCAAATTTTTCTTTAGCCATCTTAATCTCCTTTATGATTATTTAATGTTATTTTCAGTAATTAATTTTATACTAATGATTTTTTACTTAAGTTTTTTTCAGATATTTCGTCTGAAATTGATTTTGGTACCGGAGCATAATGGTCAAATTGCATCGTATAAATAGCCCTACCTTGTGTCATAGATCTTAAGGTTGTTGCATAACCAAACATTTCAGATAAAGGGACATAAGATTTAATAACTTGAGCATCCTTTCTAGCCGAAAACCCTTCAATTTTCCCACGCCTTGAATTTAAATCTCCCATTACATCACCTAAATACTCTTCAGGGGTTATGACTTCAACAGCCATAATTGGTTCAAGTAAAATTGGATTTGCTTTTCTAGCTGCATTTTGAAACGCCATAGAACCAGCTACTCTAAATGATATTTCATCTGAGTCAACATCGTGATAAGAGCCATCATATAATTTAGCTTTTATATCAACCATTGGATAACCAGCAATTATACCATTTCTCATAGCGTCTTGAATTCCGTGCGAAACTGCAGGTATGTATTCTTTTGGCACAACACCACCAACAATAGCATTTATGAACTCATATCCTTTACCAGGTTCATTAGGAGATATTTCAATCCAAACATGACCGTATTTACCTCTACCGCCTGATTGTTTAATGAACTTTCCTTCGGCTTGAACAGTAGAGGTTATAGTTTCCCTATATGCAACTTGGGGTTTACCTACATTAGCTTCAATCTTAAATTCTCTTTTCATTCTATCAACAATGATTTCAAGGTGCAACTCACCCATACCACTAATAAGAGTCTGACCAGTTTCTTCATCAACCTTAACTTTAAAGGTTGGATCTTCATCCGATAACTTAGAAAGAGCTTCTGATAATTTATCTTGATCAGCTTTAGTTTTAGGTTCTATAGCAATTTGAATAACTGGTTCAGGGAAAGTAATCCTCTCAAGGATAATTGGATCATTTTCCGTGCAAAGTGTGTCACCAGTCTTTGTAAATTTCAATCCAACAGCAGCTGCAATATCACCTGCTTTAACTTCAGGAATTTCCTCACGATGATTAGCATGCATTTCAAGTAAGCGACTTATTCGCTCTTTTTTACCACTAACAGAGTTATAAACATATGAACCACTTGTTAGTTTTCCGGAATAAACTCTGAAGAATGTCAGTTTACCAACATAGGGGTCATTCATAATTTTAAATGCAAGCGCAGTAAACTTTTCATCAACACTTATTTTTCTTTTAACAACATCATTTAATCCTGGATGATGAGCTTCAACTTCTGCTAAATCTGCGGGTGACGGCAAAAAGTCAACAACCGCATCAAGCAATTTCTGAATACCTTTGTTTTTGAAAGCTGAACCACACAAAACAGGAATGATTTTAAGTTCAATAGTAGCTCTTCTTAAAACAGCTGTGATTTCATCAGGGGAGATTTCCTGTCCATCTAAATATTTTTCAAGCAATGTATCATCGACATCTGATACTGCTTCTAACATTAAAGTTCTATATTTATTAGCAATGTCAAGAAGATCTTTTGGTATATCAATTTCATCATAAGTAGTTCCCAAACTATCTTCGTGATACATTCTTGCATTAAACTTAATTAAATCGATAACACCTGAAAAAATATCTCCTTCACCAATAGGTAGATTTATTGGAATAGCGTTAGCTCCCAGTCTCTCTCTCATCATTTGAACTGCATTAAAAAAGTCTGCCCCAATTCTATCCATTTTATTTACGAATGCAATACGAGGAACACCGTATTTATCTGCCTGCCTCCAAACTGTTTCTGATTGAGGTTCTACACCGCCAACAGCGCAGAATAATGCAACTGCACCATCTAAAACTCTTAAAGACCTTTCAACTTCAACAGTAAAATCAACATGCCCTGGAGTATCTATGATATTAATTTGATGATTGTTCCAGTAACAAGTTGTAGCTGCACTTGTAATAGTAATTCCACGTTCTTTTTCCTGTTCCATCCAGTCCATTGTAGCAGCGCCATCGTGCACCTCACCAATTCTATGGGTCTTACCCGTATAGTATAAAATACGCTCTGTGGTAGTAGTTTTACCAGCATCAATGTGAGCCATTATACCAATATTTCTTATTTTCTCTATGTTATTTATACCAGACATTAAAAAACACCTTACCACTTAAAGTGAGCAAAAGCTTTATTAGCCTCAGCCATTTTATGAGTATCTTCTTTTTTCTTGACTGAATTACCTTCATTATTTGAAGCAGCAATAAGTTCAGCAGCTAATTTTGCCACCATAGATTTTTCGCCGCGAGAGCGAGCATAAGATTTTATCCATCTCATAGCAAGTGCAGTTCTTCTTTCAGGTCTAACTTCCGTCGGAACTTGATAAGTAGCACCACCGACTCTTCTACTTCTTACTTCAATGACAGGTGCTACATTAGCTATGGCTTTTTTGAATGTTTCTAAACCTGATTTTTTAGTTTTATTTTCAATTATATTAAAGGCAGAATAAACTATTTTTCTTGCAACAGATTTTTTGCCTTCCAACATAATACAATTGATAAATTTAGAAACTAAAATATCATTGTATTGAGGATCTGGTTTAATATATCTTTTTTCAGCTCTTCTTTTTCTCATAGTTATTTAGCTTTTGGTTTTTTAGTTCCATATTTTGAACGACCTTTCTTTCTATCTTGAACACCACTTGTGTCAAGAGTACCTCTAATTATATGGTAACGAACTCCTGGTAAATCTTTTACTCTTCCACCTCTAATCATAACAAGTGAATGTTCTTGCAAATTATGACCCTCTCCAGGAATATAAGCTGTAACTTCAATATTATTAGTTAGTCTTACTCGAGCAACTTTTCTTAAAGCAGAGTTTGGTTTTTTGGGAGTTGTAGTATATACTCTTGTACAAACGCCTCGTTTTTGCGGACAGGATTCTAATGCAGGCGCTTTACTTTTTCCCAAAATTCTTACTCTACCTTTTCTAACTAACTGATTAATAGTCGGCACTATAACCTCTTTACATTTTATAAAAATTCAGACTCCAAATATATCTTTAATTATCAAATATGTCAAGAAAATTTGATAAAGATATACAATTTATTTATTTGTCTTAACTTCCTCAAAAATTTGAGTTTCTTTAACTTCTTTGGCTTCACCTGTGGTTAATATTATGTTTCTATATTTCTTCAAACCAGTGCCAGCAGGAATAAGTTGACCCATAACAATATTTTCCTTTAATCCGACAAGATGGTCTGTTTTAGCTTCTACTGCAGCATTAGCAAGAACTTTTGTTGTTTCTTGGAAGGAGGCAGCTGATAACCAACTTTCAGTTGATAATGCAGCCGTAGTAATTCCAAGCAAAATGTTTTCGAAAGTAGCTGGCTCTGTTTCACGATAACTAATTTCTTTTTTACCCTTTTTCTTTAATTCATTATTAGTCTCTCTAACTTTGAATTTAGGAACTAATTGTCCGTTCTTAAATTTCGAATCACCTTTATCAACAATGTAATATAAATTACTTATCCTCTCATTTTCTTCAAGAAATTTATTTTTATCAACTAAATCTTCTACTAATAATTTTGTATCACCAGAACTAACGACTTTTACTTTTTGAAGCATTTGTCTAACTATTACTTCAATGTGTTTATCATTTATTTTAACACCTTGTAATCTATATACTTCTTGAATTTCATTGACTAGATATTCTTGAACAGCATTTGTTCCTTTAATAGCTAAAATATCATGGGGATTAATAGGACCGTCTGTTATCTTTTCGCCAGCAGAGATTTCATCGCCATCTTGAACAAGAATATGTTTTTGTAATGGAATACTATACCTTTTTTCATCAGAACCATCAGGTGCTGTTACAATAATCTCTCGTTTGCCTAATTTCTTTGGACCAAATTTAACAATACCCTCTATCTCTGAAACTATGGCTGGGTCGTGAGGACTTCTAGCTTCAAATAACTCAGTAACTCTAGGTAAACCACCAGTAATATCCCTAGTTTTAGCAGTTTGTTTAGGAATTTTGGCAATGACAGTTCCAGCCGAAATTATCTCACCCTCATCAACACTAATGAATGATCTAATTGGCAAGTTAAATGACTTAAGTTCACCTGATTCAGTTTCAATTAATATACTTGGAGTCAATGCTTTATCTTTTGACTCAATAACAACTTTCTGAACGTGTAAGGTCTGTTCATCAGTAACTTGTTGAAGCGTAACACCTTCGATTAAATCTACATATTTAACGATCCCACCAACATCTGAAATAACAAGTGAATTATAAGGGTCGTGGTTGAAGAGGGGTTGTTTCTTTTTGACAAAGTCACCTTCATTAACCAATAACTCGGCACCATAAGGCACGTCGTATTTTTTCATTTGTCTATTATTAATGTCTAAAATTTCAATTATTCCTCTTCTACCTATGACAACCTTAGATACTAAATCTTTACCAGTAAAAGGATCCTTGACTTTTTTCTCAACAAATTGAATTTTTTCAAATTTTATAAAACCCTCAACATTAGTTTCTACTTGTGATTGTGAGGCAATATGAGAAGATGTACCTCCCAGATGGAATGTTCGTAAAGTTAACTGTGTACCAGGTTCTCCAATCGATTGAGCTGCAATAATACCAACAGCTTCACCTTCTTCTACTAACTTACCAGTTGTAAGATTTCTTCCATAACATTTTGCACAAACTCCCCTTTTTGATTCACATGTTAGAACGGTTCGAATGTAAACAGAGTCAATATTAGCATCTACTATTTTCTCTGCTAATTCATCAGTAATTAGTTCACCGGCTGAAACAATAAGTTCATCAGTTTTAGGGTCGTATATATCTTCTTGAGCGACGCGACCAGAAATTCTCTCTGATAAAGGTTCACGTTCTTCTTCGACATCTTTCAATGCTCTAATTTCTATACCTAGAATTGTACCACAATCAATTTCAGATATAATAACATCCTGAGCAACATCAACTAATCTTCTTGTAAGGTAGCCCGCATCAGCTGTTTTGAGAGCAGTGTCTGCTAATCCTTTTCTTGCGCCATGAGTGGAAATGAAGTATTCTAATACTGATAGACCTTCTTTTAGGTTTGCTACAATTGGGTTTTCAATAATTTCTCCTGCCTGACCTGTTAGGGTTTTCTGAGGTTTCATCATCAAACCGCGCATACCTGCTAATTGTTTTACTTGATCTTGCGAACCTCTTGCTCCCGAATCAACCATCATATGCAATGAATTAAATCCCTGATTATGCTGTCTAATTCTCTCAATTAATGCCTTTGCAACGTTATTAGTTGTATGTGTCCAAACATCAATGATTTTATTATATCTTTCTGCTTCAGTAATAATACCCATTTCGTGTTCATTTAAGATATCTTCAACCTTTTTATTTGCTTGTTCTACAAGTTTCTCTTTTTCATCAGGGACAACCATATCCGTAAAGCTGATAGATATACCACCCATAGTGGCATATTTGAATCCTAAATCTTTTAAGTCATCAAGAAATTTTGCTGTAATAGTATTGCCGAGTTTCATAAACATCTTACCAATGAGAGCACTAAAATTCTTTTTGACTAACAACTGATTAATATAGCTAATTTCTTTAGGTACTATTTGATTAAAAATAACTCTTCCAACAGTAGTCTCAATCAGTTGTCCATCGATTCTAACCTTAATTTTAGCGTGCAAACCTACGACGCCAATATCATAAGCTATTATTACCTCTTCAGCCGAAGGGAATATCATTCCCTCGCCCTTGTCACCTTCTTTCATTTTAGTTAAATAATAGCATCCTAGAACAATGTCTTGTGTTGGAAGAACAATAGGGCTTCCATTCTGTGGGGATAAAATATTGTGGCTACTTAGCATCAATAAAATTGCTTCTAACTGGGCTTCATAAGAAAGAGGAACGTGAACCGCCATCTGGTCACCATCAAAGTCAGCATTGAAAGCAGTACAAACCATCGGATGAAGCTGAATAGCTTTTTCATCTATTAAAATAGGTTGAAATGCTTGAATACCTAATCTATGAAGAGTCGGGGCTCTGTTTAATAAAACAGGATGTCCTTCAATAATTTTAGCTAAAATTTCCCAGATAATAGGATCTTTTCTATCAACTACCTTACGAGCACTTTTAACAGTTTTGTTATGTCCTCTTTCAATTAGTTTCCTAATTATAAAAGGTTTAAATAACTCAACTGCCATATCTTTGGGCAAACCACATTGATGTAATTTTAATTCTGGACCTACAACAATTACAGATCTTCCTGAATAATCTACTCTTTTACCTAGAAGATTTTGTCTAAATCTGCCTTGTTTACCTTTAAGCATATCACTTAAAGACTTCAAAGGTCTATTGTTATCACTACGAACTGCACTTCCTCTTCTTGAATTATCAAAAAGAGCATCTACTGCTTCTTGAAGCATTCTTTTTTCATTTCGAAGAATTACTTCAGGAGCCTTAATATCAATAAGTCGTTTTAATCTATTGTTTCGAATAATCACTCTTCTATAAAGATCATTAAGGTCACTTGTAGCAAATCTTCCACCTTCTAAAGGAACTAAAGGACGAAGTTCAGGTGGTATAACGGGAATATAATCCATTACCATCCATTCAGGTTTATTAGGAACTTTACCATCTTCTTCTATAAAGGATTCGATTACTCTAAGTCTTTTTAGAATATCAGTCTTTTTCTGCTGGGCTGTTTCTGTAGCTAATTGTTCTCTTAAGCTTGCAGCAAGTGTTTCAATATTTGTTTTTTTTAGAATTTCTTTTATTGCATCCCCTCCTATGCGTGCATGAAATTTTTTGGGGTCTTCATCAGGGAGCTTATCATTTCCATCAGGAAGAGAATTAACAATTTCATAATACTGTTCTTCAGAGATTAAATCGAGGCGCTTTAAGCCAGTTGTACCAGGATTTAAAACTAAATACGACTCATAGTAAATAACTTTTTCTAGCTCTTTAAGACTTAATCCAATAATATTACCAATTTTCGAAGGTTGGGTTTTAAAGAACCAAATATGAACTACAGGAACTGCAAGTGCAATATGACCCATTCTTTCTCTTCTAACGCTCTTTTGAGTAACCTCAACACCGCATCTATCACAAATAATTCCTTTATACCTGATTCTTTTATACTTACCACAATAACATTCCCAATCTCTTGTAGGTCCAAATATTTTTTCACAGAATAAACCATCTTTTTCTGGTCTAAAAGTTCTATAATTTATAGTTTCTGGTTTAGTAACTTCACCGTGTGAGCGATTCAATATATCATCTGGACTTGCTAAGCTTAAAGTAATATAATTTATATCTTTAATTAAATTCCCTTGTGTTTTGAACGCCATATTTAATTTCTCCTAAATTCTTATTCGATAGAACATTTTTAGTTTATTTTCAGTTCTAATCCTAAACCTTGTAATTCTTTAATCATAACATTAAATGCTTCAGGAATGTTAGGTTCAGGTAAATTATCACCCTTTACTAAAGCTTCATAAACTTTAGCTCTACCAACAACGTCATCACTTTTTACTGTAAGAATTTCCTGAAGTATATGAGAGGCACCATAGCCCTCTAAAGCCCAGACTTCCATTTCACCAAATCTTTGACCGCCAAATTGAGCCTTACCACCAAGTGGTTGCTGAGTTATTAATGAATATGGACCTATGGATCTGGCGTGAATTTTATCTTCTACTAAATGGCTTAATTTCATCATATATATATAACCACAAGTAACTTTTTGATGAAATTTCTCACCAGTTCTACCGTCATAAAGATCAGTTTTACCACCTGGTTCAATTCCAGCTTTCTTTAAATAATTTTCAACATCTTCTAATGTTGCGCCATCAAAAACAGGAGTAGCAAATTTGACACCTAATTTTTTACCAGCCCAACCTAAAACAGTTTCATATAATTGACCTAAATTCATTCTTGAAGGAACACCAAGTGGATTCAATATAATATCAACTGGAGTTCCATCAGCTAAGAATGGCATATCTTCAACTGGAACAATTTTAGCAACAACACCTTTGTTACCGTGTCTTCCTGCCATTTTATCACCAACAGTAAGTTTTCTTTTTTTGGCAATATAAACCTTAGCCATCTGAACAATACCTGGAGGTAATTCATCACCACCTTGTATTTTAATTTTCTCTTTCTTGTATTCTTCTTCAATATCGGACTTTAAGTCAAAATAATTTTTAAATAGTGTAGAAATCATATTATTAATTTTCTTTGACTCGAACCAATTAGCAGTATAATCAAGTTTTGTTACATCTTCCATATCAGAAAAGGTATTAGATTTAATAGTAGTACCACTTCTTACCATAAGAGTTCCATCTAGGTCACGAATTCCAGTGGTAGTATGACCTTCAGTAATTTTAGTTAATTTTTCTACAAGTTTATTATAGTGATTTTTTAATTTATTATTAAAATCTTTTTCAAGTTGTTCGAAAAGGGCTTTTTCTTGTTTTTTAGTATCGCCTTCTTTTTTCTTTCTACTAAAAAGTCTTGTTTTAATAACTGTACCACGAAGCCCTGGTGATGCTCTTAAAGAAGCATCTTTTACATCACCCGCCTTATCTCCAAAGATTGCTCTTAATAATTTTTCTTCTGGAGTAGGATCGGTTTCCCCTTTCGGTGTAATTTTTCCTATTAATATATCTCCCTCTTTAACTACAGCACCTTCACGAATTACACCATATTCATCAAGGTTTTTTACTGCTTCTTCACTGACGTTAGGAATTTCACGAGTTAATTCTTCTTCACCTCTTTTAGTTTCTCTTACGGTTAATTCAAATTCTTCAATATGTATAGAAGTATAAATATCTTCTTTTACTAATCTTTCACTAATAATAATTGCATCCTCAAAATTGTAGCCTCTCCAGGGCATAAAAGCCACTAAAACATTACGCCCTAAAGCCAACTCACCATTGTCAATTGCTGGTCCATCGGCAATTACATCACCTTTTTTAATTCTTTGTCCTTCTTTAACAACTGGTTTTTGATTAATGCAAGTTTCCTGATTTGTTCCCTGAAACTTAAGGAGATTATATGTTACTTCACGATTTTCATTAAAACTTGTTAAAGCCTCAAAACTATTTGGGTTAATATCATATCTAACTATAACTTTATTGGAATCGACATAACTTACAACACCATCATCTTCAGCAATTATTAATGATCTAGAATCTCTGGCAACTTTAGCCTCCATACCAGTTCCCACAATCGGTGCTTCTGGTCTAATAAGAGGAACCGCTTGCCTCTGCATATTGGAGCCCATCAATGCTCTATTAGCATCATCGTGTTCTAAAAATGGAATTAGTGATGCTGCTGCACTTACAATTTGAGAAGGTGCAACATCCATATAATCTAGATCTTCTGGATGAACAATGGGAAATTCACCTTTTGATCTTGATTTAACCCTTTCATTAAGAAAACGTCCGTGGCTGTCTATTTGCGCATTCGCTTGAGCAATAATAAAATTGTCCTCTTTTTCCGCAGATAAATATTCAACTTCATTTGTAACTTTTCCTTTAACAACTTTTCTATATGGCGTTTCTAAAAATCCATATCTATTCACTCTTGCATAAATAGTTAATGATGAAATAAGACCAATATTAGGTCCTTCAGGAGTTTCAATAGGGCATAATCTTCCATAATGAGTATAGTGAACATCACGAACTTCAAATCCAGCCCTTTCACGAGTAAGTCCCCCTGGTCCTAATGCAGACATTCTTCTTTTATGAGTTAATTCAGCAAGCGGATTAGTTTGATCCATAAATTGTGAAAGCTGATTAGTTCCAAAAAATGCATTAATAACGCTGGAAATAGTTCTAGCATTTACTAAGTCCTGAGGGGTAAATTTGTCGGTATCTCTCATATTCATTCGCTCTTTAATTGTTCTAGCCATTCGAGCCATACCGACATTTAACTGTTGTGATAATTGTTCACTGACGGTTCTAACCCTTCTATTTCCTAAATGATCGATATCATCAACTGGAACAGCACCATTTTTAAGGTCTATTAAATATCGCATTATTGCGATAATATCTTCATTTGTAAGAACTGTAGTTGTTTCAGGAACATTTAATTTTAATTTATTATTCATTCTGTTCCTACCAACTTCTCCGAGATCATAACGTTTATCATTAAAAAACAGTTTATCGATAAGCTGGATAGCTGTTTCAAGATCTGGGGCTTCACCAGTTCTTAATTGTCTATAAATAGAATAGAGAGCTTCTTCTTTAGAAGTTGATGTATCTTTTAGAAGTGTATTAACAATTAAATTTTGTTCAGGATTTTTTTCTTGTTTGATAAATTTTAGAACCTCTACTTCACACTCTTTAACACGTTGAATATCATCTTCAGTGAAAATTGAACCGCGAGTAAGAAAAATCTCTCCAGTTGACAAATCGAAAATATCACTTCCTATCATTCTACCAATATAATCTTCAAGCTTTGCTTTCTTTATTGATACATCTTCAATCATATCAAAAAGTCTCAAGATTTGCTCATCTGATTCATAACCTAAAGCGCGAAGGAGGGTTGTAGCAGGGAATTTTTTTCGTCGATCGATATAAACATACATTACATAGTTAATATCAGTGGCAAATTCTACCCACGAACCCTTAAAGGGAATTATCCGCGCAGTATAAATAGGAGTTCCATTTGGATGAATTGTTTGAGAGAAAGCAACACCTGGAGATCTATGTAATTGAGATACTACAACTCTTTCAGCACCATTTATTATAAAAGTGCCTCTAAAGGTCATAAAAGGAAGATTACCAAGATAAACTTCTTGTTCAACAGCATTTACAAATTCTTGAGAGTCAAGGTCTTTTTGTGTTAATCTTAATTTAGCTTTAAGTGGTGCAGAATATGTTAAACCTCTTTCTAAACATTCATCTATCGTAAATCTTGGTTTTTCTATATAATATTCAATAAAATCTAATCTAAATAACTCTTTATTATCAAGAATAGGGAAATTGGAGTTAAATACTTGTTGAAGACCTTTATTTTCTCTTTTTGAAGGTGGAACATTTAATTGTAAAAAATCTTCAAAAACCTCTGTTTGAATAGCCAACAAATCTGGCATATCAATAACAGAGTTAATTTTACCAAAATTTATTCTGTTGCTTTCCAATTGGAACCTCCTAAACTAATTACTTAAAGTCAAATAATAAATACAACAAAGCGATAAAATGCTCTTAGCACTTTATCACTTTGTCAAATACATAAAAAAATAAGTTTATTTTATTGTAACAGTAGCACCAACTTCTTCAAGAGCTTTTTTAAGCTTTTCAGCTTCTTCTTTGGAAATACCTTCTTTGACAGGTTTTGGAGCGCTTTCAACTAAATTTTTAGCTTCCACTAATCCTAAACCAGTATTCTCTCTAACAACTTTAATAACATTAATCCTTTTTTCACCGGCAGATTCCAAAATAACATCAAATTCGGTTTTTTCTTCAGCAGGAGCCGCTTCAACGCCAGCCGCAGGTCCACCAGCTACTACAACTGGAGCCGAAGCTGTAACACCGAATTCATTTTCTAAAGCCTTTTTTAATTCTGCCGCTTCTAAAAGCGATAAAGATTTAATCTTTTCAACTATTTCTGCAATTTTTTCTGACATTTTATTTTCTCCTTACTTTTATTTTTTATGCTGCTTTTTTAGAAATTTGTTCAATAACACTAATTAAATCACGAAATACCGCATTTATTGAACCAACTACACCAGAAATAGGAGCATTGATACTTGATAAAATTCCAGCAACTATCTCTGCTTTTGTTGGGAGATTTGCAAGAGCCTCTAATTGATTTCCAGGGAAATATTCTGTTTCAATATAGCAACCTTTTAGATTAAATTTATAGTTAGCTGACGAGAACTTTTTTATAATTTTAGCAGGTGCAGTTGGGTCTTTTGTAGTAAAAGCAAAACCCGACATTCCAACTAAATCATTAACCAATTTTGGATATTTCCCTAAATCATTAATTGCTCTTTTGAATAAAGTATTTTTAAATACTTTATACTTTATTCCCTCTTTTCTGAACTGATTTCTTAAATCCGTTATTTCTGCAACATTAACTTTAGAATAATCAATAACATATACAGAATTGGATTCTTCAATCAGTTTTTTGACTTCGTTAACAATTTCAATTTTTTCTTTTTTTTTCATAATTCTCCTCTAACAAGGAAATAAGTTATTCGTTATATTGGATTAGAAGCATTGTTTAACTTTTGAGTGCGTAATATTCTTATTTAGAATGTTGAGTTTGAATTTCTTCCCTAGATATTTTTAATCCTGGACCCATAGTTGAGGATAAAAATAAACTTTTAACATACTGTCCTTTAGCGGTAGAAGGTTTCAATTTTAATATTGTATTGATAAAAGCCCTAACATTTTCAGATAATTGATTTACTTCAAAATTTAATTTACCTAACATTACGTGAACTATACCATTTTTGTCAACTCTAAATTCTATTTTTCCAGCCTTAACTTCTTTTACAGCTTTAGCTACATCTAAAGTAACTGTACCAGTTTTGGGGTTAGGCATTAAACCTTTAGGTCCCAGTATCTTTCCAAGTTTTCCAAGTTCTACCATTGAATCAGGAGTAGCAATAATCACATCAACTTCTGCCCAACCGGATTTAATTTTTTCGAGGTATTCTTCAAAACCTGAGTAGTCTGCACCAGCATCTAAAGCTTCCTGAACCTTTGCCCCTTTGGCAATTACTAAAACTCTAACTTGCTTTCCTGTTCCGTGAGGTAAAGAAACAGTTCCTCGGACCATTTGATCAGCGTGTCTTGGGTCAACACCAAGTCTAATTGCACAATCTAATGATTCCAAAAATTTTACAGAGGAATTTTCTTTAAGTGTTCTAATTGCTTCCTCTATAGTGTATTCTTTTGTAATATCTACTTTTTGTTTTAAATTTCTAATTCTTTTTGACACTTTCATAAGTCACCTTGATATTAAATTATTTAATCAACTACAGTGATACCCATACTTCTGGCAGTACCAGCAATCATACTGGTAGCATGCTCTAAATCATATGCATTAAGATCGGGCATTTTTAACTTAGCAATTTCTTCAATTTGTGCTTTAGTAACTTTACCAACTTTAGTTTTATTTGGCTCCGATGACCCCTTTTCAATTTTAGCAGCTTTCATTAGTAAAACAGCTGCAGGGGGAGTTTTTGTAACAAAAGTGAATGATTTATCACTATAAACAGTTATAACTACAGGAATAATTAATCCCTCTTTGTCCTGAGTTCGAGCATTAAATTGCTTACAAAATTCCATAATATTTACACCTTTTTGACCTAAAGCAGGACCGATAGGTGGAGAAGGATTAGCTTTTCCAGCTGGAATTTGAAGTTTAATATAAGATTCTATTTTTTTTGCCATTTTATCATCCTAAAAATTATTTAACTAATTCAGCTTGAATAAAATCTATCTCTACAGGTGCTTTTCTTCCGAAAATTGAAACCATAACTTTAATTTTCATTTTTTCTTCATTAACCTCTTCAACTGTCCCAACGAAATTATTAAAAGGCCCATCTATTATCTTCACAGCATCACCTATTCTAAAAATTGTCTCAATTCTTTCACCATCAGCTTCTTGCAGTATTCTGCCGACTAATCTTTTTACTTCATCAGGTTGTAATGGATTAGGATTTTTACCTGTCCCTAAGAAACCCATAACTGATGGAGTATTGAGAATGAAGTCTTTAACTTTATTATCAAGGTCAGCGTTAATAATCAAATAACCAGGGAAAAAATTTTTAGTTTTACTTTTCTTTTTTCCATCTTTAACCTCAATTACCTTTTCAGTAGGAACTAAAATATCTTGAATCTTTGCTCTCAGTTCATCATTATCTTTTAGTTCTGCTTCTAGTAAAGCTTTAACTTTATTTTCATGTCCAGAAAAAACTCTCAAGACATACCATTTAAAATCCATAACTTAGAAAATTCCTTTCAGAAGTTGATTAATCAACATATCAACAATGTATGTGAAAAGTGAAACAATTAAACAAGCCAGAATAACAATCCTCGTAGATTCAAAAAGTTCATCCTTAGTTGGCCAAGTAACTTTTTTCATTTCTTTAACTACATCTTGAAAAAAATTTATTATTTTCTCTTTCATAAAAACTAAATATAATTTAAAGATTGCACGTCAGGAGGGACTCGAACCCCCAGCCTGCGGTTTTGGAGACCGCTGCTCTGCCAATTGAGCTACTGACGTATTATTTGGTCTCCTTAAATATTACATGCTTTCTTGCAATAGGGTCGTATTTTTTATATTCAACTCTGGATGGATGGGTTCTTTTGTTTTTAGTTGTTGTATAACGATAACCCGTTCCAGCAGTACTTTCAAGTATTATGATTTGTCTTGTATTACCTTTTGCCATTTTTATTTCTCCATTTAATTGAGCTGATGACCGGGATTGAACCGGTGACCTCATCCTTACCAAGGATGTGCTCTACCAACTGAGCTACATCAGCATTAAAATTTGTTAACTATTTTATTAAAAATAAATCTACTAAAAACCTTAATTCAAAAATTAGAATTTACAGCAAAACCCGCTTTGGCGGGATGACTCTAACTTCTTATTCCTTTATCTTACCTAATTGCTCAAGAACTCGTCTTACATCTTTAACCCTTTCAACTCCCTCTCGCGTCTTACCGCCTCAGCTCTACTATTATATTCCTCAATATGTCTAAGAACCCAAGGCTGATATCTCTTTGTGTATCTTGCCCTTCTACTATT
>Ga0308420_1000434_pt1 | contig 20227 bp, 20 predicted proteins | sample HotsprSampleMS55_FD_203802 | JGI IMG/M metagenome (GOLD analysis project Ga0308420, IMG submission 203802) | Hot spring phototrophic mat microbial communities from Mushroom Spring, Yellowstone National Park, Wyoming, United States - 20090730_MS55 ... | reverse complement strand
GCGTGGACGTGATGACCCCGCACTGGGAGTTCACGCTCGAGGGAGGCGCCGCGCGGGTGCGCGAGCTCTTCGGCGACAAGGACAAACCGGGCGCGTTCCGTGGCGATTTCGTCGCGCAGAACGTGATGGACATCTCTTGGGGCCCGCCGGGAGAACCGGTGTTCAAGCCCTACGTGGTGCGCGAGGTGGGGGGAGCGAGAATCGGCATCGTCGGCCAGGCGTTTCCCTACACGCCGATCTCGCACCCGCAGCGCTACGTGCCGGATCTCAGTTTCGGCATCCGCGACGAGCAGATGCAGCGGCATGTGGACGAGCTGCGTCAGGTGCACAAAGTGGACGCGGTAATCGTGCTCTCGCACAACGGGGTCGCGGTGGACCTCAAGCTCGCTTCGCGCGTGCGCGGCATCGACGTCATCCTTGGCGGGCACACGCACGACGGCTTGCCGCGGCCGATCCAAGTGGGCAGCACCCTCGTCGTCAACTCCGGCGCGCACGGCAAATTTCTCTCGCGCCTCGACCTCGACGTGCGCGGAGGCCGCGTGCACGGCTGGCGCTACAAGCTCTTGCCGGTGCTCTCCCAGTACATCGCACCGGACGCCGACATGCAGGCGCTGATCCGTCGCGTGCGCGCCCCCTACGAGGCGAAGCTCGCCGAGCCTCTCGCGGTCTCGGAGAGCCTGCTTTTCCGGCGCGGCAACTTCAACGGCAGCTTCGACGAGCTGATCCTGCAGGCGCTGATGTCGCAGTACAGCGCCGAGGTCGCTTTCTCGCCCGGCTTCCGCTGGGGTACGACGGTGCTGCCGGGCGACACGATCACACTCGAGCAGGTGTACGGCCACACCGCATTGAGCTACCCGAACACCTGGTCGCGCGAGATGACCGGCGCCGAGATCAAGGCGCTGATGGAGGACGTGGCCGACAACCTCTTCAACCCCGATCCCTACCTGCGCCAGGGGGGCGACATGGTTCGGGTGGGCGGCGTCAGCTACACCATAGACCCTGCGGCGCGAATGGGCGAGCGGATCAGCGACCTACGCATCGGTGGAAGGCCGATGGATCCCGACCGGCGCTACAAGGCCGCTGGTTGGGCCAGCATGATGGAGGTCAATGGCCCGCCGGTATTCGACGTCGTCGCCGCGTACCTGCGCCAGGCGAAACGCGTCCGGGTGGACAGGCCTGCGCGGGTGCGCGTGAAGGCGTAAGATGCGGGGCATGCAAGTCCTGCACGCTGTCCTCTTCGCCCTCGGTCTTTCGCTCCTGCCGGCCGCCGCGACCGCCGAACGCCCCGCCGAGACGCACTTCTTCGACGCGAGCTTCGGGGACCTGAAGGAAGAGCTCGCGCTCGCGCGCAAGGAAGGCAAGCAAGGGCTTTTCCTGATGTTCGGCGCCGAAGACTGCCCTCCCTGCCACTGGATGAAGGCGAAGGTCCTCAACCAGGTGGAGGTGCAGGAGCGTTTTCGCCGTCATTTCCGCGTGCTCTACGTGGACTTCAACGGCGACACCGAGATGGTGGATCTCGAGGGGCGCACGATTCGCTCGAAGGACTACGCGCGCAAGGTAGCGCGCGTCGTCGGCACGCCTACGTTCACCGCGATCGGGCTCGAGGGACGGGAGCTGCTGCGCCACTTCGGCCCGACGCGCGACGCCGCCGAGTTCATGCTGTTCGCCGACTACGTCGCTTCCGGAGCGCATCGCACGCAAGCGTTCGACGCCTTCCGGCGCGAGCGGCTCGCGGCGCGGCGCTAGAGCGGGCCGACTGCGGCCGCTACCGCGGGAAAGCGAGGAGGGGCGAGGATCGGCGGTCGTGCAAACGAGGCGCCCGGAGATTCATCAGCGCACCAGGAGGTTCCAATGAGGAAACGTCACGCGTTCGCGGCGGCATCGATTCTTGTCTCGCTCGCCGTCTCCGGCACGCCTGCGCTCGCAGGCAATATCGTCGGGCCGGACAAGGTCGTCTACCACATCAACAACACCGAGCTGCAGGCCGCCGACGCGCTGCGGAACATCCGCAACCATCTCGAGGTGAACCCCCAGGCGAAGATCGTCGTCGTCACCCATGCGCGCGGGGTGGACTTCCTGATGAACGGAGCGAAGGATGCGAACGGCAACCCCTACCAGGTCGCGGTCGAACAGCTCAAACTGCGCGGAGTGCGCTTCGACATCTGCGAGATCACGCTGCGCAACCGCAATCTGAAGCGCGAGCAGTTCATTCCGGACGCGACCTACGTGCCCTCCGGCGTCTCGCCGAGATCACCCGGCTGCAGCAGCGCGAGGGTTACGCCTACCTGAGGCCCTGAAAGCAGGGTGCTGCGGAAGGGCGCCGCGCGCGGCGCTCCTTCCTTCTCGGCGCGGGAGCCGAACCGCCGCCGCCCGGGGCACAATCGGGCCGTGGCGTCCTTCTCTCGCCCGCCGTGCCGGCGTCGATGCCGTTGAGCAACAGTGCGCGCATCGCCTGCGCGCTCGGCGCGGCGACCGCGCTCAACCTCCCCTTCGGCACGCTCTACGCTTTCAGCGTGCTGCTCGAGGCGATCGAGGCCCGGCTCGGTGCAGGCCGGACGTACACCGGTTTCGTCTTCGGGCTCGCCACCGTCACCCTGACCGTCGGGATGATCGCCGCGTCCCGGCTCTACCGCGGCGTTCCGCCAGCACCCCTCGCTCTCGGCTGCGGGGTACTCGGCGCCACAGGGCTCTTCGCCGCCGCGCGCGCGGCGAGCCCCGCCCAGTTCGCCCTCGGCTACGGGGTGCTCTTCGGCCTCGGCGCTGGCGTCGGGTACATCCTCGTCCAGCAGGCGGTGAACCGGATCGTGAAGGCCCGAAGCGGGCTCGCGAACGGCTACGTCGTGAGCCTCTACCCGCTGGGCGCGATGATCGGCGCGCCTGCGCTCGCTGCCGCCGAGCGTGCGTGGGGGCTTGCGGCGACGCTCGCCGCTCTGGCGGCGGTGGCCCTCGGCGGCTGCACGCTCGCCGCAGCCCTGATCGGCTGGGCGAACATTCGCCTGTACCCTGCGTCGGCCGCGCCGCGCTCGCCTGCACGGCTCCAGGGAGCGCTTTTCGCGCGCCTTTTTGCGCTGTTCTTCCTTGCCGCAGCCGCCGGTCTCCTGGTGATGAGCCAGTCGGCCGGGATCGTGCGCGCCTACGGCGGAGACGCCGCGCTCGCGGTCGGCGCAACGACCTTCATCACCGGCGCGATGGCGGCTGCGCGCATCGGCGGAGGCTGGCTCACCGATCGCTTCGCCGTGCCGCGCGTCGCGGTCGGCGCGAACCTCTGTGCGTTCGCGGGCGCGCTCGCGCTCGCCCTCTGGCCGGGGCCGCACGTCTCGGTGCTCGCGCTCGCGATGATCGGCATGGGCTACGGCTTTGTCTCCGGGCTCACCGCGGCGGCGATCGCGCAGTACTGGCCGCGTCCGGAATTCGGCCGCATCGCGGGGCGGCTCTACGTCGCCTGGTGCGCGGCGGCGCTCACGCTGCCGGTGGTCGCCGGCTGGCTGTACGACCGCACCGGCGGCTACGCTGCCGCGGTGCTGATCGCCGCGGTGCTCAACGTCGCCGGTGCGCTGGTCGCGCGGCGGCTGCCTGCGGCCAGGCGCGCCGTGTAGCTCCTCAGGCGGCGGCCGCCTCGGCTCGCTGGCACACGGCCCCGAGCAGCGGCAGGAGTTCGCGCAGCGCGACCGGCCGCAGCCCTGCCACCTTGGCCCGATCGTCCCAGCGGCGCAGCCGCAAGGCGTCGAGCGCATACGGCTGCGCGAGAAAGCGTTCAGCCTCGACCGCGCGGAACGGTCCGCCTTGCAGTTCGAGACTGTGGCGCGAGGCCGGCGAGAGGCGATCCCGATAACCGCGATCGGCGTAGCACAGGAAGCGCTTCGCGTCCACATGCAGGCGAACGGGTTCGAGCACGGCTTCGGGAAACGTGCCGCGCAGCAAGGGAATCGCGAGGTACTGATGGAGGTCGTCCGCGCTGCAGCCGATGCGATGCGGAACTTCGGCCACGAGATGGCCAAGGTCGTGCAGCAGCGCCGCCGCGATTAGCTCCGGCCGCGCCTTCTCCGCCATCGCGAGCGCGGCACACTGAAGGGCATGCTCGAGCTGACTCACCGCTTCGGATCCGTACAGCCTCGCACCGCGCACCTCGTACAGCTCCAGGATCTCGCTTATGCCCAGGGCCATGACCGATCCGTTCACACGTACCGTTTGCGGATGTGCGCGGAGACGAGGTCTACGAGGCTCACGGTGACCACGATGATCAGAAGCACCGCGCAGGTTTCGGCGTACTGAAAGCCACGGATGATCTCCCAGAGCACGACACCGATGCCGCCCGCGCCCACCATGCCGACGACGGAGGCCGAGCGGACGTTCGCCTCGAAGCGGTAGAGCGAATAGGAGATCCACAGCGGCATCACCTGCGGCAGTATGCCGTACGCGATTTCGTCCAGCCTGCCCGCGCCGGTAGCGCGGATGCCTTCGACCGGCTGCGGATCGATCGCCTCCACCGCCTCGGAAAAGAGCTTGGCGAGCGTACCGGTGGTGTGGACCCAGAGTGCCAGCACGCCGGCGAAAGGCCCCAGACCGACCGCCACCACGAACAGCATCGCGAAAACCATCTCGTCGATCGCGCGGAAGCCGTCCATCAGCCGCCGCACCGGCTGGTGAATCCACCAGGGTGAAACGTTCGCCGAGGACAGCAGCCCGAGCGGCACCGAGCACAGCACCGCGAGCGCGGTACCCCAGATCGCGATCTGCAGCGTGACGATCGTTTCCGCCAGGTAATGGCGCCATTGCGCGAAGTCGGGAGGAAAGAAATCCGACGCGAAGGCCGCCATGTTCGCCGAGTAACGCACCAGGTCGGCGGGTCGCATGTCCGCCCCGCTCCAGGAACCGGCGAGCAGCGCCAGCACCAGCCCCGACGCGAACAGCGTGCCGAGCCCGGCGCGCGGCAGCGCCGCGCCGCAGGCCGACAGCGCCGGACGGACAGTCGTTTCGTGCATGGCGCGGCTAACGCCGGGCCGCGGCCATTTGCGTGGCGAGCTCGGCGAGCCGGCGGTCGAGGTCGGCGAGTCTCGCCTGTCTCTCCGCCGCGGAAAGGGTTGCGTTCTGCTCGACGGCAAGTTTTTGCCGGAACAGCTCCACCTGCCGGACCGGCAACAGCTGGCTGTTGTCCGACTCCTGGAAGCCGGAGATTCCGATCCGGCGCAGCGCCTGCCTCTCCCGCTCGTCGCGGCCGTACGCGACGAAGAACGCTTTCACTCTCGCCTTGAGCTGCGGATCGAGATCGGTGCGCCAGACCATCGGGTGGGAAGGAATCAGGGGGGAACGCCAGATGACCTTGATCTCCTTCGCCCGCTCCGGATGGCGGCGTGCGAACTTCTCCAAGCTCTCGTTGTTGTTGGTCGCGACGTCCACCTGGCGATTGGCGACCGCCATCAGGTTCGCCTCGTGGTTCGCTTGGCGCATGGACTTGAACGAGGTCTTGGGGTCGAGGCCGTTCAACGCCATCGCGTAATAACCGGGCACGAGATAGCCGGAAGTGGAGTTGGAGTCGCCGAAACCGAGCGTGATGTGGCGGGCGTTCTTCTTCACGTCCTCGATCGAGTGGTAGGGGCTGTCACGATGCGCGATCAGGAGCGACCAGTAGCCCCGGGAGCCGTCCTCGGCGATCTGCTGTGCGAACACCTCTCCCGAGGCGCGGTCCACCGCCTCGATGGCTGCCTTGTTGCCGTACCAGGCGATGTGAACCTCGCCGAAGCGCATCGCTTCGATGATTCCGGCGTAATCGGGCGCGAAAAACGGATTCACGCGCATGGCGAGATGCTTCTGCAGATCCTCGATCAGAACCCTCTAGCGCTCCTTGAGCGCCTGCGTGGACTCGGTCGAGATGATTCCGAAGTGGATCTCGGCCGGCGCTCGCGCCGCCGCCGGCGCCACGAGCGCCGCCACCGCCCCGCACGCGACGAACAGTTTCCGCAGCATGGTGTCGTCTCCTCTGAAAGCGATCGAGCGGCGGATCTCAGGCAGCCTTCGCCGCCCACAGCGCCGCCCGGGCGCCGGCCGCTTCGTCGCGGCGCCCGGGCAGGGAAACCGGATCGGCCAACGCGAGCACCTCGTCCGCCTCGGCACCATAGAGCTCGCGCAGCAGCGCCGGGGTGAGGTCCGTTGCGGTGCCGTCGTAGACCACGCGTCCGGCACGCAGTGCGACGACCCGTGGACAGTACCTCAGCGCGAAGTTCACCTGGTGCAGCGAGACCAGCACGGTGCAGCCGTCGCTGCGGTTGATCTCGACCAGGATCTCCATCACGCGGCGCGCGGACACCGGATCGAGCGACGCGATCGGCTCGTCGGCCAGCACGACGCGCGCGCCCTGCAGCAACGCGCGCGCGATCGCGCCCCGCTGCTGCTGTCCGCCCGACAGCGTCGAGGTGCGCTGCAGGGCATGCTCGGCGATGCCGACCCGTGCGAGCGCCTCGAGCGCCCGCCGCACGTCCTCGCGCCGGAAACGGCGCAACAGGCTGCGCCACAGCGGCGTGCGATGCAACGCACCGGTCAGCACGTTCACCGCCAGAGGCAGACGGCCGACGAGGTTGAAATGCTGAAAGACGAACCCGATCTCGGCGCGCAGGGCCCGCACATCGGGCGAAAGCTGCCCGTCACGCTGTACCAGGCGGCCGTTGACTTCCACCGAACCGCCGCCGCGGTCGGCGCAGGCAAGCCCGGCGATCTGACGCAGCAGCGTGCTCTTGCCCGAGCCCGAAGCGCCGATGAGCGCCACCATCTCACCGGCACGAATCTCGAGATCGATCGCATCCCGCGCACGTCGCGCCCCGAAGCTCTTGGTCAGACGCTGGACGCGGATGGCGGGAGTCATGGGCCCCAAAGCCTTTCGAACGCACGGCATGCTAGGGTCCGAACGTGACCGGCCGTTGACGCCCCGGTGAACGAACCGTGTCGGCAAGCCTCCGCACGCGAACGGCGGGAGCGCCGTGCCGTTCGGTTCACGTTCCGACCGGCCCGCCGTCCTCGCGCCGGATCACCACGGTCGCCGAGCGCGGCCGCCCGTCGGCCCGGAAATCCGGCCAGTTCGACACCGCGCGCGGCCGCGCCGGATCGGAGCGCTCGGCGGGTGTTTCGCCCGGATGCTGCACGTTGATGAAGAGACTGCGTCCATCCGGGGCCATCGCCGCACCGGTGATCTCGCAGCCGCGGGGCCCTGTGAGAAAGCGCCGGATCTCGCCGCTCGACACGTCGGCGGCGAGCATCTGGTTGTTGCCGAGCTTCGCGTACGGACCGCGGTTCAACGTGCTGGTGGACACATCGGTCTGGATCCAGAGCACCCCGCGCGGGTCGAACCAAAGCCCGTCCGGACTGCCGAAGCCCGCCTCTTCGCCGCCGAGCACGAAGACGCTCCAGCGAAAGCGCTCGGCGGCCGGATCGCCGCCCTGCTCGCGCCAGCGCACGATGTGCCCGAAGACGTTCTGCGCGCGCGGGTTCGCGCCATCGGGCCCAGGGTGTCCCGGGGTGCCCCGGCGGTCGTTGTTGGTGAGCGCGACGAAGACGTCCTTCGTCACCGGATGCACCGCGATCCATTCCGGCCGGTCCATGCGGGTGGCGCCCGCCGCATCGGCCGCCTGGCGCGTGCGCACCAGCGCTTCCGGACTGGCCGGCAGCCTGAGCCATCGTCCCTCGCCGCCGTCGTCGAAGCGGGCGACGTACAGCGTCCCGGCATCCAGCAGGTCGCGGTTCGCCGCCCGATCGCGCGCGTTGTACGGCCGCGCACTCACGAACTTGTAGATGTACTCGAAGCGCTCGTCGTCGCCCATGTAGACCACCACGCGACCGTCGTCGGCGAGCGTCACCATCGCGCCCTCGTGCTTGAAGCGGCCGAGCGCGGTGCGCTTCACCGGCACCGAATCCGGATCGTAGGGATCCACCTCCACCACCCAGCCGAAGCGGTTGGGCTCGTTCGGGTGCGCGCCCGCGTCGAAGCGTGCGTCGTGCTCGTGCCAGCGATAGCCGAAGCCACCCGCACGGATGCCGTAGCGGCGTTGATCTTCCGGAATGGTTCCGGCGTTCACGAAATAGGCGTTGAAGTTCTCCTCGCACGTGAGGTAGGTGCCCCAGGGGGTGATGCCGCCGGCGCAGTTGTTGAGCGTGCCGAGCACGCGCGTGCCGGTGGGATCGGCCGCGGTGCGAAGGAGCGCATGGCCGGCCGCCGGCCCGGAGATCCGTATCGGCGTGGCACCGGTGATGCGGCGCGCATGGCGCGAGGGGCGCACCACGTGCCAGTCGGCGCCCCGGCGCTCGACTTGGATCAGCGAGACGCCGTGCGCCGCGAGCGATTTGCGCACCTTCTCCGCCGTCCAGGTGCGCATGCCGTCGGGATGCAGCAGCCCGTCGTCGGTGTACTCGTGATTGATCGCGAGGAGCCCCTGCGCGGTGCCTGGCGAACCCCAGGCGGGGAGCGGGAAATATTCGATCGCGTCGTGGTGCATGCCTGCCTGCAGCTCCTGCTCGGCCGCGCTGTTCGAAGCGTCCCAGCGAAACGCGGGAGAGCCCTGGCGCGAGCCGATCGGGTCTCCCCAGGCGAAGAGCACCTGCACGCGGTAGCCCGGTGGCACGACGAGCGCGTCCTCGCTCGAGGCTGGCACCGCGGCAAACCCGAGCAAGGGCGCTGCCGGCGCCGCAACCCTCGCCGCGCAGCCCGTCAATCCCAACGCGGAAGAGAACATTCCGATCAACCCCGCGACACCGGCCTGAAGCAGCCGTCGGCGCTCGTGATCCACCGGGTTGCCCACCTGTGGTCCGGCCGAGGACCACGGCGGGCTATCGTTTTCGTAGGCCTTTCCCATCTGCGACTCCTGTGTGCCGAAAAGTCCGTTCAGAGGAGCGCCGCGCCGACAGGCGTGTCGGCGAGCGCCGCCGTTTCCAGTACCCAGACGAGTTCTTCGAGCGCCGGCGTGCGCGCGCCGGGAACCCTCGCCATGTCGTCCCACCGACGCAGGCGCAGCGCTTCCGACGCGAAGGGCTGGACCAGGAAGCGGGCGGCTTCGCTGACGTCGAACGCTCCACCGGCCCGCTCCAGACCTCGTCGCGAAGCGGCCGAGAGCGACGCTGCGTAGCCAGGTTCGGTGTGACAGAGGTAGCGCTTCGCGTCGGTGTGCAGACGGATCGGCTCGGTGACCGCTTCCGGAAAGGTACCGCGCAGAAACGGCATCGCGAGGCGCGGGTGCGTGTCGTCGAACTCGTCCGCCACGCCGGGCGGCAGCTCGGCGACCAGATGGCCGAAATCGTGCAACAACGCGGCTGCGACGAGCTGTATTGGCGCATCGTCCTCCAGGGCCAGCATCGCGCACTGCAGCGCGTGCTCGAGCTGGCTGACTGCATCGCCCGCACGGCACCGCCAGCCGCGCCGGCGATAAAGCTCCACGACCTGATCCACCGTCAATGCCACAACACCTCCCTTTCGCGCATGAAAAATCCGCCTGCGCGTTCCGGACGCCGGGCGGCAGCCTGCGGCCGCTCGGACGCCCCTGGTTCGCGCCGAAGGGTTCGTACCGGCCGGCGCACGACCGCATCCGGCGGCGATGTGCATGACCCGCCGCCTGCTCGCGATCCAGCCGAGCGGCTGCGTATGCTAGCGCCGGTGCATGACAGTCGCGTGAAGTCCGGGAACGACGCGGTCGTCGACGGTGCCGTCGTGCGTGCGCTCGCGCGTCATCGCCTCTTCACATCGCAGGTTCAGGATACGCACCATGCGTTCCGCGAACTGGTGGCTCGGTTTTTCTCTCGCCCTCTACGGCACGGACGCCCTCGCCTGGGGTCTCGAGGCACACGTCTTCTTCGCACAGCAGGCGCTCTTGCTCGCCGCGTCTCTCGCTCCCGGGCTTCGACACGCGGCGCTCTCCTACCCGCGCCTTCTGCTCGCCGGCGCGTTGCTGCCCCATCTTCCGTCCCCACCGGCTCGCGAGCGGCCGCCGCAGGCCGGCGACGCCGGCGCGCACGACTGGCGCATCGCGCGCCGCCACGCGGCGAGCGAATGCACCGAAGAGCGCGCGATCGCGGTCGGCTACGCGAGCCACCTGATCGCGGACGAAGTGCTGCGCGAGCGTTGGGTCGCGGCGCCGGGGCTGCGCGCCGGCTCTGCCGAAGGGCGAGCGTCGATCGAGCGGGCGATGGACGAACACGCGCGCTTCGCCGTGCTCCTACGCCCAAGCGAGCTTCTCGAAGCCGAATGCGCGACCCTCGCCGCGGTGCTCGCCGCGCGCACGCGCTGGCGCGAGGCGGATGCGCGCGCCGCCATCCGGTCGTTCGCGCACGCCGAGGCGCGGGCACGGCGCGCGCCTCACGGGCATCTCGGAGGGCCGAGCGCGTCAGCGCAAGATTCGCAGCTCGCCGACCTCCTGGAGGAATCTGCGCGCGAGGTGGCGCGACGCCTCGCGGGCCTCGGCCTGCAGCTCGAAGCGCATGCCGCCCCCGCCCCGACGGCGGTGGACCTCCCGCGCGATCACGGCGGTTGTGCGGACAGCCGACCCGCAGCCTGCGGCCCCGGGCGCCCCGCGCTCGCGCGCGCTTGAGCTCCGCACCGCACCTCCTCGCTCGCGCTTCAGCCGAGCAGCACCAGCACCCACACCGCGCCGGCGACGACGAGCGATCCCATCACCGCGGCGCTACCGAGATCCTTGGCGCGCCTCGCCAGCGGGTGATGCTCGGCCGAGACGCGGTCCACCGCCGCCTCGATCCCCGAGTTGAGCAGTTCGACCAGCAACACCAGCAGCACGCTCGCGACCAGCAACGCGCGCTCGGCGCCGCTTTCGCCGAGCCACAGTCCGAGCGGGACGAGGAAAACGGCTGCGGCGAGCTCCCAGCGAAACGCCTCTTCGTGGCGCAGCGCTGCGCGCACGCCCTCGAGCGAATTGCGCGTCGCATGAACGATGCGCACCACCCCCTGGACGCGCTTTTTCCCCTCCTCCATCGCGCGCGGGCGCTACGCGTCGGCCATGCCGGCGTACTCTGCGGCGGGGGTCGACGGGCGCCCGGTGCGGGAGGTGGCGCCGGCGCCCAGGCGCGCGAGCAGCTCTTCCTGCACCGCCCGCGCGCGTGGCCGGCGCGGTGGGCGCGTGTATCCACCGTCGGCGTCCATGATCCAGCTCTGCGCACTGTCCTCGAGGTACGCCTCTAGCCCCTCGCGTACCACGCGCGCCTTCAGCGCCGGATCGAGCACCGGGAAGGCGAGCTCGATGCGGCGGAAGAAGTTGCGGTCCATCCAATCGGCGCTGGTGAGATAGACGTCCTCGGCGCCGTCGTTGTGAAACAGGAACACGCGCGCGTGCTCCAGAAAGCGGCCGACCACCGAACGCACGCGGATCCTCTCCGAAAGTCCGGGCACGCCCGGCCGGAGAGCGCAGACGCCACGCACGATGAGATCCACCTCGACGCCGGCCTGCGAGGCGACGTAGAGCTCTGCGATCAGCTCCGGTTCGAGCAGCGCGTTCAGCTTGGCGACGATACGCGCCGGGCGGCCCTCCTTCGCGATACGCGTCTCGTTGCGCACCGCCGCGAGCACCCGGCGGTGCAGGGTAAACGGCGAGATCCACAGGTGCTTCATGCGACTCGCGCGCCCGAGGCCGGTGAGCTGCTTGAACACTTCGCCCACGTCCGCGGTCATGTCCTCGTCGGCGGTGAGGAGCCCGAAATCGGTGTACTGGCGCGTGGTCTTCATGTGGTAGTTGCCGGTGGCGAGATGCGCGTAGCGGCGCAGCACCGGGCCCGCCGGACCATCCTCGCGGCGCACGATGAGCGCCATCTTGGCGTGCGTCTTGTGGCCGACGACGCCGTAGACCACGTGCGCACCCACTTCTTCCAGGCGCGCAGCCCAGCCGATGTTCACCTCCTCGTCGAAGCGCGCCATCAGCTCGACCACCACCGTCACCTCCTTGCCCCGGCGCGCCGCCTCGATCAGGATCTCCATCAGCTCGGAGTCGGTGCCGGTGCGGTAGACGGTCTGCTTGATCGCGATGACGCGCGGGTCGGTGACCGCGGTGCGCATCAGCTCCACCACCGGCGCGAACGACTGGTAGGGATGGTGCAGCAGCACGTCGGAGCGCCGCAGCACCTCGTAAATGTCGCTTCCCTTCGCCAGCACCTCCGGCAGCCCCGGCTGGAACGGCGGATAGAGCAGGTCGGGCCGGTCCACCTGCTCGGGTACCTCGCGCAGCCGGTAGAGGTTCACCGGGCCGTCGACCCGATAGAGGTCGTCGGCGCCGAGATCGAACTGCTGTAGCAGGAACCGGGCCACCTCTTCCGGGCAGCTCTCGGCTACTTCGAGGCGTACCGCGGCGCCGAAATGCCGCTGCAGCAGCTCGCTCTGCACCGCCAGGCGCAGGTTCTTGATCTCCTCCTCGTCCACGAAGAGGTCGGAGTTGCGCGTGACGCGGAACTGGTGACAGCCCTTCACCTCCATGCCGGTGAAGAGCTCGTCCATGTGCGCGTGCAGGACCGAGGAAAGAAAGACGAAGGCGTGCGGCGCCCCGGCCACCGGGGCGGGCAGGCGGATCACGCGCGGTAGCGCGCGCGGCGCCTGCACGATCGCGCTGCGCGACTTGCGTCCGAAGGCATCCCGGCCCTCGAGCTCGATCGCGAAGTTGAGGCTTTTGTTGAGCACGCGCGGAAAAGGGTGCGCCGGATCGAGCCCGATCGGCGTCAGCACCGGCAGCAGTTCGCGGAAAAAGTATTCGCGCACCCACGCGCGCTGCGCCTCGGTCCACGCTTCCCGCCGCAGGAAGACGATGCCCTCGCGCGCGAGCGCCGGCAGCAGCACCTCGTTGAGCAGTCGGTACTGCTCGGCGACGAGCGCGTGCGCCTCGGCCGAGACGAGCGCGAACACCTCCGCCGGGCTGCGGCCATCCGGGCCGGCGACTCGCACGCCGAGCTTCATCTGCTCCTTCAGCCCGGCGACGCGAATCTCGAAGAACTCGTCGAGGTTGGACGACACGATGGTGAGAAAACGCAGGCGCTCGAGCAGCGGCACCGCGTCGTCGGCCGCCTGCGCGAGCACGCGCCGGTTGAACGCAAGCAGGCCGAGCTCCCGGTTGAGGAATTGCGACGGTGGCAGCGCTTTGCGGCTCATCGGCGCAGAGGCGAACGGCGTGTTCGACGGATTGCAATTTTATTGCCGGCGCATGACCGGTGCGTGACCGCGGTTTGCGGACACGCGCGCGCGATGCTAAGGTCGGCGAGATGGATCGGCCCGAGCTTCTCGCCGCGGTGGATCTCGGCTCCAACAGTTTTCATCTGCTGGTCGGCCGGGTCGCAGGCGGCGTGATCTATCCGCTCGACACCGTGCGCGAGCCGGTGCGCCTCGGCGCGGGTCTCGGCCCCGACAAGCGCCTCGATCGCGCGACGCAGGTGCGCGCGCTGGAGGCGCTCGGACGCATCGGCGAGCGGCTGCGCGGCATGCCGCGCGAGACGGTGCGCGCGGTGGGTACCAACGCGCTGCGGGTGGCGAAGAACGCGCGCGAGTTCCTGCGCGAAGCGCGCCGTGTCCTCGGTTTCCCGATCGAGGTGATCTCGGGGCGAGAGGAAGCGCGCCTCATCTACCTCGGGGTGGTGCACACGCTGCCGGCTGCGGCGCACCGACGCCTGGTGCTCGACATCGGTGGCGGCTCCACCGAGCTCATCGTCGGCGCCGGCCTCCAGCCCGAGATCACCGAATCGCTCTACATCGGCTGCGTGAGCGGTAGCCTGCGCCATTTTCCCGACGGGCGCGTCGATCGCGCGCGCATGAAGGCGGCCGAGCTCGCCGCGCGCCAGGCATTCAACGGCATCGCCGCCACCTTCCGCGCGCACGGCTGGCAGGAGGCGTTCGGTGCCTCCGGCACGATCCGCGCGGTGCAGGCGATCCTCGCCGAAAACGGCTGGTCCGGCGAAGCGATCGCACGCGCGGGCGTGGAGCGGCTGCGCGAGGTGCTCCTGCGGCACGGCCGCGCCGATCCCGAGCGCCTTGCCGGGCTGCGCGCCGACCGAGCGCCGGTGCTCGCGGCAGGCGTCGCGATCCTCGGCGCGGCGATGGACGAGCTGGGTCTTGCGAGCCTGCGGGTGGCCGAAGGCGCGCTGCGCCATGGTGTGCTCTACGATCTGCTCGGCCGCGTCGAGCATCGCGACGTGCGTGCCGCGACCGTCGCCCAACTGATGGACCGCTACCACGTGGACCCGGCCCAGGGCCGCCGGATGCGAGCGCTCGCGTTGCGCCTGTACGACGCGCTCGATCCGCCGGCCGATCGCGCCGAGCGGGACGCCGAGCGCCAGCTCCTCGGCTGGGCGGCGCAGCTCGCCGAAATCGGCCTTTCGATCGAGCACTCGCAGTACCACAAGCACTCCGCCTACATCCTCGCCCACGCCGATCTGCCGGGCTTCTCGCGCATGGAGCAGGCGCGCCTTGCGCGCCTCGTGCTCGCGCACCGGGGCAAGCTCGGCAAGATCCGCGACGAGCCGCTCGAACCGTCCGACTGGTGCATGGTCTTCGCCCTGCGTATCGCGGCGCTGCTCCTGCGCGCGCGCACCGATCTCGAGCTGGCGCCGTTTCGCGTGCGCGCGGAAAAGAACGGGTTTTCTCTCGCGCTGCCCGAAAGCTGGTTGCAGCAAAACCCGCTTTCGGCCGCCGCGCTGGAAACCGAAGCCGACTACTGGCGCGCGGTGGGCCTGAAGTTCGTGCTCCACGCGCGGGCCGAGCGCGAGGTCGTCGCACGCGTGGGCTAGCGCGTCGGTGGATCGAGCGCCGGCTGCTCGGCAGCGAGCAGCCGCGTGGCCGGAAAGCGGGCGCTGAAGCGGCTTCCTTTGCCGGGTGTGCTTTCGATCTCAAGGCTCGCGCCGTGGCGGACGAGCGCGTGCTTGACGATAGCGAGGCCGAGCCCCGTGCCGCCACTCTCGCGGGAGCGGCCGCGGTCGACGCGGTAGAAGCGCTCCGTGAGCCGCGGCAGGTGCTCCGGCTCGATGCCGATACCGGTGTCCTCGACCGAAAACTCCGCCCCGGTGCCGTCGGCGCGCCACCGGAGCCGAATCTCGCCTCCGTCGGGCGTGTAGCGAACCGCGTTCGACGCGAGGTTCGCGAACGCGCTCAGGATTTCGCTCTCTGCGCCGGCGAGATCGTACTCGCCTTCGATCGCGAGCGTAATCCGGTGCCGTCCGCCCGACAGGGTCTCCGCATCGGCGCGCACCCGCTCCAAGAGCGGCCGCAGCGCGATCCGCTCCGCCGGTGCCGGCGTGCCCGCGTGCTCGAGCGCCGAGAGCGCGAGCAGGTCCTCGACCAAGCGCTTCATGCGCTCGGCCTGCGGCAGCATCAGCGTGACGTAGTCGCGAATGCGCTGCGGTTCCAGCCGCAAATCCCGGATCGTCTCGAGAAACCCGAGCAGCACGGTGAGCGGCGTGCGCAGCTCGTGCGAGACGTTGGCGACGAAATCCCGCCGCATCGCTTCCAGACGCTCGCTGCCGGTGACATCGTGCGACAGCAGCAGGTACTCGGCCTGACCGAAGGGCACGAGCTGCAGCTCGAGCGTTCGCCTGCGCACCGCGGCATGCTCCAGACGAAGCGGCCGCGAGAAGTCGCCCGCCTGGAGATAGTGCGCAAATTCCGGCGCGCGCACGAAGTTCGCGACCGGCTGGCCACGGTCGCGCTGCGGATCGAGACCGATATGCTCGCGCGCGGCCCGGTTGCACCACTCCAGGCGAAATCCCCCGTCGAGCACGGTCACGCCGTACGGAAGCGCCTGCGCCGCGCGGCGCTGGCGCACGATCAGCTCGGCGAGCTGACGGCGGCGGCGAAGATTGGTGCGCCGGTGCCGGTGAAGATGATCGAACACCTCGCCCCAGATCCCGGCGGCTTCCGGCGGATCGCCCGGCCGCGGCTGCGCCGCCCAGCGGTGCAGCTCGCGCAGCCTGCGTCGCTCGCGCCCGAGAAGCCCCGCCAGCAGCGCCGCGACGAGCGCGAGAGCCACCTCGAGCGGCGTCATGCACGCTTCAGCGCTGCGGCATCGGCGCGAAACGCGTACCCCGAGCCGCGCACGGTCTCGATCAGGCGGTCGTGGCCGCTCGGCGCGAGCGCCTGGCGCAGCCTGCGGATGTGCACATCCACCGTGCGCTCCTCGATGAACACGTGATCGCCCCAGACCCGGTCGAGGAGCTGCCGGCGGCTCCAGACACGGTCGGGGTGGGTCATGAAGAAGTGAAGCAGCCGGAACTCGGTCGGGCCGAGTTCGAGCCGCCGTCCGCCGGCGCTCGCCCGGTGCGCTCCGGGGTCGAGCTGGAGGCCGGCCACCTCGACCGCCTCGGCGCTGCGGTGGGGGCTGCGACGGCGCAGCACCGAGCGCACGCGTGCGACCAGCTCCCGGCCGGAAAAGGGCTTCGTCACGTAGTCGTCGGCGCCCGCTTCCAGCCCAGCCACGCGATCGGTTTCCTCAGCGCGCGCGGTGAGAAAGATGATCGGCAGATCGCGCGTGCGCGGCTGCGCGCGCAGCGTGCGCGCCAGCGCGAGCCCCGATTGGCCGGGCAGCATCCAGTCGAGAAGCACCAGGTCCGGGAGCGCTTCGCCCAGGAGCTTCGCCGCCTCCTCGGCGCTCGCCGCCCGCAGCGCTCGGAAGCCTGCGTGCTCCAGGTTCACCGCCACCAGCTCCCGGATCGCCGCCTCGTCCTCGACGACGAGCACCGTCGCGCCCACTGCCCGCTCCTCACTCCCTCGCGAGTTCGCGCTCGACGTCCGCGAACGAAGTGTGCCGCACGTCGGTCCCGCGCACGATGTAGATCACCTGCTCGGCGACGTTTTTCGCATGATCGCCGATTCTCTCCACTGCCTTCGCTACCCAGACGATGTCGAGCGCCGCGCTGATGGTGCGCGGGTCCTCCATCATGTAGGTGATGAGCTGGCGCAGCACCGCGGTGAACTCCGCGTCGATCGCCGGATCTTCCTTCAGCACCTCTGCGGCCGCACCCGCATCCAGGCGTGCGAACGCGTCGAGTGCCCGGCGCAGCATCGCAACCGCGGTGTCCGCCGCGTGACGCACCGCCGGAAAGCGCTGCGCGTGCTTCGGGCCGTGCTCGTGCAGCGCGCGTGCCATGCGTGCGATCTTCTCCGCCTCGTCGCCGATGCGCTCGAGGTCGGTGACGATCTTCGAGATGCCCATGATGAGCCTGAGGTCGCTCGCCGCCGGCTGACGGCGCACGACGATGTGGTTGCACGCGCTGTCGATCGAAACCTCGTAGCCGTTGACGCGCTTGTCGGTGTCGATCACTTGCTCGACCAGCGCGCCGTCGCCGCTCGCGTAGGCCCGCATCGCGGCGAGGATCTGTTGCTCGACGAGCCCGCCCATCTGAAGGACGCGTGTCCGCGTACCCTCGAGGTCGGCCTCGAATGCCTTGGAAATGTGCTCGGTCGCGCCCATCCTGCCTCCTTGTGCGGGGCCGAACGGTCTCACCCGAACCGTCCGGTGATGTAGTCCTCGGTCTCCTTGCGCTTCGGCTTGATGAACAGCTCGTCGGTCGGTCCGAACTCGATCAGCTCGCCGAGATACATGTAGGCGGTGTAGTCCGAGACGCGCGCCGCCTGCTGCATGTTGTGCGTGACGATGAGGATCGTCACACGCGATTTGAGTTCGCTGATGAGCTCCTCGATGCTCGCGGTCGCGATCGGATCGAGCGCGGAAGTCGGCTCGTCGAAGAGCAGCATTTCGGGGTCGGTGGCGAGCGCGCGAGCGATGCACAGCCGCTGCTGCTGGCCACCGGAGAGATTGAACGCCGGCTCGTGCAGCCGGTCCTTCACCTCGTTCCAGAGCGCTGCGCTGCGCAGCGCCTGCTCGACCTTGTCGGCGAGCGTCCGGCGCGAACGCTCGCCACGCACCCGCAACCCGTACGCCACGTTCTCGAAGATGGACTTCGGAAACGGGTTCGGTTTCTGGAACACCATGGAAAGGCGCATGCGCACCTCGATCGGGTCCACCTCCGAGGACAGCAGATTGGTGTTGTCCGGATAGAGCCGGATCTCGCCCTCGTAGCGGTTGCCGGGATAGAGGTCGTGCATGCGGTTGAAGCAGCGCAGGAACGTGGACTTGCCGCAGCCCGAGGGTCCGATGAGCGCGGTGACGCGGTGCTCGTGGACGACGAGGTCGAGGTTTTTCAGCGCACGGAAGTCGCCATAGTAGAAACTCAGTCCCTTCGCCTCCGCCTTCGGCACGGCCTGCGGGACAGCAGCGGGACGGTTTTCAACGACCGACGCGACGGAGAGTGCAGTCATGATTTCACCACCGGATTTTCTTGCGTAGTCGGTACCGCAGCCAGATGGCAAGACCGTTCATCGCCAAGGTCATCACGATGAGGATGAAGCCGGCGGCCGCCGCATTGGCGTGAAAGGCTGCCTCCGGGCGCGAGGTCCAGTTGAACATCTGGATCGGCATCACGGTAAACGGCGACCACAGCCAGTCGAAAGAAAGCCACGGGAACTCCGGTCCAACCGGGGACGGCGGCAGGAATGCGATGAAGGTGAGCGCACCGATCGTGATCACCGGCGCGGTTTCGCCGATCGCGCGCGCCATCGCGATGATCACGCCGGTGAGGATGCCGGGCAGCGAGTACGGGATGATGTGGTCCCGGCACACCTGCCACTGCGTGCCGCCGAGGGCGTAGGCGCCCTCCCGGATCCCCTGGGGGATCGCGCGCACCGCCTCGCGGGTGGCGACGATCACCACCGGCAGAACGAGCAGCGCCAGCGTAAGCCCCGCGGCGAGGATCGACTCGCCGAGACCGAACTGGTAGACGAAAAGACCGAGCGCGAGCAGCCCGTACACGATCGAGGGCACGCCGGCGAGGTTGGTGATGTTGATTTCGATCACGTCGGTCACCCAGTTCTTCGGCGCGTACTCCTCCAGGTACAAACCGGCACCGACCCCGAGGGGGACCGCGAAGAAAGCGGTGACGAGCATCACCAGGGAGGTGCCGACCCAGGCCGACAGGATGCCTGCCCGCTCGGGCCGGCGCGACGGGAAGCTCGTCAAGAAATCGAGCGAAAGTCTCGGAATTCCGTCGATCGCGAGGTCCACGAAAAGCGCGGTCAAGGTGAGCACCGCCACCATCAGCGCGCCGAGGCCCAGGAGCGCGAAGACGTAGTCCCAGCGCTTGCGGCTCGCGATCAGCAGGCGGACCTCGGCGAGGTCGCGGGCGTAAGCCATTTCAGTAGGCCTCGCGGAAGGAACGGCGCAGCATGTGGCCGGCGATGTTGCACACGAGCGTGAATGCGAAAAGCGTCAGCCCGGCGGCGAAGATGGTCTGGTAGCCGATCGAGCCGTGCGGGAGGTCGCCGAGCGCTACCTGCACGATGTAGGCGGTGATGGTGGCCGCCGGCTCCAGAGGATTGAACGTCAGGTTGGGCTGCATGCCAGCGGCCACCGCCACGATCATCGTCTCCCCCACCGCACGCGAGACGCCGAGGATGTACGCCGCCGCGATGCCGGAAAACGCTGCCGGCACCACCACCCGCGTCGCGGTCTGGAAACGTGTCGCACCCATGGCGTAGGAACCTTCGCGCAGGCTCATCGGGACCGCGCGCATCGCATCCTCCGCGACCGAGGCGACGTAACAGATGATCATGATTCCCATCACGATGCCGGCGGAGAGAAGATTGAAACCCGGCAGTTGGGGATACAGGCGCTGGAGCAGCGGCGTGACGAACAGCAACGCGAAGTAGCCGAACGCGATGGTCGGCACCGCCTCCAGCATCTCGAGAAAAGGCTTGGCGACCTCGCGCACCCGGAACGGCGCGAACTCGGACAGGTAGATCGCGATGATGGTTCCGAGCGGGATCGCGATCGCGAGCGCGACTGCGGAACTCGTGAACGTACCCGAGAGCAACACCATGATGCCGAAATGCGCGTCGGCGAAGAGCGGCGTCCACTGCGTGTCGGTGAGAAAGTCCCACAGCGACACCTGCCGGAAGAACTCGACCGATTCGCTGACGAGGACGAACACGATGCCGAGCGTGGTGAAGACGCAAACGAGCGCGGCGAGAAAGAGCACCGACTCGATCGCTTTCTCGCGCAACACGCGCGAGCGGCGGTAGGCGAGCCGGGCGGACATCGCACCGGAGGGGGGTGCAGCGCGGATTTCGCCGGGCACGGCGACAGACATCGAAAGGCCTCTATGTTAGCAATGAAAAGCCCGCCGTGTATTCCGCACGGCGGGCCGTGCGGGGCTCCTGTGGCGC
>Ga0308420_1000433_pt1 | contig 20248 bp, 20 predicted proteins | sample HotsprSampleMS55_FD_203802 | JGI IMG/M metagenome (GOLD analysis project Ga0308420, IMG submission 203802) | Hot spring phototrophic mat microbial communities from Mushroom Spring, Yellowstone National Park, Wyoming, United States - 20090730_MS55 ... | reverse complement strand
CGAGACCTCGCGCACGGTATCGCCCTCGACAAGGACGAAAACGCCGCCCTCGAGCCCGTCCCGTTCCGGGTCGAGCAGGGCGGCGTTACAGAAGAGCACCTGGCGCGGCGGCCCGCCGGCACGGGCCTCGCGCCGGGAAGGCTTCAGGTGCCTCCTCCGACGCGCGTGAAGCGCGCCTGGTGCCGGTCGTCGGCGCTGTGCACCGCGGTCACGTTCTTCTTCATCGCCCACGGCCGCAGCTGGTGGTGCAGCGGGATGTAGTACGCCTCGTCGCGCGTCACCACCAGCGCCTCGCGCAACAGCGCGTCGCGCGCCGCCGGATCGGTCGCGATCTTGATCGCGTCGATCGTGGTGTCGAGCTTCGGGTCGCTGATGCGGCCGATGTTGAAGTTGCCGTCCGCGCCGCTGGTCTTGGTGCGAACGAGCGACTGCAGCGTGTAGAGCGCGTCGAAGGTCGCCACGCCCCAGCCGAGCAGGTACGCGCTGGTGTCGTGGTTGAGGAGCTTCGGGATGAAGTTCGCGAACGGCATCGCGTTGAGCTTCACGCGCAGGCCGATCTTCGCCCACATGCCCACCAGTGCCTGGCAGATCTTCTCGTCGTTGACGTAGCGGTTGTTCGGACAGTCGAGCGTGAACTCGAAGCCGTTCGGATAGCCCGCCTCGGCGAGGAGCTTCTTCGCGCGATCGAGGTCCACCTTCGGCGGTACGTCGAGGTCCTTCGCCCAGCCGTGCACGCCGGGGGCGACCATCAGCGCGGCCGGGATCGAGAGCCCGCGCATGGTGACGCGCTTGATCGCCTCGCGGTCCACCGAGATGTTGAGCGCCTGCCGCACCCGCCGGTCCTTGAACGGATTTGCGCCCTTCACGTCGGCGTACTTCAGCTCCGGGCTGTGCTGGTCCATGCCGATGAAGATGGTGCGCACCTCGTGGCCGTCGAGCACCTTGAGCTTCGGCTCCTTGCGCAGCCGCTCGACGTCCTGCACCGGAAGGTCGGTGACCAGATCCACGTCGCCGGAGATGAGCGCCGCGACGCGCGTCGCGTCGGCCTTGACCGGGTTGTAGGTCACTTCGCTGACGTTGCCGTCGAGCTTGCCCCACCAGCCCTTGAAGTGCTCCATCACGATGCGCTTGTCGGGCTCCCAGCCCTTGATCATGTAGGGGCCGGTGCCGTTGACGTTGCGCGAGGCGTACGTCTCCTCCTTCTTGCGGTAGTCCTGCACGTTCTCGGAACGCGTCTTTTCCGCCCAGCTCTTGCTCATGATGCGGAAGTCGACGATGTTGCGCAGCAGGATCGGCACCGGGCCGGTCAGAATGAAGTCCACGGTGTGGTCGTCCACCTTCTTCACTTCCTTCACGCCGGTGACGTAGATCTGCATCGTGCCCTGCGGCTGCATGATGCGGTTGAACGAGAACACCACGTCGTCGGCGCTGAAGGGAGAGCCGTCGTGAAAACGCACGCCCTTGCGCAGCGTGAAGCGCCAGTGCGTGTCCGAGAGCTGCTTCCAGCCGGTCGCGAGCGCGGGCTCGATCTTGTAGTCCTTCGTGTAGCGGGTGAGCCCCTCGTAGGCGTGCTGCAGGATCGAGTTGGTGGTGGCGTGATTCTGCGAATGCGGGTCGAGCGTCAGGATGTCGTTCTGCGCCGCCCATTTGAGCGAAGCGGCGTGCGCAGCGCCGGCGACGAACACCGCGGCCGTGGCGACGGCGAGCATGTTGCGCAGCGTCATGAAGGTCCTCCTTGTCTGACCGTTTCCCGGGGTCCGGGGATGCGCGAGTCTAGCAGACCGTCCCTATAATGCGACCCCCACCTCCGGACGCGGCGGCCCACCGATGAATCTGCACGCCATGCTTTGCCGGCGCGAAGCCGAGGGAAGGCCCTTGCGCGTCGGGGTGATCGGTTGCGGCAAGTTCGCCGCGATGTATCTGGCGCAGCTGCCGCGCACGCCCGGGGTGCATGTCGCCGGAATCGCGGACCTCGCGCCCGATGCTGCCCGCGCCCGTCTCGCGGCGGTTGGCTGGCCGGCTGCGTGGTGCGACGCCGCGACACTCGACGAGGCGTTCGCCAAACGCCTCACGCACGTTTCGGACGACTGGCGCGCGCTCGTCTCGCACCCGCGGCTCGACCTCGTCCTCGAAGCGACCGGAGACCCGCTCGCTGCGGTCGAGCACGCGCTCGAAGCGTTCGCCCACGGCAAGCACGTGGTGATGGTGACGGTCGAGGCCGACTGCTTCTGCGGCCCGCTGCTCGCCGAGCGGGCGCGGCGCGCAGGCGTCGTCTACAGCCTCGCGTACGGCGACCAGCCTGCACTCGTGTGCGAACTCGTGGACTGGGCACGCGCGGCCGGATTCCCGGTGATCGCCGCCGGCCGCGGCCACAAGTGGCTGCCGCACTACGCGCAGTCCACACCCGAGACGGTGTGGCAGCACTACGGGCTCACCGCGGAGCAGGCGCAGCGCGGCGGTCTCAACGCGAAGATGTTCAACGCGTTTCTCGATGGCTCGAAGCCGGCGGTCGAGATGAGCGCGGTGTGCAACGCGACCGGACTCACGCCCGCGCCCGCGGGACTCTCGTTTCCGCCGGTTTCGGTGGACCGGATCCCTGAGCGGATGCGTCCGCGGGAGGAGGGCGGGCTGCTGCACCACAAGGGCCAGGTGGAAGCGATCTCCTCGCTCGAGCGCGACGGGCGCCCGATCGCATACGACATCCGCTTCGGCGTCTGGGTGGTGTTCGAGGGCGAGAGCGAGTACATCCGGCGCTGTTTCGCCGAGTACGGGCTACAGACCGATCGGAGCGGCCGCTACGCGAGCCTGTACCGGCGCTGGCACCTGATCGGGTTGGAGGCCGGAATCTCGGTCGCCTCGGTCGGACTGCGCGGCGAAGCGACCGGCTGCGCCACCGGCTGGCGTGCGGATGCGGTCGCGAGCGCCAAGCGCGATCTGAGGGCGGGCGAGATCCTCGACGGCGAAGGCGGCTACACCGTGGTCGGAAGGCTCGTGCCTGCCGCGCTTTCGGCGGCGCAGGGCTGCCTTCCGCTCGGGCTTACGCAGCGCGCGAAGCTGCGGAACGCGGTGCGCGCGGGCGAATTCGTGCGCTGGAGCGACGTCGAGGTCGACGAAAGCCTCGCCGCCGTACGGTTGCGTCGCGCGATGGAAACGCGTTTTGCCACCGGGCCTGACACCGCAGTCGGCAGCACCGCAGCGCCTAGGCGGTAGCCGCGCGCGTATCCGCTCGTTCAGACGCCGCGCTCGCGGAACACCTCGCGCGCGCACCGAAAACTCGTCACCGCCGCCGGCACGCCGCAGTAGACCGCGACCTGCAGGAACACCTCCCGGATTTCCTCCTTCGTGACACCGTTGTTGAGCGCGCCCGCGATATGGAGCTTCAACTCGTGCTCCCTGCCGAGGGCGGAGAGCATCGCGAGGTTGAGCAGCGAGCGGGTCCTGCGCGAAAGCCCCGGCCGGTTCCAGATGTCGTTCCAGCAGTAGGTGTTCAGAAGCTCGGCGAAGGGACGGCTGAAGTCGTCCACCGCGGCCATCGCGCCGTCCACGTACTGTGCGCCGAGCACCTCGCGGCGCGTCTTCAGTCCGTCGGCGTAGCGTTCTTCGTGCGATCGCTTGTCCACGATTCCTCCTCTAGGCGATGTCTTCGTAGCGGATTCCCGCGCGGCGCAGGAGCGCGTCGAACGCTTCGCCTCCGGGCCGCGGTCCGGCGCGGAAGACGGCGACGCGCCGCGGCGTGTCGGCGAGCACCTCCGGTGCGATCGGCAGGTTCTCGCCCTCCATCGCATCGGTCGCGACCTGGATCTGGCAGGCGCGCTCGAGCGTCCAGTACCGAATGAAGGCCTCGGCGATGCAGCGGCCGACCACCAGCAGGCCGTGATTGCGCAGGATCAGGACGCTCTTCGCGCCGAGGCTCGCCACCAGCCGCGACCGCTCCGCCGGGTCCGTGGTGACACCCTCGAAGTCATGGTAGGCCACCTCGCCGTACAGGATCGCGCTGTAGAAATTGTCGTAGCGCAGCCCTTCGCGCTTGCAGGCCACCGCGCTTCCGGCGGTCGAGTGCGTGTGGATGACGCAATGCGCGTCCTCGCGCGCGGCGTGGATCGCGCTGTGGATCACGAAGCCGGCGCGGTTCACTGGATGTTTCGAGCCGTCCACTGCCTCGCCCTCGAGATTCACCTTGACGAGGTTGGTCGCCGTGACCTCGCTGTACCACAGGCCGTAGGGGTTGACGAGGTAGTGGCGCTCGGGTCCCGGCACGCGCGCGGTGATGTGGTTGTAGACGAGCTCGGTCCAGCCGAGCCAATCGAAGGCGCGGTAGCAGGCGGCGAGCTCGAGCCGCACCGCCCATTCCTCCGCGCTCATCTCCTCGGGCTTGAGCCGCAACACCCGCTCGCTGAGATCCATGTGCGTTCCTCTTGGCGGGAAAGCGCCCCCGCGGAGAGTGTACGATTTCGCGGCGGAGGCCGGAAAGAGGGGGATAGGGTCCGTTCGACGATACCGCGCCTAGCGCTCTCGCTCAACCACCTCGTCGAGCGCGCGGGGCACCTCTCCCCGCACTCGCAGACGGCGGGTGCACGCGCAGGCGCGGAAGAGCTGGGCGCGCGCATCTCGCCGCGCGCTTCGCGAAAGGGGAGCTAGGCGAGCGCTTCGTTTCTGGGGAGGCGGTTCCGCGGACCTCCGCCGGCAATTTCCGGAAGGCGAAGCTGTCCGGGAGGTTCGGTGGCGGGGAGAAGCCGGAGCGCCCGGGGCTTGCGCCGTGCGCAGAGCGGCGATGATCGCCGCGCTCCATCTTCGCTGCGGCGCCGGTGCGGTACCGGGCCGCTTCACGAAATCGGTCGCCGGCGCGGCGCCGCTCGAGCCGCGAGGAATCTGGCTCCCCGACCAGGGCTCGAACCTGGGACCTGCGGATTAACAGTCCGTCGCTCTACCAACTGAGCTATCGGGGAACTCGGGGGCGGCGATTATAGCGAACGGCGTGCGGGCGCGAAACTAACGCAGCACCTTCGCGATCGCCTCGGTGACGTACCCGATGTTGCGGCGGTTGAGGGCGGCGACGCAGATGCGCCCGGTCTCGATGGCGTAGATCGAAAACTCTTCGCGCAGCCGGCGTACCTGCTCGCGGCTGAGACCGGAGTACGAGAACATTCCGCGCTGCGCGAGCACGAAGGAGAAATCCGCTTCTGGCACGCGCGCGTGGATGCCCTCGACCAGCGCCTTGCGCATCTCCTGGATGCGCGTGCGCATGCCGCCGAGCTCCCGCTCCCAGAGCGCGCGCAGCTCCGGCGTGCCGAGGATTCGCGCCACGATGTCGCTGCCGTGCCCCGGCGGGTTGGAATAGCTCGCGCGCACGATGCGCTTGAGCTGCGAGAGCACCCGCGCCGCCTCCTCGCCGCTGCCGCTGACCACGCTGAGTGCGCCCACCCGCTCGCCGTAAAGCGAGAACGATTTGGAAAAGGAACTCGCGACGAATACCGGTTGCGTCGCGTTGGCGAAGAGCCGCGGGGCGTGGGCGTCGGCCTCCAGCCCGTCGGCGAAGCCCTGGTAGGCGAGGTCGAGGAAGGGGACGAGACCTCGCCCGCGCATGACTTCCAGCACGTCGTTCCACTGGCGCGCACCGAGGTCCACGCCGGTCGGGTTGTGGCAGCAGGCGTGCAGCACGACGACGGTTCCGGGCGCCGCGGCCTCGAGCGCGCGCATCATTCCGCCGAAGTCGAGCCCGTGCGTCCTCGCGTCGTAGTACGGGTAGGTGCCGACACGGAAACCCGCTGCCTCGAACAGAGCGCGGTGGTTCTCCCAGCTCGGCTCGCTGACGAGCGCGGCAGGCATCGGGACCACGCGGCGCAGCAGATCCGCGCCGATGCGTAGCGCGCCGGTGCCTCCGAGCGACTGCACCGTGACGATGCGTCCGTCCCGCAGCGCCGCACAATCCTTGCCGAACACGAGTTCCTGCACCGCGCGGTCGTAGGCCGCGAGCCCCTCGATCGGCAGATAGGCGCGCGGGACAGCGCTGGCGATACGCTGCGCCTCGGCTCGGCGCACGCATTCGAGCAGAGGTACCCGCCCCTCGTCGTCGCAATAGACGCCGACGCCGAGGTTCACCTTGTTCGGGTTGGGGTCGGCGACGAACGCTTCGGTGATGCCGAGGATCGGATCGCGCGGCGCGAGCTCGAGACCGGAAAGCAGGGAAGGCGCAGGCGCGGCCGATGGAGCCGGTGCGCTCATCTGCTAGACTCGAACGTTCGTCTCACACCGACATTGTAGCGGTGGATCTCGCCTTTCCCAATAGCCCGTACCGCCTGCGCGCTCCGTACGCGCCCGCCGGCGATCAGCCCGAGGCGATCGAAAAACTGGTCGCCGGCATCCGCAGCGGCTACGCATGCCAGACGCTGCTCGGCGTCACCGGCTCGGGCAAGACCTACACCATGGCGAACGTGATCGCGCGCACCGGGCGCCCGGCGCTCGTGCTCGCACCGAACAAGACCCTGGCGGCCCAGCTCTACGCCGAGTTCCGCGAATTCTTTCCCGACCATGCGGTCGAGTACTTCGTCTCCTACTACGACTACTACCAGCCGGAGGCCTACGTACCCGCCAAGGACCTCTACATCGAGAAGGACTCCTCGATCAACGAGCACATCGAGCAGATGCGCCTTTCGGCGACGAAGTCGCTGCTCGAACGTCGCGACTGCATCATCGTCGCCACCGTCTCGGCGATCTACGGCATCGGCGATCCATCCGAGTACCACGGGATGATCCTGCACCTGCGCGCCGGCGAGCGTGTCGCGCAGCGCGAGCTGATCGCGCGGCTGGTCGCGATGCAGTACCAGAGGAGCGACCTCGACTTCCGGCGAGGAACGTTCCGCGTCCGGGGCGAGGTGATCGACGTCTTTCCGGCCGAGCACGCGGAGCACGCGATTCGCATCGCGCTCGACGACGACACCATCGCCGAGCTCCAGGTCTTCGATCCGCTCACCGGCCGCGCACAGCAGCGGCTGCTGCGGTTCACCGTCTACCCTTCGAGCCACTATGTCACTCCGCGCGCGACGGTGCTGCGCGCGATCGAAGCGATCCAGGCCGAGCTCGCCGAGCGCATCGCCTTCTTCCGCCAGGCCGGTCGCGTGGTCGAGGCGCAGCGCCTCGAACAGCGCACGCGCTTCGATCTGGAGATGCTCGCCGAACTCGGCTTCTGCAAGGGGATCGAGAACTACTCGCGCCACCTCTCCGGCCGCGCGCCGGGCGAGCCGCCGCCGACGCTGGTGGACTACCTGCCGGCCGACGCGCTGATGTTCATCGACGAGAGCCACGTCACGATTCCGCAGCTCGGCGGCATGTACCGGGGCGACATCTCGCGCAAGTCGAACCTGGTCGAATACGGCTTCCGGCTGCCTTCCGCGCTCGACAACCGCCCTCTCAAATTCGAGGAATTCGAGCGCGCGATGCGCCAGACGGTCTTTGTGTCGGCCACACCGGGCGACTACGAGATCGCGCGCTCGGCGCAGGTGGTAGAGCAGGTGGTACGCCCGACGGGGCTCGTGGACCCGGCGGTCGAGGTGCGGCCGGCTGCGACCCAGGTGGACGATCTCCTGTCGGAGATCTCGCGGCGGGTGAAAAAGCGCGAGCGCGTACTCGTGACCACGCTCACCAAGCGCATGGCCGAGGAACTTGCCGAGTACCTCGCCGAGCACGGCGTGAAGGTGCGCTACCTGCACTCCGAGGTGGACACGGTCGAGCGCGTCGAGATCCTCCGCGACCTGCGGCTGGGAGAGTTCGACGTACTCGTCGGCATCAACCTGCTGCGCGAGGGGCTCGATCTACCGGAGGTGTCGCTGGTGGCGATCCTGGACGCGGACAAGGAGGGCTATCTGCGTTCCGAGCGCTCGCTGATCCAGACCATCGGGCGCGCCGCGCGCCACCTCCATGGCGCGGCGATTCTCTACGCCGACACGATGACCGATTCGATGAAACGCGCGATCGGGGAGACCAACCGCCGGCGCGTGAAGCAGCTGGCGTACAACGCGCGACACGGCATCACCCCCAAGGGCGTTTCGAAGGAGGTCAAGGATCTGATCGAAGCGGCGTACGAACCGCAGGCCCCGGCGGCGAGCCTCGAGGCAGCGCAGCCCGCTGGGCGCTACGACGCGATGAGCGAGCGCGAACTCGCACGCCTGCTGAAGGCGCTCGAGCGGCGCATGCTCGAACACGCGCGCAACCTGGAGTTCGAAAAGGCGGCGGAGCTGCGCGACCGGCTGGCCGGAATCCGCCGGCGCGTGTTCGGAGTGGAGCCGGCGCTGTAAGCCGTCGCGCGCGCTAACCTGTGCGCGTCTCGACCTGGATTAGCTCGCCTTCTTCGCCGCGGGGCTCGCGCCGCGCCCGCCGCGGACGTCCGAGCTTCGCGGGCGGCTCCTCGGGCGGCGTCTGTAGGAGCTTCGCGGCGTCGGTTTCCACCATCTCCAAACCCGCGCTCGCAAGCAGCGCCTTCGGATCCGTCTCCGCCTGTTCTACGGAGCAGGGCCCGGGGTGCGCCTGCGGAGGGTGCGCGAGGGAAAGCGTGCGAACCTCTTCCTCGCCCTCGCCAGGCGTGCGAGCTCGTGCCGGGCCGCTGGAAGAGGGTTCTCCGGAGGCGGCGTGGGCGGCACCGGAAGCCGCTGCTGCGGCGGGCGCCGGCTCCAGGGTCTGCGCACCGCGTTGCTCGTGCAGGGAGAACTCGTTGCGCGGCTGTTCCGGCATCTGCGCATCCACCGGGGCGGGGCGTCCGGCCTGGGCCGAGTCGACGGCGGGACTGCCGCGGCCTCTGCCGCCACGCCGACGCCGGCGTCTGCGTTCGCCGCCCTCGGCGGACGTCGGCTGAGAGGCCATCCGCGGAGCCAGCGGCGCAGCCTGTGGCGCAGGTGCTTGGCCGGTCGACTCCCGTGGCGGTGCGCCGCGGAGCGCAGCCGGCTCCGCGGCTTCGCGCACAGCCTCCTCGCGCCGCGCCGGGCTTTCTTCGCGGCGTGCCTCGGGGCGCCGGGTGCGCCGCTGCTCTGCGCGCTCCTCGCGCCTGCGCTTTTCCTCGCCGTGGCGCTCGAAGCGCCGCGGTTCGCCGGCCGCCGGGGCGCGTTCCCGCGCCTGCGCCGGGCGCAACGGGCGGGCGGGCGGCGCTGCCATCGCCGGCTCGTTGGCCGCCGGCTGAGCGGCCGTCTTCTCCGGCTTGAACAGACCGAGGATGCGGCGCAGCAAGCCCTCGCGTCGCTCCGCTTGTGCGCCAGGAACCGGCGCCCCCTCTGCCGCAGGCTCGCTCGGGGAAGGCGCAGGCATGCGCGGCTCGGCCATCGGAGCGGGTTGCGCGGGCGTGATGCCTTTCACCGCCGCCACCTGGCGCTCGCGCTTTGCCTCCGTCGCTTCTACGGCGGCCGGTGCCTCGGGCCGCTCCAGCAGCTCGTAGCTCGCCGGGACGTGCTCCATCTGGTTCAGCTCCTCGTGCTTCAGGCGCTGGACGCGGTAGTGCGGGGTCTCGAGGTGCGGATTCGGTACCAGCACCACGTTCACCTTCAGGCGCGCTTCGAGTTTCTGGATCTCGGCGCGCTTCTCGTTCAGCAAAAACGCGGCGACGTCTACCGGCACCTGTGCATGCACCGCTCCGGTGTTTTCCTTCATCGCCTCTTCCTGCAGGATGCGCAGCACGTGCAGCGCGGTCGACTCGGTTCCGCGGATGAAACCGGTCCCGCCGCAGCGGGGACAGCTCGCGTGCGCAGTCTCTTCGAGCGATGGACGCAGCCGTTGGCGCGACAGCTCCAGCAGGCCGAAGCGCGAAATCTTGCCGATCTGCACCCGGGCGCGGTCGTGGCGCAGCGCCTCGCGGAAGCGGCTCTCCACCTCGCGCTGGTGCCGGGGCGATTCCATGTCGATGAAGTCCACCACGATCAGGCCGCCGAGGTCGCGCAGACGCAGCTGGCGCGCGATCTCGTCGGCCGCTTCGAGATTGGTGCGAAACGCGGTCTCCTCGATGTCCTGCCCCTTGGTCGCGCGCGCGGAGTTGACGTCCACCGCCACAAGCGCCTCGGTGTGATCGATGACGACCGCTCCACCGGAGGGCAGATTCACCCTGCGCTGGTAGGCGCTCTCGATCTGGTGTTCGATCTGAAAGCGCGAAAATAGCGGCATGTCGTCGCGGTAGAGCTTGACCTTGCCGACATTGGCGGGCATCACGGTCTGCATGAACGCCCGTGCCTGTTCGTAGATCTCCTCGGTGTCGATCAGGATCTCGCCGATGTCGGGCTGGAAATAATCCCGGATCGCCCGGATGACGAGGCTCGACTCGAGGTAAATGAGGAAGGGCCGACTACCCCCTTCCTTCGCTGCCTTGTCGATCGCCTGCCACAGCTGCAGCAGATAGTTGAGATCCCACTGCAGTTCCTCGAACGAGCGGCCGATCGCCGCGGTGCGCGCGATCACGCTCATGCCCTCGGGTACCTCGAGCTTCTCGATCGCCTGGCGCAGCTCCTCCCGCTCTTCGCCCTCGACGCGGCGCGAGACCCCTCCGCCGCGGGGGTTGTTCGGCATCAGCACGAGGTAACGGCCGGCGAGGCTGAGAAAGGTCGTCAGCGCGGCGCCCTTGGTGCCCCGCTCGTCCTTTTCGACCTGGACGATCAGCTCCTGGCCTTCGGCGAGCGCATCCTGGATGCGGGCGCGGGAGGGATCCACCCCCGGGCGGAAGTAGCTGCGGGACACTTCCTTGAATGGCAGGAAGCCGTGCCGTTCCTCGCCGTAATCCACGAACGCCGCCTCGAGGCTGGGCTCGATGCGGGTGACGAGGCCCTTGTAGATGTTGCTCTTGCGCTGTTCTCTCGATGCCGACTCGATGTCGAGATCAACGAGTTTCTGTCCGTCCACGATGGCGACCCGCAGTTCCTCCTGCTGAGTCGCGTTGAAAAGCATGCGCTTCACTACCGGTTCTCCTGCGCGCGCCGGCGCGCCAGCCCGGAAGCGGAATCCGGAGTACGCGAACGTCTTCTGCGGGAAGGCGGCTGCCTAGGCGCGTCATGTTGGGTTGCGGTTCGGTGCTTGCGGTGAGCGAGATCAACCTCCGGCTCGCGGCCCTGCAGGCGGCGGTGCGCACGGCACACTCGGGTTCTCGGCGCGATGCCGGGTTTGCGGGGCGGCTGCTATCGTCTCCGCCTCGAAACTCGAGGGCGAAGAAGGAAGATAATAATAAAAATGAAGGACTTGGGCAAGCCGCGGGCCACCTGGATCGAGGTGGGCGAAGAGCACCAGGCCCAGCGCATCGACAATTTTCTCCTCGCACGACTCAAGGGCGTGCCGAAGAGCGCGGTGTACCGCGTGCTGCGCCGAGGGGAAGTGCGGGTGAACAGCGGCCGCGTACGCCCCGAGTACCGGCTGCAGGCCGGAGACCGCGTGCGCCTGCCACCGGTGCGCGTGTCGCGAGGACGGGCGACGGGGGGGCCGGCCCCGCTTGCGCTTCCGGTGCTCTACGAGGACGATGTGCTGCTGGCGGTGAACAAGCCTCCCGGCCTCGCGGTGCACGGCGGAAGCGGCGTGAGCCACGGCGTCATCGAGCGGCTGCGTGCGGCGCGGCCTCAGGAGCGTTGCCTGGAACTGGTGCATCGGCTCGACCGGGACACTTCGGGGGTGCTGCTCGTCGCGCGAAGGCGCAGCGCGCTCGCCGCCCTGCACCGGATGCTGCGCGAGGGCAGGGTCGAAAAAGTCTACGTCGCGGTGGTCAAGGGCCGTTGGCAGGGCGGGGAGCGAGAGCTGCGCGCCGGGCTCCACAAGTACGTGACCGCGCACGGCGAACGGCGCGTGCGCGTGCGCGAGGACGGGATGCCTGCGGCGACGCGGGCAAAGCCGATCGCGGTCTCCGAGGCGTTCAGCCTGCTCGAACTTCGCCTGCTCACCGGCCGCACGCACCAGATTCGGGTGCATCTTGCGCACGCCGATCACCCCATCGTCGGCGACGACAAGTACGGCGACTTCGCGCTCAACCGCGCCCTCGCGCCCGCCGGCGCGAGGCGCCTGATGCTGCATGCGCGGCGGATCGCGTTCGTGCATCCGGTGCTCGGGCGCTGGCTCGAGCTCGAAGCGCCGCTGCCCGATGACCTGCGCCGGTTCGTGGAAAGGCACCTTGCGCTACCGGCTGATCGTTTTTGACTGGGACGGAACCCTGGCGGATTCGACGGCCGCGATCGCCGAGTGCATCCAGCTCGCGGCACGCGACCTCGGGCTGCCGGTGCCAGAACGCAGCCGTGCTGCCCACGTCATCGGGCTCGGACTGCACCAGGCGCTGCGCCACGCCGTACCCGCCCTCGCGCCTTCGGCGTACGACGCCTTCGTCGAACGCTACCGGGTCCATTTTCTCGCTCGCGAAGGAACGATCGGATTGTTTCCCGGCGTACGCGAACTTCTCGCCGAGCTGGGCGGGCGCGGCCATCGCCTCGCGCTCGCGACCGGGAAAAGCCGCCGGGGGCTCGACCGCGCGCTCGCCGCCACCGGGCTCGCACCCTATTTCGCCGCGACGCGTTGTGCCGACGAATCGAAGCCCAAGCCGGACCCGGCGATGCTGCTCGATCTGATCGCCACCCTCGGGGTGCCGGCGCAGGCGACGCTCATGATCGGCGACACCGCGCACGATCTCGAAATGGCCGCCTCCGCCGGTGTGGATGCGGTGGCGGTGGAAAGCGGCGCGCACGCTCCCGAGGTGCTGCGGGCGCTCGCCCCGCGTGCCTGCCTCAGCCAGGTGCGGGAGCTTACCCGATGGCTCGAGCGGGCCGGCTGATCTGCGCCTCGGCGGACCTCGTCGAGGGCGGGCGCGGCGTGCGCTTCGAGGCGGAGTACCGCGGCGTACCGACGCCGGCGTTCGTCGTGCGTTCGGGCGGACAGGTGCACGGGTATCTCAACCGCTGCGCGCACGTCGGTCTCGAGCTCGACTGGCGCGCGGGAGAGTTCTTCGATTCCGCCGGCCGCGATTTGATATGCTCGACCCACGGTGCGACATACGACGCCGCGAGCGGGCGGTGCCTCGGGGGGCCGTGCGGGAGCAAGTCGCTGGTGAAGCTTGCGGTCGAGGAGCGCGGCGGCTCGGTCTATTACCTGGGAAGCGAAGATGACGGATGACGGCAAGTGGGAACGCGAGCTGATCGAAAAGCTCGCTACCGCGGCGCTGCGCGAGCAGCAGCGCGCGCGCCGATGGGGGATCTTCTGGAAACTGCTCGGTTTCGCCTATCTGACGGCGCTCGTCTTCCTGCTGCTCGACCTGCGGCCGGCGCAGAAGAAGCCCGAGCGCCACACCGCGCTGGTGGAACTGACCGGCCTCATCGTTCCGGGTACCGACGCGAGCGCGGAGAAGGTGACTGGCGCGCTGCAGGCCGCGTTCAAGGACACGAACACCGCCGGCGTCGTGCTGCGGATCAACTCGCCGGGCGGCAGTCCGGTCCAGGCGCAGACCATTTTCGACGAGATCCGGCGGCTGAGGGCGAAGCACCCCTCGATCCCGCTGTATGCGGTGGTCGAGGACATCTGCGCCTCGGGTGCCTACTACGCCGCCGCCGCGGCGGACCGCATCTATGTCGCGAAAGCGAGCATCGTCGGCTCGATCGGCGTACGCATGGACGGCTTCGGACTCACCGGCCTGATGGAGAAACTCGGCATCGAGCGCCGTCTGCTCACCGCGGGCGAGAACAAGGCGATGCTCGATCCGTTCCTGCCGATGGAGGAATCGCACCGCAAGATCGCACTCGGGCTGCTCGCCGATATCCACGAGCAGTTCGTCGCCGCGGTGCGGGAGGGACGCGGTGCACGGCTCCGGGAGACGCCCGACATGTTCACCGGTACGATCTGGACCGGAACGAAAGCGATCGAGCTGGGACTCGCGGACGCTGTCGCAAGCCTCGACCAGGTCGCGCGGGAGGTCGTCCAGGCCGAGGACATCGTGGACTTCACACAGAAGGAGAGTCTCGCCGAGAAAGTCGCCCGCCGTTTCGGCGTCGGAGTGGCCGAGGGGCTCGCGTACCTCGCCGCCCGCAGCGCTCTGGCGGTGCGCTGACTCTCAGGCGAGGAGGACGAAGACCGTCGGGCGCCGGCCGATCGGGGGGCGCGCGGTGCGCCAGGCGGCGATCGTTTGTGTGCGGACCGACTCGGTCGGAAGGGTGAGATCGGTCGCGACGCACAAGCGCGTGGCAGGCGCGCAGCGGTCTAAGAGCGCCGCGAGCAGCGCATCGCTGCGATAAGGCGTCTCGATGAAGATCTGAGTCTCGCGTCCGGCGCGGGAACGGTGCTCGAGCGCGCGAATTCGTCGCGCCCGCGCGCGCGCCTCGCGCGGCAAGTAGCCGCAGAAGGCGAAGCGCTGGCCGCCGAGGCCGGAGGCGAGGAGCGCGAGCACGATCGCCGAGGGACCGACCATCGGCACGACGCGATAGCCTTCGCGGTGCGCGGCTTCCACCAGCCGTGCGCCGGGATCCGCGAGCGCCGGACACCCCGCTTCGGCGAGCAGGCCGAGCGCGCGGCCGGCGCGCAGCGGCGCGAGCAGCGGACCGAGGTCGGTCTCGTCGCCGAGTTCGCGCACGCGCAGCTCTTTCGGATCGCAGCCTGCGGCGGCGAGGAAGGCGCGCGCGCTCTTCGCGTTTTCCACCGCGAAATCGCGCAGCGCCCGTACGGTGCGCAGCACCGGCGCCGGAAGCGAATCTTGCGGGCTCGCGCCGAGCGGGGTCGGGATCGCGTACAGGACCGCTGTCATCCGCCGAGCACCGGTGCGCCGGCTTCGGAGAGCAGGCCGGTGAGCGCGATCAGTGGCAGTCCCACGAGCGAGGTCGGATCTTCGGTTTCGATGCGCTCGAGGAGCGCGATGCCGAGCCCTTCGGCTCGGGCGCTGCCAGCACAGTCCCAGGGATGCTCTCGCTCGAGATAGGACTCGATCTCGGCGGGCGTGAGGGCACGGAACACCACCCGGCAGGGCACCACGCGGCAGCGCACGTCTCCGCGCGCCGCATCGAGAAGCGCGACCGCGGTGTCGAAGCGCGCGCTGCGGCCGCTCAGGAAGGCGAGCTGCCGGCGCGCGCGCTCGGGCCCGCCCGGCTTTTCGAGCACGCGGTCCCCGCAGGAGGCGACCTGGTCGGAACCGATGATCAGAGCATCCGGAAAGCGCGGCGCGACCGCGCGTGCCTTGGAGATCGCGAGCCGTGCGGCGGTCGCCGACGGCGTCTCGCCGGCGATCGCGCCCTCGGCGATGCCAGGCGCGCTGCGCTCGAACGTAAGTTTCAGGCGCTCGAGCAACATCGCGCGGTACGGCGAGGTGGAGGCGAGCACGAGCCGCCGTGTCGAAAGCATAGCTTTGTTTTGACGACGATTTTCCGCGCATGATAGCATTCGCCTCCCGATGCAGCGCCGGCCAGTCATCGACGGCATCGAGTTCGCAAGAGCGGGATCGAGCCTGTTCGGAACCTGGCTCGCTTCGGATTTCCCGCGCCTGCGCGATGTGCTGCGCACGCAGGCGGGCACGATCGCCTGGGCGCTCGAGGGCTTGCCGGGGGTGCAGGGAAGACCGGCGCTGCGCCTGCGCCTGGCCGGTGCATTGCAGCTCACCTGTCAGCGCTGCCTCGGCGCGCTCGAATTTCCGCTCGACATCGAGGCGACCCTGCTGCTCGCGCGCACGCAGGCCGAGCTGGACGCCGAACCGCTCGACCCGCGGGGCCTCGAGTGCATCGTCGCGCAGGCCGAGATGCCGGTCCACCAGCTGGTCGAGGACGAGTTGATCCTGGCGCTGCCGATCGCCCCGCGCCACGAGCGCTGCGCCGGCGTGCAGGCTGCGCATCGCGGCAGCGGCTCGCCCTTCGCGACGTTGCGCGAACGCATGCTCGGCGCACGGCGCTGATCGGAAAACGATTTCGGACCACCGGAGCCATCCGTCATGGCGGTACAACAAGGCAAGAAATCCCCCTCGCGGCGCGGCATGCACCGTTCGCACGATCGGCTCGATCCACCCCCGCTGGCGATCGAACCGACCACCGGCGAAATCCATCGGCGTCATCACATCAGCCCGACGGGCTACTATCGCGGCAAAAAGGTCGTCCGCGAAAAGGGCGAGTAGGTCGCCCCGCACCGGTTGCACCACGGGCCGCGCGTGCCGATTACCGTCGCCGTGGACTGCATGGGCGGCGACCACGGCCTTCACGTCACGGTGCCCGCCGCGCTGGAGTTCGCCCGCGCAGACACGGAAGCGACGGTGGTGCTGGTCGGCGACAGCGGGGCGATCGAGCGTGGGCTGGCGGCGCAGGGTGCACGGGCCGGCGAGCGCTTGCGGATCGAGCACGCGGAGGAGGTCGTGGCCATGGACGAGCCCCCGGTGCAGGCGCTGCGGCTCAAAAAGCGTTCGTCGATGCGCATCGCGATCCATCTGGTCCGCACCGGAGCCGCCGACGCTTGCGTGAGCGCGGGCAACACCGGCGCGTTGATGGCGATCGCGCGCTTCGTGCTGAAGACGCTGCCCGGCATCGACCGGCCGGCAATCGCGACGCGGCTGCCGAACATGCGCGGCGGCCATACGACCGTGCTCGATCTCGGCGCGAATGTGGACTGCACGCCGGAGCAGCTGATGCAGTTCGGCGTGATGGGGGCGATGCTGGTCTCGGCGACCGAGCACAAGGAACGGCCGTCGGTCGGGCTGCTCAACATCGGGGTCGAGGACATCAAGGGGAACGACACCGTGAAACGGGCCGCCGAGCTGCTGCGTGCGAGCGGGCTCAATTTCTATGGCAACGTCGAAGGGGACGACATCTTCAAGGGGACGACCGATGTGGTGGTCTGTGACGGTTTCGTCGGCAACTCGGTGCTGAAGGCTTCCGAAGGCGTGGCGAAAATGATCGCCGCTTTCCTGCGCGAGGAGTTCGCGCGCAATCCGCTGCGCCGGCTGGCAGGACTCGCGGCGGGGCCGGTGCTCCGGGCGCTGCGCGAGCGCATGGACCCGCGCCGCTACAACGGTGCCAGCCTGCTCGGTCTGCGGGGAATCGTCGTCAAGAGCCACGGCGCGGCCGACGTGTTCGCCTTCGGCCAGGCGCTGCGACGGGCGTGCGCCGAGGTGCGAAACGGCGTGGTCGCGTGCATCGCGCAACGCATGGCCGAGACGAAGGTCCGGTGAAGCGCGCGCGCATCGTCGGCACCGGCAGCTATCTGCCGCCGCGTGTGATGACGAACGAGGAGTTCGCGCGGCGTCTGGACACGAGCGACGCGTGGATTCGCGAGCGCACGGGCATCCACCAGCGCCATATCGCGGACCCCGGCCAGGCCTCGAGCGACCTCGCGTTCGAGGCGAGCCGCGACGCGCTCGCCGCCGCCGGGCTCGAGCCCGGGCGGCTCGATCTCGTCGTGGTTGCCACCTCGACGCCGGACTACGTCTTTCCCAGCACCGCCTGCCTGCTGCAGGCGAAGCTCGGGGCCACCGGCTGCGCGGCGTTCGACGTGCAGGCGGTGTGTAGCGGTTTCGTCTACGCGCTCGCCACCGCGGACCAATTCATTCGCACCGGCGCCGCGAAAACCGCGCTGGTGGTCGGGGCCGAGGTGTTCTCGCGCATCCTCGACTGGAACGACCGCAGCACCTGCGTGCTTTTCGGCGACGGCGCCGGTGCGGTGGTGCTCGCCGCGGCCGATCGGCCCGGCATCCATGCCTCGGTTCTGCGCGCGGACGGGCGCCACGCCGGCATCCTGTCGGTGCCGGGGAACGTCTGCGGCGGCAGCATCGTCGGCTCGCCCTTTTTGCAGATGCAGGGCAACCAGGTGTTCAAGATCGCGGTCAAGGTGCTCGAGGAGGTCGCGCGCGAGGTGCTCGCGGCGGCGGGCATGACGCTCGCCGAGGTCGACTGGCTGATCCCGCATCAGGCGAACGTGCGTATCCTCGAGGCGACCGCGAAGAAGCTCGGGCTCGCGCGCGAGCGTCTGGTGGTAACCGTGGACCGTCACGCCAACACCTCGGCGGCCTCGGTGCCGCTCGCGCTCGACGAATACGTGCGTGCGGGCCGGATCCGCAGCGGTCAGCACGTGCTGCTCGAGGGGGTGGGCGGCGGGTTCACCTGGGGCGCGACGCTGCTGACGATGTAGGGAAGGGCGATGAAGCTCGCGATGGTTTTTCCGGGGCAGGGCTCGCAGTCGGTCGGGATGCTGAAGGCTTACGCCGGCCTGCCGGGCGTCGAGGCGTTGCGTGCCGAATGCGCAGCCGTGCTCGGCGACAATTTCGTGCGCCTGCTCGACGAAGGGCCGGCCGATGCGCTCGGTCTGACGGTGAACACGCAGCCGGCGATGCTGGCTGCCGGCGTCGCCGCCTGGCGCGCCTGGTGCGCGCTCGGCGGTGCGGAGCCGGCGCTTCTCGCCGGACACAGCCTCGGGGAATACACCGCACTGGTGGCCTCCGGCGCGCTCGGCTTCCGCGATGCGCTGGCGCTCGTGCGCTTTCGCGCCGAGTGCATGCAGGAGGCGGTGCCCGAGGGCGCCGGTGCGATGGCGGCGATTCTCGCGCTCGACGAGGACGCGGTGCGCGCGGCGTGCGCCGAGGCGCAGGCGGCCGAAGCGGGCGAGGTTGTCGAGGCAGTCAACTTCAACGCGCCCGGCCAGGTGGTGATCGCGGGCCATCGGCGCGCGGTCGAGCGCGCGATCGCGATCTGCCGCGCGCGCGGTGCCCGGCGTGCGATGCCGCTTCCGGTGAGCGCTCCTTTCCATTCCAGTCTGATGCGTCCCGCAGCCGAGCGGCTCGCGGTGCGCCTTGCGAGCGTGCCGATCGGAGCCCCGCGCATCCCGCTCGTCAACAACGTGGACGTCGCCGTCGAGACCGACCCGATGCGCATCCGCGACGCGCTGGTGCGTCAGGCGGCGTCGCCGGTGCGTTGGACCGAGATCGTCCGGCACATGGCGGCTGCGGGCGTGACGCATGTGCTGGAAGCGGGACCCGGCCGGGTACTCGCTGGAACCGTGAAGCGCATCGACGACAGGCTCGAGGCGCTCGCGCTCGCCGATCGCAGCGCGCTCGAGCAGGCGCTCGAGCGGCTGCGCGGAGGCTGACGGTGCTCGACGGACGCCTCGCGCTGGTGACCGGAGCTTCGCGCGGCATCGGGCGTGCGATCGCGCAGGAGCTCGCGCGGCACGGCGCGCGCGTGGTCGGCACCTCGACGAGCGAAACCGGTGTCGCCGCGCTCGCGGCCGACGGCATCGCCGGCAAGGTGCTCGACGTGCGCGACGCGGCGCGCTGCGACGCGGTACTCGCCGAGGTGCGCCAGGAGTTCGGCGACATCCTCATCCTCGTCAACAATGCCGCGGTGACGCGCGACAACCTCGCGCTGCGCATGAAGGACGAAGAGTGGACGCAGGTGATCGAGACCGACCTCAGTGCGGTGTTCCGGCTCTCGCGCGCGGTACTGCGCGGCATGATGAAGGCGCGCTGGGGGCGCATCGTCAACATCACCTCGGTGGTCGGCGCAGCGGGCAACCCGGGGCAGGCGAACTACGCCGCGGCGAAAGCAGGCGTGGCCGGTCTGACGCGCGCGCTCGCGCGCGAGGTGGGCAGCCGCGGCATCACGGTGAACTGCGTCGCACCCGGGTTCATCGACACCGACATGACGCGCGCACTCGGCGAGGCGCAGCGCGCGGCGCTGCTGGCGCAGATTCCGCTCGGCCGGTTCGGCACCCCGCAGGATGTCGCCGCGGCGGTGACCTACCTCGCCTCGCCCGCGGCCGGCTACGTCACTGGCGCGGTGCTGCATGTCAACGGCGGCATGTACATGGTGTGATTCCGGTAAAATTGCGCGAGACGACTCAGGGAAGGAGTGCTGCATGGACAGCATCGAACAGCGGGTGAAGAAGATCATCGCCGAGCAGCTCGGAGTCAACGAAACGGAGATCAAGAACGAGTCCTCCTTCGTGGACGATCTCGGCGCCGATTCGCTCGATACCGTCGAGCTGGTGATGGCGCTCGAGGAGGAATTCGAAACCGAGATTCCGGACGAGGACGCCGAGAAGATCAAGACCGTGCAGCAGGCGATCGACTACGTCCGCGCGCACGCGAAAACCTGACCTTCGTGGAGCGCCGCAGAGTCGTCGTCACCGGGCTGGGCATCGTGAGCCCGGTCGGTAACAGCGTTCCGGAAGCGTGGCAAAGCGTGCTCGAAGGAAGGTCCGGGATCACGCGCGTCACGCGTTTCGACCCCTCGCGGCTCTCCAGCCAGATCGCCGGGGAAGTGAAAGGGTTTGACGTCACCCGCTATCTTTCGGCCAAAGAGGCGCG
>Ga0308420_1000432_pt1 | contig 20253 bp, 16 predicted proteins | sample HotsprSampleMS55_FD_203802 | JGI IMG/M metagenome (GOLD analysis project Ga0308420, IMG submission 203802) | Hot spring phototrophic mat microbial communities from Mushroom Spring, Yellowstone National Park, Wyoming, United States - 20090730_MS55 ... | reverse complement strand
GAGGTGGCGGTATTCGCCGCTGCGAGCGAGGCGTTCTCGCGGCGCAACATCAACTGTTCGATCGCCGAGTCGCTCGAGCGCTTCCGGCCGGTGGCCGAGGCCGCCGCACGGGACGGCATCCGGGTACGCGGCTACGTCTCCTGCATCGCAGGCTGCCCCTACGAGGGAGAGGTTGCGCCCGCGAAGGTCGCCGAGGTCGCCGAAGCGCTCTACCGGATGGGCTGCTACGAGATCTCGCTCGGGGACACGATCGGCGTCGGCACGCCGGGAAAGATCCGGCGCGCGATCGAGTCCTGCGCCGAACGCATTCCGGTGAGCGCGCTCGCAGGCCATTATCACGACACCTACGGCCAGGCGCTCGTCAACCTCTATGCCTCGATGGAGCTCGGCGTCGCGACCTTCGACGCCTCGGTGGCGGGACTCGGCGGCTGCCCGTACGCGAAAGGCGCGAGCGGCAACGTCGCCACGGAGGACGTGGTGTACCTGCTCGACGGACTCGGGATCGAGACCGGCGTGAACCTCGAGCGGCTGGTCGCGATCGGCGAGTGGATCTGCGGCCTCCTCGGCCGAGAACCGATGACGCGCGCCGGACGCGCGCTCGCAGCGAAGCGCGCCGCTCGATGATCGCATCGCCCTGCATCAAGGTCTGCGCGCTCGACCGCGAGCGGCTGGTCTGCCTCGGCTGCGGGCGCACGCTCGACGAGATCGCACGCTGGAGCGAGATGACCGACGAAGAGCGCGCGCGCGTGATCGCGCTCCTTCCTGCGCGGCGCGCAGCGCTTGCGACTCCGGCCCCCGAGACGCCCCTGCTTCGGGCGCCCGAAGACGCACCCGGCGCCACCGACGCCGCTCTCGCGGGGCAACGGCCCGCCTGATACCATCGCCGGGCTTCGCCGAGGGCTGCGCGGAGCTCGCGAAATCGCCGATGCAGGACTTCTTATCTTCGGACATCGCCACCCGGTGGATCGGGCTCGGCTCGAGCCTCGGGCGTATCGCGCTCATCCTCGCGCTCGGCTGGCTGTTGCACATGCTCGCGCGGCGCCTGGCGCGCGCCTTCCGTACCTACATGGCGGGCCGCGCGCCGCATCCGGACGAGGCGCGGCGCATCGAGACGATCGGGCGCGTGTTCCGCTACCTCGCGACGGTGGTCATCGCGATCGTCGCCGGAACGCTGGTGCTCGGCGAGCTCGGCGTCTCGATCGCACCGATTCTCGCCACCGCCGGTGTCGCCGGTCTCGCGATCGGCATCGCCGCGCAGAGCCTGATCCGCGACTACCTGAACGGCTTTTTCCTGCTCCTCGAGGACCAGCTGCGCCAGGGCGACCTGGTCGAGATCGGCGGCCACAGCGGCCAGGTCGAGGAGATGACGCTGCGCTACGTCCGGCTGCGCAACGCCGAGGGGCACGTGATCTACGTGCCGAACGCCGAGATCAAGATCGTGAAGAACCTGACGCGCGAGTACGCCCGTGCGCTCGTGGAAGTCGGCATCGCCTACGGCGCGGACGTGGATCGAGCGCTCGCGGCGATGCGCGAGGTGGGCCGCGAGATGCGCGCCGATCCCGAGTACGCTCCGCGGCTCGTGGAGGATCCGGAGGTGGCCGGGGTCGAGCGCTGGGCCGAGACCGGACTCGTGCTGCGCGCGCGGCTCACGGTGGCGCCGCCTTCGGAGCAGGCGGCGGTGCGCCGCGAGTACCTGCGCCGGCTGAAAAACGCCTTCGATGCGCGCGGCATCGAGATCGCGCAGCGCGCGGGCGGAAGCGAAAAGCGCTGACGCGCCCGGCGCCAGGCGGCTGAACGCGCGCGGTGTCCGACGTCAGATGTCGCCGAAGTCCCCGTGCCGGCCCTTGCCGGCGGCGAAGCGCGCAGCACCCGCCGCGCCTTCGGCGACGAAGGCCGGAAAACCGTTGTACCACTCCTTGCGCATCGCTTCGCGAAGCGAAAGCCCTTGCTGCAGGTACACCGAACGCCGGTCGGCTCGCACGCACGCCTGCGGGAAGCGCGCGATCTCGTGCGCGATCGCTTCGGCGAACCCGCGCGAATGGCCCTCGGGCACGACGTGCTCGCAGGCGCCGATGCGCAGCGCCTCCTCCGCCGGAACCTTGCGCCCGGTGAGGATGATCTCGAGCGCGCGCCCGGTGCCTACGAGCCGCGGCAGGCGCACCGTGCCACCGTCCACCAGCGGCACACCCCAGCGCCGGCAGTAGACGCCGAAGTAGGCGGTTTCCTCCATCACCCGGATGTCGCACCAGAGCGCGAGCTCGAAGCCTCCGGCGACCGCAGGGCCCGCGACCGCGGCGATCACCGGCTTGTCGAGCTCGAGCCGGGTGGGCCCGAGCGGCCCGCGCGGGACGGGCGTGTGGTCGTCGAGCGGGTAGTCGAGCGCGTGCAGCTCCGAGGCATCGCCCGCGAGCGAGGCGCAGTACTTGAGATCCCAGCCGGCGCAAAACGCCCCGCCCTCTCCCCAGAGCACCGCGACCGCCGCCTCGGGGTCGCGATCGAAGGCGTAGAAGGCCTCGACCAGCGCGTCCGCGCTCGCCGGATCCATCGCGTTCCTCGCCTCCGGACGCGAGTGGATCACCGTCCACACCCTGCCCTTCTTCTCCACGCGCACCGCCATCGTCAATCCCTTCGTTGCGAGGCGGCGAGCGCCTGGTCGAGGTCCCAGACGATGTCTTCCAGGTTCTCGAGCCCGACCGAGATACGGATCATGTCGGGCGAGATCCCGGCGGCGAGCTGCTCTTGGTCGCTCATCTGCTGGTGCGTGGTGCTCGCCGGATGGATGACGAGGCTCTTCGCATCCCCCACGTTCGCGAGATGCGAGTGGAGCTTCACCGCCTCGATGAAGCGCCGACCGGCCTCGCGCCCGCCCTTGACGCCGAACGTGAAAATCGAGCCCGCACCCTTCGGCAGGTACTTCCTCGCGCGCTCGTGCCAGGGACTCGACGGAAGTCCGGCGTAGTTCACCCAGCCGACGTGCGGATGGCGCGCGAGCCACTCGGCGACCGCGCGCGCGTTCGCGACATGCTTTTCCATGCGCATCGAGAGCGTCTCCAGGCCCTGCAGGAAGAGGAACGCGTTGAACGGGCTCATGCAGGCGCCGAGGTCGCGCATCATCTCGACGCGCGCCTTCATGATGAAGGTGAAGTTGCCGAAAGTCTCCCAGTAGCGCATACCGTGGTAGCCGGGCGAGGGCTCGACCATCTCCGGGAATGTGCCGTTGTCCCACGGGAAGGTGCCGCCGTCGACGATCACCCCGCCGATCGAGGTGCCGTGCCCGCCGATGAACTTGGTCGCCGAGTGCACCACGATGTCAGCGCCGTGCTCGAAAGGTCGGCAAAGGTAGGGCGAGGCGAAGGTGTTGTCCACCATCAGCGGGATGCGGTGCGCGTGCGCGATGTCGGCGACTTCCCGGATCGGGAACACGTCGCCCCTCGGATTGCCGATCGTCTCGCCGTAGAGCAGCCGCGTCCGCGGCGTGATCGCGCGCGCGAAGTTCTCCGGATCGTCGGTATCCACGAAGTGCACCGTGATGCCGAAGCGCCGGAAAGTGAGCGCGAACTGGTTGTAGGTACCGCCATAGAGCGTTTTCGCGGAGACGATCTCGTCGCCCGCCTTGAGCAGGGTCGCCACCGCGACGAGCTGCGCCGCCTGGCCGCTCGCGGCGGCGAGCGCGCCGACGCCGCCTTCGAGCGAGGCGACGCGCTCCTCGAAGGCGGCCACCGTCGGGTTCGAGATCCGGCTGTAGATGTTGCCGAACTTGTTGAGCGCGAAGAGGTGCGCCGCGTGCTCGGTGTCCTCGAACACGAAGGAGGTGGTCTGGTAGATCGGCACCGCGCGCGCGCCGGTCACCGGATCGGGCGTTTGCCCGGCGTGCAGCATGCGGGTGTCGAAGCCGAAGTCGAACTTGTCGGCCATCGCGGTCTCCTACCGGAACACGGCGTCGAAGCGCCGGGCGCTGAGGACGCCGGTCGACAGCCCCACGACGTCGAGCCCGTAGTCCTTCTTGCCGAAGAAGCGGCAGTGCTCGATTTTCACGCAGCGGTCCATCACCACCTCCATGCCGGCTTCGGCCGCCGCGCGCGCCGCCGCCTCGTGGATGACACCGATCTGCATCCAGAACACCTTCGCGCCGATCGCGCGCGCCTCGGCGACGAGCGGCAACACGGTGTCGGGGCGGCGGAAGATGTCCACGATCTCCACCGGCTCGCCGATCTCGGCAAGCGAACGGTAGCAGCGCAGTCCCAGGATCTCCTCCGCGCCCGGGTTCACCGGGTAGATCGTGTAGCCCTTGCTCTTCATGTGCACCAGCGCCCGGTAGCTCGCGCGCGTCGGATTCGCCGACACGCCCACCATCGCGATCCTGCGGTAGCGCAGCAGGATGTCGCGGGTGCGCGCCGAAAGCTCGCCCGTCATGATTCCCGCGTAATTCGCCATCGCCTCCCCCCTCCTGCCGGCCCGCCCGACGCGGCCCGCGCCTGCGCGCCTGTCCGAACCGCCCGCCGTGCGAAGCGCCGCAGGCGCTAGAACGTCACCTTCTCGCCAGGCTGGATCACGAACACCTTCACCGGAGAGCCGGCGAGGCCGGCGACGAAGTCCTCCGGTTTTCCGGCGAGGATCGGGAACGTTCCGTAGTGCATCGGGATCGCGAACCTCGGCCGGACCATCTCCCGGATCGCGTACGCGCCCTGCTGCGCGTTGATCGTGAAATTGCCCCCGATCGGCACCAGCACCAGATCCGGTTTGTAGAACTCGCCGATGAAGCGCATGTCGCCGAAGAGCCCGGTGTCGCCCATGTGGTAGATCTTGAAGCCGTTTTCGAGCTCGAGGATCCAGCCCACCGGCTCGCCTCCCGGGAACATGCGCTCCTGGCCGCTCGCCGGATCCTTCCAGCGGAACTCCGAGCTGTGCTCGGCGCGCACCATATGGATCCGGATCTCCGGCCCGAGGGGCGTGACGATGCCGCTCTTGTTCATGCCCGGCGCGAGATCGGCCGGCACCAAGCCGAGCGTCACGAGCGTTCCCGAGAGCCCGGGCGGCGCGTAGAGTCGCACCTTGTGCAGGTTGACGAGCTCGGGCGCATCGGCCACGTGATCGAAGTGGCCGTGGGTAACGAGCACCAGATCCACCTTGCCGAGCGCTTTCAAGTCCTTGAATTCCGCTGGCGTCTTCGGGTTGGTCTTGAGCCAGGGATCGATGACGATCACCTTGCCGGTCGGCGTCGCGATGCGAAACGCCGCCTGCCCGAGCCACTGCACTTCCACCTTGCCCTGGGCGAGCGCCGGTCCCGAAGCCACGAGCGCGAGCGACGCGACGAGTCCTGCCAGATGCCGGATCATGGAAACCTCCCCTCAGGTGTAACTCCGGCTATCTTCGATCACCTTGCCGTCGTTCGGCAAGCTTCCGGGGGCGACGAACTCGACTTCGCCGCGCAGCTTCGTCACCTCGCGGATCGTGGCGACGATGCGCTCGGCGAGTCCTGCGGGCGGCGAATCCGCTTCGCAGCGCAGCAGCATACGGTCTGCGCCGGTCTCTCCCGAGACGACGAGGCGCGCGCGCACGATCTCGGGGAAGCGGCGCGCGATCTCGGCCACCTGCTTCGGTGTGACGAACATGCCGCGCACCTTCGTGGTCTGGTCCGCGCGTCCGAGCCAGCCGCGGATGCGCGTGTTGGTGCGCCCGCAGGGGCTGGTGCCGGGCAGCACCGCCGAGAGATCGCCGGTCGCGAAGCGGATGAGCGGGTAGTCGCGGTTGAAGCTCGTCACCACCACCTCGCCCACTTCGCCGTCGGGCACCGGATCGCCGGTGCCGGGGCGCACGATCTCGAGCACGAGCGCCTCGTCGAGGATCATGCCGTCGGTGGGCGTGCCATCGGGGAGCGCGCTCTCGTAGGCGAGCAAACCGAGGTCGGCGGTGGCGTAGAGCTGCTGCACGCGGATTCCGCGCGCGCGCATCTCGGCGCGCAGCGCGGGCGGCAGGTATTCGGCGCCGACGAGTGCCTTCTTCAACGACGGCAGGTCGGTGCCCATCTCCCGGGCCTTCTCGATGACGAGCTTGAGGAACGAAGGCGTGCCGATGAAGCCGTTCGCGCCGAGGTCGCGGATCGCGGCAACCTGGAGCTCGGTCTGACCGACGCCGGTCGGCACTACCGTGCAGCCGATCGCCGCCGCGCCCGCTTCCACCATCGAGCCCGCCGGGGTGAAGTGGTAGGCGAAGGTGTTGACGACGAGATCGCCCGGCCGGAATCCGGCCGCCCAGAGCGCGCGCGCGGTGCGCCACCAGTCGCGGCCCCGGCCCTCCGGCTCGTAGACCGGACCAGGGGACGAGAACACCTTGGCGAGTTTCGCGAGCGCCGTCGCGTTGAGCCCCCCGAAGGGCCGCTCGCGCGCCTGCAGCTCCGCGAGGTCCGATTTTCTCGTCACCGGGAGCTTTGCGAGCGCAGCGCGGGAGCGAACTTCGGACGGATCGACGTCGGCGAGAATGCGCGCCCATCCGCGGGCGTGGGTCTTCGCGTGCCCGATGAGCTCGGGCAGCGCCGCCATCAGCGCCGCCTCGCGTGCCTCGGGCGCCCGCGTCTCGAGCGCATCGTAGTAGGCGCTCACAGCCAGCGCTTGCGGCGGCGGTAGGATTTGACGTCGCGGAAGCTCTTGCGCCCGGTAGACGAAAAGCCGAGGTAGAACTCCTTCACGTCCTCGTTCTCCGCGAGCGCCTTCGCTTCTCCGTCCATCACCACGCGCCCGTTTTCCAGGATGTAGCCGTAGTCGGCGTAGCGAAGCGCCAGGTGCGCGTTCTGCTCGGCGAGCAGGATGCTCACGCCCTCCTTCCGGTTGAGCGACCTCACGATCTCGAAGATCTCCTCGACGAGCTGCGGCGCAAGCCCCATCGAGGGCTCGTCGAGGAGCATCAGCTTCGGACGCGCCATCAGCGCGCGTCCGATCGCGGTCATCTGCTGTTCGCCGCCGGAGGTGTACCCCGCGAGCGCCTTGCGCCGCTCCTTGAGCCGCGGGAAATAGCTGTAGACACGATCGAGATCCTCGCGCAGGTCGGCGCGGCCGCGCGTGTACCCCCCTGTGAGGAGATTCTCCTCGACGGTGAGATGGGCGAAGCAGTGGCGGCCTTCCATCACCTGGATCACGCCGCGCCGCACGAGCTCGTTCGGCGTCAGGCGATCGACCCGCTCGCCCTCGAAGAGGATCTGCCCTTTGGTCACCTCGCCGCGCTCGGCGCGCAGCAGATTCGAGATCGCCTTCAGCGTCGTCGTCTTGCCCGCGCCGTTCGCCCCCAGCAGGGCGACGACGCTGCGCGCCTCGACCGCGAGGCTCACGCCTTTCAGTACGAGGATGACGTGGTCGTAGATGACCTCGACGTTGACGACCTCCAGGATGCGGCGCCCGCCGGCTTCGCGTTGCGGCACTGCGACCATCGTCGTGTCGGTCCCGAAGAAAGTCCCGCGGCGTGCCAAAACGACGGCGGGCCGCAGCCCGCCGTCGGCGCGAGGGTGCGAAACGCGGCGTCTTCAGCTCTCCTTCGAGCAGTCGCGCGGCGTGATGCCCTTCTCCTTCGCGTACTTCGCTGCCGACTCCTCGATCATCGGACGCACGAGCTTGTGGTCCGCGGCGATCCAGTCGCTGATCACCTTCCACTGCTTGCCGTCCCACTGCTGGAACTTGACCGCGCCTCCACCCTCGTGGTCCATGCAAGAGAGCTTGAGCGGCTGCATGAAGCCGACTGCACCGAGCTCCTTCAGCCGCTTTTCGTCGATGTTGAGGTTCTCGAGCCCCCAACGCACCTGCTCGCCGGTCATCGGTTTGCCTTTGCCGAAGCGCTCCTGGGCCTTGCGCACCGCCTCCACCGTGACGATGCCGAAGACTACGCCGCGGTTGTAGTAGATGGAACCGATGCGCGAGCGGTCTTCCATCTCGCCCTGCCCCTTGGCGTAGACGTGCTTCATGATCTCCTGGATCACCGGGTAGTTCGACCCCGAGACGTTGAAGCCGGCCGCGATGTAGCCCTTCGCTGCGTCGCCCGCTGGAATCACGTCCTCTTCGGCGCCCGACCACCACACGCCGATGATCTTGTCGCGCGGATAGCCCGCCCGCGCCGCTGCCTTGAGCGCGGTGGGATTCATCACCCCCCAGCCGCGCAGGATGACCCAGTCGGGGTTGATCTGCCGAATCTGCAGCCACTGCGACTGCTGCTCGTTGCCCGGATGCGGCACCGGGATGTGGGTCACCTGGAAGCCGTACAACTTCGCCTGGGCGTCGAGCACCGGGATCGTCTCCTTGCCGTAGGCCGAGTCGTGATAGAGGTTCACGATCTTCTTGCCTTTCAGCTTGTCCATGCCCCCCGCCTGCTGCCCCATGAACTTGATCTTGGCGGTGTTCTGCGACCAGTAGGTCGTGATCATCGGAAACACGTACGGGAACACCCGCCCGTCGGCCGCGTCGGTGCGGCCGTATCCGATCGAGACGATCGGGATCTTGTCCTGCGTTCCCTTCTCGATCAGAGAATACGTGATCCCGGTCGAAAGCGGGTGGATCAGCGTCGCGCCGGTCGGACCCTTGTTTTTCGAGCGCTCGTAGCACTCCACACCGCGCGCGTTGTTGTACTCCGTCTCGCACTTCTCCCAGGTGAGCTTGACGCCGTTGATGCCGCCGTCGCGGTTGTTGATGAGCTTGAAGTAATCGAGCATCCCGCCGGCGATCCCGCTGCCGCCGGGCGCGTAAGGACCGACCCAATAGAAATTGGCCGGAACGAACTGCTCTTTCGCCTGCGCGCCCGCCGCTCCGGAAAGGCCAGCGGCGAGCGCCGCTGCGAAGCCGAGCGCGATTGCCTTGCCTGTCATGGTCGTCCCTCCTCGGTGGATACCGCGATGAAGTATAACGAAAAACGGCCGTCCGAAAAAGCCCTTGGCTTCAGTATGGGAAAGGCCAGAGCCGCAGCTTCTCCTTGCCGATCTGCCACAGGCGCGCGAGCCCGTGCGGCTCGACGATGAGGAAGAAGACGATCAGCGCGCCGAAGAGGATCAGCTCGATGTTCGAGAGCCAGGCGTGCGGGATCTCGATCCCGACGAAGTGCGACAGGGCTCCAAAGAGAACGTTGAGGAAGATGGGCAGCAGCACGACGAACGCTGCGCCGAGGAAAGAACCGAGAATCGAGCCGACGCCCCCGATGATGATCATGAACAGCACCCGGAACGAGAGGTCGAGATTGAAGGCTTCCGGCTCGACGGTGCCGAGGTAGCAGTACGCGTAGAGCGCGCCCGCGACGCCGCAGTAGAACGAGCTCACGGCGAAAGCGAGCAGCTTGGTTCTCATGAGCGGGATGCCGATCACGCTCGCCGCCACGTCCATGTCGCGCACCGCCATGAAGGCGCGACCGGTCTCCGATCGGACGAGGTTCTTCGCCGCGAGCGCCATCGCGCTCACGATCGCGAGCGTCAGCAGATACTTCTCCGCCGGGCTCTCGAAGAGGTAGCCTGCGATCTCGATCTTTCCGGCAGTGATGACGCCCGAAGCGCTGTAGTTCGAAAACCAGCCGAAGCGCTGCAGCGCCCAGAGCACGAAGAATTGGCAGGCAAGCGTCGCCACCGCGAGGTAGAAGCCTTTGATCCGCAGGCTCGGCAGGCCGAAAACGACGCCCACGGCGGCGGCACACAGTCCCGCGAGAGCGAACGACACCAGAATCGGCATGCCGCTCACGCGCAGTTCGAAGTTGTAGGCCATGAACGCGCCCACCGCCATGAAGGCGGCGGTTCCGAGCGACAGCTGCCCGGCGTATCCCGTCAGGATGTTGAGTCCGAGGGCCGCGAGCGAAAAGACGAGGAACGGCGTCAGGATCGCAGCGAGCCAGTACTGGTTGGCCACGAGGGGCACGATCGCGAACGCGGCGACGAGCAGCACGCCGAATGCGATCCGGTCCTGGAGGATGGGGAAAATGCGCTGATCCTCGGCGTACGAGGACCGAAACTGTCCCGCTTCGCGGTAAAGCACGGCTAGACCCGGTCGATGATCTTCTCGCCGAAGAGCCCTTCGGGGCGCACGAGAAGAAAGAGCAACGCGACGACGTAGGCGAACCAGCTCTCGATGCCCTGCAGGTTGACCGGAACACCGAGCCAGGCGGCGAGCGGCGGGCCGAGGAGCTGGGGCAGGAACACCTCCGCGACCTTTTCGCTCGCGCCGATGATGAGGCCCCCGACGATCGCGCCCAGCACCGACTCGAAGCCTCCGATGAGCAGCACCGGCAGCGCCTTGAGCGCGATGAAGGTGAGCGCGTACTGGACCCCGTTTCTCGCCCCCCACATGAGCCCGGCCACGAGCGCCACGAACCCGGCCACCGCCCAGACGATCGCCCAGATATGCTTGAGCGGGATGCCGACCGCGAGGGCCGCCTGGTGGTCGTCGGCGACCGCGCGCAGCGCCCGGCCGATGCGCGTGTACTGGAAGAAGAGCGCCAGCACCGCGACCAACACCCCGGCTACGACGGCGGCGAACAGCTCGAACTGGCTGACGTGGATTCCCGACTTCTCGGCGAGCCATTTCATCGGAACGTCCTCGATGCCGAGCTCGAGGCCGTGCGGCTGCGAACCCCACACGAGCTGCGAAAGCCCCTCGAGCACGAAGGTGAGGCCGATCGTCGCCATGAAGAGCGTGATCGGCGGTTGGTTGACGAGGGGACGGAGCACGAAGCGCTCGGTCGCCATCCCGAGCACCACCATGACCGCGAGCGTCACCAGCAGCGCGAGCCAGAAGTTCATCCCGGCCTTCTCGAGCGACACGAAGGTGAGCGCCGCGAAGAACACCATCGCTCCTTGGGCGAAGTTGAACACGCCCGACGCCTTGTAGATCAGCACGAAGCCGATCGCCACGAGCGCGTACATCACCCCGGCGAGCAGCCCGCCGAGCACCACCTCGAGAAAGAATCCGGCGCTCATTGCGGGACCCCCAGGTAGGCGTCGATGACCGCTCGGTCGCGACGCACCTCGTCCGGCGTGCCGTCGGCGATCTTGCGGCCGTAGTCGAGCACGACCACGCGGTCGGAGATGTCCATCACCACGCCCATGTCGTGCTCGATCAGCACGATCGTGGTGCCGTAGTGGTCGTTGACGTCGAGGACGAAGCGGCACATGTCCTGCTTTTCCTCCAGGTTCATCCCCGCCATCGGCTCGTCGAGGAGCAGGATCCTCGGCTCGGCGGCGAGCGCGCGCGCGAGCTCGACGCGCTTCTGGAGCCCGTAGGGCAACCGCCCGACCGGCGTCTTGCGGATGTGCTGGATCTCGAGAAAGTCGATGATCTCCTCGACCGCGCGCCGGTGCTCGAGCTCCTCGCGCCGCGCGCGCCCGATCCACAGCGCCTGCTCGAGGAAGCTCGCGCGCATCTTGAGGTTCCGACCGGTCATGATGTTGTCGAGGACGGTCATGCCCTTGAAGAGCGCGATGTTCTGGAAAGTGCGCGCGATGCCGAGCGCAGCGGCCTCGTGCGGATCCATGTCGTGGAACTCGCGCCACGCGGTCTGCCCGGTGCGCAGTCGAATCGTGCCCGCCTGCGGGTGATAGACACCGTTGAGCACGTTGAGCATCGAGGACTTTCCGGCGCCGTTCGGGCCGATGATCGCGCGGATCTCGCGCTCGCGCACGTCGAAGGACACGTCCTGCAACGCCTTGACGCCGCCGAAGGCGAGCGAGACGTTTTCCACCACCAGGATCGGTTCGCCGATGCGCCGCGCCTGCGTCGCAGCTTGCGCACCCAGCACCCCGGGGGTCGCGAGCGCCGCCTCAGTCTTCACGCCGCCCTCGCCGCCGCCGCCGGCGCGAAGGTCTTCACGTCGCGGATTTTGAGGTCGGCCGCGATCGTCGCGGTCCGCCCGTCCTCGTAGCGCACCTTGGCCTCGACGTGCACCGAGGCTTCGCCGCCGTAGAGCGCCTCGACGAGCGGTGCGTATTTTTCCGCGATGAAACGCCGGCGCACCTTGCGCGTGCGCGTGAGCTCCTCGTCGTCGGCGTCGAGCTCCTTGTGCAGCACGAGGAAGCGGTGGATCTGGGAGTTGGCGAGCTCGGGCTCGGCGGCGAGATCGGCGTTGACGCGCTCGACGCAGCCGGCGACGAGGTCGTAGACCTCCGGACGCGACGCGAGGTCCACATAGCCCGAGTACGCCAAGCCGCGCCGCTCGGCCCAGTTGCCGACCGCCTCCATGTCGATGTTGATGAAGGCGCACACCCGATCGCGCCCGTGCCCGAAGCACACCGCCTCCTTGATGTACGGAAAGAACTTGAGCTTGTTCTCGAGGTACTTCGGGGCGAAGAGCGTGCCGTCGGCCAGCCGGCCGACATCCTTCACCCGGTCGATGATCTTGAGATGTCCGTCGGCGTCGAGGTAGCCGGCGTCGCCGGTGTGAAACCAACCGTCGGCGTCCTTCGCTTCCAGCGTCGCCTGCGGGTTTTTGTAGTACTCGCGGAAAAGGCCCGGCGAGCGGACGAGGAGTTCGCGCTCCGCCGTGAACTTGAGCTCGACGCCCTCGACCGGCGGCCCGACGGTGTCGGGCTTCACCTGACCGTCGGGCTGCACACACACGAACACGCTCGTCTCGGTCGAGCCGTACAGCTGCTTGAGATTGATGCCGATCGAGCGATAGAACCGGAAAAGATCGGGGCCGATCGCTTCGCCCGCGGTGTACGCGACCCGCACGCGGCTCATGCCGAGCACGTTGCGCAGCGGTCCGTAGACCAGCAGGTCGCCGAGCGCGTAGAGCAGGCGGCTCGCGAGCGGTACCGGGCGGCCGTCGAGAATCGCGCCGCCGACGCGCTGCGCGAGCGCCATGAAATAGCGATACATCGCGCGCTTGAGGCGACCGGCGTCCTCCATTCGAATCGACACCTGAGTGAGCAGCGCCTCCAGCACCCGTGGCGGCGCAAAATAGTACGTCGGGCCGATCTCGCGCATGTCGGCCATCACCGTCTCGGCCGATTCCGGACAGCAGATGCAGTACCCGGCGACGAGCGACTGCGCGTAGGAAAAGATGTTCTGCCCGATCCAGGCGGGCGGCAGGTACGCGAGCACGCTGTCGGAGTCGGAGAGCCGCTCGAGCGCTGCCCCAGCGCGCGCCCGATCGATCAGCGCGCGGTGCGTGAGCACGACGCCCTTCGGGTTTCCGGTGGTGCCGGAGGTGAAGAACATCGCCGCGGCGTCCTCGCCCGAGCCCTTCGCGATCTCGGTCTCGACGAAGGCCGGATCGCGCGCGAGCGCCGCGCGTCCCTCGGCGAGGAGCGTGTCGTAGGGTGCGAGCCCGGGCTCGGCGTAGTGCCGCATGCCGCGCGGGTCGTCGTACCAGATGCGCTCGAGCGTCGGGCAACGCGGTCGGATCTCGAGCAGCTTGTCGACCTGTTCCTGGTCTTCGACCACCGCGAAGCGGATCCCCGCGTTGTGGATCGGAAACGCGAACTCGGCGGCGACCGCGTCCTGGTAGAGCGGCACCGGAATGCCGCCGAGGCACTGCGCTGCCGCCATCGCGGCGTAGAGCCGCGGGCGGTTGTCGCCGACGATCGCGAGGTGCTCGCCGCGCACGAATCCGGCCGCAGCGAGCCCGCAGGCGAGCGCGCGCGCCTCGTCGGCGTAATCCTTCCAGCTCCAGGTCTGCCAGATGCCGAGATCTTTCTCGCGCACCGCCGGACGATCGCCGCGCACGCGGGCGTGGTGCACCAGCAGCTTCGGAAACGTGTCGAGCCCCTCGAGGCTCTGCGCCATCGCTCTGCCCTCCTCCGGGAGCCGAACCAGCGCCGTATTCTATACACAGCGCCAGGGCCAAAGCGCGCAGCGTGCCGCGCGCTCCGGCTGCCAACGCGCTCCCGCTAGTGCAGCGCAGGCTTCAGGAGAAAATCGCTCCGGTCGGCCGAGCGCACGCGTAGCTCGAGCCGCGTGCGTCCCCGCTCGACGGTGAGAGGAATCTCCGTTCCCGCGGGGCCGAGCCGCCAGATGCGCCGGAAGAGATCGGCGAGCCCCCCCGGGCTCTCCGCCGCCACCGCGAGCACCGCATCGCCGAGCTTCAGGCCGGCGCGATCGGCCGGCCCGCCGCGCGCCAGCCCGACGACGACCAACCTTCCGCCGGAGTCCTGCACGTACATCCCGAGCCAGGGGCGGGGTGGCCTCTGCGGGCGGCCGAAGCGCACCAGGTCCTCGAGGATCGGCTCCAGCAGTTCGATCGGCACGCTGAGGTTGCCGTGCACGAGCCTGTCCTCGACGAACTCCTGCACCAGCAGCGAGCCGATGCCAGCGAGCCGGCCCTCCCGGCAGACCAGCGCCGCGCCGCCCCACTGCGGGTGCGCCGGCGCGGTGTAGATCGCTTCGTCGAGCACGTACTCCCAGTAGCCGGCGAACTCCCGCCGGGCCGAAACCCGGGCCTTGAGCGCATGCCCGATCCCACCCGCGCCGATCACGTACACCTCCTCGCCCACCCGGCAGGCCGAGGCGCCCGCTCGCGCGAGCGGTTTCGCACCGAGATCGCCCAGCGCGAGAACGAGCCCGAAGCCGCTCGCGCTGTCGTAGGCCAGCGCGTGGCCCGGAACCACCGCGCCGCGGTTGTTCGTGACCCAGATCGTCCGCGCCTCGGCGATGAGGTAGCCGATCGTGAGCACGAGTCCGTCCTCGCCGATCAGCACGCCGTTTCCCGAACGCTCGGTGCCGAGAATTCCGGCGGTGAACGCCTCGTCGGGAACCTGCGCCTGGATCTCGACGACGGCCTCGAGCACCGCCGTGAGGTCGAAGCCGACCTCGCTCGGCTTGGGTCGAAAGCTCTCCGGAAAAGCCCAGTGCTCGCGCGCGGACATCGAGGGCGAAGCCTACACCGCCGCCGGGCTCGGCGCGGAAAGGAAAAATTCGGGGACAATCGGCGCAGGACGATATCCGTGCAAACCGTCTCGCGGCGGCACCGCCTTTTCAACGCCCTGCAATCCCTCGCCCTGCTCGCCGCGATGGCAACGCTCGCGGGCTACCTCGGTTGGGTGCTGCTCGGCCCGGACGGCCTCGCCGGGGCGGCTTTGCTCGCCACCGTAGCCGCCGCGCTCGGGCCCCGGGTGTCGACCCCGCTGGTGCTGCGCCTGTCGGGAGCGTTCGCGCTCCACTCGGCGCAGGCTCCAGAACTCTACCGGCTCGCCTCCGTGCTCGCCGCACGCGCCGGCCTGCCGAAGACACCCACGCTCTGGTACGTGCCGAGCCGTGCGATGAACGCGTTCGCCACCGGGCGGCGCGACGACGGCGCGATCGCGCTCACCGACGGGCTGCTGCGCCGCCTTGCGCCGCGCGAGCTCGCCGGGGTGCTCGCGCACGAAATCGCGCACCTCGCCGCGAACGACGTCTGGGTGATGACGCTCGCCGATACGGTGGGCCGCATCACCGCTGTGCTGTCGCTCTTCGGCCAGATGTTGCTCCTCGCCTGGCTTCCCGCCGCGCTGCTCGCCGGTGCCGAGATTCCGCTCGCGCCGCTCGCCGCGATGGTGCTCGCGCCTGCCGTTTCCGTCCTGCTTCAGCTCACGCTTTCGCGCACGCGCGAATACGGCGCCGACGCCGCAGCCGCCGAGCTCACCGGCGATCCGCTCGGGCTCGCCTCCGCGCTCCAGACGCTCGAGCGGCTCCAGGGCGGCTGGCTCGAGCGGCTTTTCCTCGCGCGCCCGCCCCGCTGGTTGCGCACGCACCCGCAGACCAGCGAGCGCGTCCGTCGCCTGCTCGCGATCGAGCGCGCGCGCCGCCGCACGCCGGCCGCTCCGCACTGGGACTGGAGCACGGATCCCTTCTTCGGCCGCGCCGAAATCGTGCGAGCGCCGCGCTGGCACTGGAGCGGGCTGTGGTACTGACTGACGTCGCGGCGGGCGCTGTGCGGCTCAGCTACTCGCGAGCTCGCGGCGGATACGGCGCACGGCGCGCCAGATCGCGAACCCGAGCACCGGCACCGCCGCCGCGCTGACCCACTGCGCCTCCAGGCCGGGCCAGATGCGCTCGAGCGGTCGCACGAGGACGCCGAGCAGCCCGACCGCGTAATAGGTGATCGCGGCGACCGAAAGCCCTTCCACCGTCTGTTGCAGCCGCAGCGACAGCTTGCCGCGCCGCTCCATCGCGGCGAGGAGCCGCTGGTTCTGCTCCTCGCGCGCGAGGTCCACGCGCGTGCGCATCAGGTTGCCTGCGCGTGCGACGCGCGCCGACACTTCGCGCTGGCGCCGAGCGGTGGCCGCCACCGTCGCCATCGCCGGGGCGAGCCGGCGCGCGAGGAATTCGCCCACGGTCGGCAGTCCTTCGCCGCGCGCCTCGCGCAGCTCGGCGACGCGCTGCCCGACGATCTCCCAATAGGCGCGCGCGGCCGAAAAACGGAACGCGCTCGCGGCGACGGCCTGTTCGCATTCGGCGCCGAGGCGCATCAGCTCGTCGAGGAGCTGGCGCTCCTCGCGCGTCGCATCCGCCAGCGGCTTGCCGGCGAGCTCGGCCGAGCGCGCGGTGATCGCCGCAAGCCGCGCCTCGGCGACGCCGAGCGCGATGGCGAGCTCGCGCGCCCTCGGAAACGCGAGCATCGCCATCACCCGATAGGTTTCGATCTCGACCAGCCGCTGCACCACGCGCGCGCGCTGTCCTGCCGAAAGCCCCTGGTCGAGCACCAGCCAGCGACAGCGCCCGTCGGCGGTCGTCTGGAAATCGGTGAACACACGCGCCGCCCCGTCCGCGATGCGGCTGCCGACCAGCGTCGGTGCGGCGAAATAGCGCGCGAGCGCCTCCAACCCCTCTTCCGCGGCGGGGAGCAGGGTCACGTCCACCGCCGCCACCGTCTCGCCCGCGAGGCTCGCGAGCCAGTCGGCGGGCAAAGCGGCGAACGCGCTCGGAAGCTCTTCCAGCTCCGCGAGCCGCCGACCCTGCGGCGCACGCACGAACACATGGCTCGTGAACTCGGTGTGCCGTTCCCATTTGACGCGCAGCCCGGGGAGCTCGAGGACGAGGTGCGGATGCTCGGGCTCCCCGAAGGCGACGCCGGCGCTCGCGGCGAGCGCGCGCAGCGGCGCGAGGTCGTCCGCGCCCTCCGGGCGCAGCAGCGCGATCGCGCTCGCCACCGCCGGCAGCGGCACCGGTACCGGCGGGCGCGCGTGCACCTCGCCGGCGAGACGCCGGCGCAGCGGATGGTCGGCCGGAAGGCGCACGGTCCAGTTCATGGCGGTGCGGAACGAGGTCGCGTGCGGCCGTCCGACGCGGCCGTGGGTGCCCCCCTACAGGTTGCGCCGGTACTGCCCGCCGACCTCGAACAGCGCCTGCGTGATCTGGCCGAGCGAGCAGCAGCGCACCGCCTCCATCAGCACTTCGAACACGTTGGCGCCCTCGACCGCCGCGCGCTTGAGCCGCTCGAGCATCGCCGGCGCCTCGGCCGCATGGCGCGCCTGGAAGGCGCGCAGGCGCGCGAGCTGCGAGCGTTTTTCCTCCTCGGTCGAGCGCACCAGCTCGAGCTTCTGCGGAGCGGCGTCGCCGTGCGGGTTGCGGAAGGTGTTCACCCCGACGATCGGATACGAGCCGTCGTGCTTGCGCCGTTCGTAATAGAGCGACTCCTCCTGGATCTTCGCGCGCTGGTAGCCGAGTTCCATCGCGCCGAGCACGCCGCCGCGCGCGCTGAGCGCCTCGAATTCCTTCAGCACCGCCTCCTCGACGAGATCGGTGAGCGCCTCGATGACGAAGCTGCCCTGGTTCGGGTTCTCGTTCTTCGCCAAGCCCCATTCGCGGTTGAGGATGAGCTGGATCGCCATCGCGCGGCGCACCGATTCCTCGGTCGGCGTCGTGATCGCCTCGTCGTAGGCGTTGGTGTGCAGCGAGTTGGTGTGGTCGTAGGTCGCGGCGAGCGCCTGCAGCGTGGTGCGGATGTCGTTGAACGCGATTTCCTGCGCGTGCAGGCTGCGCCCGGAGGTCTGCGAGTGGTACTTCAGCTTCTGGCTTCGTTCGTTCGCTCCGTAGCGCTCGCGCATCGCGATCGCCCAGATGCGCCGCGCCACGCGCCCGATCACCGCGTATTCCGGATCCATGCCGTAGCTGAAGAAGAACGACAGGTTGGGCGCGAAATCGTCCACGTGCATGCCGCGCGCGAGCCACGCCTCGACGTAGGTGAAGCCGTTGGCGAGCGTGAACGCGAGCTGGCTCACCGGGTTCGCCCCCGCCTCCGCGATGTGGTAGCCGGAAACCGAGACCGAATAGAAGTTGCGGATGCGGTGGCGGACGAAGTACTCCTGCACGTCGCCCATGAGCCGGAGCGCGAACTCGGTGGAGAAGATGCAGGTGTTCTGGCCCTGGTCCTCCTTGAGGATGTCGGCCTGCACCGTGCCGCGCACGGTGGCGAGCGTCCAGGCGCGGATTTTTTGCGCCTCCTCCTCGGTCGGCTCGCAACCGTTGTCGGCGCGAAACTTCTCGAGCTGCTGGTCGATCGCGCAGTTGAAGAACATCGCCAGGATCACCGGCGCCGGGCCGTTGATCGTCATCGAGACCGAGGTGTCGGGCGCGCACAGATCGAAGCCGGCGTAAAGCGCCTTCATGTCCTCCAGCGTCGCGATCGAGACCCCCGAATTGCCGACCTTGCCGTAGATGTCCGGCCGCTCGTCGGGGTCGAAGCCGTAGAGCGTCACCGAGTCGAAGGCGGTGGAAAGGCGCTTCGCCGGCATGTCCTTCGAGAGAAAATGAAACCGCCGGTTGGTGCGGAAGGCATCGCCCTCGCCGGCGAACATGCGCGTCGGGTCCTCGGTCTCGCGCTTGAAGGCGAAGACGCCGGCGGTGTAGGGGAAGGCGCCCGGAACGTTTTCGCGCAGCTGCCAGCGCAGCAGCTCGCCCGCGTCCTCGAAACGGGGCAGCGCCACCTTCGGCACGCGGGTTCCGGAAAGCGTTTCGTGCCCGAGCTTCGTGCGCACCTCGCGGCCGCGGATCTTCACCACGTACTCCTCGCCCTCGTAGGCGGCGCGGGTCTGCGGCCACTGCTCGAGCAGCTTCTTCGAGCGCGCATCGAGCCGGGACTCCTTCTCGGCGAGCAGCGCGTCGAGCGCCGCCGGAACCGCCTCGCCCGAGCGCGCGAGCGCCTCGCGGGCGTAGCGCAGCGCCTGACACTCGCGCGCGATGCGCGCCTGTTCTTCGGCGTGGCGGTGATAGGCGCGCACGCACTCGGCGATCTCGGCGAGGTAGCGCACGCGCGCGGCCGGCACGATCGGGTGCACCTCGGAGGAGACCGTCGTCGCCGGGCGGGCGAGCCTGCGCTCGCCGAGCGCGAGGCCCTTCGCGGCGAGCCGGTCGGCGATCGCGTGATAGAGCGCGGTGACCCCGTCGTCGTTGAAGCGCGCGGCGATGGTGCCGAAGACCGGCATCTCCTCGGGCCGACTCCGGAAGGCCGCGCGGTTTCTCTGCACCTGTTTTCGCACCTCGCGCAGCGCGTCCTCCGCGCCCCTGCGGTCGAACTTGTTGATCGCGACGAAGTCGGCGAGGTCGAGCATCTCGATTTTCTCGAGCTGGCTCGGCGCGCCGTATTCGGGCGTCATCACGTAGAGCGTCGCATCGGCGAGCGGCGCGATCGCGGCGTCGCCCTGGCCGATTCCGGCGGTCTCGCAGAACACGAGGTCGCAGCCGGCAGCCCGGCAGGCGGCGATCGCCTCGCCCAGGCAGCGCGCGATCTCGGCGCCGGAGCCGCGCGTCGCGAGCGAGCGCATGTACACCCGCTCGCCGCCGATCGCGTTCATGCGGATGCGGTCGCCGAGCAGCGCCCCTCCCGTCCTGCGCCGCGTCGGATCCACCGACAGCACCGCGATCCTCAGCCGGTCGCCCTGGTCGAGCCGGAAACGGCGCACGAGCTCGTCGGTGAGCGAACTCTTTCCGGCGCCTCCGGTGCCGGTGATCCCGAGCACCGGCGCCTTGTTGCGTGCCGCGGCCGCCTCGACCGCGGCGCGCAGCGCCGAGCCCGCGCGGCCGAGCTCGAAGAGCGTGATCGTCTGCGCGAGCGCGCGGCGCTCGCCCGCCGCGAGCCGTGCGCAAAGCTCGTCCGCCGACTCGGGCGCGTGCGCCGCCGGATCGAAATCGCAGCGCGCGAGCATGTCGTTGATCATGCCCTGCAGCCCGAGGCGCTGGCCGTCCTCGGGCGAGTAGATGCGCGCCACGCCATAGTCCTCGAGTGCGCGAATCTCCTCGGCAACGATCACGCCGCCTCCGCCGCCGAAGACGCGGATGTGCGCGCCGCCACGGCGGCGGAGCTCGTCCACCAGGTAGCGGAAAAACT
>Ga0308420_1000430_pt1 | contig 20278 bp, 18 predicted proteins | sample HotsprSampleMS55_FD_203802 | JGI IMG/M metagenome (GOLD analysis project Ga0308420, IMG submission 203802) | Hot spring phototrophic mat microbial communities from Mushroom Spring, Yellowstone National Park, Wyoming, United States - 20090730_MS55 ... | reverse complement strand
CCGAGGAACGGGCCCGCGGCCGGCCGGTCTACGTGGGTGATGCCGGCCGGCCGGAGATCCTCGCGCGGGTCCGGCTCGAGGAAGCCCAGGCGCTGATCGTCACCCTCGACGCACCGGCCACCGCCGAGCGGACGGTGACCGCCGCCCGTCGGATCGCTGCGCGGCTGCCGATCGTCGCCCGCGCCCGCGACGCCGGGCACGCGCGGCGGCTGCTCGAGCTCGGCGCCGATGCGGTCGTGCCGGAGACCGTCGAAGCGAGCCTGCAGCTCGCGGGCCGCGCCTTCGAAATGATCGGCCTACCGGCCGAGGAGGTTTCGGCCCGGCTGGCCCGCGAGCGCGATCTGCTGTTGGCGCCGGAGCCACTTTGAGCCCGCCGCGCTCAGGCGAGCGGCAGGCCGAGCCGGCCGGCCAGGTCCTGGACGAACTGGAACGCGACCCGCCCGGAGCGGGCGCCGCGGGTGGTCGCCCATTCGAGCGCCTCGCGCCGCAGCCGCTCGGGCTCGACCGGCAGGGCGAAGTGTTCGGCGTAGCGCTGGACCATCTCGAGGTAGACCTCCTGCGAGCAGGGGTGGAAGCCGAGCCAGAGGCCGAACCGGTCGGAAAGCGAAACCTTCTCCTCGACCGCCTCGGAAGGGTTGATCGCGGTCGAGCGCTCGTTCTCGATCATCTGCCGCGGCATCAGGTGCCGCCGGTTGGAGGTGGCGTAGAACAGGACGTTGGCCGGCCGCCCCTCGATCCCGCCCTCGAGCACCGCCTTCAACGATTTGTAGGAGGTGTCGTCCTGGTCGAAGGAGAGATCGTCGCAGAAGATCACGCAGCGCCGCGGGGTCGCCGCCAGGATCTGCAGGAGCCGCGGCAGGGCTTCGATGTCTTCGCGGTGGATTTCGATCAGCTTCAAGGGCCCGAGCCCCTCGGCGTTGACCCGGGCGTGGACCGCCTTCACGAGCGAGCTCTTGCCCATCCCGCGCGCCCCCCAAAGGAGCGCGTTGTTGGCCGGGAGGCCACGGGCGAAGCGGCGGGTGTTGTCGAGCAGGATCTGCGCCACCCGGTCGATCCCGCACAGAAGATCGAGCTCGACCCGGTGCACCTTGGCGACCGGCCGGAGCCGCTCCCCGCCCTCGAAGACGAAGGCCTCGGCCAGGTCGAGATCGACCGGCTCGGGCGGCGGCGGGGCGAGCCGTTCGAGCGCCGCGGCAATGCGGCCGAGGAGGGGGAGGAGCTCGGGATCGCTCATCGGGACTTCCGGGCGGGGCGGCGGGGCGCCGGGCTGCGCCGCGGGCGCGGAGGCTAGCAGCGCAAGGTGCGGCGACAAGGCCCGGCCGGTCGCCGACCGTGGTTGCATCCCGCCCTCCCCCCGCTATAGTCCAGGACCGATCGGCCTCACCACCCTCCGAGGACCCCATGCTGGTTTCTCCGGCCTACGCCCAGGCCTCGGGCGCCGGGGGCGGCGACGTGTTCGTCTCGCTCTTGCCCCTGGTGTTGATTTTCATCGTCTTCTGGTTCCTGCTGATCCGCCCGCAGCAGCAGAAAATGAAGCAGCACAAGGCGATGCTCGAAGCGCTCAAGAAGGGCGATCAGGTTTTGACCGGCGGCGGCATCGTCGGCAAGGTCACCCGCCTCGATCCCGACGGCATGGTGATGGTCGAGATCGCCCAGGGCGTGCAGGTCAAGGTCGTCAAAAGCACGATCTCCGACGTGCTGACCAAGCCCGCCCCGGCGGCCAACGAGAACGCCGGCGCCCCGAGCGGAACCGCCGGGCCGGGCGCAGGTGGCTTCTTGAGCCGGTTGTTCAAGCGCTGAGCGGGCGGCCGTGCGCATCCCCGCCTGGAAGCGCTGGCTCGTCGCGGTCGTCTGCGTCGTGGCGGTCCTCGCCCTCGTGCCGAACTTCCTCTCGCGCGAGACGGTCGACCGTCTGCCCGGCTTCTTGCCCAAGAACCACGTCGTCCTCGGGCTCGATCTGCAGGGTGGCTCCCAGCTCCTGCTCGAGGTCGACGCCAAGGCCGTCGTGAAGGACCGGCTCGAGCAGCTCGTGGGCGAGGTGCGGGCGGCACTCCGGCCCGCGCAGATCGGCTATCGCGGCCTCGGCGTGCAGGGCGAGGCCGTGGTCCTCACCCTCACCGATCCGAGCAAGCTCGACCAAGCCATGGCCGAGCTCGCCAAGATCAACCCGCTCCTGCCGGCGGCCGGGTTCGGCGCCGGGTCGATCCGCGAGCTCGTGATCGAGGGCCAGAGCGACGGCCGCATCCGGCTCGCCTTGTCCGAGCGCGCCCGCGACGACCGGGTGAGTGCTGCCGTCACGCAATCGCTCGAAGTGGTGCGCCGGCGGATCGACGAGCTCGGCACGCGCGAGGCTTCGATCCAGCGGCAAGGCGTGGACCGGATCCTCGTCCAGGTACCGGGCGAGCGCGATCCCGAGGCGATCAAGCGACTGTTGGGCAAGACCGCCCGGCTCACCTTCCACATGGTGGCCATGGAGGTCGACCCGGCCGAAGTGCGCGCCGGCCGCGGCCCGGCCGGTGTCATGTTGGTCGAATCGGCGGAGCGGTCGGGGCCGCGCGAGTGGGTGCTCTACCGCCAGGTCGAGCTCTCGGGCGAGAACCTCGTCGACGCCCAAGCCACCTTCCAGAACAACGAGCCCGTGGTGAGCTTCCGCTTCGACAGCCAAGGCGCACGCAAGTTCGCCCGCATCACCCAGGAGAACGTCGGCAAGCTCTTCGCCATCGTGCTCGACGACAAAGTGATCTCCGCACCGCGGATCCGCGAGCCGATCCTCGGCGGCTCGGGCATCATCTCCGGCAGCTTCACCACCGAGACCGCCAACGAGCTCGCCGTGCTGTTGCGAGCGGGGGCCCTTCCCGCGCCCTTGACGGTCATCGAGGAGCGCACGGTCGGGCCCGATCTCGGCGCCGATTCGATCCGCGCCGGGGTGATCGCCTCGATCGTGGCGCTCGTCGCGGTCATCGTCTTCATGGTCCTCTATTATGGCCTGTTCGGCGTGATCGCCGATCTCGCCTTGCTCTTGAACCTCGTGCTGATCGTCGCCGCCATGTCGCTCCTCGGCGCCACGCTCACGCTTCCGGGGATCGCCGGGATCGTCTTGACGATGGGCATGGCGGTCGATTCCAACGTGTTGATCTTCGAGCGGATCCACGAGGAGGTGCGGACCGGCAGGACGCCCCTTTCGGCGCTCGAGACCGGCTTCGACGAGGCGCTTCGCACCATCGTCGACGCCAATCTCACGACGCTCATCGCGGGGGCCGTGCTGTTCCAGTTCGGCACCGGGCCGATCAAGGGCTTCGCGGTCACCCTCGTGATCGGCGTGATCACCACCATGTTCACCGCGGTGACCGTGACCCGGATCATGGTCGCCGCCTGGTACTGGCGCGCCCGTCCGGCGCAGCTCGCCGTCTGAGGCCCCGATGCGCGTCCTGCCCCGGATCGTTCCCGACGGTACGAACTTCCCGTTCTTCCGCTACCGTCACTGGGCGTTCGCCGCTTCGGTGGTGGTGATCGTCGCGGCGATCGTCATGATGCTCGTGCGCGGCTTCAATCTCGGCATCGACTTCGCGGGCGGCATCCTGCTCGAGGTCAAGACCCCGGGCCCGGCGCGGCTCGCCGAGATGCGCACCACGCTCGGCGGGCTCGGCCTCGGCGAGGTCGCGTTGCAAGAGGCGGGCTCGAGCGACCTCGTGCTGATCCGCGTGGTCCGCCAGCCCGGCGACGAGAGCGCCCAGCAGGCCGCCATCGAGAAGATCAAGCAGGCGCTCGAGCAGGGCTTCGGTCCCGGCCTCGACTATCGCCGGGCCGAGTTCGTCGGCCCCAAGGTCGGCGAGGAGCTGCGGCGGGCCGGCACACTCGCGGTGGTGATCGCCCTCGTCCTGGTCCTCGTCTATCTCTGGTTCCGCTTCGAGTGGCAGTTCGGCGTCGGCGCGATCCTGGCCTGTGTCCACGACGTCTTCGCGGTCCTCCTCGTTTTCACGGTGAGCGACCTCGAGTTCAACCTTTCGAGCATCGCGGCGATCTTGACCGTCGTCGGCTATTCCTTGAACGACACGGTCGTCGTCTTCGACCGGGTGCGCGAAAACCTCCGACGCTACAAGAGCCTGCCGATCGACCAGCTGATCGACAAGAGCGTCAACGAGACGTTGGCGCGCACGGTGATGACCACCGCCACCACCTTCCTCGCACTCTTGGCGCTCTACCTGTTCGGCGGACCGGTCATCCAGGGCTTCGTCTTCGCGATGCTGTTCGGGATCCTGGTCGGCACCTATTCGACCACCTACATCGCCGCCCCCGTCCTCTACTATCTGAAGCTCCGCCCCGCGGCCCTCGCGGCCGGCGAGTCGGCGCCGCGGCCCGGTTGAGCGCCCGTGGAGCTGCGGCCCTTCCCGACCGGCGATCGTCCGTTCGTCCGTGCCTACGGGCCGGGCGGCTTCACGATCGGCGCGACCCGCTGGACGGGCTCGGTACTGCTGTTGCCCGACCGGATCGAGCGTTGGGCCCCCGGCGATCCCGACGCCCTGCGCGCCGAAGACCTGTACGCCCTGCGCCCGCTCGCGGGCGGGGCCGTGAGCCTGCTCGTGCTGGGCCTCGGTGCCGCGGGCCGGCGCTTACCGCCGGGGCTCTTGGCCGAACTCCGCAGCTGGGGTCTCGCGATCGAGGCGGTCGCCACCCCGGCCGCCTGCCGCACCTGGAACCTTCTGCTGGCCGAAGGGCGGCCCGCCGCGGCCGCGCTCGTCGCCCTTCCGTCGACCGACTGACGGCAACCGCCCTCGGCTCCATGGTCCGTGGTCCGGGCCGGCGACCGGCGAGGGGGGTCCCGGGACGGCATCGGTTGGGCCCGTGCCGCCGTGGGCCGGCAGTGGGGCGGTCGGACGATGTCGGCGGTGCCGCTAGAGCGGACGGTTCCGAGAGAACCCGGAGGACGCGCCGCGGCGCCGATGCGCGCGACAGCGGCTCGGATTGCGTTGGTCGTGCGGGGCGTCGAGCCGGGCCCGGCGAGCGCTGCCGGCCGATGGCCTCCCGCCTCGCCGTCGGCTGGCGCGACCTCGGAACGCCGACCGTGCCCGCGAGCCGGCAGCGCGCTCGGTTCTCGACCGTCGGAGCCGACGAACACCCGCCGCGGTTGCGCGGGCAGCGCGCTCGGCACATGGGGTTCACGGGTCGTTTGCGACCGCGGCGGAAAGACGCGACGAGGCATTCCGGCACCGCGTCGTGCGCCGCGGAGGCAGGGGTCCTCGAACGAAAGGCGCATCGGTCGAGTTTCCAGGCCCAGGGGGACGCACGGCGACCGCCCGACCCCGATCCGGGCGACCCACGCCGACCGCGATGCCGCGTCGTCGCGCCGTCCGCGCGGCACCCGCCCGGCAGACCGCGACAAGCGAAGCGGTGAGGGTCGGATCGGGGCCCGTTTTCGGGGTCGAAGCCGGGGAGTGGAAAGGACCGGCGAGGCGCGCGGCGAGCCGGTGTCGCCGCAGGTGAGCGGCCCGGGTGCCGGAGCCGAGCTTCGCGGATCGCCGTGCCCGCCGGCCGCGGCCGGTGGTCTTGCCGCCAGAGCGTAGGCGGGCGCGGCTGCCGACGGCCTCCCCTCGGTCGGGTCGGCCCGGCAGCCGATCGGCCGGCGTGACGACGCTCTGCGAACCCGTGGGCTCACCGGGCCGCCGCGCTCCGCGGGTTCGCGCGACACCGTGCGCTTCTCGGAGCCACGCGCTGCGCTGCCGTGGCGCCACGTCCTTGCGGGTCTCGTGCCGCCGTCCTCGGGCCCGCCGCCGGTCCCGGGGCTTCGGCTGCTCGCGCGCGTCGCGACGGGCGGCGGACGGCTCGGCGGGCGAGCCCACTGCCGGGCCGGCCGAAGAACCTCCGCGGCGGCGACCGTGCGCGGCGTTCGAACGAGCCGGCAGGGGACGACGAACGGCCCGGACGCGCACCCCATCTCGAGCGGCCGACGAGGCGAGCGTCCAGCCTCCACGGGACCTGGTCCTGATCCCGACCTGCACGGGCTGCCGGTCCACACCGAGGTGAGCCTAACGGACGCCGCGGCCGCGCGCCCGGCGGCCGCGGGACGCCATCGCCTCGGGGCGGACCCTCAAGGGCTAGGGACCCACGGCAGGCGCGGGCTCGTCAGCGAGGGTCGAACGACGAAACCGCTTCCACCCCTTGCCCGGAGCCGGACCGGTCCGCCGCTCGGCGCGCAGCCGACGCCGCTCGGACGCCCGGCAACCGAGCCGGACCCCTTCGCGGGCGTCGTTCAGCCATCCGCGCGACGCAGGGGGCTCGCGTCCGCCTCCCCTGCCGAACGCCCTCGCCGACCTCACACCCGGCTCGAGCCTGCCCGCCCCCGACCCGATCGCCCGGGCGCCGGCCGCGGTGGACAGGATCGGACACGCCGCCCGGGCGAACTCCTCCGCCGGCAGCCGATCGGCCCCACGATCCCCGGCGAACTCGCGCGAGCCCGGCCACGCCGTCGGAGGGCCGCCGTTCCCGGCCGCCTGCCAGCGGAACCGAGGGGTCCGTCAAAAGATGCCCGCGACCACCCGGGTGAGGCCGTCGACGAGCTGCGGCGCGGCCTCGGCCCATTCGAGATTGACCTTGTTGGCCATCGACATGACCCGCGTGGTGTGGCGCCGCATGTCGGTGGTCCGGCTCGAGGTCTGGGCGATCTGACCGGAGCGGCCCTGCTTCACGGTGCCGCTGCGCGTCTCGCTCACGACCTCGCCGGGCGCCCGTTCCTGGATCTGGATGTCGGTGATGATGCTGTAGGTGACGTCCTGGACCGCGGCTCCCGAGACCGTCTCGGCCAGACCGCCCACGACCGCGCCACCCAGTCCCCAGACCGCGGCGTTGCCGGGTGCCGCCTTGCCGATCACGTAGCCGGCCGTGCCGCCCACCGCGGCCCCGGTGAGCGGCGCGCCGTAGCCGCGCCCGTACATCTGCTCGGCCGCGGTCTCGCTGGTCCGGCCCGCCTGCAGGACGTTCGCCTGCAGGATGTAACGGGCGCGGCGGGGGTCGTCGACCAACTGGTAACCCCGGCTCGCGATCCGCTCGCGGATCGGCCGCTCGATGTCGAGGTCCGGCTTGTCGGAGGTGTTCTTCACTTCGACGAAGACGGTCCGCTCCGCGGGCGGGACCGGGTCGAGGAAGATCGTGTCGGTCATCTTGGTCTGCACGTCGAGGTTGCGCTTGGCGACCGCGGTGTAGGTCGCAGCACATCCCGTCAAGGCGAGCACACCGAGCACGACCAAGGCCGTCGAACGTACAGGCGAGCCGAACATGACCCCTCCCGAACAACCGCGCGCAGCGGGAAGCCGGCCGAGCGCCGGCATCCCGCTTTCTACCATCACGCGAGCGCTTTGTGCAGCTCCTCCTCGACCGCCTCCCAGTTCACGAGGTGGTTCAAGAAGGCCGCCACGTAATCCGGCCGGCGGTTGCGGTAGTCGAGGTAGTAGGCGTGCTCCCACACATCGATCCCGAGGATCGGCCGCATGCCGTGCACCAGCGGGTTCTCGCCGTTCGGGGTCTTGGTGACCTTGAGCCGGTCGCCGTCGAGCGACAGCCAGGCCCAACCCGAGCCGAACTGGGTCACGGCCGCGGTCTTGAATTGCTCGACGAACGCCTCGAACGAGCCGAAATCGTGCTCGATTCGCTTCAACAGCTCGCCGCCCGGCTTGCCGCCGCCGCCGCGCTTCATCACCTTCCAGAACAGGATGTGGTTCCAGTGCTGGCCAGCGTTGTTGAAAATCCCGACCTTCGAGGGATCGTTGAACGAGATCCGGCAAATCTCCTCGAGGCTCTTGTTCTCGAGATCGGTGCCGGCGATCAGGTTGTTGAGGTTGGTAACGTAGGCTTGATGGTGCTTGCCGTGATGCAGCTCGAGCGTCTCCTTGCCCATGTAGGGAACGAGCGCATCGTGCGGATAGGGCAGATCGGGCAGGGTGAAGGCCATGGTCCGGGTGCCTCTCCGTTGTCGGCTGGTCGTCGCTGCCGTCGGACAGGCCGCTAGATAGGGCGTCGAGCCGGTCGATGAAAGGCCGTCCCGTGGAAACCCCGTGAATCCGGAGCCTCGTGCGCCGGCGCCGGCCCTGCTCGCCGAGGCCCGCCGGTACGACCCCGAGCGCACCCTTTGCCTCTTGTTCGCTCCGGCCGAGCGGCGCAGCGAACTCGCCGCCCTCGTGCTCTTGAACCACGAGCTCGCACGGGTGGCCGAGATCGTCCGCCAGCCGCTCACCGGTGCGATCCGCCTCCGCTTCTGGCGCGACCAGCTCGCCCTCGCCGCAGGCGGCGGACGCCCGGATCTGCCGATCGCCCGGGCGCTCGCCCCGGCCCTGCGCGACGGCCGGCTGACCCTGGCCGAGCTCGAGGCGCTGATCGAGGCCCGCGAGCGGGAGCTCGACGCTCTGCTCGACCCCGCCGCCGACCCGGGCCGGTCGCCACCCACGGTCGAGACGATCGAAGCCTGGGTGCGGGCGACCGCAGGCGGCCTCGCCCGGGCGATGGGCCGCCTGCTCGAGGCCCCGGACCGAGAGCTCGCCGCGGCCGAAGAGGCCGGCACCGCGCACGGGCTCGTCGGGATCGTCCGCGCGACGTTCGCCGAGGCCGGCCGGTCGCGGCGGCCCGTCACGCGCTCGCTCCTCGAGCTCGCCGACCACCGCTCCGGGCACGAATTGGACGAGGGGAGCCGCGTCCGGTTGCGGGCGCTTACCGAGCCGTTCCTGGCTCGCGCGGCCGTCTCGATCGCCGCCGCGCGGCGCGCCGGCCGATCGGCGGACCGTGCTCGGCTCGCCCCCTTGCTCCTCGCGACCATCGCCGAGACCCGGCTGCGCCGGTTGCGGCGGCTCGGCCGCGATCCGCTGCGCGCGGCCGAGGCTCCGCGCTCGCCGCTCTTGCCGATCCGGCTCCTCCTCGCCTGGGCCGCAGGACGACCCTGACGGAGCCGGGCGCACCGCCCGAACGGGCGAGAGCGGCTTGCCGTCGAGCCAGCGTTCCAGGGCCGAGGCGGCCCGCGTCAGCAACCCGAGGAGGAAGAAGGCCAGCTGTTCCATCGTGTCCCGCGACCCGGCGGCCGGCGAGCGCGTGTCGGCCCCGGTCGATCGAGAGCCTGCCACGGAAAGGTTGACGAAGCGTGAACGCGCGACGGCCGCTGGCCCGCGATTTGCCTCTTGCCGAGCGGGTCCCGGGCGGATTTGCTCGGCACCGGCGGCAGGGGAAAGCGGAGGCGGCGATGCGCGTGCGGTTCGTGGCGGCGGCGGTGGTGGCGGGGCTCGTGGCCCGCGAGGCCGTGGCCCTCGACATCAAGTTCACCCTCGACTGGGCCTTCCAAGGCCCCACTTCGGTGTTCATCGCGGCCAAGGAGCTCGGTTATTACAAGGAGGCGGGGCTTGAGGTCACGATCGACCGCGGCTCGGGTTCGGCGGCCGCGATCCAACGCATCGCCACCGGTGCCTATCAAATGGGCATCGGCGACATCAACGCCCTCGTCGAGTTCAACGCCGCCAATCCCGGCCAAGCGGTCAAGGCGGTGATGGTGGTCTACGACGCACCGCCTTTCGGTCTCTACGCGCTCGAGAAGAGCGGTATCAAGGAACCCAAGGATCTCGTCGGCCGGAAGCTCGGGGCGCCTGTCTTCGACGCCTCCTACAAGCTCTTCCCGGCCTTCGCCTCGAGGGTCGGCATCGACCCGGCCGCCGTGCCGCGGGTCAACATGGACCCGCCCTTGCGCGAGGCCATGCTGATCCGCGGCGAGGTCGACGTCATCTCCGGCCACTATTTCTCCTCGATGCTCGACCTGCAGTCGAAGGGGGTGAAGGCCGACGACATCGTCGTGATGCTCTACAAAGATTACGGGATGGACTTCTACGGCAATTCCGTGCTCGCCTCGAGCAAGTTCCTGGCGGAACAGCCGGAGGCCGTGCGCAAGTTCAACGCCGCGACCGTCCGGGCGATGCGTTGGGTGATGGCCAACCGTGACCGGGCGGTCGACATGGTCGCCAAGGTCGATCCGCTGATCGACAAGAAGCTCGAGCGGACCCGGCTCGACATGGCGCTCGAGATGAACGTTTTGACTCCCTATGTGCGCGAGCACGGTATGGGCGCTGTGGTCCCCGAGCGGCTCGCCCGTTCGATCGAGCAGATCGCGCAAGCCGTGAAGCTGCCGACCGTGCCCAAGGTCGAGGACATCTGGACCGCCGACTTCCTGCCGCCACCCGCCGAGCGCAAGCTCGTGAATTGACGCGCGGATGGCGTTGATCGAGGCCGAGCGGGTCGCGCTCCGCTACGGCGGCCCCGCGGGTACGCTCGCCCTCGAGGACTTCTCGATCGCGATCGAGCCCGGCGAGTTCACGGCGCTGGTCGGTCCCTCGGGCTGCGGCAAGTCCTCCTTCCTCAAGATCGTCTCGGGGCTCCATCCGGTCTCGGCCGGTGTCGCGCGCCTGCACGGCCGGCCGATCGACGGACCCCAGCACGGGATCGGCATGGCGTTCCAGAACGCCACGCTCTTGCCCTGGCGCACGACCCTCGCGAACGTGCTCTTGCCGCTCGAGGTGAGCCGCGACCACCGCGCCACCTTCCGCCGGAGGCGACGCGAGCACGAGGCCCGGGCGATGGAGCTGCTGCGCACCGTGGGGCTCGCCGAGTTCCGCGACCACGCACCGTTCCAGCTGTCGGGTGGCATGCAGCAGCGCGCCAATCTGTGCCGCGCGCTCGTCCACGAGCCCGAGATCTTGCTCCTGGACGAGCCGTTCGCCGCCCTCGACGCCTTCACCCGCGAGGAGCTTTGGGGTGTGCTCCAAGACCTCTGGCTCGCACGTCGGTTCACCGTCGTCCTGGTCACCCACGATCTGCGCGAGGCCGCCTTCCTCGCCGACACGATCCACGTCGTGAGTCGCCGGCCCGGGCGGATCGTCGCGACGCGCAGGGTCGATCTGCCGCGGCCGCGCACGCTAGCTACGACCTTCGAGCCCGCTTTCGTCGACCTCGTCCACGAGCTCCGCGACGAGATCAGCCGGGTCCGCCAGGCATGAGCGACCAGGCCCGTCTCACCCTCGCACCGTGGGTCGCGACCGCGCTCCTCCTCCTTCTCTGGGAGCTCGGCTGCCGGATCTTCGCAGTCGAAGAGTTCTTGTTGCCGACGCCGAGTGCCGCGGTCGCCGCCCTCCTCCAATATGCGGATGCGATCTGGCACAATGCCGCCTTCACACTCTGGGTGACCCTGCTGGGCTTCGCGCTCGCCGTCCTGTTCGGCCTCGTGCTCGGGATCGCGACCGGGGCGAGCCGGCTCGCCTACGCCGCCCTCTACCCGATGCTGATCGGCTTCAACTCGATCCCGAAGGTGGCGATCGTGCCCATCCTCGTGATCTGGTTCGGGATCGGCGCGGTGCCGGCGGTCTTGACCGCCTTCTTGATCAGCTTCTTCCCGATCGTCGTCAACGTCGCGACCGGGATCGCCACGCTCGAACCCGAGCTCGAGGACGTGCTCCGATCGCTGGGTGCTCGGCGCAGCGACATCCTGCTGAAAGTGGGGCTGCCGCGCGCGATGCCCTATTTCTTCGCGAGCCTCAAGGTCGCGATCACGCTCGCCTTCGTAGGATCCGTGATCTCCGAAACGATCGCCGGCAATCGGGGCATCGGCTATTTGATGCTCCAAGCCTCGTCGAGCTTCCGCGTACCGCTCGTCTTCGCCGGTCTGATCGTGGTGGCGGTCATGGGCATCGGCATGTACGCGCTGTTCGCCTGGCTCGAGCAGCGGATGACCGGGTGGGCATTCCGCGGGCAGCGGCCGGTCGTCGGCTGAGCCACCCGCCCGCTCTCCCCCTCAGTTCACGTAATATTTGTGATATTTGCTGTAGTAATGATCGACGCCGCCGTAGCCGTAGCGCGCGTGCTTCTTGACGTCGACCTGGGTGATGACGCAGCCGGCGACCGGCACACGGTGCTCGACGAGCTGCTTCAGCGCGTCTTCCGCCACGTCTTTGGTCGTATTCTCCCAGCGCACGACGAACAGCACGGCATCGACCAGTTCGGCGGTGAGCTTCGAGTCGGTCACACCGAGCACGGGCGTGCTGTCGACCACGACGTAGTCGTAGCGCTCGCGCAGGCTCGCGAACAGCTCCTTCATCCGCTGCGAGGCGATGATCGCGCCCGGGTTGGCCGACTGCCGATCGACGGAGATGACGTCGATCCCGAGCTCCGGGACCGGATAGATCAGCTCCTCGGCCGCGGCATCGCCGGCCATGTACTCGACGAGCCGGCCGAGCGCCCTGGTGCCGAGCTCGCGGCCGACCGAGGGGTGCCGGATGTCGAGGTCGACGAGCACCACCTTGTGCCCGGCCTGGGCGAGCGCGGTGGCGAGCGAGATCGTGAGCGTCGTCTTGCCCTCGGCCGGCACCGAGGAGGTCACCTGGATCACCCGCGGCGGCCGGTCGACGTTGGAGAGCCGGAGCGCCGTGAAGATCTGGCGGATCGTCTCGGCGTAGATCGACAACGGCTTGGCGACGAGATAGCCGGCGAGCCCCCCGTGCTTCTTGGTCAGGGACGGCGCGACATAAGGCACGAGCGCGTAGCACGGCAGGCCGAACAGCCGTTCGATCTCCTTGCCGCTGCGGATCGTGTTGTCGAGCCGCTCGACCGCCCAGGCGAGCCCGGTGCCGGCCATCGATGAGACCAAGAGCCCAGCCAGGACCCAGAAGAGCGGCGGCCGGGAGGAGGGCTCCTCGGGTGGCTTGGCGCGCGCCACGACCTTGGCATCGGCCGCGGCGAGCTGCTGCTGCTCGCGCGTCTCTTTGAGCCGCTGCAGGAACTGCTCGTAGAGGGCGCGGTTGACGGCGACCTGCCGTTCGAGCTCGCGCAGCTTGATTTCTGCCTGGCCTGCCTTGTCGGTCTCGTTCATGAGCCGGGCGATATCCTGCTCGATCGACCGCTCGCGGGCTTGCAGCACCTTGATCTCGTTGGCGATGTTGTCGACGATCCGCTGCACCTCGGCGCGGATCTTCTCGGCCACCTTGGCCTGCTCGGCCTTGAGGAGCTGGACACGCGGATGCTTCTCGCCGAAGGTGCTCAAGAGTTCGGCCTCGGCCTTCTGCAGCTCCCGCTCCTGCTCCCAGAGGCGGGTCATGTAGGGTGAGTTCATGACTTCGGAGAGCGTGTTCAGGCTCTCGCGACGGTTCTGCAGGTCGCGGATGTAGCGCAGCCGCGATTCCTTCTCGCTCCGCTCGGCCCGGGCCTGGACCAGCATCTGGGTGAGGTTCATGATCTGCTGGCCCTGCAGCGTGAACCCGCCCTTAGTCTCGTAAAGGCCGTGCTTGGCCCGGTATTGCTCGATCTCCGCCTCGCCCGCGACGACCTGTTCCTGGAGCTCGGCCACCCGGATCTCGAGCCATTCCGTGGCCCGCTGGGTGATACCGGCCTTCTCTTGCACCTGTGCCGCGATGTAGAGGTCGGCGAGGCCGTTGGCGATCCGCGCCGCCTCGGCCGGGCTCGGCGCCGTGTAATTGATCGACAGGACGAGGGACCGCCCCTCTTGCTTCACCTTGAGATTGTCGAGAAGCTTGTCGATCCGTTGCTCCTTGGCGACCTCGTAGGCGAGTTCCGGTTCGACTTCCGGTTGCTCTTGGGCGAGGCCCGTGGCGAACAGCCAATCCTGTGGCAACCAAACGCCGATCGTCTCGGCGAGCCAAGCGACCACGGGGCTCTTCGGCTCCGCTGGCGGCAGCGGCGCGTTGCGGTCGACCAGGTCGAGCCGCTCGACGAGTTCGTCGAGCATCGCCCGCGACTGGATCAGACGGATCTGGGTCTCGACGGTGGCGGCATCGGCGGAGAGGCCCGCGGCGACCGCCTGGATGTCGATGATCTTGGCTTCCTTGGGTTCGATCTTGACGAGCGCTTGGGCGGTGTAGACCGGTTTGCGCGAAAAGCCCCAATAACCGGCTGCGAGGGTCCCGATCAGCGTGACGCCGAGGATGAGGTTGCGGCGGCGACGGAAGAAAGCGAGGACGCCGCGCAGGTCCATCCCTTCCTCTGCCGGCTCCTGGGGAGCCGGATAATAGGGACCACCCTTCGCAGCCGATCCGTTCGGATCGTGTGTCACCATGCACCGACTCCTCGAAACCGCTCAGCGATTCGCTGAGAAGGGACGGACGTCGGCGCGATGATGACAAGCCACCGCCCACCTGTAAAGCAGCGAGGCACGCGAACCTGCCGCGACGCTCGACGCGGCCCGCGCGTCACACTGCCCGCCCCGTTGGCCCTTCGATCAGCGGCGCTCCCTCTCTTCTGCTTCCTCGAGCGCCTCCACGGCACGCGCGAGTAACCGAGAAACTTCGGCACGCATTGCGAAACGCTGCCGCACCCAATCGAGCACGCCCTGGTCCCGCAAAAGTTGCGCCGTCGGCACCGGAAATGCCTGGAGTGCCGTCACGAGATCACGTTCGAACGCTTCTTCCAGAACGCCCTCTAGCGGTCGCCGCGATCCGACCAGGATGGCGAGCCGATGCGGCGCATATTCCGGAGCGTAAGGCACGACCCGAATTCCGGCCCGCAACCACTCCAAAGCCCTCTCTCCGTCCCCCTGCCAGAGCGCTGCGTGGGGGATCATCGACCAAGCCACCGGATCGGCCGGCGCGAGCGTCAAAGCTTCCGCGAAGCGCGCCTCGGCCTCCTGGGCGAGTTCTCCAGAACCGGCCCTCTCGGCCGCTGCCAAGAGCACCATCGCGAGATCGCGTTGCGCCCGTGGCCTGCCCGCGTGACGCGAGGCCGCCTCTCGACTCTCGACCAGTCGCCGCAACCCCTCGCCAACCGGCATGGAACCGGCGTAGACCAAATCGGCTGCTGCGTTACCGGGTGCCTCGAGCAGAATAGCCGTTCCTACACCACCCCCGATCGCAGCCGACGCGAATCCGGCCGCGACGACCACGACAGCCCACGCGCGCGTCTTGGAGGGCGACAAGATACCCCCGTCAGAAGCTCAGTTCGGGTTCGTCGGAGAGGGCATCGGAAAGAAGACGCGCCGCCCGATACTGAAGCGCAACGTTCTCGCGAACTTGAAGAGGTTCCGAACGGACTGCGCTGCCGACGACAGGAACATCGCGGTCGGCGCCCTCAACGCACCCGAAAACCGACGCCCGCTGCCGCGATCACCGCCACGGCGACCGCAACAGCCACCGTTCGACGCATAAAACATCTCCCCATATTCCACCGAGAGGTTTACAGGGTCGCTTGACCGGTTGCAAGAGCGTCGGGGACGAAGCCGAGTGCACGGAGCGTCGTGGGCGATGGCGCGCGACAGTACAATCTTGGACAGGAAACTCGCGCACGGCGCGCATGCCGGTGGCGCCCCTGCCCCATCAGGAGCCGTCGGGGACCAGGCGAGGGCGTTCACCGCGGCTTTGAGCGTGGGCCTGGTTGCGATTCTCGCCGTCGCTCCCTGGCCACTCGGTGCCAATCGCCCCTGGGCATCCACGCTTTTGTTCTTCGCGACCGCCCTTTTTTTGACGGCCGCCGGCGCCGCCCTCTTGCTCGGCCGCCTGCGTGTCCCGCCGGTGCCGCTCGCCGCCGCTTCGGCCCTTGTTCTCGCCGCTTCCGTCGTGGCTTGGGTTCTCGTGCAAAGTGGACCGGCCCCCGCCCCGCACCTCGCCCACCCGATCTGGTCGTTGGTTCCCGAAGCACTGCCCGCGGTCCCGGCGATCGCCGTCGACCCGCCCGCCGCCCGCGAGCGGCTGTTGCGTCTGTTGATGCCGATCGGCCTCGTGATCCTCGGCTTCCTTCTCGGCGCCGATCGCGAGCGAGCGGACCGGCTCGTGTCGGTCATCTTGGTGTTGAGCGCCCTGCAAGCGGCTTTCGGGCTGCTGCGCGCCGCTGCGGGATGGGGGGAGATCTTCGGAGCGGGCCCGAGCCCCGATCGCATCACGGGTAGCTTCGTCAATCCGAACCACTTCGCAGCTTACGTCAACATCGGCGCGATCTTGGGCCTCGTCTTGCTGCTCGAACGAGTTCGTCGGTCCGCCGATTCACCGCGCCTCGGTCCCGCGCTGGCTCGTCTGCTGGGCTCGGCCATTCAAGAGCGACCGGTTTTGTCCGCGGCCTTTTTCGTTTGCCTCCTCGCGGTGGCGGCGAGCGCCTCGCGCGGCGGCTCGCTCGCCCTCGTCGTCAGCCTTTTCGTGCTTCTCGCGATCGGATCGAGGGGCGCACGCCGACCCCTTCTGTGGGCCGGTGTCGCGCTGCTCGCGAGCACCGCCGCTTGGGCGATCATATCGGGCGGCGAAATCCTTCGGGAACGCCTGACAGCGTTCGATCCCGCCAGCGAGCTAAGCCCAGGCTTTCAGGGCCGGCTCCTCGCCTTCGCCTTCACCCTCGAGCAGATCGCCGCTCGTCCCTGGCTCGGCCACGGCTACGGCGGCTTTCTTTCTCTCTTCCACCACGCCCGCGACGAACGGTTCGCTCCAGGGCTTTTGTGGGACTACGTCCACAACACCTATCTCGAACTCGCTGTCGAACTGGGTATCCCTGCGACCGTCGTTTTGGCGCTCGCGGTGGTCCTCTGTCACATGCCGGTGATCGCAGCCCTGCGCTACGGCACCCGGAGCCCGCTGCCTCTCGCGGCCATCGGCGTCACGCTCGTTCAGGCCCTCCACGCGCTCGTCGATTTCGGCTGGCAGATCCCTGCGGTCACCGCGACTTGGGCGGTCCTGTTGGGCGCGGCGGCCGGCCGCTCGGCTTCGAGCCTGGCACGGGTCCGGCACGTAGCGGCGCGAGAGCAAAGAACGGGCGCCGGCTCCGTGGCTCTTTGAACGCAGTGCCTGGAACCCCGGCTCGGCGCTCGCTTGCCGGAGGACAGAGCCGCGGAAGAAGAGCGACCCTACGTTCAGTGCGTTCGTGCATCGGCCCGCCAGGAGAGAGCACCACCGCGCCGGCGTGGCGGACGGCGAGCGAAATGTCGGGGGTCGCGGCGCCACGCTTCCGAATGGCGGTCGTCCGAGATCCCCCTCGAAACCACAAGGACCACCGGCTTCCATGCCGTCCTCTAGTTTCGGGGCCGCGCAGGAGCCGGGACCTCGAGACCCGGCACGCTCCCGCGGATCCTCCCCGGCCCGAACGGGTCCGGCTCGGCCCCGAGCCGGAGAAGCGCGACCCGCGCCGCGGGGGACGGCAGTCCCCTCGACCCGACCGCGTTTCTCGGGTCTTTTTCCTCGCAATTTCGAACGAAGACGAATGTGTACGCAAGCTCGTCGGCGGGAGCAGGGAGGGTTCGTCCATGATACGTTGTCGACTCGAACTCGGCACCTGTTCTTAGCCGTACATCTCTCGACAGAAGACACGGACGAAGGGAAGAGCGAGGAGAAAGAAACGCCGACGGGCGGCGGCTTCACCGGCGGATGTTCGTCTCTTTCTGCCAACTTATCGTGCGCCGAACGCGTGCCGCCGCTCGACCTGATCAGGGACACGTTCGAGGCCACCGCGCGCGCGAACGTCCGCAGCGGACCCGGTCGGGAGTACGCGGTGGTCGAGGTGCTCGCTTCGGGCGAGCGCGTCCAGGTGATCGGCCGGATCGAGGATGCCGACTGGTACGTGATCGCCCGGAACGGTGTGGCGAGCGGCTTCGTCGCCAGCTCGCTCCTGCGACCGGCGCGTGAGCCCGCGAGCACAGCGGTCGCGAGTTCGCCGCCCCCCGGCGCGGAGCGGGTCGAAGTGGAGGCCGTCCGGACCTGCCGCGTCCTCGTCCAAAGGTGCAGCTCGCCGACGGCCGTGAGGTCGAAGAGCACGTCGAGGTCTGTCCGGGCCCGAACGGTTGGAAAGTCCGCCAGGTCTGAGCCCCGGGACGCCGGCCGAGGGTCGGGAGGAACGCCATGGGAGGAATCGCGCTCGGCTCGGTGCCGGGGTGCGCGACCGCGGTCCTGGGCGCCAACGGCTCGGCACTCGCGGCCGAGCGGGTCCTCATGCGCCGTGCCGGCCTCGTGGCGCGACCGCCGGACGGCTGGTGCCCGGACCGAGGCACGCTTTTCGTCGATGCCGCGGACGCGGCGGCGTTCTCGGGGGATCGGGTCGAGCTGCGGCGGCTGCTCGGGGGCCTACGCGCCATCCTGCCGCTCGAATGCCCGCAGCTGCAAGGCCTGCGTATCGTCGGCCGGGTCGGCGGCGCGCGCGTCGCGGCGCTCGAGACCGGCCCCGTGACCGGCTGGCAGCTCCGCGAGGCGGGACCGCCTCCAGTCGCGGCCGCCGCGGGTGCGGCGATGCCCGCACCCGGCTCTCCGCCCCGACCCGTGCCTGCCCCACCCGCCCGCGACCTCGAGAAAGATCGGCAAGCCGTCGCGGAGGCGTGTTTCCGACGCCCGAAAGCATCTTGCGTCCTCGTCTTCACGCTCGCCTTCGTCCACACGATCATGAAGGCCCGGCTGCGTGCCCGCACGCTCGTTACGATCGCTGAGGCCCAGGCGGAGGTGGGGCAGTTCGAGAGCCCCCTCGCCACCGCCCGGGCGGTCGAGGACCGCCGCGAACGCGCCTCGGCGTCGAGCGCTGTCACCGCCGCCGGGGCCGAGGCCGAGCAGATCGAGGCGGCGCTCGTACCGCCCGCGAGATCTCGAACCCGGCGGACGCCGCGAAGGCCTGCGCCGTGATCGCCCACTGGGCGGAGGGACGAGCGGCGTCGCGTGGGGCGCGACCCGCCACCCGCTCCGTTGACCGGGCGCGGCGGCGGGCTCCGAGCCGCCCGTGCCGGAGGGGTGCCGGAGCGGTTTAACGGACTGGTCTCGAAAACCGGCGGGGGTCGTCCTCGGTCGGTTCGAACCCCGCCCCTCCGCCATCGTCAGCTGCCAAGTCTTTGTCTTTGCAGGGCGCCGGCCCGGCGCGCGAGCGGCCTATCCGTGCGGGTGCTCGCCGACCCGGTCCTTTCGGGCGGTGTCTTTCCGGAGCGTGACCGTCCGACCGGAGGTCGGGCCGGTGGTGGCCGGCGCGCGGAGCGGCCGACCTCCTCGCCGAACCTTCCGACCGTCCTCGAGCCGCGCGCGGCGAGGCTGCGTGGTGAACGCGCCGCTTCGTCCGGGGCTCAGAGGGTGATCACCTGATCCGGTGGGTCGCGGGCGAGCGCCGCGTAGAGCTGGGGGAAACAGCCGGCGACCACCCCGGGCACGCAACCCTTGGCCCGGACCTCGCCCTTGCCGCACTGGTGGAAGTCGCCCTCGGCCAGACCCCGACGGATCGCACAGTCGTCGCACATCATGAGAAGAATGTTCTTCACTTTGGCGATGGCGGCGAGCCGTTCGCCGACCTCGTCACCGGCGCGGAGCACGTAAAGGTTGTCGTCGAAGAACATCATCCCCACGACCTCGGCACCGTGGAACCCTTGCTCGAGCTGGGGGAGGATCATGCGCGCGAGCTTGAAGGTGGCGGCCATCGGCGTGGCGAAGATGTAGGCGACTTTCATCAGGTGGTTCCCGTGCTGGCAGCCACGTCCGCGGAATCCGCTCGCGGATCGGCTTCCCGTCGTCGGGCGTCCGCGCGAGCCGGCTCCCGGAGGTGGCGAAAACCGCGCCGTGACGTTATGATATAACACTCTTTCGCCGAGCCGGGGAAGATCGAAACCAGCGCTCGAGCCCGCCGCGGCGGCGGTCCCTGCCCGCCATCGGGCACGAGCAGCGGAAGGCGCGTGGAACCTCGGTTGCGCCGCCGGGGGCGCGCGGTAGGTTCGCATCGGAGGTGCGCAGGCGCGAGCGCGGGTGCACGGGGAAGAGCGAGGGAAGCGATGGCGGACGAGACGCGACGGCTCGTGAGCTTCCTCGGCACCGGCCGCTACGAGCCGGTCACGTACGAGCTCGACGGTCGTAGGGCTCCGACCACGCCGTTCGTGGCTCGGGCGCTCGCCGAGCTCCTCGATCCCGCCGAGGTCGTGATCCTGGCAACCGAGCAGGCGGCGACCAAGCATTGGGCGGCCCTCGAGAAAGCCTTCGAGGAGGCGCGCATCGCCCCGCCCCGTTTCGTGAAGGTGCCGGCGGGTGGGGACCGTGCGGAGCTCTTCGAGCTCTTCCGGATCCTCCGCGAGCAGTTGCGACCGCGGCCGGGCCGCATCGACCTCGACATCACCCACGGTTTCCGCGCCCAGCCCTTCTTCGCCGCTTCCGTGCTCGCCTTCACCCGAGCGGTGGACGACCCGCCGCGCGAAGTCCGGGTGCTCTACGGCGCCTTCGAGCAGCGTTCCGGGGACGGCAAGGCGCCGATCTGGGACCTGACCTATCTCGTCGAGGTCTTGGACTGGGCGCAGGCGCTGCGACTGTTCCTGCGCACCGGTCGGGCGACCGAG
>Ga0308420_1000429_pt1 | contig 20290 bp, 19 predicted proteins | sample HotsprSampleMS55_FD_203802 | JGI IMG/M metagenome (GOLD analysis project Ga0308420, IMG submission 203802) | Hot spring phototrophic mat microbial communities from Mushroom Spring, Yellowstone National Park, Wyoming, United States - 20090730_MS55 ... | reverse complement strand
GTCGTTGTCACCCATAGCGAGCGGCTGGCAGCGACAATGGATCGCACCCTACGGCTCAGTGCCGGGATGCTAACGCAGGTTTCATGCCGCTGAGCGGCTCGCCTTGTGTTCCTCCTGCCTTTACAACCTGTATGGATTTTGTTAGGGGGGACACATCCGCAGAAGAGGGGACCCGAGAATGAAGCACAAGATCTGCTGGGTGATAGGGGCGATCCTCTTACTCGTAGCTGGGCGCGGGCAAGCGGAAGAGATGTCCTCGGGGCAGACCGAGCGTGTCATTGCGGAAGTGAGAATTAGCGGAAACGATCGGGTCGAAGAAGAAGCGATCCGGGTGTATCTCCGAAGCCGTGCCGGTGAACCACTGAACGTGGAGACGGTCGACAGCGACATCCGTGCTATCTATGGCATGGGGTTCTTCAGCAACGTGGAAGCCCATATCAGCGAGGAAAATGGCCGCACGGTCCTGACGTATCACTTGTATGAACGGCCGCTCGTGCGCGCGGTGCGGGTTGAAGGGAATAAAGCGCTGTCAAAGGAAGAATTTGAAACCGCCGTCAAGATTCACCCGCGCACGATTTTCAACCCCCTGAAGGTTCGCCGTGGGATTGAAGAGGCCAAGAAGGCCTACGAGAAGAAAGGGTTTCTCGACGCAGAGATTACCTACCGGATAGAAAACACTGACTCCGGAGAAGCGATCGTGACGTTCACTGTCGCGGAGAACGACAAAGTAGGCGTCGCAGAGGTGGTCTTTGAAGGGAACACGGCGTTTCCCAGTGACCGGTTGCGGGCCATCATGGCCACACGCCAGAAAAACTTCCTGACCCGGTTTCTCAACGTAGGCGCCCTGAACCGTGATGTGCTGAAGACGGACATTGAGCGGTTGACCGCCTTTTACTACGACAACGGCTACATCAATGTACGGATCGATGAACCAAAGGTCGAGCGTCGTGAGGACGGCTTGGTGGTGACGATCCGTATTGACGAGGGGGAGCAGTTTCAGGTCGGGGAGGTTGGCTTCAGTGAAGACGTGCCAGGCGGGGCAGAGGAAGCAAAAAAACGCGTGGCCCTAGAAAAGGGGACCATTTTTAAGGCCAGTACGTTACGGGACGATGTCTTCCGCCTGACCGGCTACTTTAGCGATATGGGATATGCGTTCGTCAACGTAGAGCCGGAGACAGAAGTGCACCCTGAAGAGAAGACCGTCAACGTGACCTACCGCGTAGATAAAGGACCAGAAGTCTACGTGGATCGGATCGAAATTGCCGGCAACACAAAGACCCGTGACAAAGTGATCCGACGGGAACTGCGCATTGCCGAACAAACGTTGTTTTCGGCGACCGGGTTGCAGTATAGCCGGGAGCGGGTACACCGGCTTGGGTTTTTCGAAGACGTCAACCTTACCACCCAACGTGGGGCGCGTAACGATTTGCTCAACGTGTTGGTGGATGTCAAGGAGGCCCAGACTGGCGCGTTCAGTATTGGCGCGGGGTTCAACTCCGCCACCAGCGTTGTGGCCAGCGCGCGGGTGCAAGAAAATAACTTAATGGGCCGAGGCCAGCAGCTGATCGTCGGTGGCAGCATCGGAACCCGGTACCGCAACTCGACCATCAGTTTTACCGACCCTTATTTCTTGGACACGAACCTCACTTTGGGCGTGGATCTCTTCGACTGGCGCTTCGCGTTTGAAGACTTCGATCGTTCCGGGTTAGGCGGCGGCATCCGCTTCTTCTACCCGCTGACAGCGCTGGGGTACGAATCGCTGTGGGGATTCCCGCTCGAAGATGTGCGTTTCGGCCTGCAGTACCAGTGGGAGCGTGCCAGGATCAGCAACTTCGACCCCATTACCCCGGATGCGATCCGGGCTGAAAAGGGCACACAAACGACCAGTACTCTGACACCCACACTCTTGCGCAATACCTTGAATCACCCCTTTGACCCGACTGCCGGGTCGATGCAGCAGATCTCCTTTGGCTACGCAGGATTAGGTGGTGACACCGATTTCACCAAGGCTGAACTCGAAGCACGCTTCTTTTTCCCTATCTATCACAGTCCAAAATGGGGCACTTTCACCTGGATGACCGGCGGATTTCTCGGCTACGGCATTGGCGACATTGACTTCACCGAGAAAAGCCACATCGGGACGCGTGACAAAAAGATCCTGGAAGACGATCTCCCCTTATTCGAACGCTACTTCCCCGGCGGCATCAATTCAATTCGCGGGTTCGGCGAGCGTAGCCTGGGGCCACGTCAACCAGTCAGGGTGACGATCTCCGACCCTGACGCGCCCCAGGGACGGCGAGTGAAAACTTATCTCCGCCCGATAGGCGGTAGCCAGCAGCTCGTGTTGAACAATGAGATCTCCTTTCCACTCGTGCACCAGTTGAACCTCAAAGGAGTTGTATTTAGCGACATCGGCAACGCGTTTACCCGGCGTCAGGGGATCGACTTTGGAGACCTGCGCTATTCCGTCGGGGCAGGCATTCGCTGGCGGTCGCCATTCGGACCGATCCGCGTGGAGATGGGGCGCGCGTTAAACGCCAAACAGAACGAGCGCACGAGCACTATGCACTTCTCGTTTGGCGGTTTTGGAGGAGTGGGAGGCGGTCGTGGGTTCCAGGGCGCTCCCTTCTGACCCGGAAGCCAGATAAGTGGAGGAGCCATTTTCACCCAGCCCCCTCAGCGGGGTGTTTTTTCTCTCAGGAGAGGAGAAATCCATGCGTCGGATGCTCGCATACGTGTTCGTCGGCCTGTTGTGTCTCCCGTCGCTCGCTGCGGCACAGAATTTAAAGATCGGCTATGTGGATCTGCAGAGAGCCTTAAACGAGTCTACGGCCGGTAAAAGGGCAAAGGAGGATTTTAAAGCCGAACTGGAGCGGATGGAGCAGAAGTTAGAGAGCCGCAAGAAGGAGGTGGAACGGCTCAGAGAGGAGTTGGAGAAAAAGGGATTGCTCTTACGGGAAGAAGAGCGGGAGACGTTGGAACGCGATTACCGCCAGAAGCTGCGCGACTTCGAGCGCCTCTACAAAGACTCGCAGCAAGAATTACAGATCAAGGATCGCGAATTGACGGCCCGTATCCTCGAGGAGCTGCGCACGGTTCTGCAAGAAATCGGCGAGCAGGGCAATTACACGCTCATCTTGGAAGGGAACAATACCGTCGTCCTCTACGGCTCGAAGGCCATCGATCTGACGGAGACCGTCATCAACGCCTACAACCAAAAAGGGTCCAAGATTTCCTTCAAGACCGGAGCCGCGCCGCAGACCGCGGTCAAAAACTAACCGCGCATGGATACCATCAACATCACGGACTTCCTGCCCCACCGTTACCCTTTTCTCTTTGTCGATCGGGTAGTCGCACTCGAAGCTGGTCGGCGCATCACTGCGCTTAAGAATGTGACGATCAACGAACCTTTTTTTCGCGGACACTTCCCCGGCCGTCCGCTGATGCCTGGCGTGCTCATTTGTGAAGCAGTAGCGCAGGCAGGGGGGATTCTCGCCAGCAGCGCCTTCCCCGGAGCAAAGAACCGCCCGAGCATTGCGATGCTGACCGGCCTCGACCGGGTGCGTTTCCGCCACCCCGTCTTCCCAGGAGATCAACTATGCATGGAGGTAGAGGTGGTGCGACGGCATGATCCGTTCTGGAAAATGCGCGGCGTTGCTGCGGTCGAGGGGAAGGTCGTGGCAGAACTCGAGTTTACTGTTGCGTTAGAAGCAGCACTCCGCAGTGAGGACAGAGGGTGAAGCAAGCAGCCGTCTCTATCCACCCAGCGGCGGTGGTCTCACCGCGGGCGGAACTCGACACTGGAGTCGAGGTGGGGCCGTACGCGGTCATCGGTCCGCACGTGCGCATCGGCAAGTACACCTGGGTTGGGCCTCATGCGGTCATCGAGGGGCACACCACTATCGGGTGTGAGAACCGTATCTTTCAGTTCGCTAGCGTGGGCGCCATTCCCCAGGACAAGAAGTACCGCGGCGAGAAGAGCGTTCTCATCATCGGCGACCGCAACGTGATCCGCGAATTTGCTACTCTGCATCCGGGCACGGCCGGCGGGGGAGCGGTCACACGAGTCGGGAATGACAATCTGTTCATGGCCTACTCGCATGTCGCGCACGATTGCTTCATCGGTAACTCTGTGGTGATGGCCAACTGTGCAACCCTGGGGGGGCACGTTGTGGTGGAAGACTACGTGGGGATCGGGGGATTGGTGGGCATTCATCAGTTTGTGCGCATTGGCGAATCGGCATATCTCGGCGGGGGATCGATGGTATCACAGGATGTACCACCGTACTGTCTCGTGAACGGCAACCGCGCTCACCTCCTCGGCCTGAACGTCGTGGGCCTCAGACGTCGAGGATTCACGACTGAGCAGCTAACCGCCCTTAAAAGAGCCTACCGCACCCTGTTCAGCGAGGGCCTATCCCTGAAAGACGCGCTCGCTAAGCTGCAAGATGAATCACCCCTTTCCCCCGAGGTAGCACATCTGCTTGAGTTTATCGCTGTCTCACAGCGTGGCATCTGTCGCCCGCGTGGGGATGCGCTGCTCGAGTCGGAGGAAAGGGAGGAGTAGCACTCCCTCCTGCTGGGCAGGCTGTATGCAACGTCTCGGTCTGATCGCCGGCAACGGCCGCTTCCCCCTGCTCTTCGTCCAGGCGGCGCAAGCCCAGGGAGTGGAGATTGTGGCCGTTGCCCACGAAGGGGAAACTCTCCCGGACATCGCCACCCTCCTCCCCCATGTGACCTGGGTCCGGGTAGGGGAACTAGGCAAGATCATCGACACGTTCCACCAAGCGGGCATCACCCAAGCTGTCATGGTTGGCGGCATCTATAAAGTCAGCGCCCTCACCCACGTGCAACCGGACGCACGAGGGCTTGCGTTTATCAGCCGTTTACCGAGTTTACAGGACGACGTCATTCTGCGTGAAGTTGCGCGCGAACTAGAGAGTGAGGGCATCGCTGTAGTAGCATCCACCTTGTTCCTTTCCTCTCTCCTCCCGCAGGAAGGGGTGTTGACGACCCGTTGCCCCGATGCCCAGCAGTGGGCGGATATTCGCCTCGGGTTTGCCGTAGCTCAGGACATCGGCCGCTGGGATATCGGCCAGAGTGTGGTAGTGAAGCGCGGGACTGTGTTGGCCGTCGAGGGGGTCGAAGGCACAAATGCTACTATTCGGCGCGGCGGCACGTTTGGCGGGCCAGGGACCGTGGTAGTCAAGGCGAGCAAGCCTCAGCAAGATCTCCGCTTCGACATCCCCGCGGTCGGACCGGACACAGTGGCGGTGATGCAAGAGGTCGGGGCAGCGGTGCTGGCTGTGGAAGCGGGAAAAACGTTGATGATCGACAAGCTCCAGATGCTGCGCGAGGCAGAGCGATACGATCTGTGTATCGTAGCGATCACCGCCGCTTCGTGCCTGCAGGAACAGGAGTGAGAGGGTATGGTGCCGGCGCGAGTGCGCAGCAGAGAGCAAGGATCGGGAATCTGTATGCAGGTGTTTGACCGTGTCTGTCTGATCCTCCTGGCGTGGACCTTTCTAGGCGCCCAAACGAGCAGTGCAGAGATTACCGTCATGCTTGAGAACCCAGCACCGGGGCAACGGGTGAGCGGCATCGGAGTGATCTCTGGGTGGGCGTTCTCCTCCGTGCCCGGGGCACGAGTCACCGTACGGCTGTTCATCAATGGAACGGATATGGGTGTTATTCCCTGCTGTGTCGAACGGCAGGACGTCGCACGCGCCTTCCCTCAGCATCTCCAAGCGCAGCACAGCGGGTTTGGTCAAGTGTTCAATTTTAACCTGTTACCGGACGAGGCGACCCTCGCCGTCGAAGTGACCGACGATCACGGCAGCGCACCGCAAAGAAGAGAGGCCACAATCAGGGTGATCAAGCCAGGGGGGTTCGAGTTTTTGAGCCAGTTGGACCTCCTCTCTGCCGACAGCATCGCGATTCGTGACAATGAAGAGATCGAGATTACCGGGGCCATTGCACGCAAAGACGCCACCACTGCACAGGAAGTGACCCTCCGGCTGGCATGGCAGGAAAACTTACAGAATATCGGCATCGTCCACGCTGAGAACACGACACCAACGAAGAACAACCGTGCCGCCGTGGCCGCAGAATCTGATCAGAGGGCGCAAGCAGCGGGGGAAGAAGCGATCCAGCTGACACTGGAGAACCCCCCGGCCAATAAAGCCGTGAGTGGTATCGGCATCCTCTCTGGGTGGGTGTTCCCTACGACCTCCGGGGCGGAGATTACGAGATTGCTGCAGCGCCTTGATGGGACCCCTGGTGGCGATGTCCCCTGTTGTTCCGACCGTGCTGATGTGGCGCGAGCCTTCCCCGATCGGCCGCAGGCACGCCTCAGTGGCTTTGGTGCGCCGATCAACTTTAACCTGCTCCCCGCTGGGTCTCATGCGCTCGGTGTCGAAGCGCAGGATAGCACCGGCGCGGTGCGCATCATCGATAACCAAGTAGCAGTAGTCAAGATAGGAGGGTTTGAGTTCATCGATCAATTCGATCTTTCCGCGGCTCAGGTGTCTATCAACGGCACCAATGTAGAGATCGATAACCTTACGATACGCGACAAAGCCACCCAGCAGGTAAGACAGGGCATTAACGTGCAATTCGCCTGGCAGACCAGTTGCCAGTGTTTCATCGCTCAACCCTCCTGCGGCAACGGCAATATCGACTCGAATGAGGAATGTGACGGCCAGACGCTTGGTGGAGCAACTTGCTCCTCACTAGGGTTTAGCGGTGGCTCTCTTAGTTGTACCGCGACGTGCGAATTCGACACCTCGCAGTGTACTGGCGGGCCACGCGCGTACATTACCAATGTTTTGAGTAACTCAGTCTCGGTGGTGGGGACCGCGACCAATGCCCTAGAAACCACGATCCCGGTCGGCCGGGAGCCGCGGGGCATCGCGGTCAGCCCGAACTCCACCTTCGCATACGTCACCAATGCCAAGGACAACACCGTGTCTGTGATCGATACAGCTGCCAACCGCGTTATGGCCACGGTCGCAGTCGGCAAAAGACCGCAGGGGGTGGCAATGGCGCCAGACGGATCACGGGTCTACGTGGTGAATGGGCTCGACAATTCGGTCTCGGTCATTAACACGGCGAGCAGAACTGTCGAGATGACTCTGCCAGTGGGTCGCGAGCCGCAGCAGATCGCAGTCACTCCGGACGGGACGCGAGCGTACGTGACGAATTTTGCCGATAACTCGGTCACGGTGCTCGACCTCAACACTCACCGTGTAGACACAACTATTGGGGTCGGTGAGGGACCGAACGGGATCGCGGTCAATCCCGCTGGTGACACTGTGTATGTCGTCAACCATCACGACGATACCGTATCTGTCATTGACACGACCACCAATCAGCTCAGCGGGGAGCCCATTGCCGTGAGCTTTTTACCGGTGAAGGTCGCTTTCTCTCCAGATGGCACACAAGCCTTCGTGTCCAACTCGCTGGACTCTACCGTGTCGGTCATCACTACGGCGACACGGAGTGTGGTGAATGCCGTCTTTGTTGGGGTCGATCTGTTTAACGATGTCCTCAATGAGCCTGACGGGGTAGCGGTGACGCCGAACGGGAAGCGGGTATATGTGGCCCTTTTTGGCCGGAACGGAGCAGGTGATACCTTGCGGATATTCAGTAGTACTACGGGCCGTATCGTTAGTTCGGTAAAAGTCGGCAAGGCTCCCTTCGCCGTGGCAATCGCTCCTGCACGGCCCTGAGTGCGGCGTTGACTCGCTGGAAAGAAAGTGTCACTATACCGTTGCATTCCTTTCTTGTGGGGCCGTAGCTCAGTTGGGAGAGCGCTTGAATGGCATTCAAGAGGTCGTGGGTTCGACTCCCATCGGCTCCACGTGGTTTTTCAGGGACTTACACGGCTCCCCAAAACGGTGTTCGGGGAGCTGGTTGCGTTCGTCGCCGCGCGGGAGGCGGTATACGCTGTCCAGCCCCTAGCGCCCGATAGCGCTTCGATAGCGCGCCTGACGGCTCCACCCTATTACTTGGTCTTTGAGCCCTGCAAAGTTGCACGAGTTTATCTCTGCAGTAGAAACCCACCTCGCCGTTAATGCTTCTAACGTCGTGCGTCAGCCGCGCGAGCGTAGCAAACGTCGGTTTGCACGCCATAGTTAGATGCTGCTCTGCTCCTCTCTAGAGAACACGGCTCACCAAAAAGCCCTACGGTAGCTTTCATGGACAATCCATGCATCTCAGGGTTCCGCCGGATGGTCCTGGCAGCAGGTGTCAACGCCCGGAGGAACTCTTCCCCTAAGCCGGGTTGACGCTCCTCATACCACCCATATGCTTCAGCAGCGTCTTGCTCTGCCTCTGGGAAAAACAGCCTAACCATACCGGCGGTGAATCCTTTCCTTAGCCTCTACGCGGGAGCCTCAGGATTCTGCAACAAGGTCGATGGGGATCTCGCCCTCTGTTGTCGGGTCCAATATGCGCTGCCTAGGGTCCAGGCGCCGGGGCTGAGCATCCTGAAAGCCCTCTCGTTCGCTCTCCTTGCGCCACCTCCTCTTCGGCGTGCCCTTCCCCCAGCCATTGACGGGCCAACAGCCGTTCATAGATCTGTCGGCTCCTCTCGTGCTCGAGTCGCCCGTCTTTCTCTGTGCGGTTGAGCTCCCTTTGCCCGCTTATCCTCCTCCTAGTCTTTCCTCTCTCAGGGCTTTGGGGCTGGACTCTTCATGTGCAAAAAGTTATGCAAAATACTATAAGACAACCAGGTGAGTGGGTTTTGCCCCCTCGCTGGCGAGGAGGAGGCTCCCGATGTCAACGTTGACCAGATATACCTTGCTGCAGGTGCCGAGTTGGCTGATCATGGCTCTGCTGCTGAGCGGGTTATGTCACTGGCTCGACCTGCCACTGTGGGCGGCTATCGGGCTGTTCGCGCTATGGATGGTGAAAGATTTCCTGCTCTATCCACTCGTCCGCTCTGCCTATGAGCCGGCGGCACGCAGCGCGAGCAAGCAACTGATCGGCGCGCAGGGAATCGCACGAGAGTGTCTTGCCCCGCACGGCTATGTCCGCATCCACGGCGAGCTGTGGCGTGCGACGGCGGAGCCGCCGGATCGCCCGATTTTGCCCGGGACACCCATCAGGGTGCGAGAGGCCGAGGGGTTGACCCTCATCGTTTCTGCGGACGTCGATACCATACCAAGCCCCCTGTTCACAGGCACCTCAGCGTATTGACCGACACCTGTTACACGCGACCAGCAGACCGCTGTTATGGTGTGGCCTCAGTCGCAAATCCTCTATAACGGTCGCTTGCCATTTCCCCTGTTCCTCCCCTACCCCGCTTGACACCCCCGTGCACCATAGGTACCAGTGAACCGGGCGGTTGTTGGTTGCCTCTATCCTACAGGAAGCAGCCGCATCAGAGGAGGGAGTCATGAGGCTGGGCATCAGTATTGGATATTCCGGCGCGCAGGTCCAACTACCTGTTGACCGCGTGCTTGAAGCTGAGCGGCTGGGCTATGACTCGGTATGGACCGCGGAGGCCTATGGCTCGGATGCCGTCACCCCTCTTGCCTACCTCGCTGCCAAGACTACGCGTATTAAACTCGGCACCGGTATTATGCAGCTCGCTGGACGCACGCCGGCGATGTGCGCGATGACCATGTCCACGCTGGACGCGCTCTCTGGCGGACGGGTCTTGGTGGGATTGGGACTCTCTGGCCCGCAAGTGGTCGAAGGCTGGCATGGGGCTCCGTACGACAAGCCGCTCGCGCGTCTGCGCGAATATGTCCAGATCCTGCGCAAGATCTGGGCGCGGGCGGAGCCCGTCACTCTGGACGGACACGCTTATCAATTGCCATACCGCGGACCTGGCGCCACTGGCCTCGGCAAGCCACTGAAGTCCATCCTCCACACCCGCCAGCTCCCCGTTTACCTCGCCACCATGCAACCACAAAGTGTGCGTCTCACCGCGGAGATCGCGGACGGCTGGCTGCCGATTTGGTTCTCGCCGCAGCGCATGGATATGTTCCGGCCCGCCATCGAAGACGGGTTTCAACGTGCAGGGAATGGGAAGTCCTGGAAAGATTTCGACATCGCCGCCGGCTGCACGGTGATCATCGGCGACGATGTGCGGGCCTGCCTGGCGCGGCTCAAACCGACCCTGGCCCTCTATATCGGCGGCATGGGCGCGAAGACGAAAAATTTCCACACCGAGATGATGGTGCGGTATGGCTACGGCGACGTCGCCGCGCGCATTCAGGAGTTGTACCTAGCCGGACATAAAGCAGAAGCGACGGCAGCGGTGCCCGATGAGCTCTGTGATGAAATATCCCTCTGCGGCCCACCAGCGCGGATTCGCCAGCGGTACGCTGCCTGGGAGGCCGCCGGCGTCACCACCATGCTGATCCAGTCCGACCAGCGCGAGGCGTTCCAGCTCCTGGCGGACATTGCCGGGGTACAGCGATAGCGATCACCTTGCCCCAACACCCTCACAGAGGTGTCCGATGAGTCAACCGATCTCGGCGCATGACCCGTACCCGCGTCAACGTGTCCCCGTCCTCGACTCCGACATGGCTTATGTGGACACCGGCACGGGCGACCCGATCGTCTTCCTCCACGGCAACCCGACGTCCTCCTACCTGTGGCGGAACGTGATCCCGCACGTGGAGCCCTTGGGACGGTGCCTCGCCCCGGACCTCATCGGCATGGGCGAGTCGGGCAAGGCCCCGGACGGGTCGTACCGCTTTGTGGACCACGCGCGCTACCTGGACGCCTGGTTCGACGCCCTGGGGCTGCGCACACGCGTGACGCTCGTGATGCACGACTGGGGCTCGGCCCTGGGCTTCTACTGGGCGTACCGGCACCCCGACCGCGTCAAAGCTCTCGTATACATGGAGGCGATCGTCAAACCCTTCACCTGGGAGGAGTGGCCGGAGACGGCCCGCGGCATCTTCAAAACGTTCCGTTCCCCCGCCGGCGAAGAGGTGGTGCTGCAGAAGAATGTCTTCGTGGAACGGGTGCTCCCGGCCAGTGTGCTGCGGCAGTTGACCGAGGAGGAGATGGCGGCGTACCGCCGCCCGTATGTGCACCCCGGCGAATCCCGGCGGCCGACTCTGACCTGGCCCCGGCAAATCCCGATCGACGGGGATCCTCCGGATGTGACGGCAATTGTGGAGGACTACGGCAAGTGGCTCGCCACGAGCCCGGTGCCGAAACTGTTCGTCAACGCCGACCCGGGTGTCATCCTGGTCGGCGCGCCGCGCGAGTTCTGCCGCACCTGGCCGAACCAACAGGAGGTGACGGTGAGGGGATTACACTTTATCCAGGAAGATTCCCCAGCGGAGATCGGCCGGGCGATCGCGGCGTTTCTCGCCCGGCTGTAGACGGTCGAAAGATTTTCAGGACGGAGGTTCGCATGCCGTACACCGCGCTCCTTTTCGAGGTGCAAAACAGTATCGCCCGCATCACCCTCAACCGGCCGGATGCCGCCAACGCGCTCAACCTCGAGCTCGCGAAAGACTTGATGCACGCTGCATTGCAGTGTGACCAGGACCCGGCCATCCGCGCGGTGATTCTGACCGGCGCAGGGCGCATGTTCTGCGCCGGCGGGGATTTGAAGAGTTTCGCTGCCCAGGGCGAGCACCTGCCTCATCACCTGAAAGAAGTCACCACCTACCTCCACGCCGCCATGTCCCGCTTCACCCGCATGGATGCGCCGCTCATCGCGGCGGTCAACGGGACCGCCGCCGGGGCGGGCATGAGTCTCGTCTGCGCGTGTGACTTTGTCCTCGCTGCGGCGTCGGCCCGCTTCACCATGGCCTACACCCGCGTCGGCCTCACCCCGGACGGGTCTTCGACCTACTTTCTGCCGCGCATCGTCGGACTCAGACGCGCCCTGGAACTCACCCTCACCAACCGCCAGCTCTCCGCCCAGGAAGCGCAGGACTGGGGCATCGTGACGCGTGTCGTCCCCGACGCGAGCCTCATGGCCGAGGCGGAGGCGCTGGCCGCCCAGCTCGCGTCCGGCGCGACGCTCGCCCTGGGCGCGGCGAAACGCCTGCTACACAGCGGCTGGGGCGAAACGCTCGAAACCCAGATGGAGCACGAAACGCAGTCGATCGCCGCTGCCGCGCGCACCGCCGACGCGCACGAAGGGATCGCCGCGTTTCTCGAGAAACGGGCGCCGCAGTTCCACCGACGCTAAGCACGAGCATCGCCGAGCTGATACAAAGGAGGAAGAGCCATGAAAATCTACGACAGCAAGACGGCACCGAACCCGCGGCGCGTACGGATCTTTCTGGCCGAGAAAGGGGTCCAGGTACCGTACGAAGAGGTTGACATCGTCAACGCCGTGAACCGCACCCCCGAGTTCCGCAAAAAGAATCCGCTGGGGACGGTACCAGTCCTGGAATTGGACGACGGCACTTGTATTGCCGAAAGCGTGGCCATCTGCCGTTATTTCGAAGAGCTACATCCCACCCCACCGTTAATGGGCGTAGACGCCCGCGATAAGGCCATTGTCGAAATGTGGCAGCGCCGCATGGAATTCGAGCTGTTGTGGCCGATCGCCAACGCTTTTCGTCACCGCCACGAGTTCTTCAAAGGCCGCATCCCACAGGTGCCCGAATTCGCCGAGGTGTCGCGGCAGACTGCGGAACGCAACCTCTCGTGGCTCAACGAGGTGCTCGCCGACCGACCGTTTATCGCCGGCGAACGCTACACCATCGCGGACATCACGGCCCTGTGCGCGATCGACTTCGGCCGCGTGTCGAAGATCCGCGTCCAGCCCGAGCAGACCCACCTGGCGCGCTGGTACGAAACGGTCTCCACACGCCCGAGCGCAAAAGCGTAAGTCCGGGTGCGGAGGGGAAACTGGTGCTCCCCCGCCCCTCCCTACTTGATGCCTGCCAGTTCGCGGGCGTAGGCTGCCGCCGTGTTGAAGTCGTACTCACGATAGGTCTGGATCTTTTCCGCTTCCAGGGAGCCTTCGGCATGCACCGCGAGGACCTCTTGGTACCCGCCAAAATCGGACGCCGTTAGATCGGAAATGAGATTGAGCATGCGCAGGCGGTGCTCCGTAGGCACACCTTTCTTGCCCCCTAAGTATTTACGCAGGTACGGTCCGGTCGCTTCGCTTCGCCAGTCTTCAACGCTCGGACCCGTCACTAGCAGCCCGCCGCTCACGTCCTGTACCATTTGCACAGCGGTATGGTAGTTGGAAGCGAACTGATACTTCGCGACATTCGTCAGCAACGTATTGGGCACCGCAATGCCCGGCGGGAGTACTTCGTGCTGGTGCGCTGCTGCAATGATCAACCCGTGGACAGTCGCATGATAGGTGGCCAGCTTGGTCAGTTTCTCACGGATGTGCGCCGCATTCTCTACTCCGTTATATTCGGCCACAGCCCGCGCCGCCCCGGCGAGCAGTTCTAGTAAGGGGAGCTTGTATGACACCGCAGTAAAGCGGTGAAACTTGACAAAGGTGAGCGCCAACAGCCCGGCCGCCTCGGTCTCGCCGCAGAGAAAAACCCGCTCCCAGGGAACAAAAACGTCATCGAAGACGGTCAGAGTCTCCATCATTTTATGTTTCGCACTGATGGGAAACTCAAAGGGGTCCTTCTTGAACCCGCCATACGAGCTGGCGATCAACTTCAGCCCTTTGGTCGCAATCGGTAGGGCGAAAGCCACAGCGTACGGCTTATCTTCCGCGCGCATCGCCCGCGTGGGCAGGACGATCACCTCGTCGGTATTGGTTGAGACAGACGTGTGGACCTTGGCGCCGCAGACCACGATCCCATCCGGGCGCTCTTCGACCACCCGTACATAATAGTCAGGGTGTTCCTGTCCGTGTGGTCCGAGGCTGCGGTCGCCCTTGACATCGCTCTGCGCCACTGCCACGCCATAATCCTTGTCCCGGCACAGCCGATAATACTTCTGCACACGCTCCTTGTACTCCGGCTTGCCACGCTTGGCCATTTCCTCAGCAACGATCTGGAGGGCGAAGAGAGCATCGGTGCCGATTTCCTTAATCAGCACAACTAACGTCGCGCCTTCACGCGTGCTGGCCGCGATCAAGCGGCTGCGCTGGAGCAAATCTTCGCTATTCCGTGGAATGTGGTAGTAGCGAGAGTATAGTTCCCCAGTTTGGGGGTCAGTCACCACCGCGAGATCGCGATACCGGGGATCCTCCGCCATGCGATAGTCGATGCACGCATGTTCGACGGCGACTCCAATAACCGGATGGGTGGTGACATCAAGCACGCGTTCTCCACGATAGTATACCTCACGCCCATCTTTGAGGCTGGCCTTATACTGTTCTGGGGTGCGCAGACCCATGGTATGCTCCTCACAAGAAATTGACGACACTATAGCCGTGCTTGTCCTCCCCTGTCCACGTCCCACCCCCTAAATCACAAACTCTAGCTGGACGATCACGTTATCGCGATCCCGCAAGAAGCCGATGCCGTTAAATTGCCCGTCAATGTAGTTGTACTGCAAGGTTAAACGGAACGGGTCGCGCACAAAGGTGACGCCAGGCTGCACTACCCACGCCCCCTGCCAGTCGTAGAAAAACGCCAGCGACGGTGAGATCACCCCCGAACGGTAGGACGTCGAGAGCAAAAGGGTATTGATGATTTGATAAGAATCGAGGTTCACGAATGCCTGGTTGTTCCTATGTGGGTCTCGGACGGGCACGGAGAAGTGGGCAAAGCCAAACGCATCGACCACCGAGGTCAGCGGGGTGCTGTCAAAGTCTAAAATATGCGTGCCAAAGGTCTGGGCACTGATGAAGAATGACTGGGTTGGGTTGAGGAACCGGATATAACGGTTGATATCGAGTCCCAGAGACCACCGCACCACGTCGGAGCGATCGATATTATTTTTGTAGCGCAGCAGTGGCGCGCCCGTGACAGGGTCGGTGCCGACTTGCCTGTACCCCGGGGTGACCTGACCGGTCAACGCCGGCCCGAGAATCTGATTGGGGGCGGAGTTCAAGAAAAACGGTTCGGCGTAAAAATAGGCGAATTCGCTGCGGACCACCGCGTAGAGTTGCGGGATGCTAAAGCTCAGGGTGGCGCCACTGATCTGCACTTTAGGAAACATAATATTGGCCCTGAAATTCCTGACCAGGAACTGCGAGGCCTGACCGGCGCGTAGGGCAGTCTCGAACTCGCCCAGGTTGATCGGCGGGTTTTTCGTCGGGGTCATCACCCGCACGGTAGAGGCGTCGAGATAGGTATAGAAATGCGCCACGCTGAAAGTGAAATCCCCAAGTACCCCAATAATGCGGCCACCGCCCCGTGCGTCGGTCAAGTTGCGGGCCGGTTTTTTCACAACACTTTTGATCCCAGCAGGGTTAGGCGTTGACCAGGGGGAACCGGTCGGCACCGGCTCCGCCACTTCATCGTCAAGCGCGACGTAGCCCTCGAGGTTAATCTCGGCAAACGGCCCGCGACTGCCAAAGCCGTAGATTGCCCGGAGCATGTCGAGGGGTACACGTCGCTCATCCAACGGCACGAGAAACCCCCCGAAGCTGGCATCCAGAGGGTTGATTTGATCGAGGAGTCGGAATACATCCGTCTCCCCCCACGACAGATTTTGGCGGCCGACGCGCAAGAATATCGGGCCTTTGACGTAGTTGATGTAGGCTTCAAACAGGCGATGCCGGTGGCGCAGCCGCCGGCGTGTGTCCAAACGGGTGCAGCCCGAAAAATCGCGTGGATGTCGCTTTTTGGCCTTAGCGAGCGGGGCACAATTTGACAGGAGGGGATATGCTTCACTGAAGACATCCGGACCGTAATCCCACACTCCGTCGTACTCGCCGCGATAGGTCACGAAATAGTCGAGGTCATCGGGATCAAGGCCCCGCAAAGGGACAAGGGGGTAGTGGAGAAAAGACAACAGCCCCTCGTATCGCCCGGCGATCAGATCGGTGAGATTATGGCGGAGTTCCAATTGAATAAAGGTACGGTTCTGCAGCATGTTCCAGTTGCTATAGGGAATCTGCACGCGGGTGTTCTGTGCCGCGTCTTCCGTCGCATATGTGGTGCGGTTATACACCCGCCCGTTCACCCGTACAGTTTCCTCACGATCTAAAAAAATCGCCTTTGCAGTCCCCTGTTCCACAAGCAACACAATGCCCAGGCTCAGACCCATATAGCGCCACCAACGCTGCACCCTCTTTCGGTGTCTGCGCATGTCATTCCCCCTGCGAACCACTAGATGGGCTCTCTACGTGACACCACGTTAGAGGCTAGGGAGAGGCTATCTGAGAGGACACGCTGAGTAAAGTGAGACGGAGGCTCTCGGCCTCCCTCTATACTCCAGCGTACTGCTGGGCAACACAGGCCATGCCCATAAAGCTGGGCCCTGGGGGTCACACGAGGCGGATGCTATCGCACACTCTGTGCTGCTATGACCAATTTGCGCATGTCCCACAGGACCACGGCTCCGACCAACACCACCTGCGGGGTGTCGTTGACCTGGGCGTAGAGGCTGGTTTGCACCGGGTTGCGGTTCCCGAGAGCAAGAACGCGACTATCTCCGTTCTTAAGCTGCAGTACGACGCGCGAAGCGGGAGGGTCCAAACCGTATTCAGAGAGGGAGGCATTGCCGATTTCCACCTCCCCAAGATTCACCAGGTTCCTGAGATTCGCGAGAAACTCGTCAACCGCCTCGGCGCGGATAGGGGTTCCCTGAGGCCGTTGCTCCCACCCCTGCGCGGTCCGTTGGCAAAGCACCTGCTGACCGTCATACAAGAGGTCGATCTGCGTTACCTGCTCGGGGGCGAAATCCAGCACAGGGCGTTCCTTCTTTTGTTCAACCACTATACCCGGATCCTGCTTTTCTGGGGTTGTTATATAGGCGTACCCGCCGAGTATGCAGGCGAAAAGGCCGAGCACGAAGACACGGCGGCTTTCGGGACTCATCCTCTTTTTCTCCGCCAGACAAATACAGCAATGCCGACCAAGAAGACCAAAGCCGGTTCCAGAACGACCATGATCCAGAAGAACAGGCGCGACTGAGAAGCGGTCAAATAGAGACTCTGCTGCGGGGTCGCCACCCGTTTCGACATCGGCACATTGGGCGTACGCCCGATCGTCACTAACTCCGGGCGATCGAGTATCCACCCTACGGCGTTCATGAAGAAGTCGACATTGCCCGGCACGCGTGCGTAGAAGTTGTTGACAAAATCGGAGTCACCCATCACCACGATTTTTCCCAGCTTCTCCTTCCCCGTTGTCGCAACCGCCGCGACCGGCAGGGGGCCGCGTTCGTCTTCGCCTGCGCGAAAACTCAGCTCGCCTCGTTCGGCACGCTCCCGGCTTTTTAACGCCCAACTTGTTTGACTCGAGAACGCAAAGGGCTGGGCCTTGCCGTCTTGCACGCGCACGGGACGGACTACTGGCAGAATAGGTTCTCCTCGCAGGTCGCGCGGAAAGATCTCCTTCGAGAAGGTCGAGATGACCGGCATGAGCGGTTCACCACCTGCAACCTGATTTTGCTCATCCACAACCACATCGTCGGCCAGAGCAAAGCCAAATTGATTCAGGTAACGCGCTAGCCCCGGGACGGTATAGGGGTCAAGCATCAAGAGGGCATTGCCACCGGCCTGCAGATAAGCAGAGAGGGCCTCCAGTTCCTCGGGTGCGAGTTCATCTTTGGGGCCACTGACGACCACCAAATCCGCATCGGGCGGTACAGTCTTCGTGCGTAACAGCGGCAACGGGCGCACGCGGTAGTTCTCGGTCTCCAGGACTTGCCGCAACACTCCATACCCAGTTCGCTCTTCTGCGTCGATGGGGTCATTCTCTCCATGGCCGACCAGAAAATAGATCGTCTTCTCCTTCTGGCTGACGCGCAGGAGGGCGTTGAGCAGCCGTTCTTCGTCAGCCACAGGGAGGGTTAAACGGTTGCCCCCGGATTCGATAACGGCGGCCCCATACGCGGTAATGCCATACCGCTGCGCCAACCCAGGGGCGCGGTCGAGATCGAATAGCTGATAGCTGAACAGGGGATTTTCCGCTGCCATCAAACTCAACAGCTCATCGTGCTTTTCCCGGTCACCGCGACGGTAGAAGACCGTCACGCGCACCGGCTCTCGCAACGCCCCGAGCGCCTGGACTGTGAGCGGAGAGAGACTAAATTTTTTCTCCGGAGTCAGATCGAAGCGTTGGTTCGCACGGCTGGCCAGGGTTTCGAGCGAGACCACAATCGCCACCAAAAAGAGGATCTCAAGCCCAAGCAGGAGAGAGCGCCGAGTCGTTTCCCGGCTTAGCCATATACCGCCAGTCGTGAAGGAAGAAGAACGGAAACTTTCCTCTCCTACCGTATCCCGCGCCATTTGCGTGACTCCAGCGACTGGAGGGTCAAAGCAAGGAAAAAGGTGGTGGCGAGAATGAAGAAGGCGACGTCCTTGCTATTGATTACCCCTTTGGCGAAATCACCGAAACGGTCAAAGAGAGAAAAACGGCTGACGACGCCAATCAATTGGGGCCCTACCGCTTCTTCATTCCATGTGAGAAACCAGAAGAATACCAGAACGCCATACGTGGACATGGCGCTGACCACTTGGTTTTCCGTTAACGAAGAAAAGAACGCCCCGCAGGCAATAAACGTAGCGCCGACCAGCAGCAGGCCGAGGTACCCGGCGAAAGGCGGCCCCCAGTCAAAGGGGTGGACTGAATGCAACAACACCGGATACACGAGGGTACACAGCACCACCAGCAGAAAGAACACAAAGCAGGCGAGAAACTTCCCGAGAATGATGTGCAGATCTTTCAGCGGATACGTCCACAACAACTCGATGGTCCCGAGTTTCTTCTCTTCGGCGAATAAGCGCATCGTCAGGAGCGGCAGGATGAGCATACTGATGAAGCGGAGATCGAGGAAATAATAATTCCACAGCGAGGTGGTAATATCCATGAAATCGCCGAAGAGATCATAAAAAACCATATCGGTGTAGAAAAAGTATCCGGCCAGCAGGAGAAAGGCAGCAGCGAGGGAGTACGCGATGAACGAACCAAAATAGAGCCGCAGTTCTTTTTTGAAGATGCAAAACATAGGATTATTGCCCAGTGTGTCGCTGCGTCTCCGCGTCGCGAATCAGTTGCAAATACATATCCTCGAGCGTCGGTTCGAGGGAACGGACTTCTAACAGACCCCAGCCGTGCCGGAGAACCGCCTGGCTGACCGCTTTGCGGATATCTCCCCCCTCATATTCGATCACAGCCGCAACACTCCCGTTCTCCGTCGCTTCCCGCCTGAGATCGCTAACGCCATCTCCCCGTACGCGGATGACCCCTGGGAGCTGGGCTAGCACAGTCTGCAGTTGGGATTCCGGACCTTCCACCTCCACCCGCACCCTGCGCGTCCGCTGCACCTGTGCCCGTAGGTCTGCTAACGACTCGGATGCCAAGATACGGCCGCGGTTGATGATAATCACACGGTCACACACCGAACTGACCTCGGACAAAATATGCGTCGAAAGAATAATAGTCCGTTCCGCCCCTAATGCACGGATGAGCTTGCGGATCTCCACTACCTGCTCAGGATCAAGCCCAATAGTTGGTTCGTCTAAAATCAATACTTGCGGCGTACCGATCAGCGCCTGGGCGATACCGACCCGTTGCCGATATCCTTTCGAGAGATGGCCGATGAGGCGATCCCTGACAGCGTGCAGCCCACAGGATTCCATGACGCGATCAATGTCCTGCTTGCGTGCGGCACGCGGGACGTCTTTGGCTTCGGCAACAAAGTCGAGAAAACTCCGCACAGACATATCAGGATAAACCGAGACACGTTCAGGGAAATAGCCGACGAGCCGTTTGACCTCCAGGGCCTGAGAGACGACGTCGTATCCTCCCACGCTCGCACGACCGGAGGTCGGCGGGAAGAAACAGGCTAAAATGCGCATCGTTGTGCTTTTGCCTGCCCCGTTCGGGCCGAGGAAGCCGACCACTTCTCCGCGCGGGACATGAAAAGAGATCCGATCGACGGCGAGGATCGGCCCGAAGCGTTTGGTGACGTTTACGACTTCGATCATGCTCGTCTCAACTTAACCCTGCAGAACAGCAGATTATTCCAGACAGGAGAAAGAGGGTAGAGGGGCAGAAGAGAAAAACCTATTAAATTAAAAAGCCCCCGCAAGCGGCACGGGCGACGCATGCGTCGCCCGTGGCCATAGAGAAATTGTGGCGGAGGGAAGAGGGGACTCGCCCCTACTCTCTAATAGAGCAGGTACTGCAGCTCCACCCAGATGTTGTCCCGCGTCTTAAAGAACCCAATCCCTGCATACCGCCCGTCCAGATAGTTGTAGCGA
>Ga0308420_1000421_pt1 | contig 20491 bp, 9 predicted proteins | sample HotsprSampleMS55_FD_203802 | JGI IMG/M metagenome (GOLD analysis project Ga0308420, IMG submission 203802) | Hot spring phototrophic mat microbial communities from Mushroom Spring, Yellowstone National Park, Wyoming, United States - 20090730_MS55 ... | reverse complement strand
GGGGCCGGGCGGAATGACGGCGCGATAGAGCTGACCCGAGACGTTGGTCATGGGAACGTATTCGTAATAGGAGATATCTGAAGTGCCGGCCTTGTACCAGAGGGTAGGTTGGAAGTTGCCGGCCCCCGTCAAGGGCATAATCTGGATGCTGACCGTCACGGGATCCATGATCGTCGGTGCGGCGGGAACGATCGAGAGATTGGTGAAGGCGACGCCGGCGCCCGCTTCGGAAACGACGATTTCGTCCAGGCAGAGGCGATCGTCCATCGCCGAGGAGGTGTTTCGTAGGCGCACATAGCGCTGCACGCGGTCGGAGAGGAAGGCATAGTAGAACTGATAATCCACAGCGCGCATATTGGTGACGGTGGCGACGGTGGTCCACGCGCCAGTGGCCGCCGGCGCCGTTTCGACCACGAAGGAGATCGGCCGAGAACCGTCCGAGTACCAGTTTCGGTAGTAGAAGGAGATTTCGCCGATTCCGTTCGTCATTTCCGGGGAGCGGAGGAAATTGTTGGTGGATGTGCCGCCCTGGAGAATGACGAAGTTGCCTTCAAGAGCTCGGGCCATATCGTTCGTACTGCCGTTCTGGCTTCGGCGTCCGCCGAGGAGCCATCCGTCCGAATTGACCGACCATCCAAAACTGGTCGGCCAGCCTTCGCCGGTGACAACTTGGGCCCGCTGGACGCTGTAGTTCAGGTTGCTGTCGTTGAAGGCGAAGCAAAGCCATCCGTTTTGCGTTCCGCTGATCAGGATGTCGCTGCCGAAGGTTTCCGCGGTCCCGTATACGGGGAGGTTGGTGATGGTTTGATTGCTGTCGTACCAGACCGGGTTTCCACCGCCGGATCCCGCGAATCGAAATGTCGGTGAAGGTACATTGGTGACGGCTAGCATGGCTCGCCAGTGGCCGTTGGCGTTGAGTCGCATCGGCCGGATCAAAGATCCGGTAACGGTTAGGCTCGAGTAGGTCGAGGTCCAGGCGGGGGATCGGAAGACCGTTGAAAAGACTGTGTTGGTGGCTTGGAGGGGGTAGTTCGTCGGCGAGACGGCGTCGGGTCCGATGAACGACACGGTGAAATAGTATTCCAGGGCGAGGCCGGAGACGGTCTGAGCCGGAATGCTCGAGGTCGTTTCAAAGGTGTTGTTGGTCAGCCACGCCATGGGAAGGGCCGTGTAGGTGCCGCTGCGGTTCAAACGGTACCAGGCGGTTGCGGTGATATTCGACGCGCCGTTGAACGGTACGATATCCACGCGGAAGCGCGTGACGGTGCCGGTGACGGGGGGGTCAGGAACCGTGACGGCGTTGGTGACGGTGACGCGGGCCGACTGGACGGTATAGGCGAAGGGCGTTTCGAACGGTTGCGGATAATAGAACGGGCTCGACTGGGCGCTTTCGTAGCCGCTGAACGCGCATTCGAAATAGTACTGCACGAGACCGGCTCCCCCGGGGCGATCGCCCATGGCCGGGGGAATGGGCGATGCGGTTGTGAACAGATCGTTCGAGCGGGTCATGCTGATGGCGGTCCATGCGCCCGTGGTCCCAGATCGGTACCACAAGGTGGCCTGTCGGTTGGACGCCCCACCCTGGGGGAGAATCGTGACCGAGACGGTGACGGCGTTGGAGGCAGCGGGCAGAGCGGGGGTGTGAAGGGCGTTGGCGAACAACACGCCGGCGCCCGCCTGAGCGATCATGACTTCGTCCAGGCAGAGGCGCGCATTGGGGAAGTTGGTGCCGTTCCGGATCCGGATATAGGCATAGTCGCGATCCGCCGGAACTCGAATGAACCGGTTGTATCCTGGCACATAGACGTTGGAGACCACGAGGATGGGTGCCCATTCGCTGGCGTTGGTTCCCCCGGTTTTTGATTTTTCCACGATGACCTCGGTCTGCGGCGTGCCGTTGGTGTTGAAGTTGCGGTACCAGAAGGCGATTTCTCCGATCCCAAAGGGAAGGAGGGGCGAGCGGAGCCAGGCGACCGTATTGCTTTCCAAGGCGACAAAGTTGTTCCTGAGTTTCACGTCGCTGAGGGAGGAAACCAGACCGTTATGAAGGATCCAGCCGTTGTTAGTGTAGGTGCCGACGGAAGGGGCCACCCACGCTTCGAAGTCATCCGCGACGACCCCCTTGATGGTATAGACCAGGTTTGTTTCGTTAAAGCGGACAAGGAGTTGGCCGGTATTTGTTGTCGGATGAACAACGATATTGGATCCGTTCAATTCGGCCGTCAGAGTGAAGGGGGGAACAGAGGTCGAGGGGTTGTTGTCGCCCCAGGTGCGATTGTACGAGTTACTCACTCCTTGGAATTGAATCGCAAATGTGGATCCGGTATAAGCAACAAATGCTTCCCACTGATAGTCATTGACCAGGGTCATGACTGCCGAAAGATCGCCGATGACGGACATGGTTGTGTGTTGCGACGCGTAAGGGCGGAGCGCAACCTCGTAGAAGGCGGGATTGGAAGCACCGGCAACCGGGTAATTGGTGGGGGATAGGGGTTCATGCGGCGGCGGCCCGCTAAAGACGGCCTGCACATAATAATAGACTTTGCCAAGCCCCTGGCCGGGGATAGCCGACTGGGTTACGTAAGTGTTCGGAGCGCCTGTCGAAATCATGGGGATATTCGTCCAGGTGCCGACCGCGCCCACTCGATACCAGGCGGTCATTTGGAGGTTCGATACGAGGCCATAGGGGGTGATGGTAGCCGAAATTATAACCGGGTCATTGACGTAGATATCGGAAGAGCCCTGCGTGGTTTTTACCGTCACGGTGTCAATACTCACCTGGGCCGGCGGATGGGTCATGGAGACATCATCTATGTAAAAGGAGTAACGAGGTGTTCCGACGTACGTAATCCGGAAATATCCACTTCCATAGGAGTGAACATTGACGCTGAAGAGCTGCCATGTCGTATTCGAAAAGGGCAAGTCGGCTACAGTCACCCAGTTTGTGCCGTCCGTCGAGCGGGCGAGACGATTGGTACCGACAAAAAAGCGGGATTGGCGAACGTAGAACGAGACCGTTCCGATACCGTTCGTAACGGGAGGAAACTGCAAAAAGCCATTGGTCGAAGTGCCTGGAAACTGAAGGCTTCGTGGGGTGACGTTGGTATAGGTGGTTTCCATCACCACGGCGCCGTTGCCGGCAATCCAGCCAGCAAAGGTGCCGGAACCAAGGGGCCAGTCGGCAAACGACTGCGTAAACTCATCGGCATGGCCTGAGGTGGCCGAAAGAATCGCCATCAGGGCGGCCGTCGGGGCGAGCGCCAACCATTTTGCTTTCATAAAGGGACCTCCTCCCTCTTTCCATTTACAGAATACTCTTTTTTCGGCTGATCTACAAATCTTTTCTATCACGCCCGCATAACCCTACTTTTTCTTTTCGTGACGGCGTTGACGCGATATGATGGCCCCGCATGAAGGGAAGAGACGTGATAGGTGGTGGTGCCGGCGGCCGGCCTCTCCGCCGCGCGTGGCGGGAGGAGACGCGGTTGACGGTGTTTGCTACGGTGGCGATTTTAGGCATTGGAACCCTGGCCGCCGTAAGTCTCTACATGCTCAATACTCTTTATGAACGTTCCGTGCAGGCGGGTGCTGCACAAGAGGCGGCTCAGTTGGGAATGCAGATGGCGCTGCGCATTGCCGAACTTCCCGTGTTGAGCAGTGCGGCACCGCGCGAGCGGGAGTGGCGCGAATTTTCCAGAATTCTTCAAAGTTTTGACCGATTTTTCCCCATACTGGAGTATGTGACGGTCACCGAAGGCGACCAAGTCCTTTTTCAGGAACGGTTGGGCGAACCGGGCTCGTGGTCGAACCGTCCGACGCACCTCCTCGTGGGCGCCATCCCCCGCATGGGCCGGCAGGTCCTGACGCTGGACGGGCAGGCCGTGCCCGTGATGACATTCAGTCTGGATATAGGGACGCCGGAGGGCGTGGTCCGGACCGTCGAGGTGGCGCTTCGGCGGGAGGCGCATTCCGACGAGGCGTCGGAGTCGCGGGCCGTGCGTTTCCAAATGTTCCGGATGTCTCTCACCACGGTGGCGGTCGGCTTTATCGCATCGGTTCTCATCGTAGGCTGGCTTATCCGGAGGGAACTAAGGCGGACCGAGTGGCGTCGGCAGCAGGAGCATCTGGCCTTTGCGGGTGCCATCGCCACGGGGATTATCCACGATTTCCGCAACCCTATGTCCTCGTTGCGTCTTGACCTCCAACTGCTGGTCAAGGAGGTCGAGAAAGGCGAGGCCGCCAGCCGAGAGCGTCTGCGAGAACTCAGTCGGAGAGCTCAAAACGCGGTTGACCGCCTCGATGATCTTCTGAAGGAGTCCCAGCATCTGGCGCGGCCGGACCGCGAACAGTGGACGATGGTGGACATCAATGCCGTGGCGGCCGATTGCGCGCGTCTCGTGGCCTCCCGCTTCAGCCGCGCGGGTGTTGTATTGTCGCTCGATCTGGCGCCGGGCCGGCTGTGGGTGATGGCGGGTGAAACAGCGCTGAAACGCGCTCTGCTCAACCTTCTCGTCAACGCCGAACAAGCCTCGCCCAAGGAGGGTTGCGTCTGGCTCCGGACCTGTCTGGAGAATCGGACCGTGGTCATTCAGGTGGCGGATCAGGGGCCGGGCGTTCCGCCCGGGATGCGCAAGGCGATTTTTGAGATGTTCGTGACCACAAAGCCGAGTGGCTTCGGGTTGGGGCTTCCCCTGGCCAGGGCAGCGGTGGAATCGTTCGGCGGGACGCTCACCGTACGGGGCCACGAAGGGGGAGGCGCGCTTTTTGAAATCCGGTTGCCGGTGGCGGAGGGCGTTTCGACTTCGGCCGGGCGGCCCACGATCGAAAAGGCAGTCTGAGCGATGGATGCGACGCCGTTACAGGGAACACACATTCTACTGGTGGAAGACGATCCGGACGGGCGGAAATCGGTCGCGGAGGCGCTGGAACTGGCGGGCTGGACGGTCTCGGCAGTTCCGGATGGACGGACGGCCGTGGCCCGCCTGCGCGAAGATAGTTTTCAGGTTGTCCTGACCGATCTCGTGCTGCCGGACATGAATGGGCTGGAGGTGCTTGAAGTCTCTCGGCAGATTCAACCGCACGTGCCGGTCGTCATCATGACCGCCTATGGGTCGTTGGAGACGGCCATAAGGGCCCTGAAGGCGGGGGCTTACGACTACCTGGTCAAGCCGCTTGATCTGGACGAGCTTCATTCGCGGATCGAGCGGGCGATCGAGACCTATGCCCTTCGACGCGAGGTCGGGGCCCTCAAGGAGGTGCTCGAGGACCGCTTTTCCCTGAAACAGATGGTCGTGGAATCGCCGGCCATGAAGGAGGTGATTCGGCAGGTCAAATCGGTTGCCCCGACAAACGCGACTGTGCTGATTCTCGGCGAGAGCGGAACGGGCAAGGAACTGGTGGCGCGGGCCCTTCATGGACAGAGCCGTAGGGCCAAGGGCCCGTTTTTGGCCGTCAACTGCGGCGCCTTTACCGAGACCCTGCTGGAGTCCGCCCTCTTTGGGCACGAGAAAGGGTCGTTCACGGGCGCGGCACAGCGTCGGTTGGGGGCTTTCGAGCGGGCGAGCGGAGGAACTCTCTTCCTGGACGAAGTGGCGATTGCGCCGAAGTCAGTCCAGATGCGCCTGCTGCGAGCGATCGAGGAGAAGGAGATTATGCGCGTGGGGGGCGAAACGGCGATCAAGGTGGATCCCCGCATTGTGGCCGCCTCCAACCGCGATCTCGAGGCACTGGTCGAGGAGGGGAGCTTTCTGCCCGATCTGCTCTTCCGGCTTCAGGTCGTTCAGATCCGCGTCCCTCCCTTGCGGGAGCGGAAGGAGGATATTCGTCCGCTGGTGGACCGGTTCGTCGCCATCGCCTGCGAAGAACATGGACGCGCCATTGATCGAATCGAGCCCGATTTCTACGCAGCGCTCGAGGCCCACTCCTGGCCGGGCAACGTCCGGGAGTTGCGCAATGTCGTTGAATCGGCGGTCATCCTTGCCACCGATCGGGTTCTGCGGGGCCGCGATGCCGTTATCCTAAGGGAGGGAATCCAGCGGAAAAGTGAAGGGACCAGCCTCTCCATCCCGCCCGGCATGACCATGGCCGCGATCGAAAAAGAGGTCCTCTTCCAGGCCTTGAGCCGAAACAAGGGCAATCGCCTTCTCACCGCCCAGGAGCTTGGCCTGAGCACGCGAACCATCCTTCGAAAGATCAAAGAGTATAATTTGCCCTTCTGAGACATGATGGCGCAACGAGACATTATGTTACGTTACAGGCAATAATTCCCTTATTTTTTTTTGGCTTTTTGATGGCATGAGGATTGCTCGAATGAGATGTGACTCAAAGGGAGGGACAAACGATGGACTTGAATCGGTTTACGCAGAAGGCGAGAGAGGCGTTTTTCGAGGCGCAGAATACGGCGTTGCGATATTCGCACACCGAGATGGACGCCGAGCATCTGCTATGGGCACTGTTGAATCAGGAAAATGGCCTGGCGATGCGAATGCTCGAACGCCTGCAGGTTCCGACGGCCTCTTTCCGGGCACGGGTTGAGCAGTTGCTGGATGAGAAGCCTCGGTTGGGCGGGACAAGCGATCCAAACCGTTTGGGAATGACCGCGCGCCTGGGCCGGCTGGTTGTTAAGGCGGAGGATGAGGCCAAACGGTTGAAGGACGAGTACATTTCGGTGGAACATCTTCTCCTGGCTTTTCTGGATGAAGGGCGGAGCACTCCCTTGGGGAAACTGTGGACGGAGTTTGGCGTGGACCGCGATCGCTTTTTGAAGGAGCTGATGGCGGTCCGCGGGAATCAGCGGATTACGAGCGATGACCCAGAAAGCCAATACGAGGCCCTCCAGAAGTATGGCGTCGATCTGGTCGAACTGGCCCGGAAGGGAAAACTCGACCCCGTAATCGGTCGGGACGCCGAGATTCGGGCCGTGATCCGGATTCTGAGTCGGAAGACCAAAAACAATCCCGTTTTGATCGGCGAACCCGGCGTTGGGAAAACGGCGATCGTCGAAGGACTGGCCCAGCGGATTGTGCGCGGAGATGTGCCGGAAGGGCTCAAGAATCGCTCGATCTTTGCGCTCGACATGACGGCCCTGCTGGCGGGGGCCAAATACCGCGGGGATTTCGAAGAGCGGCTGAAGGCGGTCCTGAACGAAGTTAAGGCTTCCGAGGGAAGGGTGCTGCTCTTCATTGACGAATTGCACACGATCGTGGGCGCGGGACGGACGGAAGGTTCCACGGATGCGGGCAACATGCTCAAGCCGATGCTCGCCCGGGGGGAACTCCATTGCATTGGAGCGACGACGCTGGATGAATACCGCAAGCATATGGAGAAGGATGCCGCCCTCGAACGGCGGTTTCAACCGGTCATGGTGGATCCCCCGAGCGTCGAGGATACCATCTCCATCCTGCGCGGATTGAAGGAGCGGTTCGAGCTTCATCATGGCGTCCGGATCCGGGATTCGGCCCTGGTGACGGCCGCGGTCCTGGCCGATCGGTACGTCTCCGACCGCTTTCTGCCGGACAAAGCGATTGATTTGGTGGACGAAGCCTGCGCCTCGATTCGGACCGAGATTGATTCGCTGCCCGCGGAGCTCGATGAGACCTCGCGGCGAATCATGCGCCTCGAGATCGAGGAGACGGCTTTGGCCAAGGAGAACGATCCGGCCTCGTGCGAACGGCTGGAGGCGCTGCGGCGCGAGCTGGCGGAGCTTAGGGAGAAGGCCGCCGCCATGCGCGCCCAGTGGGAGAAGGAGAAGAACGCGCTGGCGGAGATTCGACGTTTCAAGGAGCTCCTGGAACAGAAGCGGCAGGAAGAGGCCGAGGCCGAGCGGCGGTACGACCTAGAACGAGCCGCCCGCCTCCGGCACGGGGAGATCCCCGAACTGGAACGGAAGATTGCTGATCTGGAAAAGCGGGTCCACGCCGAAAATGCCACTCCCCTCCTGCGGGAAGAGGTGACCGAGGAAGAGATAGCCGAAGTCGTTTCCCGCTGGACCGGTATTCCCCTGACCCGTCTCATGCAGGGAGAACGGGAAAAGCTGCTGCATCTGGACGAGGTGCTGCATCGGCGGGTGGTTGGTCAGGATGAGGCTGTGCGCGTGACGGCCGATGCGGTTCTTCGGTCGCGCGCAGGAATTCAGAACCCTCGTCGGCCGGTCGGGGTCTTTCTTTTCCTCGGACCAACAGGAGTCGGGAAGACGGAACTGGCTAAAGCGCTGGCCGAAGCCCTGTTCGACAGCGAGGAACAACTCGTTCGGCTCGACATGAGCGAATATATGGAGAAACACACCGTCTCCCGTCTCATCGGTGCGCCGCCCGGCTACGTCGGCTTCGAAGAGGGCGGCCAGCTCACCGAAGCGGTCCGGCGCAAACCCTATTCGGTCGTTCTTCTGGATGAGATCGAAAAGGCCCATCCCGATGTCTTCAATGTCCTGCTGCAGATCATGGACGACGGCCGTCTGACGGACTCGCATGGGCACACGGTCAATTTCAAGAACACGATTCTCATCATGACGAGCAACATCGGATCGCCGCTCCTTCTGGAGGGCATCACGCGGTCGGGCGAGATTCCCGAGGGGGTCCGGCGGCGGGTGATAGACGAGTTGCGGCGCCATTTTCGTCCGGAGTTTTTGAACCGGGTGGACGATGTGGTCCTCTTCAAGCCGCTTCGTCACGAGGAGATTTTAAAGATCGTGGATCTCCAACTCGCCGATCTGAGGCGACGGTTGGCCGAACAGCGGATCGCCTTGGAGGTGACCGACGAGGCGCGCCGCTGGTTGGCGGACGCCGGATACGATCCGGTGTACGGGGCGCGACCGCTCAAGCGAGTCATTCAGCAGCGGGTGGAAACGCCGGCGGCGCGGTTGATTGTGGCCAACCGCGTGGCACCCGGCGGCGTCTTGAAGGTCATCACCCGCGACGGCGACGTCACGGTGACGGAGGGGTGATCGCCGGCCCGGCATTGGCCACCTGGCGAAGCGCCTCATACAGGACAATGGCCACGGCGGTGGCCAGGTTGAGGGAGCGGACCGTTCCCGGTCGCATGGGGATAGCCCCAACCCGCCCGGCATACCGTTCGAGCAGGTCGTCGCTCAGCCCCCGGCTTTCGGAGCCGAACACCAGGGCATCCCCGGGTCGAAAGGCGAAGGAGGTGTAGGGGACCGGGGCGCCGCATGAGAAGAGGAAGAGGCGGTGTCCCTCCAGGGCCTGCTCCATGGCCGTCCACGAATGGTGTCGGACCAGCGTGACCTGATCCCAGTAATCCAGACCCGCCCGTTTGAGCGCCCGGTCGGTGAGGCGAAATCCAAGCGGTTCGATCAAATGCAGAGGACATCCGGTGGCCGCGCAGAGGCGAGCAATCGTTCCTGTATTGGGCGGTATTTCAGGTTGATGAAGCACGATGTGGAAGGGAGTGACAGGCCATGACCAGGCGACCCGTACAGGCCGCCGGTGCGGGCAAGGCGTGGGACTTGGGCTCATGGGCGGGGATGTGGTAGAATGACCTCTTAATCATGCCGGTAGCGGAACAAGTCAAGGCCAAACTCGAGAAGCTTCCGAGCACGCCCGGTTGTTATCTCTTTCGCGACGGCGGGGGCCGGCTGATCTACGTCGGCAAGGCGCGGGATCTCCGGGACCGGGTGCTCTCCTACTTTCGGGAGTCCACGTGGGAAACGACGACGCCCCTACGACGACGCCTCATCGAACAGACGGAGGACCTGGAATGGATTCCGACCCGGACGGAAGCTGAGGCGCTGCTCTTGGAAAGTCGGTTGATCAAGGCCTTCAAGCCCCGCTTCAACATTGCCCAACGGGACGACAAGCGGTTTCTCCTGGTGCGAATCCACCTTGGCCATCCCTTCCCGAGATTCGAAATCGGGCGGCTCCGCAAGGGGGAGGGATGGACCACCTTCGGCCCCTATCTTTCCTCATCGGCGGCCCGAGCGGCGGTGGATTTCGTCGAGCGCCGCTTCGGGATCCGGAAATGCCGGCCGCTGCGGCCGACGGAGCGGGACTACCAGCACTGTCATGCCGACATCATCCGGAACTGTTCGGCTCCTTGCATCGGACGGGTGACCCCCGCCGAGTATCGGCGCCGGGTGGACGAAGCCTGTGCCTTCCTTTCGGGGCGCCGCCCCGAACTGGTTGAGAAGATTAGGCAGGAGATGAAGCAGGCGGCCGACGTCGGCGATTTCGAACGAGCGGCCACGCTTCGGGATACCTGGCAGCGATTGGAGACAGCGGTTCGCCAGGCGCGGTTGATCACTGGCGATCCGGGCCGCCGGCGGCAGCAAGCGGACGCCGGCCTTGAGCAGATCCGGCAGTGGCTCGGTCTTACTCGCCCGCCGCAAAGGATCGAATGCATGGACATTTCGACGATCTCGGGCACCCACTCCGTCGCCAGCCTGGTGTGCGCGCTGGATGGGATCCCCGCGCCTCGGTGGTATCGGCGGTACCGAATCCGGACCGTTTCAGGGGTGGATGACCCGGCCATGATGAAGGAGGTCGTCCGCCGTCACGCCGAGGACATCCGGGAGGGCGAACGACCGGCGCCGGATCTGCTCCTCATGGACGGAGGGCCGATGCAGTTGCGGGCGGCGATGGAGGCCTTTCACGAGGCGGGATTGACCGGAATCACGGTGGCGGCCCTAGCCAAGCGGCGGGAGGAGATCTACCGGGCTGGAGATGGGCTTCATCCCCTCTCGTTGGACCGGGATTCTCCCGGCGTGCTGGTGCTCCGACGTCTCCGGGATGAAGCCCATCGGTTCGCGCTGGCCTACCATCAGCGGCTGCGAAACCGGCGGGTTCGGGAGTCGCTCCTCGATGACATTCCCGGCGTCGGGCCGGCGCGCAAACGACGATTGCTCTGCCGGTTTGGCTCCGTGCGAGGCGTTCGTCAGGCGACACTCGAGGAGCTGGCGGCGGTGCCGGGAATCGGCTGGGCCCTGGCGCGGGTCATCCGCGAGTGGTTGTCGGGCAGCGAAGAGAAGGCGGATCAGACACCGGCCGGTCCCACCTCCTCTTCCTGAAGCAGCTCGCGAAAATAGGCAATCGTCCGGCGCAGCCCTTCCTCGAGGGGAACCTTCGGTTCCCATCCCAGGCGGCTCCGGGCCAGTGTGATGTCCGGCTGTCGCTGCCGCGGATCGTCGGCCGGCAGGGGACGAAAGACGATTCTGGATCGGGACCCTGTCAGGCGAAGGACCATCTCCGCGAGTTCCCGAATGGTGAACTCTGCCGGGTTGCCGAGATTGACAGGGCCGGTGAAATCCGGGGGAGACTCCATGAGGCGGATGAGCCCTTCGATCAGATCATCCACGTAACAGAAAGATCGGGTCTGGGAGCCGTCGCCGTAGAGGGTGATGGGTTCGTTTCGGAGCGCCTGCACGATAAAGTTCGAGACCACCCGGCCGTCGTTCGGATGCATCCGTGGGCCGTACGTGTTGAAAATCCGGGCGACCTTGATGGGAAGACCGTGCTGGCGGTGATAATCGAAGAAGAGGGTCTCGGCGCATCGTTTGCCTTCATCGTAGCAGGCCCGGGGGCCGATGGGGTTGACATGACCCCAATACGTTTCCACCTGAGGGTGGACCTGCGGATCGCCGTAGACCTCGCTCGTGCTGGCCTGAAGGATGGGGACTTTGAGCCGCTTGGCCAGACCGAGCATGTTGATCGCCCCGTGAACGCTGGTTTTGGTGGTCTGAACCGGATCGAACTGATAATGGATCGGCGAAGCAGGGCAGGCGAGGTTGTAAATCACGTCCGTTTCGACGTAGAGGGGGAAGGTAATGTCGTGGCGAAGAAATTCGAAATGCGGGTTCGAAAGGAGCGCACGGATGTTCCGGCGGTCGCCGGTAAAGAGGTTGTCCACGCAGAGCACTTCGCAACGCCGTTCCAGGAGGCGTTCGCAAAGATGGGAACCGAGGAAGCCGGCCCCTCCGGTGACGAGCACCCGGGGACGAGACCAACGGAGTTGTCGGGTGGAGGTCATAGGTGGGTCGTTCTAGGCCCAGAGGACGAGCCCGCTGTCCAGTGGGGAGGCCAGACTGTCCATCCAGGGAAAGACTCGAATGCCGAAAGCATGGCGGCCGTTTTTGCGGACGGTGTAGGTCCCGCTGTAGAGACGGGCGCTTTGATCCACGCCCTTGCCAGTGAGGGTCACCACATCTGGCTGCTCGAGGAAATCCACCCCGTCCGAAGGACCGGCTACAAACTGCACTTGAATCTCTTCCGCTTTCAGATCGCCCGGCTCGACGCGAACATGAACGGTCAGGGCGTGGCCTACTGGCAGAGAATCGCCCAGCAGTCCTTCGACCCGGACTTCCCGGATGCGGAGGGAGGCGAAGCGGGTGGGGATATGCTGTTTCCATGCGGCGATCTGGCGGGCGACGGCGAACTGGCGACGGAAGAGGCTTTGCCATCGCTCGACCATGGGCTCGTAACAGAGTTCGGCATACTCGCGCACCATACGAGCCGACGAGAAACAGGGTGCGAGGGAGGCGATGGCATGTCGGGCCATGGCTACCCAGCGCGTGGGAATTCCGTTCTCATCGCGCGCGAAATAGAGAGGCACGACGGTCTCCTCCAGGAGGGCGTACAGCGCCTGGGCATCGGCTTCGTCGTTCGATTCGGGAATCGGACCGGTGGGGGGAACCGGGGGACCGATGGTCCATCCATTCTCGCCATCGGCGCCTTCGCACCACCACCCGTCGGCGATGCTGAGATTGAGAACGCCATTGACGGCGGCCTTCTGTCCGCTGGTGCCGCTAGCCTCGTGGGGGCGTTGAGGAGTGTTGAGCCAGACATCGCATCCCTGGACAAGCGCGCGGGCCAGGGCCAGATCATAGTCTTCCAGGAAGAGGATGCGGCCGAGAAAACGGGAATCGTTGCAGAAGGCCATGACTTTGCGAATCAAATCCATTCCCTGGCGGTCTTCGGGGTGAGCTTTGCCGGCGAAGAGAATCATGACAGGGCGTCGGGAATGGTTCAAAATCGCCGCGAGTCGGTCGGGATCCCGGAGCACCAGGTCGGCCCGCTTATAGGGCGCGAAGCGGCGGGCAAAGCCGATCACCAGGGCGTTGGGATCGAGCGCGGCCAGAACCTCTTCGCGGCGGGCGCGGGAGGGAGCGTAGTGGAGAAACCGTTCGCCGATATGGCTCTGCACCAGAGTCAGAAGGCGCTCCTTGTTTTCCCGCCGAGCGGCCCAGAGAGCCGCCTCAGGAATGGCGTGAACGCGGTTCCAGGCGTCCGGGGTTGAAACGGGGCAGGACCAATCTACGCCGATATACCGGGACAAGAGTTCCCGCATGGGAGGGGAGACAAACGAGGCCAGGTGAATGCCGTTGGTGATAGGGAAGATGGGAATCTCTTCTGTGGGTAACCCCTTCCAGACCTCCCGCCACATGCGGCGGGCCACGCGGCCGTGAAGACGGCTGACGCCATTGACCCGCCCGGCCGTTTTGAGGGCCAGAACGGTCATGAAAAAGGGCTTGTCCACTTCTCCGGAAACGGACCCCAGACGCCAGAGATCGGACCAGGGGATATGGGCCGCGTTGGCGAAGGGCCGGAGGTAGTATTCCATGATATCGCGATCGAACCGCTCGTTGCCGGCTTCGACGGGGGTATGGGTCGTGAAGACGATAGAACCGCGGACCGCTTCGAGCGCTTCCGCAAAGGAGAGCCCTTCCTCGGCCATCAGCACCCGGATTCGCTCCAGGGCTACAAAGGCGGAGTGTCCTTCGTTGAGATGGTAGACGGCTGGCTTCCGGCCCAAACGGTCCAGGAGACGGCATCCCCCGATACCGAGAAGAATCTCCTGGCGAATGCGAATGTGGCGATCGGCCGCATAGAGTCGCGAAGAGATGATTCGGTCATCCGGTGTGTTTTTCTGAATGTCCGCGTCGAGCAGAAAGAGCGAGATCCGGCCCACGCGGACCTCCCACGTCTGGGCATAGAGTGTTCGGCCTGGCAGTTCGACGGCCACTTCCACGGGCTGGCCGCGATCATCTTTGACGAGCGTCATCGGCATCCGCGTTACATCGTACACCGGATACTCCGCCGCTTGGCTTCCGTCCCGCTCGATCCGCTGCCGGAAATAGCCGTTTTTATAGAGCAGTCCCACGGCGACGAGAGGAAGGTTGAGGTCGCTGGCGGACTTGAGATGGTCGCCGGAAAGGACGCCGAGTCCTCCCGAATAGATGGGGAGGGATTCGTGAAGTCCGTATTCGGTGGAGAAATAGGCGATGGGAGCGCTCCAGGAAAGATGCGTCAGATGGGGGAGCGCGCACCGCGTGTCGGACATGTAGGCGTCGAAGCGACCGAGAATCCGATGGTACCGCTCCAGGTAGTGAGGATCTTCTGCCAGAGCGGCCAATCGTTCCGGATCCGCCTCTTCGAGCCAGCGGACGGGATTGATGCGGTCCGTGGGCTCCCGCTCGCGGGTGGGGGCGAGGGGGGCGAAGAGATCAAGCGCTTCCGGATTCCATGACCACCAGAGGTTGTAGGCGAGCTCGCGGAGGCGTTTCAGAGGCGGAGGCAGGTGCGTGACGGCGGTGAAGGGGCGCAGCAGAGGGGTGATGGAGCCTGTGGCGGGAAAGGTTCGAACGGCCTCGGGGGATCGGGCGGCTTCGGCAAGGAGGCGGGCGCGCTGGGCGGCCTTTTCCGCAGCCAGGCGGAAGGCGTCGAGGTAATTGGGGAAGAAATGATCCCAGGAGGTGCCGAGCGCCGCATGCCGAACGGCGATTCGTTTCTGGTTCAATTCCTCCAAGGGGCAGAGCGCCCACTGGCGCATCAGGGCGCGGAGGGCCTCGGCCGCTTCGGGATCGGGGCGATCCCGGCGCCGCAGGATGCACAAGCCATCCTTTTCTCCGACCGTCTGAAGAGCCCAGAGGCCAAAGCCGGCGAGGTCCGTCGTGACGGTAGGAACGGCCAGCGCGGCGCTTTCCTGGGGAGTGTACCCCCACGGTTCGTAAAAGGAAGGGAAGACGGCCAGATCGAAGACCGAGAGAACCTCGTAATAGGGGCGGTTGAAGAATCCGTCGTGGCCATTGAGGAAGGCGGGAACAAAGATGACCTTAACGGGATTTTGAGGGGTGTTGCGAAGGCCGAGCCGGCGGCAGGCCTGGAAGATGGGATCTTCGGCCTCGTGATAGAGGCGATGGGTGGCGATCCAACCGGCGCCGGGTTCCGGGACGCTGGCCGGGTCCCCCTGAACCGCCTGACGGTTGAGCGATTCGTGGCCGGCCATGACGAGGCAAAAGGCGAGGATTCGGCGGGGAGAACCGGCGAGGTCCTGATTCAAACCGCCCAGAGCCTCCAGAAAGAGATCAATCCCTTTGTTGTGCCATTCGTAGCGGCCGGAGATTCCCACAAGGCGGGTCTCCGTCGGGGGGAGATCGTCACGGAGAAAACGGGAGGCGAGTGTCAGAATTTCACGGCGAACGCTTTCAGGAAATTCCCGGTTCCGGGAATAGTCAGGCAATTGGGAGAAATCCAGACCGTTGGTGGTGATCACGTCCGGCGCCCGGCCAAGAAAGGCTCGGCTTTCCGCCGCCGTGATCTCGCTCACGGTGGTGAAACAGTCGGCCTCCCGGGCGGCGGCCGTCTCCATCGAGAATTTGGCGGCAATGTGATGAGCGGCCGCTTCCCGGGCCGGCGCGATCTCGGCAAGATGCCGATAGAGATTGATGCCGGAGCCAGCCAGCGTACGGCCGAGGATGGTGGCATGGGTGGTGAAGACGGTGCCGATCTCAGGCGCATATTTTTTGACTGCGAGAAGGCCGGCGCCACACATCCACTCGTGAAACAGCGCTACAGCCTGGCCCTCGCCATCCTGGCTCAGCACCCGCCACAGGGCGGCAATGACCTCGCCGCAGGCATAGCTGAACATGACCGGCTCAACGTAGTCCCAGCCTCCCGAGAGCGAATCCACCCCGTACCGCTCCCAGAGCTCGTAGAGAAGTTGCCCCTGATTGTATTTCTTGTCGAAGGAGACGAGAATCACCCGGGGACGCCCGGGGATCAGCCATCGGCCGAATCGGCAGCGAATCTGCTTCAGAGCGACGGCTTCCCGGAAACGGACCCAATCGGGCTCGTCGGTCTCTTCGAATGGCTCGTTGTTTTTCAGATCGGGGCCAAGGAGGACGTACCGGTCGCCAAAATGGTCAACCGTCAGACGGGCTTTGCTGCTGACGACGGTGTGGATCCCGCCGACTTTGTTACACACTTCCCAACTGACTTCGAAGAGGGTGTCGGGCGAGGCGGAGGCAGCCATGCGTTACCGTTTTTTGGAGGAGTTGTTTTTGGAGGATTTGGGTCGGGCGGCGTCCGTCGCGGGTTTCGCCCGGCGGGAAGCGGTCGAAGGCTTTCGGTGCTTGCCTTTGGCGACCGAAACGACCGACGTTTTCGGGGTTGCCGGGGACGGCCCGCGCGTGACGGCCGTCCTGGATTTTTTTGAGGGCGAGGGAGTGCGTTTGTGACGCCGTCGGGCGCTCGAAGGGGAGGGCGACACGGATGGGGCGGTGGGGGGAGGGGGCGAGGGGGGCGTCGCCTCCGCGGGCGCGGGCGCTGGAGCCACGGCGGGTGGCGCGGGCTCACGTGCCTGACGAAGCGTCCACTCGAAATCGGCCAGGACGTTCATGAAGTTGATGTATGCATCGTAGGGCGATCCATACGGGTTGAAATATTTGTGGACATCGCCATCGGCGAACCACTTGGTGCACATGTAGTAGAAGTGGTCGGAGGTCTGAAGCTGGCGCCAGACTCGGAGGAGATCCGGACGCTGGGCCCGACGGACCTCGGGCTCGAGGCGATAGAGAGACTCAATCGCGTCCTTCTGCATCTCGTTGCCGAGCCATGCGGTCAGATCCCGCTCGATATCGGCCCAGGAGACGAAGTCAGGAACATCCAGACGGGCGACTGGCGAGTGATGGGCCGCGGCTTCCGAGGGGGTCATGAAGCGAAAATCGGGATGGCGGAGGATGGCGGCCGGCAGAGCGCGCATGAATTCGAAAATGCCGGTTTCGGCCCACTGATGTTCGCCAAAGGTCTCGTAATCCATGAAGAGGTTGATGATCTCGCCGTTGCCGTTGATGGCGTGAATCCATGAGGCATATTTGTCGGCCGTCAGAGGATACTCGTTCCAAGCCCGATTCGAGAATCGGAAGGCGATATCGTCGGAGAGGCGGTAATTCTTGAGCAAAAGGCGGAGACGCGTTCCGGTCTTGGGCAGGTAGAGGAAGTTGGGACTCCGCCAGCCCAGGATACGATCGGCGCCTTCGGCGAGGATCGCTCGGAATCCCATCGCTTCCATGACCCGGGCGAGGGCATTGTTGTAAATGAGTTCCGTATTCCGGAAGACGGTCGGCGTCTGTCCAAAGAGGGTTTCGACTCGCCGGTTATGGATCTCGACCTGTTCGCGAAACTCCTGCTCCGAGAAAAGAAAGGCCAGGGAGTGATACTCCGTTTCGCTCAGGAATTCGACGCCTCCCGTGCGAGCCAGGGCCTGAAAGGAGGCCAAGACCTCAGGCGCATAACGCTCGAACTGATCCAGGGCCACACCGGAGATGGAAAAGGCGATCTTGAACGCGCCGGCGTGACGATCGATGAGTTCGGCGAGAAGCGCATTCATGGGGAGATAGCACTTGGCGGCCACCTTCTGGAGGATCTCGCGATTCTTGGCGTCATCCTCATAAAAATGATTCTCCCCGATGTCGAAGAAGGTGTAAGGACGGAGCCGGAACGGCTGATGGACCTGAAAATAGAAGACAACCGCAGGCATGATCAGGCTCCTTTTCGTTTCACAACGGTTTCGTAGACGGCGGTCACCGCCTCCGCCGCGTTATCCCAGCGAATGGCACGAAGCTCCTCCCGACAGTGGCGGACGATTTCGTTGGCCAGAGGAGGATGGAGCAGGACCGCGATGATTTTGTTTGCCATTGCTCGCACATCCCAGAAATCCACCGTCAGCGCATTGCGCAGCACCTCGGAGACGCCCGACTGACGGGAAAGAAGGACCGGGACATCGTACAGCATAGCCTCGAGGGGGGTGATGCCGAAGGGTTCGGAGACACTGGGCATCACGTAGAGATCCGTCAACGCATACATCCGTTCGACGGCGGGCCCCTTGAGAAAGCCCGTGAAATGAAACCGGGAGCCGATCCGAAGTTCCGCGACGCGCTGGATCATCCGGGGGAGCATGTCGCCACTGCCGGCCATGACGAAGCGGACGTTCGGCAGACGGGGAAGCACAAGCCCGGCGGCTTCCACAAAGTAGTCGGGTCCTTTCTGAAAGGTGATGCGGCCCATAAAGAGGACGATCTTCTCGCCGGATCGGCGCTGGACCCGGTACAGGCGCGGGGCATCCTCGCGGGAGACGGCGTTGTGCACGACGTGGATTTTGTCGGGGGAAATGCCGTAATGAGACACAATCATCTGGCGGGTGTAATGGCTGACGGCCAGGATCGCGTCGGCCGATTCCAGACCGGCTCGCTCAATCGCCACAATCTCGGGGTTGGGATGGTCGCCGCTTCGGTCATACTCGAGGGAATGGACGTGGAGAACAAGAGGGCGGCCGCTGACCGCCCGGGCCAACAAGCCAGCGGGGAAGGCCATCCAGTCGTGGGCATGAATGACGTCGAAGGTTTCGCGCCGGGCGAGTGCGGCGGCGGCCTGACTGTACCGGTAGACTTCGGCCATCAGGTCGGCACCGTAATCGCCGCGGCAATCCAGGAGGGTGACCACGGAGTGGGGCTCGTCGGCCGGTGTGTCGGAAGAGGCCGCGAGATGAGGGGCCGAGGCGGCGGGGGCGGGAGTCGAGCCAGGCCGGGGCGCCGTGTAGGGGACGAGCAGCGCATCGAGCATTCGGAGGGAAAAGCGTCGTTCCCAGAGCGCGCGCGCCGCACGGGCCGCCGCTCGGGAAATCGAGGCGGGAACCACGGTGCCGGACGCGGAGATCAGACGAAGATGGCCGGCGGGCTCGTCCGACCGGGTCCGCGGAATGACGAAGATCAGATGGTGACCGCGGCGAGCCAGTGCCCGGGTCAGACCGTAACAGGCGGTTCCCAGTCCTCCGCTGATGTGAGGAGGGAATTCCCATCCGAACATGAGCACGCGCATGGTCAGGTCCTCCCGGTTCGGCGGCGGAAGCGGGCGGCGAAAAGGGCGGGGGCGGTTTTGCGGATGCGATCCAGAAGCCGAATGAGTTCTCCCACGCTCCACGCCTGGGCAATGCAGCCCTGGGGCGGGTGAGGGGGGTCTCCGTCGAAGATTTCGGAGACGGAGCCGAGCCCGGCCTCGCCCAGCAGGTGGCGCTCCCAGATCGGTTCGATGGTATCCAGCAGATGGCGGACCGCCCGCTGGGGATCGGAGGCCACTCGGAAGAGGGCGTCGCCGTAGGCCCCGAGGAGCCAGGGCCAGACGGTGCCTTGATGATAGGCACTGTCCCGTTCACGGGGGGTGCCGGCATATCGGCCGAGGTAGGCGGGATGGCGGGGGGAGAGCGTCCGTAGGCCGAAGGGTGTCAGAAGGTGGGCCCGGACGGTCTCGACCACCGCCGGCTGGCGCGCGGAGTCGAGAATGGGGTAGGGAAGACTAACGGCGAAGATCTGGTTGGGGCGGATGGCGGGATCGAGTGCGCCGTCCCGGAACGTATCGCCCAGGCATCCGGTTTCCGGACACCAGAAGCGCCGGTGGAAGGCGTCGCGAAGGCGTTCCGCCTCCTCAGGACGCGCCAGGTGTCGCTCGCCGAAACGTTCGGCGAGTTCATCGTGGAAACGGAGGGCGTTGTACCACAGGGCGTTGATCTCCACGGCCGCCCCATGGCGCGGCGTCACCGGCACGCCGTCCACGGTGGCATCCATCCACGTCAACTGAGAGCCGGCGTGGCCGGCGACCAGCAGCCCCTCCTCGTCCGGGTGAATGCCGTGCTCGGTTCCGGCACGGTAGGCGGCGACGATGCGCCGGATCACCGGCCAGAACTTCTCCCGGATGGTCTCCTCGTCCCCGACGATCGCCTGGCGCTGCTGAACAGCCCAGACAAACCAGAGCGAGGCATCCACGCTGTTGTAGGCATGGGGAAGGCCAGGGACCTCGGCGAGGCAGTTGGGAATGAGGCCGTTCCGTTCCGCTTCGGCAAGGCGCGAGAGCACGGCATCGCCTTCGGCCACCCGGCCGGAGCACCAGGCAAGCCCGGGCAGCGCAATCAGACTGTCGCGGCCCCACGAGCCGAACCAGGGAAAGCCGGCCACGATCTCGCTCTGACCGGCCGAGTTCCTAATGAAAAAGCGTTCGCCTTCGGCTTGTAAGTGTTCCAGCGGCGTTCGAGCCGCGACGCGGCCGAGGGCGCGTCGCCGCTCCGCTTCGGCTTCCCAAAGCGCGTCGAGAGGGAACGGTGCCGGTTCGATGGAGGCCGAGACGATCAGGGGCGTTCCCGGATGGAGCTCGGTCTCGAGAAGACCGGGTTGGAAAAGATCTTCGTGCCCGGGGAAGCCGCGCTCGAGTTCGAC
>Ga0308420_1000420_pt1 | contig 20497 bp, 20 predicted proteins | sample HotsprSampleMS55_FD_203802 | JGI IMG/M metagenome (GOLD analysis project Ga0308420, IMG submission 203802) | Hot spring phototrophic mat microbial communities from Mushroom Spring, Yellowstone National Park, Wyoming, United States - 20090730_MS55 ... | reverse complement strand
GTGCGCCGCACCCTGCTCGTGGCGCACCAGCACGTGGCGCACCTTGTCCTGCTTGAAAAGCTCGTCGTAGATCCAGAGCACGGCGCCGCCCGGATAGCCGAAGACGTATTCGACACCCTCCTCCTGAAGGCAGCGCACCACGATTTCGGCGCCGGTGAGCACTTCCGTTCTGGCTCGGTCCATCAGACTGGCGATGCGAGGGGCGATAAAGCGGTTGACGTTAACCGCTTGCTGCGCCGCGGTCAAGGCTCGGGCGAAAGGCGCTCCCGCCGATGGCCGCTTTGGTAACATGCCCGCACACAGAAGAACAACGTTCTCCCACCGGTCGGCAGAGAGGCGTCCCTGGCATCCCGCAGCGAGCTTTCGTCGTTTCTGCAGGAAGTCGAGCGGCGCGCGTTCAGGCAGGCGTGGTTCGCGGTGCGCGACGACGAAGTCGCGCTCGACATCGTGCAGGACGCGATGCTGCGGCTCGCCGAGCGCTACGGCGACCGGCCGGTGGCGGAGCTGGCCCCCCTCTTCCAGCGCATTCTGCAGAACGCGATCCGCGACTGGTACCGCCGCCAGCGCGTGCGCTCGCTGTGGACGACGCTATTCTCGGCGCTTTCCCCGGGACAAGGGGACGATGAACACGACCCGCTCGAAACTCTGCGCGTCGAGCGCGGGTCGAATAGCGCAGAGCATCCAGCCGAACGTCTGGAGAGAGCCCAAGTGCTTGAAATCATTAACGAAGAAGTCGGTCGACTGCCGCCCCGTCAACGCCAGGCTTTCCTGCTGCGTTACTGGGAAGAGCTCGACGTCTCCGAAACCGCGCGCGCGATGGGCTGCTCCGAGGGCAGCGTCAAGACGCACTGCTCGCGGGCCGCGCATGCGCTCGCAGCGGCGCTGAAGGCGCGCGGCATCACGCTCTAGGGCGCAAAACGGCGGCGATGAACGAAATCCTCTTCGGCAGGAAAGTCAGACAGGCGCTCGACGAGGGCCTGAGGGTCGCCCCGCATGTCGCCGAACGGTTGCGCGCAGCGCGCGAGCGTGCGCTCGCCGTGCAGCGGCGCGAGCAGCCGGCGCAGGGCTTCGTGCGTTCCGGCCGCGCAGGCGTGCTCGCCCGGCTCGGCGGCTGGGTGGGTTTCTCCTGGCGCGTGCTGCTTCCGCTCGCCGTCACGCTCGCGGGTCTTGCCGGCATCCACCGCTGGCAGCAAGAGCAACGCGCCCTCGAGGTCGAGGAACTCGACGCGCGGCTTCTCGCCGACGATCTGCCGATCGAGGCCTATCTCGACAAGGGGTTCGAAGCGTGGCTCCGCAAACGCACCGGCGGCTAGCCTGCGCACTCGTCGCGGTGGCGCTCGCCCTCGGCATGACGGCCGCACAGGCGGCCGGTGCCGGCAAGGCGCCCGAATGGGCCGCGCTCACCGCCGATCAGCAGCAGCTCCTCGCGCCGCTGCGCGAGGACTGGAACCGCCTGAGCGCCGAGCAGCGCCGGCGCTGGCTCGGCATCGCGCGGCGCTATCCGGCAATGAGCGCCGAAGAGCAGCAGCGCGTGCACGAGCGCATGCAGAAATGGGCCCGCCTCAGCACCGAGCAGCGCTGGCAGGCGCGTCAGCAGTACCGCAACCTCGACAAGATCGCGCCCGAGCGGCGCGAGCAGCTGCGCCGTTACTGGGCCGAGTACCAGGCGCTGCCGCCCGAGGAGCGACGGATGTACGACGTGCCGCCGGTGGAGACGCGGGCCGAAGCGCGCAAGCGCCGTGCGAGCGCGCCGCGGACGCCTGCCGCTACGCCGCCCGCCGGCCTCGTCTATCCTTGAATTGACGAGCCGGGCGCCGACGATCGGCCGCAGGCTTGCGGCGATGCTCTACGAGGCGCTGCTGCTCGTCGCGATCGGCTTCCTCGGCACCTCGGTCTTCCAGCTCGCCGCAGGTACGGTCATCATAGAGGGCTGGCGGCGCCACGCCCTCCAGGCCTTCCTGCTCGCCCTCCTCGCAGCGTACTTCCTGTGGTGCTGGCTTCGCGGCGGCCAGACGCTCGCGATGAAAGCCTGGCGCATCCGGCTCGTCGGCGCGACCCCTGCCCGCGCCCTGCTGCGCTTCCTGTACGCGCTGCTCCTCGTGCCCACCGGAATCTCGCTCCTCTGGGCTTTCTTCGACCGGGAACGGCAGTTCCTGCACGACCGGCTTGCGGGCACGCGGCTGGAGCTGCTCGCAGGCGTCGGGCAGCCCGCCGCCCGGGGCTAGCGCCCCGCGCGCGAAGCGCGCGCCCGCACCCGCACCCAGAGCGGTCGCAGCCGTTCGATCCACAGCATCATCAGCGCCGCGGTGGCGAGGAAAAGCGCGCTCGGCAGCGCTGCGGCTGCGAACGGCGGCCACTGCTGGAGCAGGCCGATGTGCGAGAAGAGCCCGTTCAGGGTGTGGAACGCGATGCCGAGCAGCACGCCGAGAAACACCTTCAGGCCGACCATGCCGGAGCGCGCGTGCAGGTAGGCGAACGGCAACGCGAGCGCCAGCATCACGAGTGCCGCGAGCGGATAGAAGAGCTTCTTCCAGAGCGCGATCTCGTAGCGTTCGGTCTTCTGGCGGTTGCCGGCGAGGTGCCGGATGTACTTGTAGAGCTTCCACGCCGACATGCGCTCGGGCTGGACGATCAGCACGCTCAGCAAGTCGGGGTCCACCGCCGAGTGCCATTCCGTTTCGGCGAAGCGCTCGGTGCTCAGCCCCGCCTCCTCCAGCCGCGTCTGCGCCACCTCGACCAGGCGCCAGCGCCCGCCACCCGCGTACTGGGCGCCGCGCGCCTCGCTCACCGCGCGCAGCCGCCGCGCGGCGTCGAACTCGAAGATGCGCACCCCTGCGAGCACGCCGGGCTCGCGTGCCTCGCGCACGTGGATGAAGGTACTGCGGTCCTTGAACCACAGCCCCGAGTCGAGCCCCTGGCCGATGAGCGCATGGAGGGCGCGCATCCGTACCTGCTGCGCCGCCTGCTCGCTGTGAGGTGCGATCCACTCGCCGACCGCGAACGTGAGCACGACGAACGCAACTCCGGTCTTCGCGAGCGCAAGCCCCGCGCGCGCGGGCGACAGTCCCGCCGCACGCATCGCGGTGTACTCCGAATTGCTCGACAGGTGGGCGAGCACGTAGAGCGCACCGATCAGCACCGCGACCGGCAGGAGCTCGTAGGCGTGCCCCGGAACCCAGAGAACGACCACGGTGAAGATCTCCCGCAGGTGGTAGTCGCCGTTGCCCAGATCCTTCAGCTCGCCGATCAGGTCGAAGAAGGCGAAGAGCGCGAGGAAGCCGACGAGCACGAACGCTGCCGCGCCGTAAATCTGGCGCGCGAGATAGCGCTCGAGGGTGGGGATGCGCCTCACCCGCGCCAGCGCCGCAACGCGAACGGCGACTGCCGGTACCAGAGCAGGGCGAGGAGCAGGAGCAGCATCGCCCCGTGCACCACCGAGGCGCCGAGCGCGAAGTCGAGCTTGCCTTGAGCGACGCGCGCCTGGCTCACCGAAATCAGGTTCGCGTAGGTCATGTAGACCAGGAGCGCGAAGACGAAATTGATCGAGCGTCCGGCACGCGGATTGAAGAACGCGAGCGGGATCGCAAGAAGCGCGAGCAGCAGCGCGGAGACCGGAATGCCGATGCGCCAGACGAGCTCGCCGAGGTTCTGCGGTTTCGGGTCCGCGACGAGCGCCAGCGTGGACAGCGCCTTTGCCGTCGCCGCGGGCTCCGCGCCCTCGCGCGGCTCGATGCGCATCGCGTAGCGCTCGAACTCCATGATGCGAAAATCGGCCGCTCCCGCCGTGCCCTCGTATCGGCGGCCCTGCCGCAGCATCAGGAAGCGGTCGCCGTTCGGCGCGCTCTCGGTCCAGGCGCGCGCCGCCATCATGATGCCGCCGCGGCCGTGCTGCGTGCTGCTGACGAACACGTTCTGCACCACGCCTTCGGTGGCGCCGGCCTCGACGAAATACACCCGCGAGTGGGCGCGCGTCTCGCCGAAGACCCCCGGCGAGACGCGCGATATTTCGTCGCGTGCCTCCAGGCGCGCGCGGTACTGTTCGCTCTTCGCTGCCGCCCACGGCGACAGGAAAAACGCGAGCACCGCGATCACCGCGACCAGCGGCGCAGCGAACGCGAACACCGGCTTCACCCACGCGGAGGGCGCGAGGCCCGCGCAGAACCAGATCACCATTTCGGAGTCGCGAAAGCTGCGAGTAAGGGCGAGCAGCACCGCGATGAAGAGCGCAAGCGAGAGCAATACCGGCAGCACGTGCAGCGCAAAGAAGCCGAGATGGGCGAGCACCGCCTCCGACGGGATCTTGCCCCCTGCCGCCTGGCCGAGAAGGCGCACCAGGCGCATGGTGAGCGCGATCAGGAACAGCACCAAGAACACCGCCGCCGCGCCGTTGGCTATCTCGCGCAGCAGCGCGCGCCGGAAGATCATCGCCACCTCGTGCGGTCCGCGCGCGGGCGCGGGATCGTGCGATCATTCGCCCCGCGCCATTACGAACGCGGGGAGACACGGTGAAATTTAGCATAAGGAGCGCATCGCCGGAGAAGGCGAAAACCGGTTGTCTCGTGCTCGGCGTGCACGGCAGCGCACTCGGGCGCGCGGCGCGGGCGGCCGATCGCGCCGCGCGGGGTCTGCTGCGCCGGGCGATCGGCGCGGGCGACCTCCCGACGAGAGCGGGCGCGACGCTGCTCCTGCATCGCCCACCGGGGCTCGGCGCCGAGCGGGTGCTCCTCGTCTCTCTCGGCGAACGCACCGAATACGGCGTCGGCAAGATGCGCGAGGCGCTGCGGGGTGCCGCCGCCGTGCTGCGGGAACTCGGCGCCGCCGACGCGGTGCTCGCGATCGAGGACTTCGCGGTGCGCGGGCGCGGGCTCGCGGACGCGGTGCGCCAGGCGGTGTGGGTGGTGCGCGAGGCGTTCTACCGCTTCGACGAACTGAAGACGGAGAAGAAACCGCCGGCACCGAGGCTCGGCGCGCTCGCGCTCGCGCTCGGCGGCGCGACGGTACCGCGGCCAGTCCAGGAGGCCCTCGCCGAGGCGATCGCGAGCGCCGACGGGGCCGATCTCGCGCGCCGGCTCGGCAATCTGCCCGCCAACCTCCTCACGCCGGCACGGCTCGCCGAGGAGGCGCGCGCGCTCGCGCGCCGCTACCGGCTCGGCCTCCGGGTGCTCGAGCGGCGCGACATGGAGCGCCTCGGAATGGGAGCGCTACTGGCCGTCGCCCGCGGCTCGCGTCAGCCGCCGAAGCTGATCGTGCTGCACCACGACGGCGCCCGCCGGAACGCGAAGCCGCTGGTGCTGGTCGGCAAGGGTATCACCTTCGACACCGGCGGCATCTCGCTCAAGCCGGCCGCCGAAATGGACGAGATGAAATTCGACATGTCGGGCGCCGGCGCGGTGCTCGGCACGATCCACGCGCTCGCCGCTCTGCGCGCGCCGGTGAACGTCGTCGGCGTGATTCCGGCCTGCGAGAACATGCCCGGAGGCGAGGCGACGCGCCCGGGAGACGTGGTGAAGACGATGTCGGGGCAGACGGTCGAGATCCTGAACACCGACGCCGAAGGACGGTTGATCCTGTGCGATGCCCTCACCTACGCCGAGCGCTTCGCGCCAGCAGCGGTGGTGGACGTCGCGACGCTTACCGGCGCGTGCGTGATCGCGCTCGGGCATGTCGCGAGCGGACTTTTCGCCAACGACGACCGGCTGGCGGACTCGATCCGGCGCGCCGCCGACGAGGTCTGGGACCGCGTCTGGCGCATGCCGCTGTGGGAGGACTACCAGGAACAGCTGCGCTCGAACTTCGCCGACGTGGCGAACGTCGGCGGCCGACCCGCGGGGGCGGTCACCGCGGCCTGCTTCCTCTCGCGCTTCGCGAAGAAGTTCCGCTGGGCGCATCTCGACATCGCGGGCACGGCATGGAAGAGCGGTCGGGAGAAGGGATCCACCGGCCGGCCGGTACCGCTGCTGGTGCGCTTCGCACTCGAGCACGCCGCGCGCGCATGACCGTGGTGGATTTCTACGTCAACGCGGCCGACCGCGAACGCCTGGCCTGCCGCCTCGCTGCGAAGGCCGCCGCGCAGGGCAGGCGAATCCTCGTCCTCGCGCCCGACCCCGGGCTCGCCGCGCGCCTCGATCGCCTGATGTGGACTTGGCCGCCGACCGCTTTCCTTCCGCACTGCCTCGCGTCGGAGCCGCTCGCTGCCGAAACCCCGGTGCTGATCGCGCTCGACGCCGAACCGCCATCCGGCTGCCCGGTGCTCCTCAACCTCGGCGCAGAGTGCCCGCCGCAGCTCGACCGCTACGAGCGCGTGCTGGAGGTCGTCGGTGCGGACGAGGAGGAGCGACGCCGCGGCCGCGCGCGCTACGCAGCGTACCGGGAGCGCGGCTATCCGATTCGCACCCACGACCTCGCTGGAAAGTCGCTCGCATGAGCACGGCAGAATCAGCGGAGCCGAAGGCGCGGGAGGTGAACCCGCTGGTGCAGCGGGTCGAAGAGCTGCTGCGCCGCCGCGAAGCCGAGGCGGTGCCGCTGCTCACCGAGGTGGTCGAGTTTCCGGCGCACGCGCCGCCGGCTGCGGACGGCGTCGAGCCGCTCGCGCTCAGCGCCGATCTCGAGCGGGCGCTGCTCGTGCGCCTTGCCCCGCTGCTCGATCGGCGTCTGGCGGTGCTGCGCGCAGAGCTGGAAACCGAGCTGCGCCGCGCCGTGCGGGAGGCGGTCGCCGCCGCGCTCGGCGCGCGCGCCCCGAACCCGCCGTCGGAGAGCTAGCGTGGCGCTCGCGAAGAGCTTCGATCCGAAGGCGATCGAGGAACGCTGGTACACGCGCTGGGAAGAGGCGGGTTATTTTCGCGCCCGCGCCGACTCGACCGCCCCGCCCTACTGCATCCAGCTTCCGCCGCCGAACGTCACCGGCACGCTGCACATGGGCCACGCGTTCCAGCAGACGCTGATGGACGCCCTCATCCGCTACCACCGCATGCGCGGCTTCAACGCCAACTGGGTGATGGGGACCGACCACGCCGGAATCGCCACCCAGATCGTCGTCGAACGCCAGCTCGAGGAGGAAGGGCTCAGGCGCCGCGACCTCGGACGCGAGAAGTTCGTCGAGCGCGTCTGGCAGTGGAAGCAGCGCTCGGGCGCCACCATCACGCGCCAGATGCGCCGGCTGGGCGCCTCTGGCAACTGGGAATACGCCGACACCGAGGGCCAGGGCGCGGGCTATTTCACGATGGACGCGAGGATGTCGCGCGCGGTGGTGGAGGTGTTCGTGCGGCTCCACGAGCAGGGTCTCGTCTACCGCGGCAAGCGGCTGGTGAACTGGGACCCGGTGCTCGGTACCGCGGTCTCGGACCTCGAGGTGGATACCGAGGAAGAGGAAGGCCGCATCTGGGAGATCCGGTACCCGGGCGAGGGGTTCTCGGTGGTGGTCGCCACCACGCGTCCGGAAACCCTGCTCGGAGACGTCGCGGTCGCGGTGCACCCGGAGGACGAGCGCTACCGGCGGCTCGTCGGCCGCACGGTAGAGCTGCCGCTCACCGGCCGGCGCGTTCCGGTGATCGCGGACGCGGCGGTCGATCCCGCCTTCGGCACCGGATGCGTCAAGGTCACCCCGGCGCACGACTTCGTCGACTGGACGATCGCGCAGCGCCACGGTCTTTCTCCGGTGGGAATCCTGACCCTCGAGGCGAAGATCACCGGCGGCACCGCGTACGACGGCCTCGACCGCTTCGCTGCGCGCGAGCGCATCGTCGCCGACCTGCGGGCCCGCGGCCTGCTGGTTTCCGAAAAACCCCACCGGCTGCGCGTTCCGCGCTCCGGGCGCACCGGCGTCGTGGTCGAACCGATGCTCACCGACCAGTGGTTCGTGAAGATGGCTCCGCTCGCGCGCCCGGCGCTCGAGGCGGTGGCACGCGGAGAAGTGCGCTTCTTCCCCGAGCACTGGACCGCGGTCTACAACCACTGGCTCGAAAACATCCAGGACTGGTGCATCTCGCGCCAGCTCTGGTGGGGTCACCAGATCCCGGCGTGGTACGACGAGGCCGGCAACGTCTATGTCGCGCGCAGCGAGGAAGAGGCGCGCGCGCGCGCCGGCGGCGCGCCGCTCGTGCGCGACGAGGACGTGCTCGACACCTGGTTTTCGTCGGCGCTCGTGCCCTTTTCCTCGCTCGGCTGGCCGGAGAACACGCGCGACCTCGAGGTCTTTCTGCCCTCCTCGGTGCTGGTCACCGGCTTCGACATCATCTTCTTCTGGGTCGCACGCATGGTGATGATGACGCTGCACTTCACCGGCAAGGTGCCGTTCCGGCACGTGTACATCAACGCCCTCGTGCGCGACGCCGAGGGCCAGAAGATGTCGAAATCGCGGGGCAACACCCTCGATCCTCTGGACCTGATCGACGGCATCTCCCTCGAGGACCTCCTCGCGAAATCCACCGTCGGCCTGCTGCGCGCCGAGCACAAGGCGCGCATCGAGCGCTACGTCCGCAGCCATTTCCCGCACGGCATTCCCGCCTTCGGGGCCGACGCATTGCGCTTCACCTTCGCCGCGCTCGCGAGCTTCGCGCGTACGCTCAACTTCGACCTGCGCCGCTGCGAGGGGTACCGCAACTTCTGCAACAAGCTCTGGAACGCGGCGCGCTTCGTGCTGCTCGCCACCGAGGGCCGCGACTGCGGGCTCGATGCGGCGGCCCCGGTCGAGCTTTCCGCGTGGGACCGCTGGATCGCGAGCGCATTGCAGCGCACCGAAGAGGAGATCGCCGAAGCGTTCGCCGGCTACCGCTTCGATGTGGTCGCCGCTGCGATATATCGTTTCGTCTGGGACGAGTACTGCGACTGGTACCTCGAGGTGGCGAAGGACCAGCTCGCTGCGGGAAGCGAAGCGGCGCAGCGCGGCACGCGGCGCACGCTCGTGCGGGTACTCGAAGCGGCGCTGCGCCTGGCGCATCCGATCATCCCCTTCATCACCGAGGAGCTGTGGCAGCAGATCGCGCCGCTCGCGGGTCGGCGCGGCGAGACGATCATGCTCGCGCCCTGGCCGAAGGCCGACGCCTCGCAGCTCGACCCTGAGGCCGAGCGCGAGATCGCGCTCGCGAAGGAAGTCGTCGGCGCGGCGCGCGCCCTGCGCAGCAGCCTCAAGGTGCCACCGGCTGCACGCGTCGCGTTCTGGATCACGGGGAAGCCCGGACCCGCGACCGCCTCGGCGATGCGCGCGCTCGCCCGCGCCGCCGAGCTGCGCGTGGTCGCCGAACTTCCAGCCACCGGCGCGCCGGTCGCCTCCGCCGGCCCGCATCGCCTGATGGCCGAACTCGCGGTGGACGAGGATGCAGAGCGGGTACGGCTTGCGCGGGAAGTGCAACGGCTGGAGTCGGAGATCGCGCGCGCGCGCGCAAAGCTCGCCAACCCCGCCTTCTGCGAGCGTGCGCCGGCGGCGGTGGTGGCGCAGGAGCGCGAACGCCTGGCGCGCTGCGAGGCCGCGCTCGGAGAGCTGCGCCTGCAGGTCGAAAAACTCGCCCCGCGCCGCTCCTAGGCCGCGAGCGGCTGCGCGCGGGCGATTGCCGCGCGTTCGGCGGCGTTCGGCCACGAGTGGTCGAACTCCCAGCCGTGCTGCGCCTCCAGCCGGCTGCGCACGAGCGACTCGATCGTCCGTTCTTCGAATTCCGCACCCGGGAGCCGCGACTCGAGGCTCGCCGAGGCGAGCGCGCAGGCGCCGAGCGCGGCGGCCGCCGCGCGCGCGAGCGGCACGCCCGCGAGCCTGAGCTCGGCACCGTCCGCCCAAGCGCGAAGTCCGAGCGCGCGGCAGGCGGCGAGGGCGGGGGCGAGCACCCACGCCGGCCAGCGCGCTGCGCGCCCCGGCGCGAGCCGCCGCGGCGCGATCAGCGCGAACACGAAGCAGCCGGCATCCGCCCGCAGCAGCTCGCTGTCCACCGGCGCAGTCGCGCGCCCCCAGGCCACGATCGGCGCCGCGTGCACCGGCTGCGCGAGCGCGAAACCGGCGAGCGTCGCGAGGAGCTCGCGCGGCTCGGCGATCCCGATCCGTATCCAGCGTGCTCGCTGCCCCATCGGCTCCTGCGCCCTACCGGCCGCGCGTTCCTGCGTTCATGACGGCGCGACTGTAGCACGACGGGCGCGCGCGCGGCCCGCTGCGCGAGCCGCCGCGATATCGGCGGTTGCTACAATTTGTTTGCGCGCCGGACCCGATGATCACGACGTCTGTCGCCGAAAACCGCTGGCTTGCGCTGGTCGCGACCCTTCCGGTCGAGGATCCGGCGGCACGCATGCGCGCGCTGCGCATGCTGGAAGCGCTCGGCGCCGCGGTGCTGCGCGAAGGCGTCTATCTCCTGCCCGACAGTTCCGCATCGCGCCGCGGCCTCGACCACCTCGCGGAATACATCGGCCGTTCCGGAGGCAGCGCGCAGCTGCTCGCCGCGGCAGCGCTCGGCGAAGACGATGCGCGGCGTCTGCGCGGGCTGTTCGACCGCTCGGCGCGCTACGCCGAGCTGGTGAAGGCGATCGAGAGCCTGCGCGTCGGCTTCGGCATCGCCGATCCGGGAGCGATCGCGCGCATCCTCGCAAAACAGCGACGCGACCTGGAAGCGATCGCCGCGCTCGATTTCTTCCCGAACGAGGCGCGCGCGCATGCCGAGCGGACGCTCGCCCGTGCCGAGGCGCAGGTCCGCGAGCTTCTGTTCTCGCAGCGATCGGCGCATACGCCGCTGCCGGCCGCGGGCGAGCGCCCGCTCGGGCGGGTCTGGGCGACGCGCACGCCGCTGTGGGCCGACCGGCTCGCCTGTGCGTGGCTGGTGCGCCGCTTTGTCGACCCCGAAGCGGTGCTGCGCTGGCTCGCGAAGGAAGAAACGGCGCCGCCCGATGCGATCGGGTTCGCGTTCGACGGTGCGAGCTTCGCCAACCGCGCCGGACGGGTGACGTTCGAGGTGCTGCTCGCGCACTTCGGTCTCGACCGCAACGAGGCACTGGCGAAGATCGGCGCCATCGTGCACAGCCTCGAGGTGCGCGACGCCGCGCTGGTGCCGGAAGCCGCCGGGGTGCAGACGCTGCTGCGCGGAGCGACGCGACGCGCATCGACCGCCGACGCGCTGCTCGCCGAAGCCGAGAAGACCTTCGATCTGCTCTACGATGCCTACGAGCCGAAGCGCTAGGCCCGGCTCAGGGCCGGCGCGCCTCGCGCAGCTCGGCGGCGTGCACCGCACGCAGCTCCTTCAGCCGCGCCTCCACCACCGACTGTTCGTAGAAATTGCCGTCGCCCGCGCCGGCCGCGATCTCGAGCTGCTCGATCGCTGCCGGCAGGCTGCCGAGCAGCAGGTAGTACTCCGCCTGCGCCTGGTGCGCGAGGAGCCGCCGGCCGAGCGCGGCGTAGGCGCGCGCGCGCGCCTGCTGCAGGCGAGCGTCGCGTGGATGCGCGCGCAGCGCGTCGGCGACGAGCGCGAGCGTCTCTTCGTGCCGGCCGGCGGCGTGGAGCAGATCGACCGCCACGTGCACCAGCGATCGGCGCTGGGGATGGCGCGCGAGTGCCGCCCGCAGCAGCGCCAGCGCGCCTTCGGAGTCGCCCGCCGCCGCACGCGCGCGCGCTTCCAGCGTCTCCACCATCGCGCTCGACGCGCCGGTGGCGCGCAGGCGCGCGATCTCGGCGAGCGCCGCGGTCGCGTCGCCCGCGCGCGCGAGTGCCTGCGCGTGGCCGTAGCGTGCCGCCGCTTCGCTCGCATGGCGCCCGTCGCGCAGAAGAGCTGCGAACCAGGCCACCGCCTCGCGCGCGTCGCCCGAATCGGCGCGGAGCTTCGCGCGCACCAGGTGGTATTCCAAGCTGTCGGCATGCTGGCGCACCGGCTGGCTCTCGGCGCGGGCCAGCGCGTCGGCGATGCGCTCGGTGCCGAGCGGATGGGTGCGCAGCCAGACCGGAAGCGCCGGGTTTTCGGCGACCCGCGTGGTGCGTTGCATCTTCTCGAAAAAGCGCGCCATCGCGCGCGCGTCGAAGCCGGCGGCCGCGAGCATCTGCATGCCGATGCGATCGGCCTCGCGCTCGAAATCGCGCGAGTAGCCGAGCTGCATCTGGACCGCGCCCGCCTGTGCGGCGGCGGCAACCCCGCTGCCGAGGTCCGGACGCGAGCGCCCGATCAGAATCGCCGCGGCAAGCGCCACCAGCACCGGAAGCTGCGCCTGTCTCTCCGCCGCGAGCATCCGCGCGACGTGCCGCTGGGTGATGTGCCCGATCTCGTGCGCGAGCACCGCGGCGAGCTCCGACTCGCTCTCGGAAGCGGTGACGAGCCCGGTGTGCACGCCGACGAAACCCCCGGGCAGCGCGAAGGCGTTGATCGAGGAATCGCGCAGGACGAAGAACTCGAGGTCCTGGCGCGGGCCCGGAGCGGCGGCGGCGAGCCGCGCCCCGAGCGCGTGGAGGTATTCGACGACTTCGGGATCGTCCAGGTACGCCGGATCCCGCAGCCGGATGTCGCGCACGATCGCTTCGCCGATGCGCCGCTCGAGGTGCGGCGGCAGGTCTGCCGCCGCCGCCTCGCCCAGCTCGGGCAGAGTCTGCTGCGCGCCGGCGGGTGCGGAGGCGAGCGCGAGCGCTACCCCGGCCGCCCGCGCGAATCGTCTCATGCACCTATGATACCGTTGGCGGTTGCGAGTTCTTCCGGAGACCGCCGTGCCACGCAGGCTTTCCCCTCAGCTCACCCACTTCGACCGGCGCGGCCAGGCGCACATGGTGGACGTCGGTGCGAAGGCCGAAACGCACCGGGTCGCGGTCGCTTCCGGGCGCATCGCGATGCGTCCGGCGACGTTGCGCGCGATCGCCGAGGGTTCGTCTGCCAAGGGCGACGTGCTCGGTGTGGCGCGCCTCGCCGCAATCCAGGCCGCCAAGCGCACCGCCGAGCTGATCCCGCTCGCCCACCCCCTCGCGCTGACGCGCGTCGCGGCCGATTTCAGGTTGGATGCGGCGCAAAGCACGATCACGCTCGTCGCCACGGTCGAATGCCGCGGGCGCACCGGAGTCGAGATGGAAGCGCTCACCGCGGTCGCCGTCGGCCTGCTCACGATCTACGACATGGTGAAGGCGGCCGACCGCAGCATGACGATCGAGGCGATCCGGCTGGAGGAAAAGCGCGGCGGCAGGTCGGGGCTCTGGCGGCGGGCCGCGGCCACGCCCGGCTGACCGGCGCGCCGTGAGGCGGAGGTCAGCGCTCGCGCTCGCGGCGCTCGTCGTCCTCGTCGCGGTGGCTGCGGGCGGCGGCGCCTGGCTCTGGCTCGCCGGCGCCGGCGCCAAGCCGGAGAGCCGCTATCGCCTGGCGTACGTCGAGCGCGGGCCGATCACCGCGGTGGTGGTCGCGAGCGGGACGCTCGCCGCGGTGACCACGGTACAGGTCGGCTCCCAGATCTCCGGCCAGATCCAGGAGATCCACGCCGACTTCAACACGCCGGTGAAGAAGGGCCAGCCGATCGCGCGCATCGATCCGGCGAGTTTCGAGCTGCGCGTGCAGCAGGCGCGCGCCGACCTCGATACGGCGCGCGCCGCGGTGTCGGTCGCGCAGGCGGCGCTCGCCGCGCAGCGCGCCGAGCGCTCGCGCGTCGCGGTCAATCTCGCCGAGGCCGAGCGCGACTACCAGCGCAAGAAATCGCTGGTCGAAAGAAATTTCCTCTCGCCCGCGGAGCTCGACCGCGCGCGTACGCTGCTCGAGGCGACCCGCGAACAGCTTCGCGCGGTCGAAGCGCAGCTTCGCGTCGGCGAGGCGCAGGTCGAAAGTGCGCAGGCGGTACTCAAACAGCGCGAGGCGATGCTGCGCCAAGCGGAAGTGGATCTCGAGCGCACGGTGATCCGCGCCCCGGTGGACGGCACGGTGATCCTGAGAAACGTGGATGCGGGCCAGACAGTGGCCGCGAGCCTGCAGGCCCCGGTGCTCTTCACCATCGCGCGCGATCTGCGCGACATGCAGGTGGAGGCGGCGATCGACGAAGCCGACGTCGCGCGGCTGCACCCCGGCCAGCCGGCGACATTCACCGTGGACGCCTTCCCCGGGCGCAGTTTCTCCGGCAAGATCGTGCAGATCCGCAAGGCGCCGCAGACGGTGCAGAACGTGGTGAGCTACACGGTGGTGATCTCGGCGGCGAACCCGGACCAGGCGCTGCTTCCGGGGATGACGGCGAACGTGCGCATCGTGGTGGCGAGCCGGGAAAACGTGCTCAAGGTGCCGAACGCCGCGCTGCGCTACCGTCCGGCGGGTGCGGCTGCGCCGCCTGCGGCAGCCCCGGAGTCGCCCCCGGCGCAGCTTGCCGGTGGCGCGGCAGCGCAGCGGTTTCGCCAGCGACTACTGGAAGAGCTGAAGCCGGACGAGACGCAGAAAGCGAAGCTCGAGGCGATCTTCGAGGAGGTACGGCAGAAGCTCGCGCGGGTGCGCGACCTCGCCGACGAGACCGAGCGGCGCCGCCAGGTCGAACGCGTGCGCGCCGAGATGCGCGCGCGCATCGCGGAGATCCTCACCGAGGCGCAGAAGCCGGCGTACGGGCGGCTGCTCGCCGAGCTGGGCGGGCGCGGGGCTGGCGGTACCGGTCGCGTCTGGGTACTCGGCGCCGACGGAAAACCCTCGCCGGTCGAGGTGCGCACCGGTCTCACCGACGGCACGAGCACCGAAATCCTCGAGGGTCCGCTGAAGGAGGGCGACGCGGTGATCGTCGGTGCCGCCGAGCCGGGGCCCGCGGCGAAGAAGTCGACGGTGCCCGGCTTGCGGCTTTTCTGATGGCCGAACCGCTCGTCCGCACTCGCGACCTCGTCAAGGTGTACCGCGCCGCAGGCACCGGCGGCGACGGCGCCGCGATCCGCGCGCTCGACGGGGTGAGCGTCGACATCGGCCGGGGCGAATTCACCGCGGTGATGGGACCCTCGGGCTCGGGCAAATCCACGTTCATGAACATCGTCGGCTGCCTCGACCGGCCGACCGCGGGCACCTGCTTTCTGGAGGGCCGCGACGTCGGCGCGCTCGACGACGACGCGGCGGCAGCACTGCGCAACCGCACCATCGGCTTCGTGTTCCAGAGCTTCCATCTGCTCGGCCGCACGAGCGCGGCGGAAAACGTCGCGCTGCCGCTGCTGTACGCCGGCGTGCCGGCGCGCGAGCGCCGCAGGCGCGCGCTCGAAGCGCTGGCCGAAGTGGGTCTGGCCGAGCGCGCAGCACATACCCCGGCCGAGCTCTCCGGCGGCCAGCAGCAGCGGGTCGCGATCGCGCGCGCGCTGGTGATGCGGCCGGCGCTGCTGCTCGCGGACGAACCGACTGGAGCGCTCGATTCGCGCACCAGCCTCGAGATCATGGCGCTCTTGCAGCGGCTCAACCGCGAAGGTCTCACCGTGGTGCTGGTGACCCACGAGCCGGAGGTGGCGCGCTTCGCGCGTCGCATCCTGCGCTTTCGCGACGGGCGCGTGGTAGCCGACGAGACCCGGGTGCGCGCCGACGACGCCGCGGCGGCGCTCGAACGCGAACGGGTGGCCGCATGAGCGTGCTCGCGCTCGCGCGCATCGCCCTGCGTGCGCTCGCGGTCAACAAGCTGCGCAGCGCGCTCACCATGCTCGGCATCGTCATCGGCGTGGCGGCTGTGATCGTCATGCTCGCGGTGGGCTCGGGCGCGCGCGCGCGCGTCGAGGAGCAGATCCGGGCGCTCGGCTCGAACCTGCTGCTGGTGACCTCCGGCGCGACCACCGCGGGCGGCGTGCGGCTCGGTTTCGGGTCCGCGCTCACCCTGAGCGAGGAGGATGCTGCCGCGATCACGCGCGAGGTTCCGGGCGTACTCGCGGCACCCGCCCTGCGCGGCGCCGCGCAGCTCGTGTGGGGGAACCAGAACTGGTCCACCGTCCTGTTCGGCGTCACGCCGGAATATTTCGAGGTGCGCCAGTGGGAGCTCGTCTCCGGGCGCGTTTTCGACGCTTCCGACCTCGCCGCCGCCGCGAAAGTCTGCATCCTCGGCCAGAGCGTGCTGCGCCAGCTCTTCGGCGGATCCGACCCGATCGGTCAGACGATCCGGGTGCGTCGCGTGCCGTGCACCGTGATCGGCGTGCTCGAGGCGAAGGGCCAGAGCTTGATCGGCACCGACCAGGACGATCTCGTGCTGATGCCGATCAGCACCGCGCGCAGCCGGGTGCTCGGCATCCCGGCGCAGGCGAAGCAGAGGAGCGTCGGCACGATCTGGATCCGGGTCGAGGAGGGCCGCCCCATGAAGGCCGCTGAAGAAGAGGTGCGCGCGCTCCTTCGCCAGCGCCACCGCCTGCAGCCCGGCCAGGACGACGACTTCTCGCTGCGCAATCTCGCCGAGGTCGCCTCCGCACAGGAAGCTTCCAGCCGCGTGCTCGCGCTGCTGCTGGCGGCGGTAGCCTCGGTGTCGCTGGTGGTGGGCGGCATCGGGATCATGAACATCATGCTGGTGTCGGTCACCGAGCGAACGCGCGAGATCGGCCTGCGCCGGGCCGTCGGCGCGCGCACGCGCGACATCCTCGGACAGTTCCTGGTGGAAGCGGTGACGCTGTCGCTCATCGGCGCGCTCGCCGGGGTGGCGCTCGGCATCGGTGCGGCGCTCGCGATCGCCGAAGCCGCCGACTGGCGCATCGTGCTCGCGCCCGAGGCGGTGGCGCTCGCGGTCGCGTTCGCGTTCGCGACCGGCGTGTTCTTCGGCTGGTATCCGGCGCGCAAGGCCGCGCGGCTCGACCCGGTGGAGGCGCTGCGCTTCGAGTAGGCTCGCGAGGCGCCGAGAAGTCCCCCGTTCCCGTTTTGCGTCGGCTCCGCGCGGTCGTTCTAGAATGGGCGGCGGCACGCCGGCGCACCGAGGCGCGTCCCCGAGCGAGCCCGATCCGATCGAAGCCCGATGTTCCTGCTACGTGCGATTGCGGCGTACTGGCGCACGCTACGCGCCGGACCGGGCGTACCGGATGCGCGCGTGGACGAATGGTTGCGCGAGGCGCGCGCGCGCCACCAGGCGGACGACCTCGCCGGGGCGGAAGCCGCCTGCCGCCGCATCCTCCAGGCACGGCCAGCCCATCCCGGGGCGCTCTACCTGCTCGGCGCGATCGCGCACCGCAGCGGCCGTCATGAAGAGGCGATCGGCCTGCTCGAGGCGGCGACCGCGGCAAACGGCGCCGAGCCGGCGTCTGAGCGCGAGCTGGCCGCCGTGCTCGCTGCCTCCGGCCGACTGCCCGAAGCGGTCGAGAGGTATCGCCGCGCGCTCGCGCTCGATCCAGCGGACCTCGCGAGCCACGTGGATCTCGCGGCGGTGCTGCTCGCGCTCGACCGGCCCGAGGCCGCCGAGCGGCATTGCCGGAGCGCTCTGGCGCTCGCGCCCGACTCGGTCCCCGCCCTCGTCAACCTCGCCGCGGCGCTCGAGGGCCAGGGACGGCTCGACGAAGCCGAAGCGCGCCTCGAGCGCGCGCTCGCGCTCGAGGCGCGCTGCGTGCCGGCACTCTCGAACCTCGCCTCCGTACGACTCGCCCGCGGGCGCACCGACGAGGCGCGCCGGCACGCGCAGGCGGCGCTTGCGCTCGATCCGCAGTGCGTCGAGGCGCGCGTCAACCTCGCCAACGTGCTCCTCGAGGAGCAGCAGCCCGAGGAGGCGATCGCCTGCCTCGAGCAGGCGCTCCGGCTGCGGCCGCGCTCGCCTGCGATTCTGCTCGACCTCGGCTTCGCGTACCAGGTGAAGGGCGAACTCGGCAACGCGCTCTCCTGCTACGACGCGGCGCTCGCGCTCGATCCCGCGAACCCGCGCGCGCACGTCAACCGCGCGAGCATCCTGCTGCTGCGCGAGGACTTCGCCGGCGGGTGGAAGGAGTTCGAGTGGCGGCTGCGGCTGCGCGAACAGGCCTGGCTCGAAGGTCGCTACCGCTGTCCGCGCTGGGATGGAGGCGCACTCTCGGGCCGCACGCTCGCCGTCGGTGCCGAACAAGGTCTCGGCGACGAGATCATGTACGCCTCCTGCCTGCCCGACCTCCTCGCCCAGGCGGCACACGTGATCGTCGAGTGCGATCCGCGGCTCGAGGCGCTTTTCCGGCGTTCCTTTCCACGGGCGACGATCCTCGGCGCTGCGCGCAACCGGCCCTTCGAACAGCCTGCAGGCGCGCCGGCACCGGATTGCTGGATCCCGGCCGCCAGCCTGCCGCTGCACCTGCGCCGCTCGGCCGCGGACTTTCCGCACCATGCCGGCTACCTCAGGGCAGATCCGGAGCGCGTCGCCGCCTGGCGCGAGCGGCTCGCGGCCCTCGGTCCTGCGCCGAAGATCGGTCTTTCCTGGCGCGGCGGAGCGCAGAAGACGGGGCGCGCGCGCCGCTCGCTCGATCTGGAGCAGCTGCTTCCGGCGCTGCGCGCGCGCGAGGCGATTTTCGTGAATCTACAGTACGGCGACTGCAGCCGGGAGATCGCGGCCCTCGCGCAGGCGCACCGCATCGCGGTTCACCACTGGCCGGAGGCGATCGCGGACTACGACGAAACCGCGGCGCTGGTGACCGCGCTCGACCTGGTGCTGAGCGTCTGCACCGCCGTCGTGCATCTCGGGGGCGCGCTCGGCCGTCCGGTGTGGGTGCTCGCGCCGCTCGTTCCGGAGGCGCGCTACGGCCTCGCCGGCGAGCGCATGCGCTGGTATCCGTCCGTGCGCATGTTCCGCCAGCCCCGCTTCGGCGACTGGAAGAGCCCGATCGCTGCGCTCGCGCACGCGCTGGCGGCGTGGCGGCGCTGAGCGCGTGCTACCATGCCGCCGCGGAGCCGAGACGGCGTGACGCTGGAAGAATACGAGAAGCTCGATCCGCGCTGCGTCGTGCGCCACCGCGGATTCGAGGTGCTGTACGCGACGCCGAACCGCGCGACGAAATGGCGCGTGGACACGCTGTTCGAGAAGGAACCGGACACGATCGCCTGGATCGAAGGGTTCCGCGAAGAGGCGGTATTCGTGGATGTCGGCGCGAACGTCGGCATGTACACCGTCTGGGCGGCGCGCACGCGGCGCGCGCGCGTCTACGCCTTCGAACCGGAAGCGCTCAACTACGCGCTGCTCAATCGCAACCTCTACCTCAACGGGCTCGGCGCCCAGGTGCGCGCCTATTGCCTCGCGCTCTCGGACCGTCCCGGCCCCGGAGAACTGCACCTTTCGCAGTTCATGGCCGGTGGTTCCTGCCACTCGCTCGACGAGGCGGTGGATCCCTTCCACCGCCCGGCGCAGCCGGTGTTCACGCAGGGATGCTTCGCCGCGACGCTCGACGAGCTGGTGGCCTGCGGCGCCGTGCCGGCTCCAGAGCACATCAAGATCGACGTGGACGGCTTCGAACCGAAGGTCGTGCGGGGAGCCGCCGCGACGCTGCGCGGGCCGAGCGTGCGCTCGCTGCTCGTGGAGGTGAACCGCAACCTGCCTGACCATCTCGAGATGGTGCGCGAGCTCGCCGCGATGGGCTACCGTTTCGACCCCGAACAGGTGCGGCGTGCCGAGCGCACCCAGGGTCCGTTCCGGGGATGCGCCGAGTATGTCTTCCAGCGCTGAACTCCATACGCTCTACCAGGTCGCCAACGCACCGCTGCACACCTACCCGTTTCCGCACCTGCTGGTGCACGAGGTGTTCGAGCCGGAGCACTACCGCCGCATGCTCGCGCACCTGCTGCCCGAGCGGCTCATGCGTCCGATCAAGGAAGTGCGCGCGCTGAGCGCAAACTATTCGGACGCGCGATTCGTCTTTCCGCTTTCTCCCGACGCGCTCGCGACGCTTCCCGAGCCCTACGGGTCGTTCTGGAGCGAGGTCACCGAATGGCTGCTCGCGATGCCGCTGCTCGACTGCCTCCTCGACCGTTTCGCGCCATATCTCGCGCAACGGTTCGGTGGGCGTACGCCCGCCCTCTACAACGAGGCGATGCTGGTGGACGACCGCAGCGGTTACGCGCTCGGCCCGCACAGCGACAAGCCGACCAAGGTGATCACGCTGCTCTTCTACCTGCCGGTGGATGCGACGCGCCCGCACCTCGGCACCGCGATCTACGTGCCGCGCAACCGCTCGTTCCGTTGTCCCGGAGGACCGCACTACGACTTCGCGCTTTTCGAGCGCGTGCGGACCATGCCGTACGTGCCGAACACGCTGTTCGCGTTTTTCAAGACCGACCAGTCCTTCCACGGCGTCGAGCCCGTGCGCGAGCGCGACGTGCGCCGGCAGCTCCTGTTCTACGACGTGTACTGCGAGCCCGAGAGCCTTTCGCGCGGGACGACAAGCGCCACCGGCGGAAGGCCCGAAGTGGAGTTCATGTTCTGATTCCGCAGCGCGCCGCCATGGACGCCTCGCGCCTCCTCATCACACCGGACTATCTCCTCCTGCAGCAGGCGCTGCACGAGCGCGCCGACTATGGCGTCGCTTCGGTCGCGTACGCCCCTCTCGTCGCCGACATCGTGCGCCGCTACCGCATCGACGAACTGCTCGACTATGGCGCCGGAAAGGGCCGGCTCGCGGAAGAGCTCGAGTGGCTCGTCGCGTGGCCCCTGCGGGTGCACTGCT
>Ga0308420_1000418_pt1 | contig 20552 bp, 18 predicted proteins | sample HotsprSampleMS55_FD_203802 | JGI IMG/M metagenome (GOLD analysis project Ga0308420, IMG submission 203802) | Hot spring phototrophic mat microbial communities from Mushroom Spring, Yellowstone National Park, Wyoming, United States - 20090730_MS55 ... | reverse complement strand
GCCCGGCCTTAGGCTCTCGTTCGGTCCCTCGAGCGGCCTGCCGCGCGCCGCCGGCATCGCGCTCGCCCACGATCGTACGCCCGGCGGCGCGCAGCTCAGGGCCGCGCCACCCCGAACTGCACCGGCCTCGGCCGCCGGGCGTCGGCGTCTCGGCAGACGGAGAGCGCGAAGCCGAGGACGTTGCGGGTGTCGCGCGGGTCGATGACGCCGTCGTCGAGGAGATGCGCGCTCGCGACGAACGCGTCCGACTGGCGCTCGAAGTTCTCGACGATGCGCTTTTTCAGCGCTGCGATCTTCGCCTCGTCGACCGGTTCGCCCCTGCGCTTGGCGCCCGCCTCCAGAACGATCGCCATCGTGAGCGCCGCCTGCTCGGCGCCCATCACCGCGATCCGGGCGTTCGGCCAGGAGAAGAGAAAGCGCGGGTGGTAGGCCCGGCCGCACATGCCGTAGTTGCCGGCGCCGTAGGAGGCGCCGCACATCAGCGTGATCTGCGGCACGTTGGCGTTGGAGACCGCCTGGATCATCTTCGCGCCGTGCTTGATCATGCCGGCTTCTTCGGAGGCTCGGCCGACGAGGTAGCCGGTGGTGTTCTGCAGGTACAGGATCGGCAGACCCGCCTGGCAGCAGCTCTGGATGAAATGCGTCGCCTTGGTGGCGCCGGCCGGATCGAGGGGGCCGTTGTTGGTGACGATGCCGACACGAAAGCCCTGCACCGCGGCGTGCCCGCACACCGTGGCCGGACCGTAATCCGGCTTGAAATCGAGGAAGTCGGAATCGTCGACGAAGCGGGCGATCGCCTCGCGCATGTCGACCGGCTTGCGGAGGTCGGCGGGCATCACCCCGAGCAGTTCCTCGGCCGGATAGCGCGGCGGCCGGCCCGCGGGCGGCGCGCCGCTCGTCCAGCCGAGGCGCGCCAGGATCTCGCGCGCGATGCGCACGCCGTCGGCATCGTCCTCGGCGAGGTATTCGCCGAGACCGGAGACGTGCGTGTGCATGACCGCACCGCCCAGTTCCTCTTCGGTCGCGATCTCGCCGGTCGCCGCCTTGAGCAGAGGGGGACCCGCGAGAAACGCCTTCGCGCGGCCGCGCACCATGATCACGTAGTCGGACAGCCCCGGCATGTAGGCGCCGCCGGCCGTCGAAGAGCCGTGCACCACCGTGATGACCGGGATGCCCGCAGCCGACAGCTTCGCGAGGTTGTAGAAGATCGCGCCCCCGTGAACGAAACCCTCGACGCGGTACTTGAGCAGATTCGCGCCGGCGGACTCGACCAGATGCACGAAAGGAAGCCGGTTCTCGAGGGCGAGCGCCTGGGCGCGCAGGAGCTTTTCCGGCCCCATCGGCTGGATCGCGCCGGCGTCGATGCCCGAATCGCTCGCGACCACCAGCGCGCGCACGCCCGCCACGTAGCCGATACCGGAGATCATCCCGGCCCCGGGGATGGACTTCTCCGGATCCGGGTCGTCGAGGCCGTAGCCCGCGAGCGAGGAGAGCTCGAGCCAGGGAGCCCCCGGGTCGAGAAGGCGCGCGATCCGCTCGCGCGGCAGGAGCTGGCCGCGGCGCTCGAAAAGCGCCCGCGCCTTTTCCGATTCGGCGCGGGCACGCGCTTCGAGCGCCCGCAGCCGCGCGAGGAGCGCGAGCATGTGCTCGCGGTTCCTGCGGAAGGACTCCGACTCCGGATCGAGCTTCGAGACGATCTGCGCCATCAGCCGAGCACGCGCGGGCGCGAGGCGAGGTGAAAACCGTCGAACGGGGCGGTCGGCTTGGTGTTCGCGACCGGCCAGGCGCGCTTGGCGTTCGGCACCGCGCCGTCGACGCGCAGGCAGGCGCCGGAGACGAACGCGGCGGCAGGCGAGAGAAGGAAGACGATCGCGGCGGAGACCTCCGACTCGGTGCCGAGCCGCGCAAGCGGCACATGCCGGGGCAGGGAGCGGATGTGTTCGGCCATCTCCGGCGGGTAGCGGTCGAGGCCGCTGGAGGCGATCCAGCCGGGCGCGACGGCGTTCACGCGCACCGGCGCCCACTCGAACGCGGCGGTCTCGGTGAAGTTGAGCATGCCGGCGCGCGCCGCCCCCGAATGGCCCATGCCGGGCATGCCCTGCCAGATGTCGGCGATCACGTTGACGATCGCGCCCGAGCCGGCCGACTTCATGCACTGCGTGTAGCACTCGCGGGCGAAGAGAAAGCCTCCGGTGAGGTTGGTGCGCACTACCGCATCCCAGCCCTTTGCGCCGATCGCCTCCAGCGGCGCGGCGAACTGCCCGCCGGCGTTGTTGACGAGAAAATCGAGCCGTCCGAACTCCGCGAGCGCGGCCGCGACCGTGCGGCGCACGGCCTCTTCCTCGCGGATGTCACAGGCGTACGCGCGCGCTTCGCCGCCAGCGGCGGCGATCTCCTCGCGCACGCGCTCGAGCTTTTCCGCGCTTCGGCCCACGAGCGCGACCCTGGCGCCGAGCGAAGCGAGTTCGTGCGCGGTGCAGCGGCCGATGCCGGAACCCCCGCCGGTGACGATGCCTGCCTGGCCTGCGAAAAGACCGGCGCGGAAAACCGAACGGTAGTGTGTGCAGGACACGGAACGTAGAAGCTTACCAAGCCGGGCGCTACGACGGCATCCTCGGTCGGCGCGGTCGTCTAGAATTGGCGCTCCCGCTTCCGCGCACGCCTGCCCTTGATCCCCCGCACCCTCTTCAGGCCCGAGCACGAGAGCTTTCGCGCGAGCGTGCGGCGCTTTTTCGAAGCGGAAGTGAAGCCGCACGACGAGCGCTGGCAGGAACAGGGCTACGTCGACCGCGAGCTCTGGCGCAAGGCGGGCGAGCACGGCTTTCTCTGCACGAGCATGCCGGAAGAGTACGGCGGAGCGGGCGCCGACCGGCTCTTCAGCGTCGTGCTGATGGAGGAGCAGGCACGGATCAACAACTCCTCGCTCGGCTGGGGTCTGCACTCCGAGATCGTCGCGCCCTACCTCCTGCACTACGGCTCCGAAGCGATCAAACGCAAGTACCTGCCGAAGATGGCCACCGGCGAGTGGATCGGCGCGATCGCGATGAGCGAGCCCGGCGCAGGCTCCGATCTGCAGGCGGTGAAGACGACCGCGGTGCGAAAGGGCGAACACTACGTCGTCCACGGCTCCAAGACCTTCGTCACCAACGGCTGGAACTGCGATCTCGTGATCGTGGTCGCGAAGACCGACCCGACGAAGGGCGCCCGGGGGATCAGCCTGCTGGTGGTGGACCGCTCGATGAAGGGGTTCTCGAAAGGCCGGCGGCTGAAGAAGATCGGCCTCAAGGGCCAGGACACCGCCGAGCTTTTCTTCGACTCGGTCGAGGTGCCCGCCGAGAACCTGCTCGGCAGGGAAGGCGAAGGGTTTGCCTACCTGATGCAGGAATTGCCGTGGGAGCGGCTCCAGATCGCGATCGGCGCGGCGGCGCGGGCGGAGGCGGCACTCGGCTGGACGATCGGTTACGTCAACGAGCGGCGCGCGTTCGGCCGGCCGCTCGCCGCGATGCAGGCCACCCGCTTCCGGCTCGCCGAGATCGCGACCGAGGTCGCGGTGATGCGGGTGTTCGTGGACCGCTCGATCGCGCTCCTGCTCGAGGGCAGGCTCGATGCCGCGACCGCCTCGATGGCGAAGTACTGGGCGACCGAGGCCGAGGGGCGCGTGCTGGATGCGTGCCTGCAGCTTCACGGCGGCTACGGGTACATGTGGGAGTTCCCGATCGCGCAGGCATGGGCGGATGCGCGCGTCGGGCGCATCTACGGCGGCACCAACGAGATCATGAAAGAGGTGATCTCGCGCTCGCTCGGCCTTGCGGAAAAATAGGCGACGACGCGGTTTTCCGGCCGGGGAACCGGCCGCGTGCACCGATCCGGAGGTGAACGATGGCGCAAGCGATGATCTACGATGCGATCCGCACCCCGCGCGGGCGCGGCAAATCGAGCGGGGCGCTCTACGAGGTGAAACCGGTGGCACTGCTCGCCGGGATCCTGAAGGAGATCCAACGCCGCAACGATCTGGACACCGCCGAGGTGGACGACGTCGTGATCGGCTGCGTGACGCCGATCGGCGAGCAGGGAAGCTGCATCGCGAAGACCGCGGCGCTCGCCGCGGGCTGGGACTTCCGCGCTTGCGGCGTGCAGCTGAATCGCTTCTGCGCCTCCGGCCTCGAAGCGGTGAACATCGCGGCGCAAAAGGTGCGCTCGGGGTGGGAGGATCTGGTGGTGGCGGGCGGCGTGGAATCCATGTCGCGCGTTCCGATGGGCTCCGACGGCGGTCCCTGGGCCTGCGATCCGGAGACCGCGTTCGAGACCGCGTTCATCCCGCAGGGCATCAGCGCCGACCTGATCGCGACGCTCGACGGCTTCACGCGCGAGGAACTGGACGCCTACGCGCTGCGCTCGCACCAGCGCGCGGCGGCGGCGCACGAGGCGGGATACTTCGCCCGCTCGATCGTTCCGGTGCGCGATGCGCTCGGCCAGACGATCCTCGATCGCGACGAGCTCGTCCGCCCGCAGACGACGAGGGAGGCGCTCGCGGCGCTCGCGCCCTCCTTCGAGCAAGTGGGCGCACTCGGCTACGACGCGGTGGCGATAGAGCGCTATCCGCAGGTGGAACGCATCCGGCACGTGCACACCGCCGGCAACTCGTCGGGCATCGTGGACGGCGCGGCCGCGCTTCTGATCGGAAGCGAGGAAAAAGGCCGCGCGCTCGGCCTCGTTCCTCGCGCGCGCATCGTCGCCACCGCGCTCTCCGGATCGGACCCGACGATCATGCTCACCGGACCGATGCCGGCCACCCGCAAGGCGCTCGCGCGCGCCCGCATGAAGATCGAGGACATCGAGCTCTTCGAGGTGAACGAGGCGTTCGCGGTGGTGCCGATGAAGTTCATGCGCGAGATGGGCGTGCCGGACGAGATCGTGAACGTGAACGGAGGGGCGATCGCGATGGGGCATCCCCTCGGGGCGACCGGCGCGATGATCCTCGGCACGCTGCTCGACGAGCTCGAGCGCCGGCGCCTTCGCTATGGGCTCGCGACGCTCTGTGTGGGCGGCGGGATGGGCATCGCGACGATCGTGGAGCGGCTCGGATGACCGAGGGCTCGCCGGTCCGCCTGGAGAAGGACGCGGAGGGCATCGCGACGCTCGTCTTCGATGCGCCGGGGGCGCGGGTGAACACCATGACCGCCGCCTGGCAAGAGGCGTTCGGGGAAGCGATCGAGCAGCTTGCGCGCGAGCGGGCGGACACGAAAGGCGTCATCCTCGCTTCCGCAAAAAAGACCTTCTTCGCCGGCGCGGAGCTGAAGGACGTGCTCGCCTTCGGCCCGCAGGAGGGCCCTCGGGTGTTCCGCTGGATCGAAGAGGTGAAGCGGCTCCTTCGTGCGCTCGAGCGGTTCGGCTTTCCGGTGGTCGCGGCGCTCGAGGGCGCGGCGCTCGGCGGGGGCTGGGAGATCGCGCTCGCGGCGCACTGCCGCCTCGCGCTCGACGACGACTCGATCCGGCTCGGGCTGCCCGAAGTGACGCTCGGGCTCCTGCCCGGTGCGGGCGGGGTGACGAAGATGGTGCGGCTCCTGGGTCTCGAGGCGGCGTTTCCGTACCTCGTCGAAGGCCGCACGATGAGCCCGCGCGAGGCGGCGAAGCTCGGTCTCGTGCAGGAGCTCGCCGCCGATCGCGAGGCGCTCTTCGCGATGGCGCGCGACTGGATCCGCGCGAATCCGGAGGCGAAACAGCCCTGGGACGATCCGAAGCACCGCATCCCCGGCGGGGGACCATCGGAGCCGCGCATCGCGCAGCTCCTGGCGGTGGCGCCCGCGCGCGTGATCGAGAAAACGCGCGGGCTCTATCCGGCGCCGAAGGCGATCCTCGCTGCGATGGTCGAGGGCGCGCACGTCGACTTCGAGACCGCGATGCGCATCGAGTCGCGCTACCTCGCGCGGCTCGCGGTCTCGCCGGTCGCAAAAAACATGATCCGGCTTTTCTTCGAGCGCACCGCGCTGCGCTCGGGCGCCTCGCGGCCGAAGGACGTGCCGAAGTGGCGCGCGACCAAAGTGGGAATCCTCGGCGCAGGAACGATGGGCAGCGGCATCGCGTACGCGAACGCCTCGCGCGGCATCGCCTGCGTGCTGAAGGACGTCTCGCGCGAGCGTGCGGAGGCCGGCAAGGCGTACACCGCGAAGGTGATGGAGCGCCGCGGCCGGGATCCGGCGCCTGCGCTCGCGCTCGTCACCGCGACCGAACGTGCGGACGAGCTCGCTGGCTGCGATCTCATCGTCGAGGCGGTGTTCGAGCGCCGCGCGCTCAAGGCGAAAGTGACGAAGGAAGCCTGGCCGTATCTCGCCGCCGACGGCATCTTCGCCTCGAACACCTCGACGCTTCCGATCACCGGGCTCGCCGAAGCCTGCCCGGAGCCCGAGCGCTTCGTCGGTCTTCACTTCTTTTCCCCGGTCGACCGCATGGAGCTCGTCGAGATCGTCCGCGGCCGCAGGACCTCGGAAGAAACGCTCGCGAAAGCCTACGACTACGTGCTCCAGCTCGGCAAGACGCCGATCGTGGTGAACGATGCGCGCGGCTTTTTCACCAGCCGCACTTTCGGCACCTTCGTGCAGGAAGGCTGCGCGATGCTCGCCGAGGGCATTCCGGCGGCGCTGATCGAGAACGCCGCGCGCCAGGCGGGCATGCCGGTCGGACCGCTCGAGGTGCTGGACCAGACCTCGCTCGCGCTCTCGGTCGCGGTGATGGAGCAGACGATCGCGGATCTCGCCGCCGAAGGAAAGCCCGCCCCGGCCGAGCATCCGGGGCAGAAGGTGATCGTGCGCATGGTGAAGGAGTTCGGCCGCCCCGGGCGCGCCGCCGGCCGAGGGTTCTACGAGTACCCGAAGGAGGGCCGGAAGTACCTCTGGCCGGAACTCGCGCGCATCTTCGGCAGGCCCGAGGCGCGCTGGGATTTCGCGGAGCTGAAAGACCGTTTGCTCTGGTGCCAGTCGGTCGAGGCGGCACGCTGCCTCGAAGAAGGGGTGCTCGCCTCTGCGGCCGACGCGAACGTCGGCTCGGTGCTCGGAATCGGGTTTCCGGCGTGGACCGGCGGTGCGCTCGAGTTCGTGAATCACGTGGGCGCCGAGCGCTTCGTCGCGCGCGCCGACGAGTTCGCGGCGCGCTACGGCGAGCGCTTCGCGCCGCCCCGCATCCTGCGCGAGTGCGCGGCGAAGGGCGTGCCGCTGCGCGAGCTTCGGCCCGCCTAGACCGCGGGCGTGCTACGCTTGCCCCGGCCACGCCGCGAACAAGAAGCGCCAACCCCCATGCCTCTGCCTGCGCTGCTCCAGGGCCTGCGTCTGCCGGTGATCGGCGCACCGATGTTCATCGCCGGCAATCCGCGCCTCGTCATCGAACAATGCCGCGCAGGCATCGTCGGCTCCTTTCCGGCGCTGAACGCGAGACCGAAGGAGGCGCTCGACGGCTGGCTTTCGGAGATCGAGCGCGCGCTCGCCGCGCACCCGGGCGCGGCGCCCTTCGCGGTGAACCAGATCATCCACAAATCGAACGACCGCCTGGAGCACGACCTCGAGGTCTGCGTGCGCCACCGCGTGCCGATCGTGATCACGAGCCTGCGCGCACCGCACCAGGTCGTGCCGGTGGTGCACGGCTACGGCGGGCTCGTGCTGCACGACGTGATCAGCGTGCGTCACGCGCAGAAGGCGCTCGAGGCGGGCGTGGACGGGCTCGTCCTGGTGTGCGCCGGCGCGGGTGGGCACGCCGGCACGCTCTCGCCTTTCGCGCTCGTCGGCGAGGTGCGGCGCTTCTACGACGGGCTCGTCGTGCTCGCCGGCGCGATCGCGACAGGCGACGCCGTCCTCGCCGCGCAGGCCGCCGGCGCGGACCTCGCCTACATCGGCACCCGCTTTCTCGCGACGCAGGAGGCAAGCATTCCCGAGCGCTACAAGGAGGAGATCGTGCGTGCGCGCGCGGCCGACATCGTCTACACCGACCTCTTCTCCGGCGTGCACGGCAACTACCTTCGCACGAGCGTGATCGCGGCGGGTTACGACCCGGAGAACCTGCCGCGCTCGGATCCGAGCCGGATGAACTTCGGCTCCGGAAGCGACGCGGAGAAGAAGGTCTGGCGCGACATCTGGAGCGCGGGCCAGGGCGTCGGGCTGATCGACCGCGTCCAGCCGGTCGCCGAGGTGGTCGAGCAGCTCGCGGCCGAGTATGCCGCCGCGCGCCGGCGCCTGCAGCTCGACTGATGGCGCCGAAGCCTGGCGTGGCCTCCGTTTTCCGGAAGCCGGAACCGTCCGGGCTCGAAATCGAGCGGCGCGGGCAGGCGGCGTGGCTGTGGCTCGACCGCCCAGAGGTCCGCAATGCGCTCGACGCCGGCCTGGTGGCGGCGCTCGGGGCCGCGCTCGGGCGGCTCGAGCGCGAGCCGGAGGTGCGCGTGCTGGTGCTCGCGGGCCGCGGGCCTGCGTTCTGCGCCGGCGGCGATCTCGCCCGCATGGAGGAAGCAGCGAAGATGACGCGCGCGCGCTCGCGCGCGCAAGCCGCCGGCTTTGCGCGCCTGCTCTACCGCTTCTACCGGCATCCGAAGCCGCTCGTCGCGCGCGTGCACGGCGCGGCGTATGCGGGCGGCATGGGTCTCGTCGCCGCCTGCGATCTCGTGGTCGCCGCCGAGGAGGCCGAATTTCGGCTACCGGAGGTGCGCCTCGGACTCGTTCCGGCGATGATCGGCCCCTACCTCGTGCGCGCCCTGGGAGAGGCGCAGGCGCGCCGCTACATGCTCACCGGCGCGCGGCTTTCGGCACGCGAGGCCGAGCGCCTCGGCTTCGTGCACGAGTGCGTGCCGGCGGCGCAACTGGACACCTGCGTGGAGAGGCTCGTCGCCGACCTCGCTGCCGCCGGCCCCGCGGCGCTCGCGGAGACGAAACGGCTCCTCGCGCGGCTCTCCCGTGTGCCGATCTCGCCGCGGCTTGCGGCCGAGACCGCGGCGCTGCTCGCGCAGGTGCGCGCCGGTGCCGAAGCGCGCGAGCGCATTCGCGCCTTCCTCGAAAGACGCAGTCCGGCCAGCGGCTGAAGCGCGGCGCGCCGAGCCGCCGGCAACCCGCGCGACGCACGGCGCGCGAAGCCGGGCGCGGATCATGTGCACAGCTCCACCACGTCGCCGTCGGCGAGCCGGTGCTCGCGCCCGACGTGCTGTCCGCCGTGCGCCGAGCGGCCCCACACGCGCGCATGGCGCAGCTGGCGCGCGAGGTCCTTGTGCACCAGGCGCGCCATGTCGGCTACCGTTTGGCCGCGACGCAGCGTGAACGGACGGCTGCGATCGGGCGCCTTGCCCGGCGCCTTCGAATAGACGCGCACGATGCCGAGATGTTCGAAGAGCCACGGGCCGAGCTCGCCGAGCCCGCGGCCGGTTTCGGCCGAGACCGCGAGCGCCGGAAAGCGCAGCCCTGCGACTTCGAGGAGCGCCGCGAGCTCGGCGGCGGGGTCGGCGACGAGATCGGCCTTGTTGGCGAGCAGGAGCGCCGGCAGGCGAAGCGCGAACGGATCCTCCCCCGCTTCTTCCTCGGCCGCCTCCCAGCGGCCGCTGAGCGTGACGCGCCGCTCGCGCAGCACCGCGAGCGCATCGGCGATCGCCTCCACGCAGGACGGATCGGAGAGGTCGGCGACGAGAAGGCAGCCATCCGCGTTCTGCAGCGCGCCGGCGAGCCAGGGAACCGGATGCGCAGGGGAAGCCGCCGGCAGGTCCACGAGCTGAAACGCGATGTCTTCGTACGGCATCATCCCCGGCTGCGGGTAGTGGGTGGTGAAGGGGTAGGCAGCGACCGCGGCGCCCGAGCCGGTGAGCCGCGCGTGCAGCGCCGACTTGCCGGAGTTCGGCGGGCCGACGAGCGCGAGCTGTGCCGCGCCCTCGGGCCGCACGACGAGCACCGGGCCGCTGCGCGCGCCGCCCTTCTTCGGACCTTCCAGCTCTTCCGAGAGCTCCTTGATGCGCCGGCGGATGTCTCCCTGGAGGTGATCGGTGCCTTTGTGCTTCGGGATGAGGCGCAGCATGTCGCGCAAACGCTCCAGGCGCTCGCGCGGATCGCGCGCGCTGCGGTAGGCGGCCTCGGCAGCCTTGTACTCGGGCGTGAGGTTGGCCGGCATGCGCAGTGCGGCGCCAGCGGCAGGCGGCGCGGAAGGTTTTACGCGCGCACCCGCCCTTCCGATCGGCCCGCGGGAAAGCGCGGGGCGGGGCGGATCGTCCCCGACGCCTCGCCGAAACCGATCGGGACGTACCCCTCGCGCGCACAGCGCCCGCGCAGGATCACCTCGTCGCCGTCCTCCAGGTAGATACGCGTCTCGCCGGAGGCGAGGGTGATCGGAACCCTGCCGCCCTGCGTGAGCTCGAGCAGCGAGCCTGCCGCATCCGGCGTCGGCCCCGAGAGCGTTCCGGTGCCGAGGAGATCGCCCGGGCGGAGGTTGCAGCCGTTCGAAGTCTGGTGGGCGACGAGCTGCGCGGCGGTCCAGTATGCATGGCGGGAGCTGGTGCGCACGATCGTTTGCGCTCCGAGCCTCGCAGCGCGCATCCTCGCGCTGCGCAAGGAGACTTCGAGGCGGATGTCGTAGCCGCCGTCGCGCTGGTCGGCTTCGTCGTGGAGATAGGCGAGCGGCTTCGGCTCCTCCGGCAGGCGCGCGAACGCCGGAGCCCGGAAGGGCTCGAGCGCCTCCAGCGTCACCACCCAGGGCGAGATCGTGGTGGCGAAGCTCTTGGCGAGAAACGGCCCGAGCGGCTGGTACTCCCAGGCCTGGATGTCGCGCGCCGACCAGTCGTTGAGCAGAACCACGCCGAAAACATGATCGAGGGCGCGGGCGAGCGGAACCGGACGGCCGAGCCGGTTGCCGGGACCGATCACCAGCCCGAGCTCGACCTCGAAATCGAGCCGCCGCGAAGGGCCGAAGTCGGGTGCGGGCGCATCCGCCGCCTTCGTCTGCCCGTTCGGCCGCACCACCGGCGTTCGGCTCACCACCACCGAAGAGGCGCGGCCGTGATAGCCGATCGGCACCCAGTGGTAGTTCGGCAATAGCGGGTTCTCCGGACGCAGGATGCGGCCCACCGCGCGCGCGTGGTGGATGCCGGCGTAGAAATCGCTGTAATCGCCGACCGAGACCGGAAGGAAGAGCTCGGCCTTTTTCATCGGCACGAGCCACTTCGAAAGCCGCTTCGCTTGTCGCCGGTCGGCGAGCGCGGCCGAGATCCGGCGCCGCAGCGCACGCCAGCTCGGCCGCCCTGCGGCAGCGAGCCGGTCGAGGTTCGGTCCGGTTTCGATGCCGAAGGCCGCGAGATCGAGGATCTCGTCGCCGATCGCGACCCCACCGCGGGGCTCCTCCTGGGTTCCCCTGCGCCGAAAGACACCGAAGGGCAGGTTCTGGATCGGAAAGTCGCAGCCCGGCGCGTTCGCGCTCTCCACCCAGCTGCGCAGGTCCGGATCGTGCGTGCGGTCGGTCACGCGAAGTGCTTGCGAAAGCCGTCCCAGCAGCGCTCGTAGTCTTTCTGGCGCTCGCGCGCCGAGAGCGCGAAGCGGGTCGGGCGGAAGACGAAGCGCGACTCCCACATGAAGGCGAGCGTGTTCTCGAGCTTGTGTGGCGCGAGCTCCGCCTCGGTCGCCTTCTGCCAGGTCGCGAGATCCGGACCGTGGCCCTGGAACGCGTTGTGGATCGAGATTCCGCCGGGCAGGAATCCCTCGGCCTTCGCGTCGTAGGCACCCTTCACCAGCCCCATCAGCTCGCTCATGACGTTGCGGTGGAACCACGGCGGGCGGAAGGTGCGCTCGGCGACCATCCAGCGCGGCGGAAAGATCACGAAGTCGCAGTTCGCGACTCCGGGAAGGCCGGAGGGGGAAGTGAGCACGGTGAAGATCGAGGGGTCCGGATGGTCGAAGCTCACGGTGTTGATCGCCATGAAGCGCGCGGTGTCGTACTTGTACGGCACGTAGTTGCCGTGCCAGGCGACGACGTCGAGGGGCGAATGGCGATATTCGGCCGCCCAGAGGTTGCCCTGGAACTTGACGATCACCTCGCAGGCGCCGTCGCGGTCCTCGAAGGCCGCGACCGGAGCGAGAAAGTCGCGCTTCTGGGCGAGTCCCTGCGCGCCGATCGGCCCGAGCTCCGGGAGCCGGAAATGCGGGCCGTAGTTCTCGCACACGTAGCCGCGCGCGGGACCGTCCACCTCGACCCGGAACTTGACGCCGCGCGGCAGCACCGCGATCTCGCCCGGCGAGATTTCGAGCCAGCCGAGCTCGGTGAAGAGCCCGAGCGCGCCCTGCTGCGGCACGATCATCAGCTCGCCGTCGGCGCAGGCGAAGACCCGCTCGCGCATGCTGCGGTTCGCGCGATAGACGTGCACCGCGATTCCGGCGAGCGAGGCGGGATCGCCCGAACCGGCGATCGTGGCGAGCCCGTCGACGAAGTCGGTCGCTTTCGCCGGAACGGGGAATGGGCTCCAGCGCATGCGCCAGGGCGGCGTCGGGACCTCGTCGAAGGGGCCCGAGCGCAGGAGCCCGTTCGCGCGGCGCCGGAACGGCGGATGCATCGCCGAGGGGCGGAGCTTGTAGAGCCAAACGCTCAGGTTCTCCGCGCGCGGGGCGGTGAACGCGGTGCCCGAGAGCACCTCGGCGTAGAGCCCGCGCGGGCCGCGCTGCGGCGAGTTCTGTCCAACCGGCAGCGTCCCCGGGACCGCTTCGGTGGAGAAGGTGTTGCCGAAGCCCGACTGGTAGGCAGGCTTCGCGCGCGCGCTGGCGCGCGCCGGTGCCGGCCTCGCTCTCATTTCCATCGCCGACCTCCGCGTCGAAAAAAGTGCGCGGTGCCGATTGTATGCGCGGCGCGCGGGATCAGGCGCGCGCCGGCTCCGGCGCGTGCCGCCGCCCGACGCTCCGCCAGATGCGCTCGTGCAGGTAGTAGGCGACGGTGTTCGCGAGAGGTTCGACGAGGGCGAGCGCACCCGAGATCGCGATGTTGCCGGTGAGCGCGTAGGCGACGCCGAACGCGACCCCGAAGTGCACCCACGCGAAGGTCGCCGTCTTGGCGAGCGTACCGCAGCCGGCGAACGAAAGCAGGATGCGCATGGCACGAAGATAGGGGCGCCGGACGCCGAACGCCGATGGATTGTTTTGCGGCGCGACGATAGTCCATGCCTATGGACGGCGCGCTCACGCTCCGGCAGGCTTCAGCACGCCGCGGCGCATCTGGTCGAGCTCCATCGCCTCGAAGAGCGCCTGGAAGTTGCCCTCGCCGAACCCTTCCGCTCCCTTGCGCTGGATGAACTCGAAGAAGATCGGCCCGAGGAGGTTCTCGGAGAAGATCTGCAGCAACAGCGCGCCCGGGCGGCCGTCCACCAGGATGCGGCGGGCGCGCAGCGCCGCGACGTCCTCGCCGTGGCCGGGGATGCGTGCATCCACCTTCTCGTAGTACGTGTCCGGGGTGTCGAGGAGACGGATTCCGGCCTCGCGCAGCGCGTCCACCGTGCGGCAGAGGTCGTCGGTCGCGAGCGCGACGTGCTGGATGCCCTCGCCATGGTAGCGGTCAAGGTATTCCTGGATCTGCCCGGGCGTCTCACCGCCTTCCTCGTTGATCGGGATGCGGATCTTGCCGCAGGGACTCGTCATCGCCTTCGATTTCACTCCGGTGAGGCGCCCTTCGATGTCGAAGTAGCGTATTTCGCGGAAGTTGAACAGCCGCTCGTAGAACTCGGCCCATTCCTTCATGCGCCCGCGGTGCACGTTGTGGGTGAGGTGGTCCACCTGCGTGAGCCCGAAGCCGGGGACTTCGAGACTCGCGCCCGGCAGCGGCTCGAAATCCACGTCGTAGAAGCCGATGTTGCCGATCGCGCCCGGGGCCGCCCCGTCCTTGCCGCGCCAGCGGTCGATGAAGTAGAGCAGCGAGTCGCCGATGCCCTTGATCGCCGGGATGTTGAGCTCTCCGGGGCCGGCCTGTCCGGCGTAGCCCCAGGCGCCGAGCGAGATCGCGCGCTCGTAGGCCGCCTTCGCGTCGCGCACGCGCAGCGCGATCGCGCAGATGCTCGGTCCGTGCAGGCGCGCGAAACGCTGGGCGAAGGAGTCGGGCTCGGCGTTGACGATGAAGTTGATCTCGCCCTGGCGGTAGAGGATCACGTGCTTGTGGCGGTGGCGCGCGATGGCGCGAAACCCGAGCCGTTCGAAGAGCGCACCCATCGCGAGCGGATCCGGCGCCGCGAACTCGATGAATTCGAAGCCGTCGGTTCCGACGGGGTTCTCCCAGGCATCGGCCATTGCGATGTTCCTCCTCAGGCGGTGGCGGCCGGACGGTCGGTCGCGAGCCGTGCGTCGGGCGGGAGGGGCGCCAGATCGCGCAGCCGCGCGTAGATCGGCGTGAAATCGGGGGCGGTGTCGGCGACCAGCCGTTCGAAGCTCTCGATCACGAAATAGGTGTCCTGGAAGCGGTCAATGCGGTACTCGGTGCGCAGGATGCGTTCGAGGTCGAAGGCGAGGCGGCGGGGCTTCGGGCTCTCGAGCGCATAGCGCACCTCGCTGCCGGAGGAGAGGATTCCCGCACCGAAGATGCGCAGCCCGCCGGCGGTGCGCACCAGGCCGAACTCGACCGTGTACCAGTAGAGCCGCGCGAGCATCGGGAGCGCATCGAGCCCCTCGGCCTTCAGGCCGCCCTCGCCGTAGGCCTGCAGGTAGTCGGCGTAGGCAGGGTCGAAGAGCAGAGGCACGTGACCGAAGAAGTCGTGGAAGACGTCCGGCTCGACGATGTAGTCGAACTCCTCGGGCCGGCGCAGCCAGACGGTGACCGGAAAGCGCCGGTGCGCGAGATGATCGAAGAACGCGCGGTCGGGAATCAGGCCGGGGACGGCGACGAGCTCCCAGCCGCTCGCGCGGCGCAGCCGGCGCGAGACCGCTTCGAAGTCCGGAATGGTCTCGGCGCAGTCGAGCGCCTGGAGGTGGCGCAGGAACTCGGGCGCGGCGCGTCCCGGAAGCAGCGCCGCCTGTCGCGCGTAGAGCCGGCGCCAGAGCCGCTGCTCTTGCGGACGGTAGGCCGTCGGGTCCTGGTCCACCGTGAAATCGGCACGGGCGCGGGAATAGTCGCCGCGCAGCTTGGAGCCTGCGTTGCGGACGAATTCTTCGAGCCGCATGGTGCCCTTTCGCCGAACGACGCAAGTCTAGCGCGTCAGGCGCGCCCGGGGAGCCAGAGTGCGATCGCCGGAAAGACGAGCAGGAGGCCGACACGCACCAGGTCGGCGCCCACGAAAGGCAGGATTCCGCGCGCGATCACCTCGAGCCGCACCCCGCCCACGGCCTGCAGCACGAAAAGGTTCATGCCTACCGGTGGCGTGATCATGCCGATCTCGGCGAGCGTCACCAGCAGCACGCCGAACCAGACCGGGTCGAAGCCGAGCGCGCGCACGAGCGGGTACACGGTGCCGAGCGTGAGCAGGATCATCGAGAGGCTGTCCATGAAACAGCCGAGCGCGACGTAGAAGACGCAGAGCGCGAGCATCACCGTCCAGGGCGAATGACCCGCCTCGCGCACGTAGCCGATCATTGCCTGCGGAAGTCCGGTGGCGTCGAGAAAGAAGTTGAAGATCGCGGCGCCGACGAGCACGAGAAAGATCATCGCAGTCGTGCTCGCGGTCTCGAGCGCGCCGGCACGCAGCCGCGCGCGGTCGAGCCGCCCGCCGAGCGCAGCGAGCGCGATCGCGCCGAAGGCGCCGACCGCCGCCGCCTCGGTGGGCGAAAACCAGCCGAGGTACATGCCGCCGAGCACGAGGGCGAAGAGGATCACGACCTGCCAGACTTCGCGCAGGCGCGCAAGGCGCGCGCTCCAGCGCTGGCGCTCTGCGGCAGGGCCGGCCTGCGGATCGCGCCATGCGACCCAGCGCACCGCCGCCATGTAGAGGAGCGCGCCGAGCACGCCCGGCAGGACACCGGCGACGAAAAGGTCGCGGATGGGGTTTTCGGTCATCAGGCCGTAGATCACCAGCAGGATCGAGGGCGGAATCATCACGCCGAGCGTGCCGCCGGCGGCGACCGAGGCGGTGGCGAGGCGTTCGTGATAGCGGTGGCGTCGCATCTCGGGCAGCGCGATGCGGCCGATCGTCGCCGCGGTGGCGATCGAGGATCCGCACACCGCGCCGAAGAGGGCGCTCGCGCCGACGGTCGCCATCGCGAGCCCGCCGCGCAGGTGGCCGAGGAAGGAGGAGACGAGCGCGTAGAGGCTGCGCGAGAGCCCGCCGTGTCCGGCGAAGACACCCATCATGACGAACAGCGGCACCACCGCGAGGCTCACCGGGAAGACGGCGTCGAAGGGCGCGCGCCCGAGCACGAAGCCGAGCGTGCCGAAGCCGTAGACGAGGCCGTAGCCCGCGGCGCCCACCAGGCCCATCGCGATCCCGACCGGGACGCGCAGCGCGATGAGGGCGAGCACCGCGGCGAAGCCGGCGGCGCCGGCGGCGGCACCCTCCATCAGTTCCCGGGCGCGCGCGCCGCCGGGCCGAGCGCCGCGACAAACGCGGCGAGCGCAGAAGCCGCAAGACCGATCACCAGCGGCGCCCAGTAAAGGATCATCGGCAGGCGCAGCGTCGCCGAACGGTCGCCCTGTGCCCAGGCGAGCGCCGCCTGGCGTGCGCCGTAGTACGCGAGCGCGGCGACGAAGAGCGCGACCGCGACGCCGACCACCGCCTCGAGCCTCCCGCGCGCGCGCGCGGAAAGCCGCTCGGTGAGGAACTCGACGCCGACGTGCGTGCGGTGCAGAAACGCGAGCGGCATCGCGAAGAACACGCAGCCCATCACCGCGAGCTGCACGAGGTCGAGCGTGCCGAGCACCGAGAAGCCGAGCGTCCTGCGCCCTACGATGTCGGCGATCAGCACCAGGATCGCGGCACCGAGCAGTGCCACTCCGGCGCAGGCCATCGCGCGCGCGATGCGCTCGGCGACCGCGCGCACGCGTCCGAGCGCGCCACCCGACTGCGCCATCGCGCTAGCGCGCGAAGCGCGCCACCTGCTTCAGCATCTCGTCGTAGATCGCGCGCGCGTTCGAGACACCGGCCTTCTCGAGCTTCGCCAGCTCGCCCTCGATCACCGGCTGGAGCTGCGCCCGCCAGCGCTCGCGCTGCTCCCGGCTCACCGCGACGATCGTGTTGCCGAGCGGTCGCACCGCGTCGAGCCCCGCTTGGTCCCACTTGTTCCACCAGGCGCCGAAGCGCTCGACGAGCGCAGCGCCGGTCGTCGCCTCGAGCGCCCGCTGGACTTCGGGCGGATAGTCGCGAAACCGGGCCGGGTTCATCACGAGATGGAAGCACGCGGTGTAGAGGCGGGCGTCGAGATGGTGCTTGAGGAGCGCCTCCAGGCGAAAGCCCCGGATCGCGTCCCAGGGGAAGACGGCGCCATCGATGACCCCTTTTTCGAGGTTTTCGTATACCTGACCCGGCGGCATGCCGACCGGGGTGGCGCCGAGAAAGGAGAGCAGGGCGACGGTCGCGGGACTCGGCGCGCGCATGCGCAGGCCCTTCACGTCCTCGATCGTCTTCAGCGGCTTCGCGCGGCTGTGGAAGAGGCCGGGGTTGTGGCAATGCAGGGCGGCGACCCGGAACTCCTTCCAGTCCTCGGCGAGCGCGCCGGGCAGCATCGCCCAGAGCGCGCGCGTGGCGGAATCCGCGCTCTCGGCGACGAAGGGAAGCTCCATGATCGAGGTGCGCGGATAGCGCCCGCCCGGGATCCCGTTCAGACCGAACGCGAGGTCCACCACGCCCTGTTTTACTTGGTCGGCCTGGTTCTCGACCTTGCCGAACGGCGACGGTCCGGCGAAGACGCGCACCGTCGCCTTGCCGCCGGAAAGCTTCTCGACCTCCTTTCCGAGCGGCTCCAGCACCTCGACGACGAAGCCGTGCGCCGGCGGCACGAAGGTGGAGAATTTGAGTTCGATCTGCGCTGCTGCCGTTCCCGCCATGCCGAGAGCGAGCGCGGCGGCTGTCCATCGGGTCATCGGCATCTTTTCCTCCTCCAGCAGCCGATTATAGGGGAGCCGGGCGCTCATCGGCCGACGCGCACCGGTAGGCGCCGGAAGCCGCGGAATCGGATCCTCGGGTCGCGCTCGGGCTCGCCGGCGAGCGCGATGCGGGGAAAGCGCGCAAGGAGCCGCGAGAACGCGACGCGCGCTTCCATGCGCGCGACGTTCATCCCGGAGCAGGCGTGGTCTCCGTGACCGAAGGCGAGATGTCGGTTCGGGCGGCGCCCGACGTCGAAACGCTCGGGCTCGGGGAACTGGCGCGGGTCGCGGTTCGCGGCACCGATGCCGATCGTGATCGAGGTGCCGGCCTCGAGCCGCGTGCCGCCGACTTCCATCGGCGCCACGAGGCGCCGGTTGTTGAGCTGGATCGGACCCTCGTAGCGCAGCATCTCCTCGATCGCGGTGGCGAGGAGCGAAGGCTCGGCGGCGAGCCGCGCAAGCTCCTGCGGGTGCTCGAGCAGGAGCCACAGTCCGTTGCCGAGGAGGTTGGTCGTCGTCTCGTGCCCGGCGTTGAGGAGAAAGATGCACTGGTGGTAGAGCTCGCGCTCGGCGAGCCGCTCGCCGTCGGCTTCGCCCTGGACGAGCCGCGTGAGGACATCGGTCGCGGGGTCGCCCGGATGGCGGCGCCGCTCGGCCACCAGCGCTTCGAGGTAGGCGAGGAATTCGCGCACCGCCCGGTTTCCGCGTTCGAGCATCTCCGGGGTCGGCGCCGGTTCGAGCGCGCCGAGGATCGCGAGCGACCAGCCGCGCAGCGGGCCGCGATCGGCGTGCGGCACCGCGAGCAGGTTGCCGATCACCTCGACCGGGATCTTCGCCGCGAACTCGGCGATGAAATCGAATTCACGGAGCTCCGCTATGCGCTCGAGCAGCGCATCCACCAGTCGCACGACATCGGGCTCCATGCGCGCGATCGCGCGCTGGTCGAGCGCGCCCATGATGAGCCGGCGCACGCGCGTGTGCAGCGGCGGGTCGTTGAACACGAGGCTCGTCGTATGGTGTTCGTAGAGCGGAGAGTCGCCGAACTTCGGGCGGAACTCGACCTTCTTGTCGGAGCTTGCGCGCGCGCTGTCGCGATAGACCTCGACCGCGTCGGCGTAGCGCGTGAGGAACACGCCGCCGTCGGCGAAGCGGTGCACCGGATCCTCTTCGCGAAGCCGCGCGTACCACGGATAGGGGTCGTCGACGAAACCCGGCGGGGGTGACGCAAGCTCGAAGTCGGTCATTGCGGCATAATAGCGCGCGATGCCGCGCTTCCCCGGCACCGTGTTCGTCGTTGCGCTCCAGAGGCGGCTGCACGGCGACGCGCTGCCCCCGGAGGGTGCATGAGGGCGCACGCGCAGCGCTCCTACCGCTATTTCGAGTTCGTGATGGCGGCGTTCGTGACGGTGCTCGTCTGCGCGAACCTGATCGGACCGGCGAAGCCGGTGCAGGTCGAACTTCCGCTCGCCGGTGCGGTCGTCTTCGGTGCGGGCGTTCTTTTTTTCCCGATCTCGTACGTCTTCGGCGACATCCTCACCGAGGTGTACGGCTACGCGCGCGCGCGCCGTGTCATCTGGGCGGGGTTCGCCGGGCTCGCGTTCGCTTCCTTCATGGCGGCGGTGGTGGTCGCGCTGCCGCCCGCGCCCGGATGGCAGAACCAGGGCGCCTACGAGATCGCTTTCGGCAGCACCTGGCGCATCGCCGCAGCCTCGATGTTCGCGTACTTCTGCGGCGAGTTCGCCAACTCGTTCGTGCTCGCGAAGATGAAGATCCTCACCGCCGGGCGGTGGCTGTGGACGCGCACCATCGGCTCGACGATCGTCGGCGAGGGCGTGGATTCGGCGCTCTTCTATCCCCTCGCCTTCTACGGCAGCGGCCTGCTCCCGGACGAGATCATCCCGAAGCTGATGGCGGCGCAGTTCGCCGCCAAAGTGGCCGTCGAGGTCGCGTTCACGCCGGTGACGTACAAGGTGGTCGGGTTCCTCAAGCGCGCGGAGAACGAGGATTACTACGACCGCAGGACGGACTTCAACCCGTTCACGCTGAAGGTGTAGACCTACGGTCGCAGGCGTCCGGCGCGGTAGGCCTGGAGCACGCGGCGCAGGAGCGCCCGGGTTTGTCCCGGAACGTCGTCGAGGAACCAGCGGCCGCCGAGTTCCACGAAGTACTGCCCGGCGTAGTGCGGCGCCTCGCCCTCGGTCGGCAGCTCCCAGACGAGCAGCCGGTGGCGCCCGATCGCGATCTCGGCCACCAGCCGGTTCGACGCACGCCCGTAGAGGTCGAAGACGCGCCGGAACTCTTCCTCGCCGACCTCCTGGCGGTAGTCGCGCAGCACCTCGAAGCGCCGGCGCGGGGCGTTCGACAGGAGCGCCGCCTCCTCCAGGTCTCCGGTCGAGAGGAGGCGATGGAGGAGCATCGCCGCATGGAGCGCGCTGTCGGGCGAGAGCGGGCCCGGAGGCGTGCGCAGGTGCGCGTCCGGCGCATGGCGGTACAGGACGTACTCGATGCGCGCGCCGTCTTCGAGCTCGAGGACCTGCGGCTCGCCGCCGGCGCTCGCCGCCTGTGCGGCG
>Ga0308420_1000416_pt1 | contig 20594 bp, 18 predicted proteins | sample HotsprSampleMS55_FD_203802 | JGI IMG/M metagenome (GOLD analysis project Ga0308420, IMG submission 203802) | Hot spring phototrophic mat microbial communities from Mushroom Spring, Yellowstone National Park, Wyoming, United States - 20090730_MS55 ... | reverse complement strand
TGCGCTTGGGCGATCGCGGAGGACGCGCGGCTGCGCGCGGCGCTCGGTGCCGACGCGCACGCGACCGTTCCCGATCCGTCGGTGCTCGGCTACGTGGCGGCGCTCGCGGCGCTGCGCGACTGCGACGCCTGGCTCGAGGCCGAGATCGCCTACCTGCGCGCGAACCGCGATCTCGTCGAGCGCGAGGTGGCGGCGATGCCGGGGCTCGCGATGGCGCACGTCGAGGCGACCTACCTCGCCTGGATCGACTGTTCTGCCCTCGGCCTGCCGGACCCGCAGGCGCATTTCCTCGCGCACCGGGTGGCGCTATCGCCCGGGGCGCAGTTCGGCGCACCGGCTTTCGTGCGGCTCAACTTCGGGACGCAGCGCGCGCGGCTCGCCGAGGCGCTCGCACGCATGCGCGCCGCGCTGCGCTGAACCGCGCCCGGACGGTCGGACCCGCGACCTGCGGGCTCCGGGGCGAGGTCCGCGCGCTCAGGAGCGCATCCAGGCGCTGCCCCAGAGGTTGAGCGTGCGCGGTTCGTGCGGCCAGCTTCGCCACGGCTGCTCGCGCGCCATGATCTCGAGCTCGGCGGAGAACTCGACCTTGTGGCCGTCGGGATCCTCGATCATGAAGAAGAGGTTGTTGCCCGGCCCGTGCCGGCCCGGTCCCCACCACAGCGGAATGCGCAGCTCGGCCATGCGGTCGGCCCAGTCGCGGATGTCGTTCCAGGAGCGCGTCTCGTAGCTGTGGTGGTCGGCACGCGCCGCCGGTGCGCGAAACAGCGCGAAGCTGTGGTGCTCGGGGTCGGAGCGCAGGAACGCGGCCGCGAGCGCCTCGCCGTCGAGCACGCGGTCGGACTCGACCATGCCGAGCCGGTCGCGGTAGAACGCGAGCAGCGTCTCGGCCTGCGCGGTGGCGCAGACGAAGTGCTGGAGCCGTGCGGGCAGCGCTCCCCCGCCGTCGCACGGCTGCGCGAGGCCGAAGACCACGCGCCGGCCGTCGGGATCGGCGACCGCGAACGCGCTCTCGGCGAAAAGCGGCGAGGGCGACGGCTCGCAGCCGACGCCTGCCGCCTCGAGCGCTTCGCGCAGCGCCGCGAGCTGCGCGGCGTTCTCGAGCGCGAGCGCGAAATAGGGCACTGTCGCCTTTTCGCCGCGGCCGATGACGAGCTTCCGTTCGCTGCCGCACACGAGCCACTCGTCGGAAGCGATCCTCCGGGACTCGTCGCCGAGGAGCCTCGCATAGAAACGCGCGAGCGCCTCGGGATCCTCGGAGTCGCGGCGTAGGTGGTCGAGCCGCGCGGGCCAGAGCGGGACGCTCACCGCGGCTCCGTTTGCTGCGTCGCGATCGCCTGCGCGACGCTCCAGACGCGCTCGAGATGCGGGTCGCGCACTCCGATCTGCGCCATGCGTTCGAGCGTCCTGCGCACATAGTCGAGCGAGCGCCCGCGCCTGCCGATGCCCTGCGCAACCAGCCGTGCCCGAGCGTGGAGATCGAGTCCGTCCACGTACTGCCGGTGCCCCGGGTCGGCGACGAAGGCGAGCGCGCGCACGCGCCGGCCGCCGATCGCGATGCGGATCAGGCGCGCGCGATACACCCGAGTCCCCATCTCGCGCCGCCACAGCGCGCGCAGTACGCGGTGCACGCGTGCGGCCGGGACGCGATAGGCCATGCCGTGGCAGGAGCCGCCGCGGCGCAGTCCCACCACCAACCCCGGACGCTCCGCCGTGCCGCGATAGCGGTTGGAAAGAATGCACAGCGCGCGGTGATAGCCGAAGGCGCGCGCCGGGCGCCGCTCGGCGTAGGCGAACCCCGGTGCCCACATCAGCGATCCGTAGCCGAAGATCCAGAGGTCGCCCTCGGGCAGCTCGCGGTAGAAGGCTTCGAGCTCCATTCTTTTCGGCGCATTATAAGGATCGCGAGCAACAAGCCGCGGGACGGCGACGGGCGCGCGCATCGGCGACCGGAAGTGCTACGGTCAACCGGAGGAAGGCGCAAGCGTTGGATCGGACGGGCTCGCTTTCGAGCCGCGTTCACCTGGAGAGGAAGATGAAAAAGAGACTGCTCGCACTGCTTGCGCTTTCTTTGCTCGCGACCTCCGGCTGGGCCCAGGCGCCTGCGGCGCCCGAGCCGGCCAAGGCGACTGCGGCGACCCCGGCCACACCGGCGACCCCGCCGGCGGCGCAGAAGGGCGAACCGCGCAAGGCGGCCGCCAAAGAAAAGGGCCAGCGCAAGGCGAAGGGCAAGGCAAAGGCGAAGGGGCGGAAGAATCGCGACTGAGCACCGCGCTGCGGCGAGCGGGCCTGCGCCGAGGGCCAAGATCATCTCCGCCTTCTTGCCGGACGAGCGCAGGCGCACGAGCATGCGGAGGCTTCGGGTGGTGCTGGTCGCGGCGCTCGGCTTGGCCGCCGTGCCGGCGCTCGCCGATGCGCCCGAGCGGGTGCCTTTCGTCGCCACTCCCGAGGAGGCGGTCGAGCGCATGCTCGCGCTCGCCGCGGTCGAACCGCGCGACCTCGTGATCGACCTCGGCTCCGGCGACGGGCGAATCGTGATCGCTGCCGCGCGACGGGGCGCGCGGGCCGTCGGCATCGAGATCGAGCCGCGGCTCGTCGCGCTCTCGCGCGAGAACGCCCGACGCGCCGGCGTCTCCGATCGCGTCGAATTCGTCGAGGCAGACGTGCGTCACGTCGACCTGCGCCGGGCCTCGGTGATCACGGTCTATCTCCTGCCCTCGCTGATGGATCAGCTCCAGCCGAGGTTTCTCACCGAGCTCGCGCCCGGCACGCGCATCGTCTCGCACGCGTTCACGATGGGCGGCTGGAAACCCGACCGCAGCGAAACCGTGCGCCTCGGGCGCGCGGTGCCGGGACTCGGCGACGAGACCCGCATCCACCTCTGGCTCGTGCCGGCCGACGTGCGCGGCGTCTGGCGCGCGCCGGGCTGGCGGCTACGCGTCGCGCAGAATTTCCAGGAGATCGAGATCGAGGCCGAGCACGCCGGCCGCCGGCTCGCGTTGCGCGAGGCGCGGCTCGAGGGCGCGGAGCTGCGCTTTGCGGCGGACGATCTTCGCTTCCGCGGCCGCGTCGAGGGCAGGCGGCTCGCCGGCACGCTCGCGCGCGGCGCGGCGGCGGAGTCGGTCGAATTCCGGCGCGACTGACGCGGCGCCTCAGAGCATCTTTCCGGGATTCATCAACCCGAGCGGATCGAGCGCGCGCTTGAGGCGCTCCATCAGCTCCATCTCGAGCGCATCCTTGCGGCAGCGGATCTCCTCGCGCTTCAGCTGTCCGAGGCCGTGTTCAGCCGAGATCGAGCCGCCGAGCGCCGCGACGGTGTCGTACACCACGCGATTGACCTCGGCGCGGCGCGCGAGCAGCGCCGGTCCGCCGACGTTGTAGTGCAGGTTGCCGTCGCCCGCGTGGCCGAAGCAGTACACCGGCTCTCCCGGAAACGCCGCCGCGAGCGCCCGGCCGGCGCGTTCGATGAATTCCGGCAGGCGCGAGACCGCTACCGAGATGTCGTGCTTGACGTTGGCGAACTGCGCTTCCGGGATCGTCTCGCGCAGCCGCCAGAAAGCCGCCGCCTGGGCTTCGCTTTGCGCGAGCGCGGCATCGCGCACGTTGCCGGCCGCGATCTCGGCGGCGAGCGCCTCCTCGACGCGCGCCGCGAGCGCCTCCCAGCGACCGGCATCGGCGAGCTCGGCGAGCACGTACCAGGGGTGCGGGGATGCGAGCGGATCGCGCGCTCCGGGGGCGTGCGCGAGCACCGCCTCCAGGCAGGCGCGCGAGACGAGCTCGAAGGCGACGATGCGCTCGCCGAGCCGCGCGCGCAGCCCGACGAGGAGCGCGATCGCGCGCGCCGGGCTCTCGAGCGCGATCCAGGCGCAGGCGCGCGCCTCGGGCCGCGGATACAGGCGCAGCACCGCGGCGGTGATGATGCCGAGCGTGCCTTCGGCGCCGACGAAGAGCTGCTTGAGATCGTAGCCGGTCGCATCCTTGCGCAGCGCGCGCAGCCCGTCCCAGACGCGCCCGTCGGCGAGCACCACTTCGAGCCCGAGCACCTGCTCGCGCGCGTTGCCGTAACGCAGCACGTTGACCCCGCCGGCGTTGGTCGAGAGGTTGCCGCCGATCTGGCAGCTTCCCTCGGCGGCGAGCGACAGCGCGAAGAAGCAGCCGGCCGCCTCGGCGGCGCGCTGCACGTCGGCGAGCACGCAGCCCGCTTCGACAGTGATCGTGCCGTCGAGCGGATCGAGCGCGCGGATGCGGTTCATGCGCGCAAGCGACACCACGATCTCCGGCTGCCGGCCGGTCGGCACCGCGCCGCCCACAAGCCCGGTGTTTCCGCCCTGCGGCACGATCGCGACGCGGTGCGCGGCGCAGGCGCGCACCACCGCCGACACCTCCGCGGTGCTCGCCGGCCGCACGACCGCGAGCGCTGCGCCGCGGTACTGGCGCCGCCAGTCGGTGCAGTAAGGATCGAGCTGCGCGGGGGCGGTGAGGACGTGCTTTTCGCCGACCGCTTCCGCGAGCGCCGCGAAAAACGCCTCTCGCATGGTTGACGGCGATTGTCCCACACCGTAGTTTGCCCGAGCGATGCGAACGCTCGCCTCGGCCCTGTGGTTTTGCACCTGCGTCGCGAGCGCCGACGCAGGCGCGCCGGGGGTCGTCGGCGCGGTCGTACCGCAGTCGGGCATGCATGCCGAGGCGGCCGCCGGACAAGCGCGCGCGCTCGCGCTCTGGGCCGAGCAGGCGAACGCGGGCGGCGGACAGCTCGACCGGCCGCTCGCGCTCGTGCTCCGGATCCGGGGCGGCCGGCGCGAGATCGTGTCGCCGGAGGCGCTCGCCCGCGCGCGCCCTGAGCTCCCCTTCCCGCCGCGCGAAGGGCGCAGGCGGCTCGAGTAGCGCGTGAGCCGGGACCACGGCTCGACGCGAGGCGAAGCGTCGGCTGCGCACCGCGCCGCGGTCGCGCTCGCGGTGACGTTCGCGGTGCAGACCTTCGCCGCGTTCGCGGTGTACTGCGCGCCGGTGCTCGCCCCGCTCGCCGCCCCGGCGCTCGGCGTCTCGCCCTCGGCGGTCGGCTACTACATCGCGGCCACCTACGCCGGAAGCATGCTCGGCTCGGTGCTCGCCGGCGGCTGGGTGCGGCGCTTCGGCCCGATCCGGGTGAGCCAGGCGGGACTCGCGCTCTGCCTCGCGGGACTCGTGCTCGGCGCGAGCGCCTCGCCCGCGCTCGCGCTCGCGGGCGGCTTCGTGGTCGGCCTGGGCTACGGGCCGGCGACGCCTGCGAGCTCGGCGATCCTGGTGCGCGCGGCACCCCCGTCACGCGTCGCGCTCGTCTTCTCGATCAAGCAGACCGGGGTGCCGGCCGGGGGTGTGCTCGCCGGCGCGCTCGTGCCCGCGCTCGCGCTCGCCTGGGGTTGGCAGGCGGCCGCCCTCGCGATCGGCACCGCATGTCTTGCGCTCGCGGCCTCGATCGAGCCGACGCGCGCCCGCTACGATCGCGCCTCGGGAACTCCTGCCAGGCGGCCGGCACGAGGCGCGCTCGCGCCGGTCGCGATGGTGCTCGCCGACCCGTCGCTGCGGCGCATGTGCGTGTGCTCTTTCGTCTATGGCGGCGTGCAGATCACGCTCGTCACCTATCTCGTCAGCTTCCTCGTCGAGAGCTTCGCGCTCCCGCTGCTGCTCGCGGGGCTGCTGATGGCGGTCTCGCAGCTCGCGAGCGTCGCCGGGCGCGTGCTCTGGGGCTTCGCCGCCGACCGCTACCTCGGCCGGCGCACGATGCTGGGGTTGCTCGGGGCGGGCATGGGGCTTTGCGCCGCGGCGGCGCTCGCCGCGGGACCGCACTGGCCGCTCGCGGCGCTCTTCGCCTACGCCGCGTTCTTCGGCGCCACCGCGGTGGGCTGGAACGGCGTGTTCCTCGCCGAGGTGGCGCGCGTCGCCCCGCCCGGGCGCACCAGCGAGGCGACCGGGGGCTGTCTGTTCTTCACCTACCTCGGCGTGGTGCTCGCTCCGCCCGCTTTCAACCTGCTGCTCGCGGCGGGTGCGGGCTATGCGGCCGCTTACGGCGCCTTCGCGGTGCCGTCGCTCGCGGTCGCTGCCTGGCTTCTCGCCGGCCCGCGCGCGCGATGAAGGAAGCGGGCGCGACGGCACCGTGCGCCGAAGCGCCGGGCTGCGCCGAGGTGGTGTTGGTGCACGGCCTCTGGGCTCCGGACTGGGTGATGGTGCCGCTCGCGGCGCGGCTCGCACGCGCGGGCTTCCGTTGCCATCGTTTCCGCTATGCGGGCCGGGCGAGGCCGCTGGAGTCGCATCTCGAACGCCTTGCGCGCTACGCGCGCGCGATCGGCCGCGCGCACTTCGTCGGCCACAGCCTCGGGGGGCTGGTGGTGTTGGAGACCCTCGAGCGCGAGCGCACGCTCGCGGCCGGCCGCGTGCTCCTGCTCGGCGCTCCGGTGCGCGGCTCGCTCGCCGCACGGCGCGGCGCGCGCCTGGCACCCGGGCGATGGCTGCTGGGCGAAGCCGCCTCGATCTTGCGCGAGGAGCGGCCGGCGCGCTGGACGCGCGCCGAGCCCCTCGGTGTCGTCGCCGGATCGCTTCCGCTCGGCATCGGCCGGTTCCTCGGCGGCCTGCCCGGCCCGAGCGACGGCGTCGTCCGCGTCGAAGAGACGACGGTCGAGGGCATGTGCGCACGCATCGTGCTTCCGGTCTCGCACAGCACGATGCTCGTCTCGGCGCGCCTAGCGCGCGAGGCGGCCGCATTCCTCGCCACCGGCCGCTTCGGGCGATGAAGCGGTCTTTCGCGCTCCTCGCCGCGCTCGCGCTCGCAGGCTGCGAGACCCTCGGCTACTACGCCCAGGCGCTCTCCGGTCAGCTCGACCTCGTGCGCCGCGCCAAGCCGGTCGCCGAGCTCCTCGCCGATCCGCACACGCCCGAGGCGCTGCGCGCGCAGCTCGAGCTCGCGCAGCGCGTGCGCGCCTTCGCTTCGCGCGAGCTCGCGCTGCCGGACAACGGCTCCTACCGCAGCTACGCGGAACTCGACCGGCCGGCGGCGGTATGGAACGTGGTCGCGACGCCGGAGTTCTCGCTCGAGCCGCTGCGCTCCTGCTTTCCGGTTGCGGGCTGCGTCGCCTACCGCGGCTTCTTCGATCGCGCGGCCGCCGAGCGCTGGGCGGCGCGTCTTGCGGCGAGCGGCCACGACGTCCACCTCTACGGCGTGCCGGCGTACTCGACGCTCGGCCGCTTCGACGATCCGCTGCTCTCGACCTTCATCGGCTGGCCGGAGGCGGAGCTGGCGCGCCTCGTCTTCCACGAGCTCGCGCACCAGGTCGCCTACGCGCGCGCCGACACCGAGTTCAACGAATCGTTCGCGGTCGCGGTCGAGCGCGAGGGCCTGCGGCGTTGGTTCGCCGGGCGCGAGGAGGCGCTCGGCGCGCTCGCCCGTGCCGAGGCGCGCGCGGCCGGGCGCAACGCGCTCTTCGAGGCGGCGCGCGCGCGTCTTGCGGCGCTCTACCGCGAGCCGATCCCGGCCGAGCGGATGCGCGCGCGCAAGCGCGCCGAGCTCCAGGGGCTCGCCGCCGCGCTCGCGGCGCAGGGCTTCGCTCCGCCGGGCGAGCTGAACAACGCGGTGCTCGCGGCGCACGGTCTCTATACGCGGCTCGTACCCGCGTTCGAGCGTCTGCTCGCCTCCGAAGGCGGCGAGCTCGAGCGCTTCTACGCGCGGGTGCGCGCTTTCGCGGCGTGCGCGAGCCCGGGCGAGGCGCTCGTGTCCGCGCCCGGGGCCGGAGGCTGTCCTTGATGCCTTCCGGCGCGCGGAGTCAGAAGCCGCAAGCCTGGCCGTCGCGGCGCGGATCGCTCGCCGCGAAATATCCGCCCGCGAGCTTCCAGATCGCCTGGCAGCTTCCGAAGTCCATGTAGCCCTCGGGCAGAGGGGCGATGCGATGGCCGCGCGCCGCAAGTGCGTCGAGCACCGACGCCGCGAATCCCGGTTCGACGTTGACTTCCAGCCCCTCGACCCAGCGAAAGCGCGGCCCATCGCAGGCCGCCTGCGGGTTCTGGCCGTAGTCAGCGATTCGCACCATCACCTGCACATGGCCCTGCGGCTGCATCGTTCCGCCCATCACGCCGAAGCTCATCACCGGCTGGCCGCCCCGGGTCACGAAGGCGGGGATGATGGTGTGGTAGGGGCGTTTCCTCGGTCCGACCCGGTTCGGGTGGCCTTCGGCGAGCGCGAACGCCGCACCCCGGTTCTGGAGCGAGATGCCGGTGCCGGGCACCACCACGCCGGAGCCGAAGCCCATGTAGTTGGACTGGATGAGCGAGACCATCCGCCCAGCGGCGTCGGCCGCGGTGAGGTACACCGTGCCGCCTGCGGGCGGCCTTCCCGCGGCGAAGACCTGCGCGCGGCGTGGGTCGATGCGTCGGGCGCGCGCGGCGAGGTAGTCGGGATCCAGAAGCCGCTCGGCGGCCATCGGCATCGCCGCAGGATCGGAGACGTACGCGAGCGCATCCGCGAACGCGAGCTTCACCGCCTCGATCTGCAGATGCAAGCTGTCGGCACCGTCCACCGGAAGGCTCGCGAGGTCGAAGTGGGACAGGATGCCGAGCGCCGCGAGCGCGACGATGCCCTGGCCGTTCGGCGGAAGCTCGTGCACCGTGTAGCCGCGGTAGTCCACCGCCAGCGGCTCGACCCAGTCGCAGCGGTGCGCGGCGAGGTCTTCGGCGCGCATCGCTGCGCCGTGCGCCTTTGCGTGCGCCGCGATGCGCTCGGCGAGCTCGCCGCGGTAGAATGCTTGGCCGCCGGTCGCGGCGATCTTCTCGAGGCTGGCGGCGTGGTCCGGGAAGCGGAAGACCTCGCCGGCAGCCGGTGCCCGTCCGCCGGGCAGGAAGGCCTCGGCGAAGCCGGGTTGGGTTTCGAGCTCTTTCACCTGCTGCGCCCACTGGCGGGCGACCGTCGGCGAGACGAGATGGCCTTCGCGGCCGTAGCGGATCGCCGGTTCGAAAAGCCGTTCGAAGGCGAGCGCGCCGAAGCGCTCGGAGAGCGCGCGCCAGCCGGACACCGCGCCCGGAACGGTGACCGCGTTCCAGCCGCGCACCGGCATCGCGGCCGCGCCGGCGAAATACTCCGGCGTCCACGCCGCCGGCGAGCGGCCGGAGGCGTTGAGGCCATGGAGCCGCTCGCCGTCCCACACGATCGCGAAGAGATCCGATCCGATGCCGTTCGAGACCGGCTCCACCACCGTGAGCGCGATCGCGGCCGCGACCGCCGCATCCACCGCGTTGCCTCCGGCGGCGAGCATCGCCACGCCCGCCTGCGCCGCGAGCGGCTGGGAGGTGGCGACGACGTTGGCCGCCAAGAGCGGCTTGCGCGGCCAGGCGTAGGGAAAGTCGTAGGAAAAGGAAGGACGCACGGAGCACTCCTAGAAAGCGAGAACGGCGCGGCCGACGATCCTGCCCGCCTCGAGGTCTTCGAGCACCGCGTTCACCTCGGACTGGGGGCGCACGGTGATCGGGCCGGGCCGGAGCTTCCTTTTCTTCGCGAGCGCCACCACCTCCTCGAGTTCGCGCAGGCTTCCGACGTAGGAGCCGACGATGCCGATCGCGCGCTGCGCGATCGGCGGCAACGGATGCACGAGCTCTCCGCCGTAGAGCCCGCACAGCACGTAGCGCCCGCCCTTGCGAAGCGCCCCCAGGCCGAGCGCCGCCGTCTGCGGGGTGCCGACGAAGTCGATCGCGCCGGCGAGGTTGCCGCCGGCAAGCGCCGCGAGCTTCTCGCCGGCGTCGGCACCGGCGCTGTCGAGCACGCGCTTGGCGCCCTGCCGGCGTGCGGCCGCGAGCTTCGCTTCGTCTACGTCGCAGGCGACGAGGTTGCGCACCCCCTTCGCGCGCAGCACCGAGATCGCGGCAAGCCCGAGTCCGCCGCAGCCGATCACCGCCACCCAGTCGCGCCGGCCGAGCGCCGGCAGCTTCGCGGCGGCGCTGTACGCGGTGAGGCCCGAGCAGGCGAGGGTGGCGGCGAACGCCTCGTCCAGCCCGGAGGCGTCCACCAGGTACTTCGGGTGCGGCACGAGGAGATGGCTCGCGTAGGCGCCCGCGCGCAGCACGCCGAGAAAGCGCGCTCCCGAGACACAGTAGTGATCCTGCCCGCAGCGGCACACCGCGCACTTTCCGCATCCGATCCAGGGGTAGACGATGCGCCGATCGCCGATGCGGACGCCGCGCGCGCGGGGACCGAGCGCTTCGACCACGCCGAAGGGCTCGTGCCCGAGGGTGAACGGCGGCACGCAGCCGCGCTCCCTCACGTAGAAGCGCCGTCCTCCGCCGAGGTCGAAATAGCCGTCCCAGATGTGGAGATCGGAATGGCAGACGCCGCAGCGCAGCACCCGCACCAGAACCTCGGTGCCTTGCGGCGTCGGCGTCTGCCTGTGCGCGAGCTGGAGCGGCCTGCCGTGCTCGACGATGTCCCAGGAGAACATGCGCGCGCTCAAGCCCTGGCAGAGGCGGCGAGCGCCTGGTCGAGGTCCCAGAGGATGTCCTCCAGCGTCTCGAGCCCGACCGAGATCCGGATCATGTCCGGCGTGACGCCCGCCTTGCGCTGGTCCTCCTCGCCGAGCTGGCGATGCGTGGTGGAAGCGGGATGGATGACGAGCGTCTTCGCGTCCCCGATGTTGGCGAGATGGCTCATGAGCTGCGCGGCCTCGATGAAGCGTTCGCCCGCGCGCGCGCCGCCTTTGACGCCGAAGTTGACGAGCCCGGAGGCGCCCCGCGGCAAGTACTTGCGGGCGAGCGCGTGATAGGGGTCGCGGTCGAGTCCCGGATAGTTGACCCAGGCGACGCGCGGATGATCGGCGAGGAACTTCGCCACCGCGAGCGCGTTCGCGCTGTGCTGCGCCATGCGCAGCGGTAGCGTCTCGACGCCCTGCAGCAGCAGCCAGGCATTGAGCGGCGAGAGGGTCGGGCCGAAGGTGCGCATCGTCTCCATCCGAGCCTTCATCGTGTAGCCGAAATCGCCGAAGGTCTCGTGGAAGATGACGCCGTGGTAGCCGGGCGAGGGAGTCGTGAACTCCGGGAACTTGCCGTTGCCCCAGTCGAAGCGTCCCGATTCCACGATCACCCCGCCCATCGTCGTGCCGTGCCCGCCGAGATACTTGGTCGCCGAGTGCACGACGATGTCGGCGCCCCATGCGATCGGGCGACAGAGGTAGGGCGAGGGCACGGTGTTGTCCACCACCAGCGGCACGCCCGCCTCGCGCGCCACCGCGGCCACCGCCTCGAGATCGACGACGTTGAGGCGCGGGTTGCCGACCGTCTCGCAGTAAAGCAGTCGCGTGTTCGGGCGTAGCGCACGGCGAAAGTTCTCCGGCTCGTCCGCATCCACGAACGTCGTCTCGACGCCGAGCTTCGCGAGGTTCACCGCGAGGAGCGTGTGCGTACCGCCGTAGAGCGTGGAGGCGGCGACGATGTGGTCGCCGGCGCGCACCAAGGTGAGGATCGCGGTCGCCTCCGCCGCCTGTCCGCTCGCGCAGGCGAGCGCCGCGCGACCGTCTTCGAGCGCCGCGACGCGCTCCTCGAGCACCGCCACCGTCGGGTTGGAGATGCGCGAATAGACGTTGCCGAAGGTCTGGAGGTTGAACAGGCTCGCGGCGTGGTCGGCGGAATCGAAGACGAAGGAGGTGGTCTGGTAGATCGGCACCGCGCGCGCGCCGGTCGCCGGGTCCGGAATCTGGCCTGCGTGCAGCGCCAGCGTCTCGAAGCCGAACTTGCGGTCCGCCATCGGCCGATTCTAGCCGCGCTCGGGCGCCGCAGAGCACGGTCCCTCGGCACTGGAGGCGGGCGCGGGTGGCCGGCGGCGCGGGCGCACCTTCAGTACGCAAGCCAGCGCGGGCGCCGGGCGGAGATGACGCGGGTGTTGACGCCCGCCCAATTGAGTCCGCCGAAGAGCCGCCCGTGCTCGATCTTGACGCAGCGGTCCATCACCGCCGCAAGCCCGTGCGCGCGCGCGTACGCCGCCGCTTCCGCATTCTTCACCCCGAGCTGCTGCCAGAGCACCCTCGCGCCGATCGCCACCGCGTCGCGGGCGACCGGCATCACGTCTTCACTGCGACGGAAGACGTCCACCAGGTCGACCTTCACCGGCACTTCGGCGAGCGCCGCATAGCAGCGTTCTCCGAGGATCTCGCCGCCGGCATAACGGGGGTTCACCGGGATGATCCGGTAGCCATGCTCCTGCATGTACTTCGCGGCGAAGTAGCTCGGGCGGTGCCAGTCGGCCGAGAGCCCGACCACCGCGAGCACACGGCATTCGGAGAGAATGCGCCGCAGCGTCGGAATGTCGTCGTCCACGCGCTCACTATAATCGCGCTTCGCCCCGAGGGTGCGAAACCGAAGCCCCGTTGCCCGCAGCCGAAGCCATGCGCCACGGAGGCGCATGCCCGCAGACCCCTCGGCCGCCAGGGGGTGCGCCGCCGCTTCGGAGCCGCCCGCGAAGGCGTCGTCAGCCGGTGGTCGCCACCCAGTCGGGATCGTCCTGGTGGCGGCGCTCGAAGCGCAGGAACTGCCAGTAGCCACAGGTGCGCCCGTACGGGTAGCTGCGACAGGCGGCCGGCCGCGCCGGGTATGCGGTGCAGCGCCGCGTCTTCGGATCGAGCAGCCGGCAGACGCTGCCGAAATGCTCGTCCTTGCGGTGGCGCAGAACGCGCACCTTCGCGCCGGCGTCGTACTTCGTGAATCGGGCCTCGGCGCCGCGCCAGTCGAGGCCGAAGTGGCGCGCAAGGCGCGCGATGTCGGCGCGCGAGACCTCGATCAGCGGATAGCTGCAGCAATAGGCGGGACACCTGCTGCAGTCGTACGACTTGCCGTTCATCGCGCTCTGCGCCGCATTCTACGCGAGCGCGCGATACGAGCTCGAGCCGCCGTCCGCCGGCGAGGGCTCGGGCGCGTTTGCGGGCGCTGAGCGATAATCGGCGAGCTGCGCAGAGGAGATCCGACATGCGTTGCGGCGAACGCGCCGGCCGCCGGCGCACCGAATCTTCGGCCCTTCCCGGCGGCCGGACCGCCGGCCACTGAGGCGATGGAACCGATCTGGAAGCCCTCGCCGGAGGCGATCGAGCGCGCGCAGATCACCGCGTTTGCGCGCCAGGCAGCGCGCCGGCACCGGATCGAGCTCGAGACCTACGCCGAACTGCACCGCTGGTCGGTGGAAGAGCCGGAAGCGTTCTGGAACGAGGTCTGGGAGTTCTGCGGCGTGATCGCTTCGCGCAAGGGCACGACGGTGCTCGCCGACGCCGACCGCATGCCCGGCGCGAAGTGGTTTCCGGAGGCGCGGCTCAACTTCGCCGAGAACCTGCTGCGCCGGGGCGACCGCGGCGACGCCTTCGTGTCGTGGGACGAGCGCGGGTTCCAGCGCCGCGTGAGCTACTCGGAGCTTGCGAGCGAGGTCTCGCGCGCGGCGCAGGCGCTCGGCGCCCTGGGGCTGCGGCCGGGCGAGCGCGCCTGCGCCTACCTGCCGAACATCCCGGAGACCGCGATGCTCGCCCTCGCGGCGCTCTCGCAGGGCCTGGTGTGGTCTTCCTGCTCCCCGGACTTCGGCGTCGAAGGCGTCGTCGACCGCTTCGGCCAGATCGAGCCGAAGGTGATGTTCGCCACCGACGGCTACCGCTACGCTGGCCGCGAATACGACGTGCGCGAGCGGGTGGCGGAGATCGTGGCGCGGCTTCCCTCGCTGCGCCGGGTGGTGGTGGTGCCGAACCTTCGCCCGAAGCCCGACCTCGCGCCGATCCCGAAGGCGGTGCTGCTGGAGGACTGGCTGCGCCGGCACGCACCGGGCGAGATCGCCTGGGTGCAGCTTCCCTTCGACCACCCGGTCTACATCCTCTTCACCTCGGGCACTACCGGCGCGCCGAAGTGCATCGTGCACGGCGCCGGCGGCACGCTGCTGCAGACGCTGAAGATGGTGAAGCTGCACTTCGACGTACGGCCCGGGGACCGCTTCTTCTTTTACTCCAGCACCAACTGGGTGGTGTGGAACATCCTCGTCGGCGCGCTCTGCGCCGAGGCGGCGGTGATGCTCTACGACGGTTCGCCCTTCGAGCGCGGCGGCCGTATTCTGTTCGACTACGCCGCCGCCGAGCGCTTCACCCACTTCGGCACCTCGGCGAAGTTCCTCGACGCGATCGAGAAGCGGGGGCTCGCGCCCGCCGAGACCCACGACCTCGGCGCGCTGCGCATGATTCTCTCCACCGGCTCGCCGCTGGTGCCGGAAAGCTACGACTACGTGTACGCCAAGGTGAAGCGCGACGTCTGCCTCGCGTCGATCTCGGGCGGCACCGACATCATGGGCGCGTTCGCCGACGCGAACCCGACGCTCCCGGTCTGGCGCGGCGAGCTGCAGTGCCGCTCGCTCGGCATGGCGGTGGAGGTGTACGACGAGGCGGGCCGTCCGGTCGTCGGCCAGAAGGGCGAGCTCGTGTGTACCCGGCCCTTTCCGTCGATGCCGCTCGGCTTCTGGGGCGACCGCGGCGACGCGAAGTACCGCGCCGCGTACTTCGAGCGCTTTCCGGGGGTGTGGACGCACGGCGACTGGTGCGAGCTCACCGAGCGCGGCACGATGATCGTCTACGGGCGCTCGGATGCGACGCTCAACCCCGGCGGGGTGCGCATCGGCACCGCCGAGATCTACCGCCAGGTGGAGAAGATCCACGAGGTCGAGGAATCGGTCGCGGTCGGGCAGCTCTGGCCGCCGGAGCAGCCCTCGGACACGCGCGTCGTGCTCTTCGTGCGCCTGCGTCCCGGCTACCGGCTCGACGCCGCGCTCGAGGACAAGATCCGCCGCCGCATCCGCGAAAACGTCTCGCCGCGCCACGTGCCGGCACGCATCGTGCAAGTGGCCGACATCCCGCGCACGCGCAACGGCAAGGTGGTCGAGCTGGCGGTGCGCGCGGTGGTCAACGGCATGCCGGTGGCGAACACCGAGGCGCTCGCGAATCCCGAGGCGCTCGAGCTCTTCCGCGACCTGCCGCAGCTTGCGAGCTGAGCGCGCGGTGAGCCGCGTCTTTCACCGCGATCTGCGCCAGCGCTACCCGGTCGCGGTGCGCGGCGAGGGGGTGTACCTGTTCGACCGCGAGGGCCGCCGCTACCTGGACGCATCGGGCGGCGCGGCGGTGTCCTGCCTCGGCCACTCCGACCGCGAAGTGCTCGAGGCGGCGAAGTCCCAGCTCGACCGCCTCGCCTACGCCCACACCGCGTTCTTCAGCAACGAGCCGATGGAGGCGCTCGCCGAGGCTCTCCTCGCGCGCGCGCCGGCGCCGCTCGAGCGCGTGTACTTCGTCTCCGGCGGCTCGGAGGCGATCGAGGCGGCGATCAAGCTCGCGCGCCAGTATTTCGTCGAGCGGGGCGAGCCCGAGCGGCGCTGGCTCGTCGCGCGCAGGCAGTCCTATCACGGCAACACGCTCGGGGCGCTCGCGGTGGGCGGAAACCCCCGGCGCCGACGTCCGTTCGAGCCGCTGCTCGTCGAAAGCGCGCATGTCTCGCCCTGTTACCCCTACCGCGAGATGCGGCCGGGCGAATCGGAAGAGGACTACGCCGAACGGCTCGCCGCCGAGCTCGACGCCGAGATCCGGCGCCTCGGGCCCGCTCGCGTCCTCGCCTTCGTCGCCGAGACGGTCGCCGGAGCGACGCTCGGGGCGGTGGCGCCGGTGCGGAGCTACTTTCGGCGGGTGCGCGAAGTGTGCGACCGCCACGGGGTACTGCTGATCCTGGACGAAGTGATGTGCGGCATCGGCCGCTGCGGCACGCTCTGGGCGTTCGAGCCCGAAGGGATCGTTCCGGACCTGGTCGCGATCGCCAAGGGTCTCGGGGCGGGCTACCAGCCGGTGGGCGCGGTGCTGGTCGCCCGCTCCATCTGCGATGCGATCGCCAACGGAAGCGGCTTCTTCCAGCACGGACACACCTACATCGGCCACGCGGTGGCCTGCGCCGCGGCCCTCGCGGTCCAGCGCCGCCTGCACGAAGGCGGGCTGCTCGAGCGCGTCGCTCCGCTGGGCGCCGAACTCCAGGCGCGGCTGCACGCGGCGTTCGACCGGCATCCGCACGTCGGCGACATCCGCGGGCGGGGGCTCTTCTGGGCGCTGGAACTCGTCGCCGATCGCGCATCGCGCGAGCCTTTCGACCCGGCGCTCGGGCTCGCGGCGCGGGTGAAGGAGGCCGCGATGGCCGAAGGGCTCCTGTGCTACCCGATGGCGGGCTGCGCCGACGGCAGGCGCGGCGACCACGTGCTGCTCGCCCCACCGTTTATCATTACGCCGGCACAACTGGACGAGCTGGTGGAACGGCTCGAGCGGGCGCTCGCGGCGGCCTTCGCCGCGGCGCAGGCCACCGCCGCCCGCCCCGGAGGCCCTGCAACGCTCCCCGAACGACCGAAGGAGGCATCATGAGAGCGATCCCGAAGTTCACCGCGGCGCTCGCCGCCGCAGGCCTGCTCGCGGCGCTTGCCGAGGCGCACGCGCAGCAGCGCTTCATCACCATCGGAACCGGTGGCGTCACCGGGGTCTACTATCCGGCCGGCGGCGCGATCTGCCGGCTGGTCAACAAGGATCGGGCGAAGCACGGCATCCGCTGCTCGGTCGAGTCCACCGGCGGCTCGGTGTTCAACATCAACACCATCCGCGCCGGCGAGCTCGACATGGGCGTGGCGCAGTCGGACGTGCAGTTCAACGCGGTGAAGGGCCTCGCACAGTTCCAGAAAGAGGGGCCGTTCGGAGAGCTGCGCGCGGTGTTCTCGCTGCATCCGGAGCCGGTCACCGTGATGGCGCGCAAGGAGCTCAACATCCGCAGCTTCGCCGAGTTCAAGGGCCGCAAGTTCAACGTCGGCAATCCGGGCTCCGGCACCCGCGCCTCGCTGGAAGAGCTCTTGGCGGCGATGGGCTGGAAGCTTTCGGACTTCGCGCTCGCCTCCGAGCTGCGTGCCGACGAGCACGGTCCGGCGCTCTGCGACGGCAAGATCGACGGCTTCTTCTTCGTCGTCGGGCACCCCTCGGCCAACATCCAGGACCCGGCGACGGTGTGCGGCGCGCGGCTGGTACCGGTGACCGGCCCCGCGGTCGAGCGGCTGGTGCGCGAGAAGCCCTACTACGCCCGAGCGGTGATCCCCGCCGGGCTCTACCCGAACAACCCGCAGGCGACCGAAACCTACGGCGTGCTCGCGACCCTCGTGAGCTCGGCGAAGGTGCCGGCGGACACCGTCTACCAGGTGGTGAAGGCGGTGTTCGACAACTTCGACGAGTTCCGGAAGCTCCACCCGGCGCTCGCCGCCCTCGATCCGCAGAACATGGTGAAGGATGGCCTCACCGCACCGCTGCACGACGGGGCGTTGCGCTACTACCGCGAGAAGGGCTGGGTGAAGTAGCCGAAGCGAGCCGGGCGCGAGGAAGCCTGCGCGTTCCCGCGCCGGTTCGCGAAGGGGAGGAGGGATGGCGCAAGAAGCGCCCGCGCGCGTGGCGCTAGCCGTCCGCGAACCGGCTGCGAGCGCCCGCCTTCCGCACGGCGCGGCAGGGCGGCTCGTCTTCGCGCTCGCGCTCGGCTGGTCGCTTTTCCAGCTTTGGTACGCCTCGCCGCTGCCCTTCGCGCTCGGCTGGGGGATACTGAACGACACCGAGGCGAGGTCGCTGCACCTCGCGCTCGCGCTCTTCCTCGCCTACCTCTGCTATCCCGCCCGCAGGCGTTCGCCGCGCGACCGCGTGCCGGCGTACGAATGGCCGCTCGCGGCGGCCGCCGCGTTCGCCGGCGCCTACTTTCTCCTCTTCTACGCCGGGCTGGCGCAGCGCCCCGGCAAGCCGGTGGCGGCCGACATCCTGACCGCCACGATCGGTCTCGTGCTGCTGCTCGAAGCGACGCGGCGCTCGGTCGGCGCACCGATGACGGTGCTCGCGCTCGTGTTTCTCGCCTACATCGTGTTCGGGCGCCACCTTCCGGAGGTGCTCGCACACAAGGGCGCGTCTTGGGAGCGCATGCTCTCGCACCAGTGGCTCACGACCGAGGGCGTGTTCGGCGTGGCGCTCGGCGTCTCGACCGCCTACATCTTCATCTACGTGCTCTTCGGCGCACTCCTCGATCGCAGCGGTGCCGGCAACTACATGATGCAAGTGTCCTACGCCCTGCTCGGACACCTGCGCGGCGGGCCGGCGAAGGTCGCGGTGCTGTCCTCCGGGCTGAACGGGCTCGTCTCCGGCTCTTCGGTCGCGAACGTCGTCTCCGGCGGCATCTTCACGATTCCATTGATGAGGCGCGCGGGCTACGGCGGGGTGAAGGCGGGTGCGATCGAGACCGCCTCCTCGGTGAACGGCCAGATCATGCCGCCGGTGATGGGGGCGGCCGCCTTTCTGATGGTGGAGTACGTCGGCATCCCGTACGCCGACATCGTCCGGCACGCCTTCCTGCCGGCGCTCATCTCGTACCTCGCCCTCTTCTACATCGTCCATCTCGAAGCGCTCAAGCTCGGCCTGGAGCCGCTGGCGGTGGCGCGCGCGCGCCCGCGCGCGCGCCGGCTCGCCGCGGCGGCGCTCGGGATCTCGGGCACGGTGGCCGTCTGCGGCGCGATCTATTTCGTCGCCGAGGCGGTGAAGGCGGTGCTCGGTGCGGCCGCCCCCTGGGGGCTCGGTGCGCTCGTCGGCGCGCTCTACCTCTGGACGGTGCGCGTCGCCGCGCATGCGCCGGATCTTCCGGCCGACATCGATATCGAGCGCCCGGTGCAGCCCGAGGCCGGGCCGACGGTGAGGGCGGGGCTGCATTTCCTGATTCCGATCGGGGTGCTCGTGTGGTGCCTGATGATCGAGGAGCTCTCGCCTTCGCTTTCGGCGTTCTGGGCGGTGCTCGCGATGATCGCGCTGATGCTGACGCAGCGCCCACTGCTCGCATACTTCCGCGGCCGCGGCGGCATCGGGCGCGCCGCCGCCGCCGGCGCGCGCGAGGTGATCGAGGCGCTCGCCGACGGCGCGCGCAACATGGTCGGGATCGCGATCGCCACCGCGACCGCCGGCATCATCGTCGGCGCGATCACGCTCACCGGGCTCGGGTTTCGGATGACCGATTTCGTCGAGCTCGTCTCCCAGGGCAACGTGGTCGCGATGCTCGTCTTCACCGCGGCGCTGTGTCTCGTGCTGGGGCTCGGCGTGCCGACCACCGCGAACTACATCCTGGTGGCGACGCTGATGGCGCCGGTGATCGTGGAACTCGGCGCGCAGGCGGGGCTCGTCATTCCCCTCATCGCGGTGCACCTTTTCGTCTTCTACTACGGGATCATGGGCGACATCACGCCGCCGGTGGGCCTCGCGACGTTCGCCGCCGCCGCGATCTCCGGAGAGGACCCGATCCGGACCGGACTGCAGGGCGCGGTGTACGCGCTGCGCACCGTGATCCTGCCGTTCGTGTTCGTGTTCAACCCGGCGCTGCTGCTGGTGGACGTGCGCGACGCCGTGGAGCTCGTGCTGGTCGCGTTCTCGGCGACGCTCGCATCGCTCGCGTTCGCGGCGGCGACGATGGGCTGGCTGCGCACCCGCTGCCGCGCGTGGGAAGTGGGGCTGCTCCTTGCGGCCACCTTCGCGCTCTTCCGCCCCGACTTCTTCATGGACCGGCTCTATCCGGAGTACGAAGAGCGCCCGGCGCCGGAGCTTTCGCGCGTTGCCGAATCGCTCGGCGCGGGCGAGCGCCTCGTGCTCGTCATCGAGGGCACGCGCATCGAGGGTGCGCAGGTGCGCAAGACAGTCGCGGTGCAGCTCGGCGAGCCGGCGCCGGCGCGCGAGCGGCTCGCGGAGGCGGGGCTCGTCCTGAGCGCGGCCGGCGACGAAGTGCGCATCGCGTCGGTGCGCTTCGGAAGCCGCGCGAAGAAAGCCGGTTTCGAGGCGGGCTGGCGCGTGGTCTCGGTCAAGGTGCCGAGCGGGCGGCCGTCGGCGCACTGGGTGGTCCTGCCGGCGCTCGCCGCGCTCGCGCTGGTGTGGTTCGCGCAGGGCGCGCGCCTGCGCGCGCGCGAGGCCCGCTAGTGCAACGTCGCGCGGCGCCGCTCGTAGATGCCCTGCAGCAGGCGCAGCGAACCGCGGCAGATCGCTTCGTGCGTGAGCGCGTGGCCGAGATCCTCGATGATGTCGAGGGTCACCGGCACGTTGAGCCCTGCGAGCGCGCGCGCCGCGCGCTCGGCGTGCACGCGCGAGACCACCGAGTCGCAGGCGCCGTGCACCAGGTGGATGCGCGTGCCGATGCGCGTGCCCGGCCGCGGCAGCCGCGCGAAGCGCGCAGAGTAGGCGACCACCGCGCCGACGAGCCCCGGGAACGCCGCCGCCGCCTCCAGCGCCACCGTGCCGCCCTGCGCGTAGCCGATCAGCGCCGTGTGCTCGGCGCCGAGCCCAGCGTTGGTCTGCTCGCGGCGCACCAGAGTCTCGATCCTCGGCAGGATCGCCGAGACGCGCGCCATGCGGTTGTCGTCGTTGAGGCCGCGCGTCGAGAACCACTGCGCGCCGGCCGTGGCGCCGTCGGCGCCGTAGAGCGAGAACCCGCTCGGCACCACCAGCGCGGCGCTCGGGAAGCGGGCCTGGAACTGGAACGCCGCCGGAATCATCGAGCGCGCGTCGGCGCCG